>JGI1027J12803_100017915_pt1 | contig 33770 bp, 31 predicted proteins | sample IowNatreferecore_FD_12803 | JGI IMG/M metagenome (IMG submission 12803) | reverse complement strand
TCGGCGAGCAAGCCGCAAAGTGCGGCTCCCGGGGAACCGCTGCCACTCGACCAGCGCATCGGATTTGCGCTCGTCGGTCTCGGGAGTTTGTCGCAGGAACAGTTGATCCCGGCGTTTCGCGTCAGCAAAAAAGCAAAGCTGACAGCGCTGGTGAGCGGAGATCCGGAAAAGGCAACGAAACTGGCAAGAGAAAACGGCATAAGCGATGCCGGAATTTACGACTACGAGAATTTCGATCGGATCCGTGAGAACAAAGACGTGCAGGTTGTCTATATCGTCTTGCCGAATTCGATGCATGCCGAGTTCACGATTCGCTCGGCCCGGGCAGGCAAGCATGTCCTTTGCGAAAAACCGATGGAGGTGAGCGTAGTCAAGTGCCGGGACATGATCGACGAATGCCGACGCGCCAATAGGAAATTAATGATCGCCTACCGAATACAATATGAGCCGATGAATCGGGCGATGCAGCAAATGGTCCGCGATAAAGTATTCGGCCCGGTCAAGTTCATCGAGTCAGATAACGGCCAACGAGTTGAAAAGATGGAATGGCGCCTGAGCAAGAGCCGTTCTGGTAGCGGAGCCGTTGGGGATGTCGGGGTTTACTGCATAAACACTATCCGTTTTTTGTTAGGCGAGGAACCGGCCGAAGTCTTCGCCCGGACATTCCGGCCGACGGGGGACCCGCGCTTCCGGGAAGTCGACGCAACCGCGACCTGGCAAATGCGTTTCCCGAGCGGCGTTCTGGCCAACTGCATGTGCAGCCTCGACACCTTTGGCACAAAATCGTACCGGGTAGTGGCGGAGCGCGGTCTCTTCGGGATGGACCCGGCGTTTCCGTATCACGGATTGAAACTGTTCGCTAAACCCGAGGATCACCCATTGCCGTCAATCAGCGAAAGCGATCAGTTCGCGAACGAACTCGACCACATGGCTGATTGCGTCATCAACAATCGGCAGCCCTACACCCCCGGTGAGGAAGGGTTGCAGGACCAGCGCATCATCGAAGCGATCTTCGAAAGTGCGCGAACCAATCGACCGGTAACGCTGCCACGCTTCGATAAACTGGATGTCTTTAGGGGTCCGCCACCGGCTTAAAAGTTCAGGTTTGCTCGCGACCGGGGGCGCAGGGTCTGTTACAAGACGGTCATGTCGCACCCGGGACAACGTGAAAGGTTCCAGCTGTATCCGGTGACATGAACAGTACTCCTCAACAGGAACACGACGAGCTCGGCCCCTTTACCTATCGGGATGCGCGGCGTCTCCTCCTTCTTATTGTCCTGCTAATTGCCGGTTGGATTCTGGTCCAGGCGCTCGTGCCGGTTCTTCTGCTCTTTGGGATTGTTTTTCTCGTGGCCATGGTCCTGAACCCCCTCGTCGTTGCACTTGAACGTCGTCACATTCGACGCCCGCTCGGTGTGGCACTGGTCCTGACGGTCCTTCTGTCCATCGGTGTTCTGATCGGGGCAATCGTCGTTCCGGCCTTCGCCGACCAGGTGCAGGGTCTGTTGCGGCAGGCCCCTCACGCCTGGCAAGCCATTCGTGGTCATATTGCCGACCTGGCCAGCCGCTATCCGGCGATGCAAAGCGCCTTGCCCCAGGCCGATCAAATTGCCGGCGCAATCGGCGCGCAGGCGGGGGCGATGGTAAACGTCCTCCTCCGCTCAACCATTGGCGTAGTAGGGGGCGTATTCATTTTTGTTTTTGCCATTTTGCTGCTGATCTTTGTGCTTTCGAATCCGCGGCCGATCGTGGCTGGTTACCTCGCGATCATGCCGGAACGGCACCGCGACAAAGCACGGCGGACACTCGTGCGATTAATGGCACAAATGATCGCCTGGGCGCGCGGCGTTGCCATTAACGGCGTCATCACCGGATTTTCCACCGGCATGTTGCTGTGGTTCGTCGGCGTCCAGCCGGCATTCCTGTTCGGCGTTCTCGCATTTCTCGGCGAATTTCTTCCCAATATCGGACCGGTCATTGTTGCCTTTCCGGTGTTGTTCGTTGCTCTCAGCATTAGTGTGACAAAATTCTGGCTCGCGCTTGCTGCCATCCTCTTCGTTCAACAGATAGAAGTGAACTTTCTTGTCCCTGTCATTCTGGGCAGAGAAATGCGACTCAATCCCGTCAGCATCTTGTTCTTCACTCTGGCGATGGGCTGGATGTTTGGCATCGCCGGTGCCGTGCTTGCCCTTCCGGCGGCGGCCCTCACGCATATCGTGATCGACGAATTTTACCTGCGACCACGCGAGGTCGATTACCCTGCGATCGAGCGCGAGGCTGATCGCATCGTCCGCGCGGAATCATCCCGCAATAACATCGATCCATGAAGACAATCGTCGCCTTTATAACTGCGTCGCTGCTGCTCAACCTCACTGCTCACGCCGAGAAAATCTCGCTTGTAGGGGGCACGGTGATCAACCCAACTGATGGCAAAATCATTGATAACGCCGTTTTGGTGATCAATGGCGAGAAAATCGAAAGCGTTGCCAGCCGGAAAGAAGCTGGTGTGCCGGTTGGATCGCGCTGGGTGGATTGCACCGGTAAATTCGTTTTACCGGGTTACATCGACACGCATATCCACTTCTTTCAATCGGGTGACTTGTTTACGCGGCCGGACGCGGCGGATTTCACAAAGATCCGACCCTACACCGAGGAGGTTGCCTGGGTGAAGAGCCATCTCCCGGACGTTTTTGCGCGATATCTACGGAGCGGAATCACGAGCGTCGTCGATGTGGGCGGCCCGATGTGGAACTTCGAGGTGCGCAAGGTCGCCAACTCCACGCCGAAAGCTCCCCGCGTTGCCGTCGCCGGGCCACTCATCTCAAGCGTATCGCGCCCGCAACTCGATCTGGGCGACCCGCCGATTGTGCCGGTAAACACGCCCGACGACGCGCGGGCAATGGTGCGCACCCTGGCGGCAAAAACGCCCGACTACATCAAGATCTGGTTCATCGTCGATCCCGATCATCCAGTCGAGAAGTTTCGCCCGATCGTTCATGCGGTCGTGGATGAAAGCCACAACCGAAAAATCCGAGTTGCGGTGCACGCAACCGAACTCGAGGCGGCGCGCGCTTCGGTGGAGGAAGGTGCCGACTTGCTCGTTCACAGCGTCACTGACAAGCCTGTCGACGACGCGCTTGTCCGGTTGCTCAAGGCGAAAGGCACGATTCTTTGTCCGACTCTGGTCGTGTTCGAGCGCTACAGCAGAACATTCGCGAACAAGTTGAATCTCAGACCCGAGGAGAAAGCCTGGGGAAATCCCGAGGTGATCGCCTCGCTCGATGTCACAAAAATTCCGGCAGACCAGCTACCCGATCGGGTGAAGAAGGCACTGGAAAATCCGCAAGCCGTTCTGGATCGGATCAAACAGACCTACGATGTGGCGCTGAAGAATTTGAAAACACTCGAGGACGGCGGCATCCCGATCGCAGCCGGGACAGATGCAGGAAATATCGGGACCATTCACGGCCCGGCGTTCTTTCGCGAGTTTCAACTGATGCACGAAGCGGGTCTCACGCCGATGCAGATTCTGCAATGCGCCACCGCAAACGCCGCCCGGGTCTTTGCCACGCCCCGTTCCGGCGTTCTTGATGAAAATGGCAATCCGCAGATTGGAACGATCGCGGCTGGAAATTTTGCCGACCTCGTTGTCTTGAATTCAAATCCTGCCGAGGACATCGCTCATGCCTCGGACATTCACGCCGTGATCAAGAACGGGATTCTCTACGACGCAGATTCCATTCTGACGAAATAGCAGTTCGAATTTTTATTGTCCAACTCAGGAGCTGACGACAAAGCTGTTGCCTTCGCTGTCCTTGAAAATTGCGTAGGTGCCCCAGGGCTGTTTCTGCGGCGGGCCTTCGAATTCCACCCCGCGTTCCTTTAGGGTTTTATAGGTTCGTTCGATGTCGTCGCAGGAATACGACATGTTCATGAATGTGCCGATCCGGTTCTTGTCCGCCTCCGGGGTGAAGAGAACGACGCGAGTTTCGGCTTTGGGGACGCGCAATTCTATCCAGCGCTGTTTCTCATCAAACGGCTGATCCGTGATGATGGTGAATCCGAGTTTGTCGGTGTAAAAATCGAGTGCGCGGTTTTGATCGGCGACCGGGATACTGACGAACTTGATTTGTTTAATCATGGCGATCTGAAGCTAAACCGCGTGGACGAAGGAGGTCTAGCGCCGGACAGCTTGAGGTAATCGAAATTGCTGTCCATTTAACGGTATAGTAACTAGAACTCACCCCGATGCCTCGCTCTCGCCAGACCTTCCCCATGGACAATTATGTCCTCGATGTGCTCATGCGCGATCTCGTCGGGCACGATCACCAGCCGGCTGCTTTTCTCGTCTACCTCTGCCTCTTTCGCCTAGCCCAGCAGCAAGGATGGAAGCCGATTTCAGCCAGCGTGCGCATGGCCGCTGATGCCACTGGCATCTCTAAAAGCACAGCTCAAATCGCCTTCGAGAAACTGCGGGCGCGGAAATTGATAGTTTCGACCAAGCGGTATTCTACGGCTATCCCACAGCATCGCGTCATGCGACCGTGGCGGCGAAGCAGGTAGCCTGCCTTGAGCAAGGCTTGCGAGTTTTGTCGGTTCGCTCACAGTGGACGCGCACGCCCATGTATCGAACGCATCACTGCAACCAGCTGCGCAAAGCCGACGTGGGCCGTGAGGTCAAGCTGGCCGGCTGGGTCGCGGTCCGGAGAGATCATGGTGGGGTAATCTTCATCGATTTACGCGATCGTGAAGGTCTGACCCAGGTTGTCTTTCGTCCCGAAGAAAATCCCGAGGTGGCGAAGCAGTCGCATTCGCTCCGGACGGAAGACGTCATTCAAGTGAGCGGAAGAGTGGCGCCGCGACTGCCGGGAACCGAAAACGCAAAGCTGGCGACGGGTGATATCGAGGTGATCCCAAAGTCGCTCACGGTTTTGAATCGGGCGGAAAACCTTCCGTTTCAATTGGACGCGGAGCTGCGGAACGAGGATCTGGAGCTCACGTATCGCTATTATGATCTGAGGGGACCACGCCTTTCTCGCAACCTGCGAACGCGGCATCGCGTGACGCAAGCTGTTCGCCAGTATCTCGACCGGCAAGGGTTCGTCGAAATAGAGACGCCGATTTTGAGCAAGAGCACGCCGGAAGGTGCGCGAGATTTTCTGGTTCCGAGCCGATTGATGGCGGGCAAGTTTTACGCTCTACCGCAGGCGCCGCAGCAGTACAAACAACTGCTCATGGTCGCGGGGATGGAGAAATATTTTCAGATCGCAAAAGCGTTTCGCGACGAAGATTTGCGGGCTGATCGGCAGCCTGAGTTTAGCCAAATCGATATCGAAGCCTCCTTCGTCACGGCCGAGGATATTTTTTCAGTAACGGAAGGAATGCTGGCCGCCGTTTTCAAAGCGGCGCGTCGAATCGAGATCCCGACGCCATTCCCGCGTATGACTTATCGGGAAGCGATCAGCACTTTCGGAAGCGATAAACCGGATCGGCGCTTTGGAATGCAGCTGGTCGATTTGGGAGACGTGTTCGGTGCCAGTCAGTTCAAGGTCTTTCGCAATGCGCTTGAAAGTGGCGGCGTGGTCAAAGCGATTAACGCAAAGAATTTTGCCGGTCTCACCATCGGACAAACGGATGAGCTTACCGGGATTGCAAAAACTTTCGGGGCCAAAGGTCTGGCTTTCATAAAGGTTGAAAACGGCGAATGGAAATCGCCGATCGTGAAATTTTTCTCCGAGGCGGAGAAGGACACATTGCGGGCGAAATTAAACATTGAAGAAGGAGATCTCATTTTGTTTGCGGCGGACAAATGGGACATTGCCTGCGAAGTGCTTGGCCGGCTCCGCCTGCGCGTCGCCGAGATGCAGAATTTAGTTGTCGATCCGGCAAAGAGCCAGTCCGGCTCGGACCAGTTGGACTTTCTCTGGGTCACCGATTTCCCGCTGATGCAATGGAGCGCCGAGGAAAATAAATGGAATGCGGTCCATCATCCGTTCACCCGGCCGAAAACGGAGGATTTACCGTTACTGGACGAGAAGAGATACGGCGAAATGCGCGCGGAAGCTTACGATGTGGTGTTAAACGGCGTCGAGATCGGGGGCGGGAGTATTCGAATCCACGAACCGGAGTTGCAGGCCAAAATGTTCGCCGCGCTCGGAATCGACGATCAGGCTCAGCAGGCAAAATTTGGACATTTGCTTCGCGCATTTCGCCTCGGCGCGCCGCCTCATGGCGGGATCGCGCTCGGTCTTGATCGCTTGGTGATGCTGATTTGTGGCGAAACCTCAATCCGCGATGTCATGGCTTTCCCGAAAAACAATCGGGGCCAGGAATTGATGACCCAATCGCCCGCCGCGGTCGATCCGCGGCAGTTGCGGGAGCTTGGAATCAAACTCGCGGGTGATGCTCACGACCGGTCCGGAACAGAATCGCCACCAAAAAAGTGACGATCGTGCCGGAGCAGATCCACCAAGGGAATTCCATCACTGGTAGCCAGTGTGGCTGCTGGTAAAGCGTGGTGCCGAACATTCGGGCAATGCTGTTTGGCAGGCCGCTCAGAATCGTTACCACGATGAACCCCGTGATCATGGCGATGATGTTGCCGCGATTATTGCCACGCGTTTTCGTCAACATGCCGGCGAGAAAGATGCCGAGCACTGAACCGTACGTGTAACCGTAAATTCCGAGCACGATGGGGATGATTCGAACGTTAGGGAGCACGATCACGAAGTAGGATGTTGTCGATGCGACCAGTATCATGAGTACCGCAAACCCAACGGTCGCACGGCGAACAGCCCGCAAGCTGTCAGCGCTGCTGGCACCGGGATTGATATAGGTTTCGTACCAGTCACGCGTGAAACTGGTGGCAAGGGCGTTGAGCGCCGTGCTGAGCGAACCCATTGCCGTTGCAAAAATGCCAGCAATCAACAGTCCGCGCAATCCGACCGGCATTTCGTAAAGAATGAAATGGCAAAACGTTTCGTTTGGCGATTTCGGCAGATTCGGATCAAAATGTGACTGGTAATAGATCCAGAGAAGAAGGCCGATGCTGAGGAACGTGAGCGCGATCGGAATGTCGGCCAGACCGGAGAGGATAAGCGAGCGCCGGCTACGGCGCACGTCCGGTGCGGTCAACATGCGTTGGACCATGTCCTGATCGGTGCCGTGCGTAGCCATGGTGATGAAAGTCGATCCAATCAAACCGGCGAAAATCGTGTACTCGATCTCGAACATGCCTTTAATTTTGTCCCAACCGTGTCGCGCGGGATCGAGACCGGTGGTGACAAAATCATTGAGGTGGAATCCGCCGTGTCGCTGGACAATTTCGTTCCAACCGCCGGGAATAGCGGAATAAAGCAGACCGAGGGCAACAAGAGCGCTCCCGATCATGATCGAAGCCTGAATGAGATCGGTCCATATGACAGCCTTGATTCCGCCTAGCGTCGTGTAGATCGCGGTTAAAATGACGATCACAACCGTCGCTCCGATGTAAATGAACAACGTCTCTTTTTGACCCGGTCGAACGCCGCGAATCATTTCGTAAGCGAGCGCCAGGGCAATCGCCGCCACATACAGGCGAGCGCCGGAAGCGAGCACGCGTGTAAACATAAAAATTGCCGAGGCTGCGTTTTTTGTCGGGACGCCGAAGCGGACGGTCAGGTATTCGTAGATCGAGAAGACTTTGTAGTCGTAGTACGGCTTGAGGAAAATGTAGCTGACGAGGATGCGGGCGAGAATGGTGCCGAAGGCGAGCTGGATGTAAGTGAAATTGCGCTCGTGATAACCTTCTCCCGGAGTACCGAAAAAAGTTCCGGCACTAGTTTCGGCCGCGATAATGGAGGCCAGCACGGCCCACCAGGGAATTCGGCGGCCTCCGAGCGCGAAGTCTTCCAAATCGCGTTCCCGGCGACCCATTCGCAAACCGATGAAAATGATGACAGCGAAGTAGGCGAGGAGAACGAGCGAATCGATCGCGAGCTTCGCGTTCATCCGCGTTTAGGAAACAGAAAACGTGCCCGGCGCAAAGCCGTTTTTCTGCATCGGTCAGATACAAATCAACAAGGCATCCGTGCTAGTTTGAGCCGTTATGAGGCTGCGCGAAATTCTTGTGCCGGAATTCGACCTCGGCATGACGCTCAATTGCGGTCAGGTGTTTCACTGGCAGAAACACGGCCGCGGATTTACCGGGGCGATTGCAGAGACGCCTACGTATGTCGAGCAGGAGGGCCATCTTGTAAGGTTCGCGGGCATCGACGCGAAAGAATTAGCGCATTATTTTGCTTTTGATCATCTGTTGACGGAAATCTGCGCCTCATTTCCGAAAGATGCCGCTCTGCAAACAGCGCGGCAATTTTGTCGGGGATTGCGAATTATTCGACAGCCGAAATGGGAATGTCTGGCCACATTCATCTGCTCGTCGATGAAGCAACTCGGGCACATCCGGCAAATATCGCTGAGTTTGCGCAAGCGATTCGGAACTGCCAGAAAGATTTGCGGGCAGCAAGTGCTCCTTTTTCCTCCGGCCGAGCGGATCGCCGATGCCAGTGAAAAGGAATTGCAGGAATCCGCTCTGGGATACCGCGCGAAGAATTTGCGGGCGACGGCGCAGCAGATCGCATCGGGAGCAGTAGATCTCGCATCATGGAGCGGGCTTTCCGATTTGGAATTACATGATCGGCTTTGCGCTCTGCCCGGAGTGGGGACCAAAGTCGCCAATTGCGTCATGCTTTTTGCTTACGAACGGATCGGCGCTTTTCCCATCGACGTATGGATCGAGCGAGTGTTGAGAGAGAAATATTTCGCGCAGAGACAATCGGCTACGAAAAAAGAACTGGCTAAGTTCGCGTCCGGTTATTTTGGCGCCTATGGCGGGTATGCGCAGCAGTATCTCTTTCACTACGCGCGCACTGCCGGAAAACAAAAGAGGGAAGATTCATCTTCTGTCTCGCGCTGCTAAGGGCGAGGTGATTGTGCGAGGCAATTTGTGCCTGCAACTGGCCGTGCGATACTTGGCCGCGAGGCGTATAATGTGAAGACGGCCCGAGCGATGCTTCTTCGTCGGTGCGGGTGCCATGCCCCGCCCTTTTGTTAAATGGAATTGAAACGGGAACGTCGAACGCTGCTGCTGGCGATTCTCGCGTCGGTGCTGCTACATTTTGCCGTCGCGATTTCATTGGCTTCCTTTGGCGACAGGCTCCAGCCGGCGCTTCCGGAAGACGAAGATAAACCCGCAGAATTAACGCTGGTCGACTTAGCGCCGACAGCTCCGCCGGTTGTGCCGCACAACGCGCCATTCATCGACACGCCAGAGAAACGTCAAACACAGGAGCAGCCGACGGAGAAAACCTTTGAGTCCAACGCAAATTCAATCGCTTCGAGCCAGTTGCCGGCACAGGGCCGCGCGCCGGTCCCGACCCAGGATGGAAAAGACCGGCCGGGCATGGACCTTGATACGGAGCATTATTCACTGGGTGACCCAGGCAGACCGCCCGAGCCGCAGACGCATCCGAGTTCAACACCGGCCACTACACCCACCCCGGCACCGAGCGCATCTGCGACGAGCACGCCTGAACCGTCACAAACTCCGACGGCAACTCCGCGACCGACCCTCGAACCAACACGCACACCGGAGCCCGAGCAGCTGGCGATGTTGCGACCTACTTCGCCGCCAACACGCGCGCCACAGCAAAGCGTCGCGACGCCAACTCCGCAGCGGCCCGTGCCTCCCTCATATCGGCGCGAGCAGGCACAGACGCGCAGTTCCGGGAACATTTCGAATCGTGGCGTTGCGTCCGTAAATGCCTTGGGGACTCCTCTTGGTCGCTACAGCAAACAACTGCAGGACGCGGTGGGATCGCGCTGGTACATGTACGTAGAGCGCCAGCGAGACCTCGTCAGCATCGGGACCCTGCATTTGCGCTTTGTAGTTGACCGATCGGGGCGCGTAGGGAATCTCAAGATTCTCTCGAACACCTCCAATGAAGCCTTCGGAAACGTCTGCCTTCAGGCAGTTCAGGATGTCAAGATGCCGCCCATCCCGGAAGATGTTGCAGCGACGTTGCCCTCGGAAGGACTAGAGGAAGAATACACCTTCACGATGTTTCCAAACTGATGAGCGCAATGGTCTTCCTTGCTGCCGGTAATCCTTTGCAGGACGTGATCGGATTTTTTCAACGCGGCGGACTCTTCATGTGGCCGCTGCTGGCCTGCTCAATCGTGGCGGTGACAACGATTATTCTGCGCGTGATTGCTTTGCGCGAAAAGAAAGTGAAGCCGCTCGTGATCGAGAGTGAGATTGAACGCTTGCTCCCCGGTGGCAGCGCTGACCGTTTGATGCGGATTGTGGAATTCGACGATTCATCTCTGGCCCGCATCGTACGGGTCGCACTGCAACATTTACGCTCACCCCGCTCGGAGAACGTGGAAGCCGTGCAAACGCGGGCCCGTCACGAGATGGTCATTCTCGAGAAAGGGCTGATCGTCCTGGAAGTGATCGTCGGGATCGCGCCCCTGCTCGGCTTGATCGGCGCGGTATCAGGTCTGGTTCATGTTTTTTCGCATTTGGGTTTGAGCTCCGGCGCATCCGACACACGCCAGATTGCGCTTGGGATTGCCGAAGCATTGAATGCTACCGTTTTCGGTCTTTCCATTGCGGTGCCGACGCTGATCGCGTTCAGCTATTTTTCGAAGAAGGTCGAGGTCATGTCAGTGGAGATGGAAACGCTCGTGGTGGAACTGATTGCCAAGTGTTACTTCGGCCGCGGCAGTGAACTGGCGTCGCCGCGCGTCATTTCTCCCTCTCGCACACCGGTAGCATCGACTTAGTTCTGTCGTGAATTTTACTGTTCGCAAGCGTCGCGCGCCTTCGATCATCATTGTTTCTCTGGTCGATATCCTGACGATCCTTCTGATTTTTTTCGTGGTCTCGACCACGTTCAAAAAAGATCAGCCGGAGGTGCAAATTAATCTGCCGGAATCGAAAACGGCAACGAAAGCGCCGGCTGAACTGGAACACTCGATCGTCACGGTGGATGAGGCAGATGCGGTGAAACTCGATGGCCGGGAAATCGAACTGGATCAGTTGGAAGGCGCAGTGCGAAACCTGGCGCCCACCCAAAAAGCCTCGCTTGCTTTGCAGGCAGATAAAAAGGCCACTTTCGGAACCATCATTAAGGTGATGGATGCATTAAAATTGGCCGGTGTACGAAATCTTCCCGCGTTTACCCGCGAAGAAAAATGAAGCTGCCGATATTGAAATACGGCGATGCGCGGCTGCGCGCGAAAGGAAAGCGAATCGCAGAAATAGACGAGAACATTCGCGACCTTGCGCATGACATGCTTGAAACCATGGCCGCGGCGAATGGCGTCGGCCTGGCGGCGCAGCAAGTCGGCCGGGCGTTGCAATTGACTGTTATCGACGTTTCCCATGCGGAAGACCGGCCAAGCACGATGTCGCTGAACGGCCACGAGGTCGACCCGAAGGAACATATGCCGCTCATTCTGATCAATCCACAGATCGAAACGGGTCCAGAAAAAGAGATTGCTGCAGAAGGATGCCTCAGTTTCCCGGAAATTTCCGCCGACGTTGAACGTTCAGCCTGGACCCGCGTAAGAGGACGGCTGCTGTCAGGTGAGAGTGTGGAGATTGAAGCCACCGGGCTACTCGCCCGCGCTCTGCAACACGAAGTCGATCACCTGAATGGAATTCTCTTTATCGATCGAATGAGCTCGGCCGCGAAAGCGAGTTTAGCAAGTCGATTAAAACGGTTGCAGAAGGAGACGGCAAACGCCGCGACCGCGCGATCCTACAGCGCTTTATAATCGACGGTGATAGTGCGGAAAGTGTGGGGCGGTTTTTCTGCCGAGAAATAAAACAATTCGAGCATGGTGGCGCCGACCATCCACTGATAACCGACCAACGTCTGAATAACGTCGGTATCCGTGTCCCGGCTGCGGGAAACGAGCTTGCCGGTTCCGTACTTGCTGTCGAAGTAGCGACGGATCGTTCCCATCTGTTCGTTGTATCGTTCGATCGACCAGTCGCCATATTCGTATTGCAACTCGACTTCGATCAGTTTGCCGTCGCGAAAAGTAAACACGGTCCGTTGCAATCCAGGGTGAATCAGACCCTCCACCGTCCAATTTTCCCGATTTCCATCCTGCTTGCGGTCGACAATGCGCGCCTTCGCTCCGGTCAGAACTGATTCGACTCGTCTGGGTGGATCGCCCCAGCGAAATCCAAAAGGCGGCACCAATTCGTTAACAGCACCAGCGCGACTAGCGATCAGCCACAAGCAAAGGACCCCCGCGAAAAGCGCACGCTTCATTCACTGGTAAAATTGTAGACAATCGAGCGGCGAACAAGCGGGCGCAGCGCGGCGTCCATCAATCGCTGGAACTGGTCGTTCCGCTCGAATCTTTCCCACGCAAAACGGTTCTTGAAGGTGATAACAATGGCGACGTCGAACGAGTGCTCGCCTTGAACGCGCCCACCCGGCAGCGCTCGGCCAATATGTACATGGTCCACACCCTTCATACGCCGCAGCGAACGCGCGGCCCGAATGAGCACATTTTGATCATCCGGATTCCCAGGCCGGTTCATCGAAAGAACGATGACCTCGGTCACCCGGTCAGATCGTTCGCGAGAAGCACTGGCCTGATCGAGCGACAGGAGAGCAGCGAGTGCGACGATCGTCGCTGCCGAAGCCCGAAAAAATGGGAATGGAATTCTCAATTTCTTTGACAAAGACCGCATTTCTTGCCGGGCCGAAGCATCAAACCCGGCCAAAATTATCGGCGACAGTTTGCTCCGGTCCAATCCAAGAGTGAAATAAAAGGCGTGATGCTCAGAGACATTTTTCAGTCAAGAATTTTTTGCGCTGGAAAAAAAAATAAAGATGAGATTTTTGCTTGTCGGTTTTTTCGTCCGTTTCTAATCTCCAGCCGCTGGCAGGGAGCAAAGGGCGCTCAGGTGTGAATAAGGTGTGAACAGAACTCAGCAATTTCGTAACAATCCAGAGAACGCGACCGAGAGCCCGGTGACACTGAGGCTTGCTCCGACGAAGGGAGGAAGCAGGTTTGCGCGACTCATCACGGACGAAAAAGTCGATTTTCCCTCGAGAAAACAGATTTACGCAGCCTGCAGAGCCTCTCTTGCAGAGGTGAAGGAGGGCGTGGTGATGAGGGTTTCGGTGAATCCTCGCCCCGTTTTTCCGGGCAAAATCACCTTCGGAAACGGCCGTTTTCCCTGTTAACAACTTGTATGGACGAGAGGTGCAGAGCCCTGTGGGAGAAATTGTCGGCTGCACTCAAGCCGCAGGTAAGCGCGGACACTTTCAAGCGCTGGTTCTCCGCCGTGGAGTTGATTAAAGCGGGCGAAGAGAGTCTGACGTTCCGTGTCCCCAACAACATTTATCAGTTCTGGATCGAGAGCAATCACATGTCGGCGTTGCAATCGGCCATCACCAAAGCTTGCGGAGCACCGCGCGCGGTCCGGTTCCTCACCGCCTCTGAGGCAAACGGCGATGACACCGATCCGGCTTTAAATCAACCGCGCGAAGCCGATCTTTCGTTGAACAGTCGCACGACCGGTTTCGCTCTCGGTTTAAATCCGAGAAACACCTTCGACTCATTTGTGGTCGGCCCGAATAATCAAATTGCGCACGCGGCGAGCCTGGCCGTGGCCCAGGCGCCGGCCCGGACATACAATCCGCTCTTTATTTACGGTGGTGTCGGCCTCGGTAAAACGCACCTGATGCAGGCTATCGGGCAGTTTGTCTGGGGCAAGAAAAAGACCTCGAAGGTGATGTATCTCTCGAGCGAGGTTTTCATCAACGAATTTATCGACGCCATTCAGCACAATACGCTCGTTAAGTTTCGCAAGCGCTATCGCCAGGCCGATCTGCTGCTCATCGATGACATTCAATTCCTCGGCGGCAAAGAACGATCGCAGGAGGAGTTCTTTCACACTTTCAATACGCTTTTTGATGGGCATAAACAGATCGTGCTCTCGAGCGACCGGCCGGCGTCGGAAATTGCCAATCTTGAGCACCGGCTGGTCTCCCGCTTTGAGTGGGGTCTCACCGCTGAGTTGCAACCGCCGGACATCGAGACGCGGCTGGCGATTCTTCGCAAAAAGGCGCGCGGTTTGCAGATCAAATTGAACGACGAGGTTTACCAGTTCCTGGCCACGCGCATACGCACGAATGTTCGACGGCTCGAGGGAGCGCTTATGCGAGTCGCCTCCTTCGCTTCGCTCAGTGGGAAGGAACTCACTCAGGAAACGATCGAGCATCTGTTGAAGGATATTTTACTCGAGGAACGGCGGCAGACGGTCACGATCGAGCAAATTCAACGCAAAGTGGCGGAGCATTTTGATGTTCGCCTTGCCGATATGACGAGCAAACGACGACCGGCGAGCATCGCTTTTCCGCGACAGGTGGCGATGTATCTGGCTCGTGAGTTAACCAAAGCATCGCTAAATGAAATTGGAGATGCCTTCGGCGGACGTGATCACGGCACGGTCTTGCACGCGTGCAAACTGGTGAAAAAGCGAATGAAAGAACAAGATAATATTCGCCAGACGATCTCGTTCATCGACAGCGTCCTACAGCGTTGATTACGGTTGCCGAACAAATTCCGAAGCCTTACATCTTAGGCTTTCCGTGATGAAATTTACCGCGACAAAAGAGAAACTGCTCGAGGGACTGCAACAAGTTCAGAACGTGGTCAGCACGCGCACGACGCTGCCGATCCTATCTAACGTTCTTTTGCGAGCGCAGGAAGGCGGGGTCTCGTTAACCACGACTGATCTGGACGTGGGCGTACGCGGGAATTTCGAGGCCAACGTCGAGAAACCGGGCGCGACGACACTCCCGGCCCGCAGATTATTCACCATCGTTCGAGAGCTTCCCTCGAGCGAGATTTCTGTGGAAGTGGATGGCAAAAACGCCGCCTCAATCCGAAGCGGGCAAAGCTTTTTCAAAATACTTGGTTTGCCGGAAGAGGAATTCCCCCCGCTTCCGAAATTCGAAAACGCCAAGGTCGTGACGATGCGACAAAAGGATCTGCGCGATGGATTGCGCAAAACCTCCTATGCGATTTCGACGGACGAGACGCGCTACGTGCTCAATGGTGTTTTGTTCAGTTTCAAAGAAAACAAACTCACGCTCGTGGCGACCGATGGCCGTCGCCTGGCGATGGTCGACATCGAAGTCGAGTTTCCCCGGAGTCACGAGGCGGACATCATCGTTCCGACAAAAGCGGTGACAGAACTGCAGCGCTTGCTGATGGACGATGGTGACGTAAAGATAAGCGTCGGGAGCGGCCAAATCGCGTTCGACCTAAATAATACCCTGCTGGTTTCGAAACTGATCGAGGGTAATTATCCGAATTACAAACAGGTGATTCCTTCGGAAGCGAAGGAGCGCGTCACGCTCGAGCGGGAAACGTTTCTCAACTCGCTGCGTCGCGTTTCATTGCTGGCGAGTGATAAATCAAATTCCATCAAACTGAATTTCAGCAAGAACAACATCGAAATCACGGCGAACACCCCCGAGGTCGGCGAAGCGAGGGAAGGATTGCCAGTGGTTTACAAAGGCCGTGAATTTTCAATCGCCTTCAACCCGGAATTCCTGATGGCGCCTTTGCGCAACCTGGCCGAGGACGAAGTTTTTCTCGATCTGATTGACGAGATGAGTCCGGGAGTCCTGAAGATTCAGACGCCGTTTCTCTACGTTTTGATGCCGATGCGCATCAGTTCCTGATAGAGCGAGTCCCGCGCGGCGGCGACGGAGAGCTGATCGAGATCGGCTTGTGGCGCGACTAAGATTCGGGCATTGACGTTTCTAGGCGCCCAAATCTTCGGGTCCGTCGGTCCAAACAAGATGATCGAAGGCGCACCGGTGGCGGCGGCAAGATGCGAAATTCCGCTGTCATGCCCGATGAAAACACGATTTGCCAGCAGAGCGGCGAGGTTGCGCACAGGCCAATCCACCGCGAACGAAAGATCTGTTCCGAACTGGTTTCCTAAATGCGCGATTTGATCGTGATCCGCTTCGCCTCCGACAACTACGATCCGAATGCCTCGACTTAGAAGATCGGAAATCAAATGAACCCATTTCACGATCGGCCAGTTCTTTCGCCGGCTGCCGCTGCCCGGATGAACCACGATCGCAGCGGGCGTCCCCAATTTTTGCTGCGCCTCTCGGCGCGATTGCTGGCTAATATTCAATCGCGGCGCAAAATCTGTGATCGGGACATGGACGACTCGCAGAGGTTCAGCAAGCTGTTCTGCGGCATGGGTGGCGCCGGCGATTTTCGATGGCCCGACGTAGAAATGTTTTAGGCCACAACCGCGCACGTTTGTTTCGAAAACCTTGCTCGGGTCATGCAAATAAGAGATTACAAGATCGTCTGGATGGAAGTAATCACCCGCTCTTACTCGGCTGCCGCCGGAAAAGAACGGTGCGAATTCGGCGTCATCGAGGAACTTTAGCTCGCTGACTTTGACTGCATCCAAAGCCAGAGCAGCGACCTGGCGGTTCGCCAGGATGTTTAATTTCGCCTCAGGATACGCGCGTTGCACCGCGGCGAGCACCGGAAGCGTTAGAACGAAATCGCCAATCGCTCCGCCGCGAACGATCCAAATGCGTGAGTTCTTAATAGGAGAACAACGCGAGTGCGATCAGGGCTGCGCCATAAACAAAACTTAGCCAATTGATGCGCCGCCACCGCGAGGTGGATTTAATGAACCAGCCAATTTGGTCTCGCAACTTGTAGGGCATGGTTACCCAGATCAGCCCCAGGACGATCAGCACATAGGCGAGCACGGTTAGAACGAGTCGGCTCGTCTCGTAGCGGAAAAATGCAGCGTCAAGCAAAGGCTCGGCTGCCAGCAGGAGAAGAATCCCAAGTGCCCGGACCGCGAGGAATTCGTCGACAAACCGAATGGCGAGAAAATAACCGATGGGAAGCGCGACCAGGAAAGGCCGACGGAAAGAAGAGAATTCGCCCATTTCCATGGTCGAAACGAGCCAAAAGCTCCAGACAAGATCAATTCCCAGAAGCACGATACCGGCAACGCGCGATCGCGGGAACCGCTCAATATGCTTGCGAACAAGATCGTGAGCTAACAGGCCGATGAGACCAAGCAGACACAGGATAGCGCCGGCGAAGAGTGCGGCGGACCGAAGCGCGAAATGGTAGATCATGGGACGTTCGGTTTTCCGTAAAGGCTGAAGCCATTCGCTTGCTCCACCCGGACGTCAAATATTTCGCCAATCCACTCTTGACCTGCTTCAAACACGACGACTTTGTTGGTCCTCGTCCTCCCCATCAGCCGGGCCGAGTTCGTCTTGCTCCGGCCTTCGCACAAAACTTGGACGTCGTTTCCAACGAGTTTTTCGTTTGCCCGGCGCGCTGAGGCATTGATGACCGCGAGAAGATCGTGATTACGCTCTTCTTTCACAGCTTCATCGACTTGGTCTGGCATTTCGGCCGCGGGAGTTTGCCGACGCGGGGAATAGCGGAAAACGAAACCGTTATCGAACTGCAAGCGCTCGGCCAGATCGCGCGTTGCCTGGTAATCGGCATCGGTCTCGCCGGGAAATCCTACAATAATGTCGGTGGTGATTGCGATTTCCGGCCGGGCAGAGCGAATCTTCGCCACCAATTCTGAGTATTTTGCCGCAGTGTAGGTTCGCTGCATGGCCTTGAGGATTCGATCAGACCCGGATTGCACAGGCAAATGGATGTGTTCTACGAGCTTGGGTAGCGATCCAATGGCGGAGATAAGATCGTCGCGAAAACCGATCGGATGCGGTGAAGTAAAACGGAGCCGTTCCAGTCCCTCGATTGCGCTGATTGCTTCCAGCAACTGGACGAATGGTCCTTTGCCATCGAGTTTTTCGAATTCGTGTCGGCCGTAGAGATTCACAATCTGGCCGAGCAAGGTGATTTCCTTAACTCCCCGCGCCACGAGAGTGCGAGCTTCCCTCACGATTTCGTCAATGGTGCGACTGCGTTCGGCGCCGCGTGTGCGCGGAACGATGCAAAAGGTGCAATGCATGTTGCAGCCTTGCATGATCGAGACGAACGCTGTCGCCTGTTTCGGTGCGATCGATTGGTCGCAAATGGTCGATTGAGAGCCGGATTCTTCGGCCACGTCCACGATGGAAAACCGCGGGTCGTCCATGCGACGATCTCGCCTTTTCTGGACGACATCGTCGACGTAGTCAGCAACGCGGTGAAATTTTTGCGTGCCGATAACGAGATCGAGGTGCGGTATTTCACGCAACAGCGATGCGCCCCGGGCCTGTGCCATGCAGCCGAGAAATCCAAAAACTGCATCGGGTCGCTGCCGACGCAGGCGACCGAGCATTCCCATTTTTCCGAGAGCCTTTTGGTCGGCCATGTCGCGAACGCTGCAGGTGTTGAGCAGGACGACATCGGCATCCGTTTCGCAGTTTACCCGCTCGTAACCGCGGGCAATCAGCGAGTGCGCGACCTGCTCCGAGTCACGCTCGTTCATCTGGCAACCGTAAGTTTTAATAAAAAATGTCGGCACGGCTCGCGAACGATACACAAGGCGAGGAGGCGCGCTATCGGAGGTAGGACGATTAGAGCGGGCCGGAAATCGCGTCTGCCTGACAATTCGCTTTCCATTCCTAATGCGGTTCGGCTTGAATCGCGCCGCCATGGATGAGCCGGCGATTGGGATTATCGGAGGCAGCGGTCTATATCAAATTGAAGGACTTACTGGCGCGACCGAACACGATATCGAGACACCATTCGGCCCACCATCCGATCGACTGATGGCTGGAAACATAGCTGGTCGGCGGGTTTATTTTTTACCCCGCCACGGAATAGGTCATCGGATCCTTCCCCACGAGCTCAACCATCGAGCCAATATGTGGGCGTTGCGATCGCTCGATGTGCGCTGGATCATCTGCGTTACCGCCGTTGGAAGTTTGCAGGAAAAGTGTGCTCCTCGGGACGTGGTGTTGCCATCGCAGTTTTTCGATCGCGTGAGCCAGCGGGCTTTACACACATTCTTTGGCGACGGCATTGCGGCACATGTTTCCTTCGCCGACCCCATCTCTGGTAATCTGCGAAATCTCTTGGCCGACGCCGCGCGTGCCAGCGGAGCTACCGCGCACAATGGAGGCACCTACGTGAACATCGACGGACCAGCGTTCTCCACCCGGACGGAATCCGAGTTCTATCGCAGGAATGGTTTCGACGTTATCGGGATGACCAATCTCGCTGAAGCGAAGCTGGCCCGGGAAGCCGAAATCGCGCTGGCAACCATTGCGATGGTAACCGATTACGATTGCTGGAAGACCGACGAGGAACCGGTTACGGCTGAAACCGTGTTCGGTCATTTAACCGCCAACGCCGAGATGGCAAAAAAGATCCTGATAAACGTGATCCCGCGAATTCCACGCATCGCCGACTGGCCAGAGCATCGCGCATTGGACAGCGCCATCATTACGAACCGCAAACTTTGGCCCGAAAACACGATCAACAAACTGCGTCCGATCCTAATGCGAGTTCTCTCGAAGGATGTCGCTGCCCAATAGCTCGGCAGTTACAACCTGATTTTAGTCGAACTGAATCGGGGGCACGATCAGCTAATGGAGACCGGATTTGGCCGCAATCTACGAATCTGATCGGCCAATCCTCGAATTTGTTCTTCGGTGTGCGCGGCGGTGACAGTGATGCGCAAACGCGCACTCCCGCGCGCCACGGTCGGGTAACGAATGGCTGGAACGAAAAACCCTTCTCTCCGCAGAGCTTGAGCGACCTCGAGCGCTTGCTGCTCGTCTCCAATAATCAATGGGAGAATCGCGCTCGCGGCTGTTTTATCGGGAATAAGTAATTGTTGAAGAAGGTTTATGTTTCGCCACAGGGTCCGGCGGCGCTCTTCGCCATCTGGAGTTTGTAGGAAAGCGATGGCGGCTGTGGCAGCCGCGGCAATCGCGGGCGGCGGGGCGGTGGAATAAATGAATGAACGCGCACGATTAATTAACCACTCGATCAAGGTGGCCGAACCGCAGACATATCCGCCCGCAGATCCGAGAGCTTTGCTCAGCGTTCCCATTTGGATGTCGATAGATCGGGCTAGCTCCGGGAGAGGATTGTGCTCAGTTCCTTCAGTCTTTTCTCGATCTTGTGCAGGGCGGGCTAGCTTGCTCCGAATTCGCTCCGCCAACGACGCCGGAGCCGGCGGAACGATCGGTAACAGTCCTGGCGGTTCGGCGGCGAGACCGCGGCCGTGCTCGCCGATCACACCGACTGCGTGCGCTTCATCGAGAAATAGCAAGGCGTTAAAGCGGATTTTTAAATCCACGATTTCGCGAAGAGGCGCACGATCTCCGTCCATTGAAAAAATCGACTCGGTAACAATGATGACCCGCGCCTGCGGCAGTTCGCGCTGAGCCCATTCGAGGTGGCTCTCCAGTTTTCCGAGATGATTGTGTGGAAAAACACGAATTGTTGCGCCACTCAGTCGTGCGCCATCGATCAGAGAAGCGTGCGCAAGTTTGTCGATGACAATGACATCATTCTTGCTCGCAATTGAGGAAAGCGTTCCAACGGCGGCGGCGTAACCACTGGTGAAAGTCAGTGCGGCCGGAACGCCTTTCCACTTGGCGATGGCGCTCTCCAACTGCACGTGCGGTGATTGCGTTCCGGAAATAAGCCGGGACGCGCCCGCACCGACACCGAACTCATCGACCGAACTCCTGACTGCCTGCCGGAGACGCTCATCCGCAGCGAGCCCGAGGTAATCGTTTGAGGCGAAATTGACGAGTTTTTCGCCGACGAGATTTACGAGGGGACCTTGCGCGGTTCCAATCTCGCGCAGGTGGCGCAAGGGCGATCTCGCGCGCAGCTGGTTTAGCTCGTCGCGAAATGGCTCCTGCATCAGCCGCCGGACGCTAGTTCAAAGCCACAGTCCCCACGAAAGCAAGGAAGCGGCATCGGTCCAGACGCCGGACTTCGTATCGCCCAGCACCACAACAATAACGTCTCGGCCGGGGCGCGAACCACTGGCGATGAGGCAATGGCCGGCAGCTTCGGTATAGCCAGTTTTCATTCCGTTGCAGTAGGGCAGTCGTTTCAAAACCTTGTTTGTATTTTCGAGTTCGCGCGTGCGCCCGTTGGCGTAGCGAAACACCAGCTGAGGCAAACATACAATCGATCGAATCGTCGGATTCGCGTAAGCGGCACGAGCGATGATGGCCAAGTCGCGTGCGCTCGAATATTGACCCGGAATTGGAAGGCCGTTTGGATTCAGAAAACGCGAGTGCGTGGCGCCGAGCTGCATGGCTTTGGCATTCATTTTTTCGGCAAACGCTTCGATGCTCCCGGCGTTATCCCGGGCGAGACAACGGGCGACGTCGTTCGGACTTTTGACAAGCAAGGCGCGGAGTAGGTCGATGCGCTGGTAGGTGTCGCCCGCGCGAAGATTGAGCTTTACTGGCTCGGCAAAAGTGTCCACCGGTTGCACTGTGACCTGCCGATCCAGGTATCCGGTTTCAGCGACAATGAGAGCGGTGAGTAACTTCTGGGTGCTCGCGGCTGGGCGTGGCTGATCCGCATTTTTCTCATACAGGATCTGCCCCGAACGTGCGTCCACGACCATGACCGAATTTGCGCGAGTGTTGGGCACGCGATTGGGATCCGATGGCTGTGTGGGAACGGCTAGCGCAGGCGGCGTGTCGGAATTTTTGTCCTCATCCGATGCATCCGGCGAAGTGCGCTTGTGCGTCCGCGCGCGTTTGCTCGATTTGCTGCTGTGGGTACGTTTTTGCACCCCGCTCGGGCGAACGACGTTTATGTCATCATCGCTGGCGTTTGCCGGCGATTGCGCGTGAGAGACGCAGAGCGAGCCGCACAGAATCAAAATGATCAGGTGCAGACGGCGCTTCATCGGCGGTGAATTACTGGCAAATTTCACGTTGTGCAACAAAGAGCGCGTCAGCCGCCAGCCCGACTGCGCTGGATGAGTTCGATCTCGTATCCTTCAGGCGCATCGATAAAGGCGATGGCCCCTCCATCTTTGTTGCGATGCGGGCCATCCGACAAAGGGTAACCTTTCGCTGCTGCTTGCTTGGCGAAGGCGTCGATGTCATCGACCTCAAAGGCCAGGTGGGTGAGATCGGGCCCGACCACGACCGGGCCGCTGGCGTCGTACTTGCAGATTTCGATCTCCTCTTCGCTTCCGGGAGCTTTGAAGAAAACCAATTGTGAACCTCGGCCCGAGGTTTGCCGTCGCGTTTCCGTTAATCCGAGGACATCTCGATAAAAGGCGACCGTTTTCTCCAAATCCGTTACCCGATAACGCGTATGCAGCAGTTTCCTAATCATTGCTAAAATTATTGCCGCGACCTCGCCTCGAATTCAAATTCGCGGATGCTTTGCGTCGGGATTGACAGCGGGTCGACTTCTTGCAAGGCGCTCGTGCTCGATGCCGACTCCGGCAAAGTTCTCGCCACTGGGCGAGCGCGCCATTCATTGATCGAGGGCTTGCCGCATGGGCATGTCGAGCAGGACCCGCGCATGTGGATTAATGCAGCAGAGAACGTGCTCGAACAGTGCCTTGAAAAACTCGGCGACGCTCGAAAGCAGATCGCGGCGATTGGGATCAGTGCGCAACAACACGGGCTCGTCGCGCTCGACGAGCGAAACGAACCGGTGCGGCCAGCGAAGCTTTGGTGCGACACCTCCACTGCCCAGCAGGCGGAGGTCTTGAACCGCGCGTTTGGCAGCGTGGAGGAACTGATCCGCCGAACCGGCAACGCGACGGTCTCCGGATATACCGCTCCAAAAATTCTGTGGCTCAAGGAACACGAACCCGAAAACTTCCAGGACACGCGTACCGTGTTGCTACCGCACGATTTCCTGAACCTTTGGCTGACGGGCGAGCGGCAGATGGAATATGGAGATGCTTCCGGTACTGGCTTGCTCGACGTGCGAACGCGCAGCTGGTGCGAACCGCTGGCCGATTTTATCGATCCCGAATTGCTGACCAAACTGCCACAATTGCATTCGTCTACGGTGCCGGCGGGATTACTCCGGGCGAACCTCGGTCAGAAGTGGGGAATTGGTGATGCGTTGGTGAGTGCCGGCGGCGGAGATAACATGATGGCGGCAATCGGCACCGGCAACATACAATCCGGTAACATGACCCTTAGCCTTTGCGCTTCCGGCACTCTCGCTGCCTTTTCCGAGACGCCGGTGATAGACCCCCGCGGTGAAATTTCTGCGTTTTGCGACAGCACCGATTATTGGCTACCGCTGGCCTGCACGATGAATGTCGCGAACGTTGTCGACCGGTTCCGGGAGTTGTTTGGCTGGGATATGCGCGCTTTGGAAAACGCGGCCGCGCAGGCCAGGCCAGGTGCCAGCGGACTTACTTTCCTGCCGTACATGCAGGGCGAACGCTTGCCGAACCTGCCAAACGGTTCCGGAGTTCTGCACGGATTGAACCTGAGCAACGCGAACCGGGCCGATATCGCGCGCGCGATCATCGAAGGCATCATCATTGTCCTGGCACATGGATGGAAGCGGATGCGCGAGCTCGACCTAACCGCGACCGAGCTTCGCGTCACGGGCGGAGGCAGCAAGAGCCCGATCGTTCGCCAGCTAATCTCCGATGTTTTCGGGCTGCCGGTGATCGGTTTCAAAGTTTGGGAGGGGGCGGCACTTGGAGCCGCTGTTCATGCAGCCTGGACTTTTTCCATAGCCAAGGGCAGTCCTCTTTCCCTGGAAAAAATCGTCAAATCAGCCGTTAAAGTTGACCGAAAGACGCGGGCCGAACCGCGCAAAGAAAATGTCGCCCTCTACGCTGAATTGCGTGGACGACATGCCGATCTCACGCGGAAACTAGCCGCCGGCGGGTATCTATGAAATTCGTGATCGGAGCGACCGGAGCAAGCGGCACCATTTATCTGCAGCGCCTGCTCGAGCAGATTGACGCAACGGCACATGACGTTCATCTCGTTATGAGCGCCCACGCACGCCAGGTGGCGGAACAGGAAGTACTTTCATTTCGGATTCCAGCCGGGGTTAGCCAACATCCCGAGAACGATCTCAACGTGCCATTCGTTAGCGGTTCCGCCCGGTTTGACGCAATGGTCATTATCCCCTGCTCGATGTCGACTCTTGGCCGGATCGCCACTGGATCCGGCGAAAGCGCACTACTCCGTGCGGCCGATGTTTTTTTGAAGGAACGCCGCAAATTAATCGTCGTTCCGCGCGAGACGCCGTGGAATCTGATCCATGCCCGTAACGTAGTGACACTGCTTGAAGCCGGTGCCGTTGTAATGCCGGCCATCCCCTCGTTTTACAGCGTCCCCAAAACCCTGAATGACGTTGTCGATACCGTTGTTTGGCGTGTCCTCGATCAACTCGGGTTGCCGAGTCCCCGTGCCTTTCGCTGGCAACATGAAAGATCCGGGCTTCCACGAAGTTGAAGCTGGATGCGGATAGTTTGGCGGGGCGTTTGCTCGTTGCCATCGGGTTTCGCCTGTACCAGGTGCTGATTAAGACGCTGCGTTTTGAAGTCGAGGACCGAGGCGACTTCCGCAACGCACCCGGGGATGAGCGCTGTATCGCTTGCCTGTGGCATAATCGGCTTTTACTGATCCCATTTGTCATCTGGCATTTCACGCCTGTCCGGCGAGGGGGCGCCGCCCTCATTAGCGCGAGCCGCGATGGCGCGCTCATTGCAAAAGTCGTTGAGCGCTTCACCTTCCGACCAGTCCGTGGTTCCAGTTCGCGCAGGGGAAGCAGCGCGTTACGGGAGCTGGCCGATATTATCGCGGCGGGCCGGGATCCACTAATCACTCCAGATGGTCCGCGGGGTCCAGCCTATGAGATTGGCCCTGGGATTATCTTTCTTGCCCAAAAAACCGGCGTGGCAGTGAGGCCGATGAATATGGAATACTCGAAATACTGGCGATTACCGAGCTGGGATAACTTCATTGTTCCACGTCCTTTCTCAAAAGTTCGGGTGATTTTCGGAATGCCGCACCAGGTGGCATTGACCAAAAGCGAGGCCGAATTCGAGCGCGAAAGACAGCGATTGAAGGATGCAATGATGGCGCTCGTCGAGATGCGCTGATAGCTTCGCGCGATGTCAACTCTCATCGATGGTCGCGCGGTTGCGGCGAAAGTTTATGCCGAATTGCGCAAGGAAATCGCCGACCTGAAATCAAACGGTGTCACGCCCGGCCTGGCTGTTGTTCTCGTGGGCGACAATCCCGCTTCGCGCGCGTATGTCCGCGCCAAGGACAAGATGTGTCGCGACCTTGGCCTTTATTCGGTGAAACTCGAGCTGCCTGCGAGCACCACTCAGGAGGAACTGTTGGCGACAGTGAACCAGTTGAACCGCGACAATGCCGTTCACGGCATTCTCGTCCAATCACCGCCTCCAACGCACATTGACGAATCGGTCATTGTCCGGGCGATTGATCCGGCAAAGGACGTCGACGGTTTTCACCCAATCAATGTCGCGAAGCTTACGATGGGCGATCAATCCGGCTTCGTTCCCTGCACGCCTTTGGGATGTTTGCGTCTCTTGCGTGAGGTTGGTGTGGCGCTGGCTGGTGCAAATGTGGTTGTCCTCGGCCGGAGCCTCATCGTTGGCAAACCGATGGCGCTTCTGCTCATGCAGAAAGGCGTCGATGCAACCGTCACGATCGTTCATTCCCGGAGTCGAAACATCGCGGAGATCTGTCACGGGGCCGACGTTCTTATCGCTGCGATCGGACAGGCGGGATTTGTCAAAGCCGAACATGTCCGTGACGGCGCTGTCATAATCGACGTCGGTATCAATCGTGTTGAGGACCCTGCCAGCGAACGTGGTTATAGACTCATCGGCGATGTCGATTTCGATGCTGTACTGAAGAAAGCTGGTGCGATTACTCCAGTGCCAGGCGGTGTCGGCCCGATGACAATTGCGATGCTGATGACGAACACGGTCCGAGCCTGCCGTATGGCGCAAGCGTCTGCGATTGCCGAAAAAAGAGCAAGCGCAGCGTAAAGTTTACGTTGTTCCTCGCAAGGGTGGTCAGGATACCACTCTTGCCGTGAAAAAACGGGCAATAGCTGGATTTGATCGAGCAAAACGGAAGAGTGCGGCACCTGCTCGGGGAGATATAACTGCCAGCCGTGCAAGTCCGTTGAGCCACAAACGCCCGCGATACATGGCTCGATGCTGTTTGATGTATTCCTTCCCGGCCGAAGCGATGTTTCCCCGGACGAGTTGATCGGCCGCTTCGCCAGCGATTTCGCCTGAACGCATGGCGTAAAAGATTCCTTCTCCGGTGAATGGCTCGACGACCCGCGCGGCGTCGCCGACGAGCAATATATGGTGCTCAAGCGCTGGTACGGCCGCACGCGTAAGAGGTGTTATGCTTCGCCACGTTTGGGTTGCAGCGAGCTGAAACCGGTTCGTTGCCCATAGCTTGAGAGCAGGGATCGAGTTGGCTCTGCCAACCAGACAGACGTTCAGCTCATGCTCGTTCACTGGTACTTGGCCTGAGTAGGCGCCGGGCAGCCATTGCAAAACGATGCGGTTACCGAAGCCATCCGGAAGAGGGACATGGGCCTGCAGCGCGATCCGTTCTTTCATTGGACGCGGCAGCAAATCGAGTAGCCGGGCCACGGTTGAATTGCGGCCATCAGCCGCAATGACAACGCGAGCGCGAATCTCACAGTGCGGATTAACGTTAAGCTTCCAGTCGCGCTCGTTCTTGATCAGGCCTGTCAATGTTGTCCGGTCGCGAATTTCAGCGCCAAGTTCGCGCGCGCGTTCCAACAGCAGCCCGTCGAAGAGACTTCGTTTAGTTGCGATTTCGGCGTTTTCCCCACGGGGGAGCTCCACAACGATGTTATGACCTGCGAGGTCGATGAATTCCACATAGTCAACGACAGCGTGGGGCAAGTCTCGCACCCGTTCGGCCAACCCGAGCCGGTGCAGGATGGGCCAGCACGCCGGATTCAAACAATCGCCACATACTTTCTCGCGCGGAAAATTTTCGCGCTCGATCACGACTGTTCGCAACCCGCGCTCGGCGCAAAAAGCTGCCGCGGTCGATCCGGCCGGTCCGCCTCCGACAACCGCGACATCGTAAAGGGCGTCAACCATGAAGGTAGATTTCCATGCACTTGGTTCGCGGGTAAATTGCGAAGCGATGGCGAAGAAAGAAAAACCCGACCTGAATAAGAAGTTGCATGAGGTGCCGCATAAACCCGGCGTTTACCTGATGCGCGACCGATTCAACCGGGTCATTTATGTGGGCAAGGCGCGCGACTTACGCAAGCGCGTGGCATCCTATTTCATGCCGTCGAAAATCGCGATAGCCGACTTGAAGACCCGGGCGATGCTCGATGCCGTTTGGGATTTCGAGACCCACACCGTGCAAAGTGAAGCGGAGTCGCTGCTGCTGGAAGGGCGACTTATTAAAGAATACCGGCCACGCTATAACGTATCGTTTCGGGATGATAAGCGCTTTCTCCTGGTGAAGGTGGACGAAACCGAGGACTGGCCAAGGTTTCGGCTCGCTCGCTACAAAAAGGATGACAATGCGCGCTATTTCGGACCTTACGCTCACGCTGGAGCGTTGCGGCAGACGCTGAATTTCATGCGCAAAAAATTCGGTGTGCTGACCTTCGGGCGTGGTTCGCCTACTCCGCGCGAGTTGAAATCATCGACCTATCAGGTCCCGATGAAGTTGAGCGAGATCACCGCCAGCGTGTATCGGCAGCGAGTGGCAGAGGCCTGTGAATTTCTGGAAGGACATTCCCGCGAGCTGATGAGAGCAGTGGAAGGGGAAATGCGGACTGCGGCCGAGAAGCTCGACTTCGAGAAAGCAGCGGAGTTGCGCAACATGCTGGAGGATCTGCGCCGCACTACGCGACCTACGCGCCGGTTCATACGTGCCTCACTGCCGAGCACAGTTGATCCGGAAGCAGACGTTCGTGCCTTGGCTGATGCATTGCAGCTTTTAAAGCTCCCACGGGTCATGGAGTGTTTCGACATCTCAAACATCAGCGCGACGCACGTCGTCGCGTCGATGGTTTGTTTTCGCGATGGTGTGCCGGACAAAAACTGTTACCGCCGGTATCGAATTCGAACAGTGGAAGGTCAGGATGACTTCGCCAGCATGGCCGAAGTAGTTCGGAGGCGCTATTCGCGTGTCCTGCTTGGGATAGCGGAGCTCGAAACGAAAAACACGGGATGCAATTCGGTCGCAGAATTCTCGCAGGAGAATGCAGCTGAAATCGCGGATCGGATAACATCGACCAGCATTCAAGAAACGGCAGAAGCAAATAATCGCGGGCAGAATGCGCGATTCGTGGCGGTGCGTCTTCCCGATTTGATCATCGTAGATGGAGGTAAAGGGCAACTCTCCGCCGCGTGCAAGGAACTCCAGCGCCTCGGCCTCCACGATTTGCCCATTATAGGGCTGGCCAAAGAACACGAGGAAATTTACCGGCCCGGACGCGCTCTCCCGCTCCGTCTACCTGAGGATTCCGGCGCCTTGCGACTGCTGCAAAGAATTCGCGACGAAGCCCACCGCTTCGCCAACACCTATCATCAACTGCTGATGAAGAAACGCATTGGCGAAAGTGTGTTGGACGATTGTCCGGGTGTGAGCCAGAACCGCAAGAATCTGCTGCTGCGGAGATTTGGCTCAGTCAATCGGCTGCGCAAAGCCAGCGTCGAAGAGATCGCCGCGACTGAGGGCATTGGCCGAAAGCTCGCTGAAGATGTGCATCGTTTCTTGCAGCAACATTGAATCGCTCGGAAAGTCCGGCTTCCCCATTTCATGAATCGCACGTCGCGCTGGCTATTCGCGCCAATTTCGCTCCTTCAGGCGACCACGCTTTTCGGGCAGGGGATCGCGCCAAGCCCTGCTTCGGCTTCCGCGAGCGTTTCGCCTGCGTCGCCGGCGGCGACCGAAACTGCTCCGGCGCCGAATGTGGAACAGGAGATCGTGCCGACCTTTGAAACTCAAAAACTTGCCCGGACTTACATTCTCGATATCCCAGCGCCGCGCGGGGAGATTACCGATCGTAATGGCGTGCCTCTGGCACAAAACAGGGTCAGCTACAATCTGGCCATCAATTTCCCGACGCCACTCGAGTTCACCGACGAAAAGGTCCTCGATTTTGCCCATCAACAAGTGGCTCTCGCCACCAAATTAATCGGCCGTCCCATTCGCATCGCTGACGATCTAATTCTGCGGCATTATCACAACCGCGGAATCCTACCGTTGGAGATCGCGCAAAATCTTTCGCAAGCGGAATATGACGCGGCCAAAGCGCATCTGCCGCCGGAGATGACCCTGCGCCCAGTTTATGTGCGAGTTTATCCGGCCGGGAAAACAGCAGGGCAGATTGTCGGTTACAGCGGACGCACCGGACGAACTCCGGACGGCATTATCGACAATCATGAAACAATCTGGCCCGAGACGGAGGGCCGCGAGGGAATCGAGCAAACGTTCAACACCATGCTGGCTGGCAAACACGGCAACTACAACATCACTTTCGATAAGGATGGCCGGAAAACATCGGAGAAAATAGCCTCTCCGCCCGTGCCCGGTCACACGGTTGTCACTACGCTCGATCTGCGGCTACAAGGGCTGGCCGAGAAAGCGCTCGCGGAAAAAGCGAAACGGGGAGCGATCGTGATTATGAATCCGAACAACGGCGATATCCTCGCGCTCGCCTCCTGGCCGACTTATGATCCGAACCTGTTTGTGCCGGCCATTTCGGCCGAAAAATTCAAAGCGCTCCAGGATGACCCCGATATTCCACTGCTGCCGCGAGCGTTTCGTTCATCTTACCCGCCCGGATCCACCTTTAAAGTCGCGGTGGGGATCGCAGCACTCGAGAGCGGCGCTGTCTCCCCTGACGATCAATATCAGTGCGTGCCGTCGATCCAGATTGGCAACGTCGTTTTTCATAACTGGAAGAAAGGCGATCGTGGCTCACTCAACTTTGTGCAGGCGCTTACCGAGTCGTGCGACACCTGGTTCTATCAGGTCGGGATCAAGACCGGCGCGGAACCCATTGTGGATTGGGCGCGCCGACTGGGCTTTGGTGCGCGTTGCGGAATTCCCCTTCGGGGGGAAGTCGAAGGCCGCGTGCCTACCGACCAGTACATGAAAGCGGCACATGGCCGGCGGTTGTTAAACGGCGATATTGCTAATCTTTCGATTGGCCAGGGGGACACCGAAGTAACGCCTCTGCAAATGGCCCAGGCGATGGCGATCGTGGCAAACGGCGGCGTCTTTTATCAAACCCGACTCGTGCAACAGGTGCAATCGATCGATGGCGGTATCGTTACCGCTTACAGCGTTCGGGAAAAGAAATCGCTAAACATTTCCTCTCTCACTATATCGCAGTTACGCACCGGCATGATCGATGCCGTGAACGCCCCGGCCGGGACGGCGCACGCCGCGAGCCTGGACAACGTTACAGTCGCGGGCAAGACCGGCACGGCTCAATGGGGACCAAAGAACAAGGAACGCACCGCAGCCTGGTTCGCCGGGTATTTGCCGGCGGAGAGCCCGCAGTATGCTTTCGCCGCGCTTTACGAAGGTGATGTTGGCAGCAAAGTGCACGGCGGCAGCTCCGCTGCGCCGATGATCGGACAAATTTTCCGCGAAATCTACAAAGGCGAACTGGTAAACGGTCGCCGGATACGTCGCGCGCAGCCGGTGCAAGAACAGACTGAGCCGACCATTCGCCGGGCCGAGCCTGTCGAAGAAGATTCGGGCGATTAGTCGAAGTATTTCCGGCCCCGGAGCAGGTTATCAGTGGCCGTCACGCAACCGCGGGTTCGGCGGGCAATTCCATCGTGCCTTTGAATTTTGGCGCTTCCGGTTCGAGTCCGAAGTTCTCCGCGTAGAGCGTTTCGACTTTCGCCATTTCTTCGCTCGTCAAGAGGGGTGTCTCCGGTGCTTTAGCGAATTCATTTAGCTGCTCCTCGTCATAGATGTTCGGCAGCGTGGAAGCGACGCGCTCATCCGCGAGCAGCCATTGCAGCGCCGCCTGCCCGAGCGTTCGCTCCGCCGTCTCCAGGAAACGGAGTTGGTCGATTTTCTTGATTCCGTTAAGCAGCCAGCTGCGTGGCCGGTGGCTACGATGATCGCCGGGTGGGAAGACGGTATGGACGGAGTATTTGCCCTCCAGCATTCCGGATGAATGTGGAACGCGAACGAGAAACATTGTGTCTCTACCCGCCTCAGTTGCAGCTTGCTGTATTGCACGGCCGGGATGCTGCTCCAACATGTTGTAAATGTGCTGCACACTGGTGACGTCGCGCTCGCGAATCGTCCTGGTTCCCTCGTAAAGCCAGCCGATGGCCGGGCCAAGTGCCATTCCATAGTAACGAATTTTCCCCGCAGCTTTGAGCCGCTCCAGCGTCTGCCAAAGCGCATCATTCGACACCTGTTCCATTCGGATGTTGTGGAGCTGGAGCAGGTCGATCCGATCCGTTTTCAATCGAGCCAGGGCCGCATCCGTAGCGCGCGTGATCGCATCCGGTGAAAAATCCTGCGGAATCTCGCGCTGACCTCGCCCACGGGCGCTGCCATGGGTAACAAAGTCATAGCCTACCTTGGTCGCGATCACGATTGCGTCGCGCTGTTTTCGGAAGGCCTTGGCAATGTATTCCTCGCTTAAACCATTGCCGTAGGTATCGGCCGCGTCGTAAAGGGTAATGCCGAGGTCGAACGCCTTGTGCATAAGCCCGATCGCCTCGCCTTCGGTGAAATTTCCCCACCAGCCGGTGGAAATCGTCCACAAACCGAAACCGACTTCGCTAACGGTCAGATCGGAGTTTTTGTAAGTACGAAATTTCATCCCAGCCGAAGCCTATCTTGCGCCAGTCTGTCAGGCGGGTCAAAAATGCGGCGACATTCCGTTCAAGCCGGTGCCAAACGATGGAGGACTCGGCGTTATCCGTCTATACTGACAAAGTGAAGGACGCGGCGAGAAAGTCCCCTGAGTCAGCGCTCCTTATCCTTGGTCACGGCTCGACCGTTAACCCTGATTCAAGCGCTCCGACGTGGATGCACGCCAATGAAATCCGACGGCGCGGGATTTTTGCCGACGTGCAATGCGCTTTTTGGAAAGAGGAGCCGAGCTTGCGCGACGCACGATTTCTGTTTCCAGCAGGCACGATTCGCGAAGTGTTAGTTGTTCCCAACTTTATCAGCGAAGGCTATTTTACCGAAACGGTAATCCCCCGTGAGCTCGAATTAGGAGAAAGGATCACCACGCGTGCGAACGGGCAGGTTTGGAAATATTGTGATCCTGTCGGCGGTCATCCGATGATCACCAACCTGCTGCTTGCGCGGGCGCGGGAAGTAGCGCCCGGAGTCGAGCCGGCCGAAACGGCCTTGCTCATCGCTGCGCACGGTACCGAACTGAACGACAACAGTGCCATTGCAGCGAAACGCGAGGCGCAGCTGATCCGGGAGCGCTCTGATTATGCGGCGGTGATAAACGTTTATATGGAAGAGCCGCCGTTGATCGCCGAGTGGGATAAGCTGACCGGTGCTCCGAACGTGGTCGTCGTGCCCTTCTTCGTCTCTGACGGTTTGCACACGTTTGAGGACATTCCTGCGTTGCTCGGCATTGAAGATTCGGCCGTTAGTTCAAACGAATGCCTCTCTTCGGGTGGTGTTTTCCGGGCGAATCCGCACCGGCTGCACGGGCGTTCTCTCTATTACGCACGCGCGATCGGAACGGATGCAGGATTTGCTGATGCAATCATTGAGCAAGCGCTAAATCTGCGTAGCGTTGCTCATGCCGATTAAGAAGCGCGCTCGATCAGGACGGCATCGCCCCAAGAAAAATGACAAGCGCAATCCGAAATGTCGGGCGTTGCAGGAAATTGGCGCGCTGATTGTAGCAGGTGGCCGTGGACCGTCGGTGGTGGAAGAAATCGCGGAATTGGTCCAACGCACGTGCAAATATCGCTGGGTCGGCGTTTACAAAATCAAACGAAACGAGTTCGTGATCGAGGCGGCGACGAACAAAATGAAGCCCGCCTGCCCGCGATTCCCAATCAAGCAGGGCCTCAGCTCGAAAGCGATGGAGTCGCGCGAAACCGTGATGGTCAAGGATGTGCACAAGGAACCGTGTTTCCTGCCGAACTTCTGGTCGACCAAGTCGGAGATCGTCGTTCCGATCATTGATGATGAACACGATCGCGTGCTCGGCGTGATTAATGTCGAAAGTAACAAGCTCAACGACTTCGACAAAAATGATCGTGACTTCCTCGAAGGCGTGGCCCGGCTGACGTGGCGAGCGCTTCGGTGATCGAGCGGCCAACGGTTCTTCGATCCCTGCTCGCGAGCGGCTCCGTATCAATTGGGCAGATCAGCATTGTGCCCACTGGTACAGAATTTGTCCTGTCTCATCGGGACGATACCGGCGCCAGCGGACTTCGTTTCTACAAACCCGGTGAGGCTCGTGAGGTCGCGACCTTTGACGATGCTGGCGCGTATCGCCCGCTGAGGACCGCACCGAATTTGCGGCATGGCTGGCGCATTATTGCTGAAGACATCAACGAAACCGAAGAGGTAATCGACGCATTTTATCCGGGCCGGCTTGCTGTTTTGCGTGCGTCGGTGTTGGGAGAACTAACGACAACAACCTGGCGTGACACCCTTCAACGCCAAAGCGGAATCTATCGTGTCGCCGCGAGGATTTCGGATGCGCAAAGCGAGCACCTGATAGGG
>JGI1027J12803_100015126_pt1 | contig 35384 bp, 25 predicted proteins | sample IowNatreferecore_FD_12803 | JGI IMG/M metagenome (IMG submission 12803) | reverse complement strand
TCGGAAAGATTTTCCAGCAACTGTCCGTTACTGAGCCACACGTCGTTGCTCACATCCCCATTGGATAGTCCACTGCTGAGACCAGTGGCCATAATCGATAAGCGTGTTCGAGCATCAAGCCCAATCCAAATCGATGGGGTAGCTGAGAATGGACCCGAGCATTGACTGAACGTGTCTAAAACAATTCCGCTTCCACTGAAACTATCCGTAGGCGCAAATAACCTTGGATTCAGACCAGACACGTTTGCAGCACCACGGAGGATAAAGCCTTCTCGTGAACTAACTACGACCTCAGCAATCCCACCGCTTAAATCCGCGGGCACTACAACGGTCAATTCAGTCGGGGAGACGGAGAGAACTTTGGTAGCTTCTCCACCAAAAGTGACCCCCACGTCAGCTAGTTCGAATGAACCGCCACCAGTTGCGGTCGTTGTCTGAGTCGAAAATGGGTGCGACGCAACTGACGTGATTCGTGCAGTGCCATTTGGCATTACATTGAATCCCAGAGATCCCACCGGAGTAGTTTCGGGTTGGTATATCGAAAGATTGACTTGGGCATTAACCTTGTTGGCCGTCGATACTGTGTCCGAGGAGATCACCCCATCAACCATCAAATCCTCACAGAAAGATAGGTAGGAATCAATCTTCTTCAGTCGGTCGGTTAATGCTGAAGCAGGTGTTTGCTGGGCTGATAAACTTAAGCTTGTGCGAGCTAAGAAAGAGGCTGCGAAGAGATATTTTTCAATGACTGTTGCGGCGGGAAACATCGCCTTTTCGTCTAAGAAATCTCTATAGGTTTGATCAAGATCAGCAACCAAGGTGGTTAGAGCGCTTGTTTGTACGGAGTCCTGCGCCAGGCTTGGTTGAGTCGAAGAAATCTCATTACTTTGAGTCGAAGAAATCGAATTACTTTGAGTTGAAGAAATCGCACTACTTAGTGTCTGCGTGCTGCTTTTCACTCCTCGTACACGCTTAACAGTCTTACTAATTTTCACAGTGATTGGCGCTGAGGTAACAATAAGGCCCGCGTCATCCTGCGCAGTAGCAGTGACCGTGTAGGTTCCCGCAGCCATGTTGCTCCACGTGATCGTGTACGGCGAGGCCGTGTCAGATCCAATCGTTTGAGAATTGGCTTGGAATGTCAGGTTAGTGACATTTCCAGCCGTATCCGAAGCATTAGCTGTAATCGTAACGCTCGATCCCAAGCTGTAGGTGGCGTTAGTCGTTGGACTGATAATACTCGCGGTGAGTGGAGTGGGTGTTGGAGTCGGCGTCGGTATCGGCGTCGGTGTTGGTGTCGGTGAAGACATTGGACCACCAAAAAACAGTCCGCTCACGACGGCATTAAGGCCTGCCACGTTATTCACATTGATTTTGATATGCCCCTTCACGTTCCACACCAGATACTTCCCACCGGAAAAGCTCGAAATAGATCTCGAGTCTAACAATGCGTTGGTACTTGCTTCTACGATATCGACAGTTTCGGTCCGCCCCATAGCATCCCAGTCGAGCGCATACAAGGCCATCTGGTGTGTTTGTCCGTCGGTGATATTGATGTCGATGCTATAGGAAGGGCTCTGATACCAACAAGCAGCGATGCGATCAGAAAAGTTGGAGGCTTTTAGCAATCCTGGAGCTAAAGAGGTACTGGAGGTCCAGATGACGTTTTGTTGGCCAGTTGGACTAACAACGGCATAGGAAGGGTAATTAGTTGTGTCGTTAATGACGTTGTACCCATCTGCACCATAGTTACTACTCCAATTGCCTGCAGTTGTTGTATCTAATCCTACAAACGTAGCAGTGGCATTACCAGTGGGGGTAGCCGTGGGCGTTGGAGTTGGCGTCGATGTTGGCATGGGTGTCGGTGTAGGTGAGGGCAAAGCACCACTCAGCGCTGCTAGTAATGAATCCTGATTAATACCCGGGTCAGTTCCATCAGTTGCTCGACCTTTGTACAAGCTACTTGATGATAGGCGATAGTTATCTGATGATTGATCAGTAAAGCCAACGAGTGAAAACGAAGTAGGAAACGGACTCGGCCCCAGCATGGAGTTCGTGCCCCAGACTCCAAGGACCGCCTCCGGGCTACTGCTGCTATTTACAACGACATTATTCGAAAATGTTCCGGACCAACAGTTGCCAATTGTTCCGAGGAAGCAGTTCATACCGTAAGCTTGATAAGCAACGATATTGTCGCGAAAGACAAAGTTGGTCATCTGCTCAGAACCATGCAAGACATCGTAATAACTGAACCCGGTCGGAGCGATATTTAGTACGGTGTTGTGGTAGATGCTTACTTGATCGACTTGTTTTGTACCAGCGAGACTTGTTATGCCTCCCTTGAAGAGATTGTTATAGATAGAGACATTCTTCAAAGGACTAATGGTAGCGTAATCGTCTTGATTGAAGATGGACATCGCTTCTCGAGTACTTTCAGGGTAGCCGAGGTCGGGAGAGATCCAGTTGTTGCGAATGGTTATGTCTTTCGCCGTGATCCACGGCGCGGTACCATATTGATTGGTGGGATAGACCGCCAGTATTGCCGGATAGCCAAGCACCTGATTACCTTCAAAAGTGAACCGATTGACATTCTTGACCTCGTAGAGTCCCTTGGGACTGTAGCCCTTTTTCACATAGACATCGTGCGCAAACGCGGGGTCTACATAGAAGGTGTTCTTCCTCACCGCCACATCACTGATCAGTCCCTGATCTCCGTAATTCCACGAGGCTGTTTGGGCTCCCATGTTTTGCAGTGAGTTTGCACCGTAAGGCGTATAACTCACCGTGTTTCCAGAAACACTCGTTACGATCGCCGTCTCATATAACTTAAACGATACTGTCCCAGTTGCAGGTAACTGCGTTTTTACCGAAGCTACAGTGTAGGTATCTCCAGACACTGCACATAGTCCCAACAAACCGGCACTATTGTTCGCTCCATTTGTCGCCAGGCCAATTCTTCTGATGTCTCCAGCACTCAGTGCAGGCCCACTGCTGCGTGTAAGCGTCGCCGTCGACAGCGTGCCACTCCCCTGGCCCGGCCATACCCCACCTTGCCCAGGACATGTGCTCGTAATTCCGGTACTGTTGAAATTTCCGGTGACTCCTATCTCAAACCGCACCACCATTCCCGGAGTTAATCCCGTCGTATTGGAAAACGTGGCGGAGTTGGTCGTCGCGCCGCTTAAATTTGCCGTGTTCTGGGGCGCCGTATCAGCCCCTCCAAGAAATAACTGATTCCACCACGTGCTGATGTAATTGTCTTCTAACGTGATGCGGCTGCCTCCTACAGACAACAGACCGGTCGTATCCATCTGAAAGTTAGTACTACCTGATACTTCTTGATAGTAGTAGCCAATCAGATAAATGTAGTTCCACTTCAGGGTCAGCCCATTACCCTCAAACTGCACTCCCCGCATTATCGACCGGTTGTAATTAGTGCCAGATTCCTTCTGGTGAAAATAGCAGCGCTGTATTGTCAAATCGTGCGCCCCAGCATTGCCACCAGCATCGATCAATTGCGTTATCACGCCATGTCCCGCATTATCTGTGAGCTCCAATCCGTCCAGGGTCCACCACCCCGCATTGACGGCTGACACAAACGCCGCTCCGCTCATGGCTCTGATCCGCGCCATGTTTACCGCATCTGCGGGTCCTACACGCCCATTCGGCAACGATGCCGCACCTGACGAACTAATCTTTATCCCAGTCGCCGCGCTACAATTCTTGTTCGGTAGCGTAAAGCCGCCATCCCAACTAGCGACGGCCTGCAAGACAATGTTATCCCCACACTGCGCCGCATTGATCGCTCCCTGCAAATCACCCCCGGCGGGGACAGCTATCGTGCTCGCGGCTATTGGTTTGGCTAATCCTAAAGAGATGAATACTGAGCCAATTATGACAGACCATCTAAATAGACGAATGATCTTGAAAAGAATAAGGTCCAAGCGTGACGTTGGATTCATTGTGCCTTCTCACTTCGGTAATCGGACGATCTCCTAGACAGGAGACTCCTGACTTTGCGAACCCGCATCACTACGGGGGTGCCGTTATCGGTGATTGCCCTATCGAGGGTTGGCTAACCGCCTGAAAGAACCCGTCCAAAAATGACGCCGCAGACGGGAAACTACTAAACGACTTTCAGATGAATCTTGATTTGCTGTGGGCTTTGCGAACGGCTCAAGACAACGAAGTCTGGAGACATCCAGGGATTAAGGGAAGGAAGAAGCTTTATTGAATTGATCGCTCCACAGTAAAGCTGACCTAACTTTCCCAAAGGGAAAGAGTTTAACCAGGCAGCTAGTGAGGTTCGAGTGGCAACGTCGCTCTTCGATCGCCTTCGGCGGCCTGACCATCTCGCTTTCATGAGACTCACGGCTTTGCGTCCCTGCCTCACAACAGGTTTGCCTTTATCGTGTGCAATCAACCATGTAAAAGAACGGACGGTAGAGCGGACTCGCTCGACCAAACCGATTAAACATTATTTATCACATTTCTGTCAACTGAACTCTTTGAGTTTTATTCAAAGCTTCTTGGCCTGCTTCTGTCACGAAAGAGCCTAACCTTAGTGTTTGGCAGGGGCCAATCAAGGCCGCGTCCACGCATCAGCTCGATGAGCGCTCAAAATGAATTAGAATTTGGCTTTCTAACTATGTTTACTCACCCAAAGGGCGGGAACCTTGGATATTTTTTATCCTCGGGTAGCGCACTCCTCGATCGAATTGTCACGCAACCCCTAACCTGTTAGTGCAGGTTGGGCGAAGCCTCGGGTTTGCGGCAGAGAACGGTGGCCTCATCTCCGTACTGGAAGACTTCGGCAACACTTCATCTGCGTCTCTGGGAACGCTTTGGATCATCTTCGACGCTCGAACAGGATTAGCGCTGGAGACTTTCTTCTGTTACCGGTTTTTGCTGCGGGTTTTTGTTGGGGAGCCGGGCTGTTCGGGCAATCTGAGTTTTCCTATCAAAACTCAAAGTCCATAGTACTCTATGAATTTCTTGACATTGTTTCTTAGATCGAACTTCTCTTCAGTTAGCTGGCGTGCACGTTCTCCCATTCTTGCTCGAAGTTCAGGATCTCGATGTAACTCAAGCAGGCGTTCAGCGATCTGATCGCTCGCACCACGTTCAACGAGGAAGCCATTCACACCGTCCTCCACCAACTCAGGAATTCCACCGACGCGCGTACCGATAATTGGTTTACGAAAGCCCATCGCTTCCGCAATTGCCCAGCCAAACACTTCCTCCCAGTTCGAAACCTGGCAGACTATATCGGCGGCATCAAACACGCCTTCTGCAAAAGGATGTTCCACCAACCCGGTCCAGGTTACATTTTCCGCGATACCCATCTCCTGAGCCTTCGCAGAGTATTCGCTTCGGTAAGCTCCTTCGCCTACAAAAACAAATTGGACTTTATCCGTAACAGACAAAACGCGACGAGCCGCTTCCAATAAACCCGAAATTCCCTTCTCCGGAATGATCCAACTGACTTGCAGGACGATTGTCCGATCCGCAGGAATTCCATATTTGCGGCGAAATGCTTGTGCGCGTTCAGGAGTTGGCGAAACCCGTTTGAGGTCGACGCTGTTATATATCCGCACGAAACGATCTTTGGGAAGAAGATCTAGCGTAGTAAAGCAGTTGTATCCGTAGTTACTTACACAAGTAACCCGAGTAATAGGCCGGTTTATCACTCGAACCAACGCTCGCTTCCAAAAGACTGCTCGTTGCGGGACGTAGCCGGCAGGTCGAGAACCGTGATCCGTAATGAATACTCCCTTCACGCCGTACAACTTTGCCAACCAGGGAAAGACGCCAAGGAAATTTACAAAGTGAAGATGCAGCAGTTGTGGTCGGTATCGCTTAAGTACACTTGCGAGTCCTCTGATGCCTTTTAGGTTTACTCCGACTGAATCCTTTAGAACTTCAATGGTAACGTTGGGCAACTGCAAGAAAGCTCTGACTTCTTCTGGCGGAGCTGTGAGAAAACATAGGACACTTTCCCAGCCAAGCTCACCCAACTGCAAAGAAAGCTCTCTCGCGAAAGCTTCGTTACCACCTATTCTGAATGGTTCAATTCCAAAGACAGAAACGAGTTTAGGCATCAACGCTCCTCGGCGCTCGTTTGCTGATCTCTTGTCCGGAGGGGTCAAATTTCATTGACTACTTCTTCATTAGAAGTCGAAGTCGATCACTGATTCTTACGTGGAACTCTTTCAAACGTAACTGTGCGGCGTGAAGCGAGGTAAAGCTCTGATACCAGGCTGAAGGTCTCAGTGATCGTTCAAATGCGGGTATGTAGTTAGTCTTATTTCCGAAGCCGAGAATTCGATAGTCGTCTTCTGTCAGTTCACCAAGGAATGCTGCATTTAATAGCAACGGATGGTACCGATAGTAATCGACATCTTCCTTCTGCAAAGGCACGCTTGGATCATGGTAGTTGTAAAAGAGGGCCTGGCGCGGTTCGAGCACGGGAATACCCTGCCGATGAATTCCTGAAGTATCAAACATGAATGCAGTTCCTGCCGGACCGGTGAGTTCAATTACTTGAGATTTCTGTTCTCCCGAAATCTCGTAGTTCTTTACGGGGCGAGGATGTTGGCGCCGGTGACTCCCTTTGATGAAATTAAACGCACCTGACTTTACATCAGTCAAATACATCGCAAGTTTGATCTCTTTGTGTATTTCCGTGGTCTCATCCTGATCATACCAGGCGTCTCCGTGCCAGCCATGAAAGTCTCGGTTGGTTGGCAGTGATTTCCAACCTTTTGCTTCGGTAAGCTCGACGTTATCGCCGATATAGCCGTGGATGACTTGCTTAACCAACGGGTGTAAAGCGACATCAACAAAACCCTGGTCAAGCAATAGAACGTCTTCAACCATGTGGCGAAAGACTTCGGTACGCTGGTAACCATCGAAATTATTCCAGCGGAGTCTCCGAAGTTTAACTTCAAACGCCTTTTGCATTCCGCGCAGTTGCTGTTCACTGAGCAACTGTGGCAGTACGACAATGCCATTTTTAGTTAACTCTTCAACGAGCCCATCTGCTTCAGTCTTGCTTACTGGAAGATCGTGACTGTTGACTGAAACTCCGGGGGCAAGGGGATTTATGTGATTGCTCATTCGTAAATTTCCTGGGGCCCAATAACATTATTTTGCCGGAGAGGGCGCTCCACCCGGCGGCAAGGACTTTCGTAATTCATCCATGTCGACTCCGGGATCCTTTGCGTCAGTCCCCTTGCCCTTCAAACGACTTGTAGCAGCAAGACTAAAGTCGTCATTGGCAGGGTCAACAAAGCCCAGGGCCGCTAAAGAATTATAAACTCCTAATGTGCTACTTCGTCCCCAAACTCCGTCGAGTGACCCTCCATTAGGGGCCGTTGCCTTGGCATCATTCAACAGTACGTTATTGCGGAAAACCGCACCAGGCCAACAAGTTCCCATCGAACCGGGAGGAACAGAGCAGTTTGCCCCGTAGGCTGAAAAAGCCACAATGTTGTCGCGAAACACAAAGTTTGTCGTCGGCGCACTGATGCCTGTGAAGGCCGCATGATATGAATAACTCGATGGAGCAATATTGAGTACCGTGTTGTGGTAAAGCTGCACATTGTTTGAGACCTTGAATGACGCAAAGCTCCCAACGTTCTTGATTAGATTGTTGTACACGAAGAAGTTCCTTCGGGGCGCCACGGTCGCATAGTTCTCAGCGTCGATCAGCGTCATCGCTTCCCGAGTGCTCTCCGGATAACCAAGATCTGGCGCAATCCAGTTGTTACGAATCGTCACGTCTTTGCATGTGGTCCATGGAGCAGTTCCGTATTGATTTGCAGGATAGATCGCCATCACTGCCGGATAACCCAAGACGTAATTCCCTTCGAAAATAAACCGGTTAACGTTTTTGATCTCGTAGAGGCCTTTAGGTGAATAACCCTTCTTCCCGTACATATCATGAGCGAACGCCGGGTCCACATAAAACGTATTGCGCCGAACAGTAATGTCGCTTACGAGTCCCTGGTCCCCATAATTCCAGGACACCTTGGTGGCGGCGCTGGATACCAACTGATCTCGTCCATATGGTTCAAAGTTAACCGTTGATCCCGCGACACTGGTCACAAGCGCCGTCTCAAACACAGTAAGCATTACCGGCCCTGCCGTTGAAGAGGCGGATTTCGTGCGAGCGATCCGGTATGTTTCACCGGACACACTACATATACCAACGTAACCGTCGAAATTATCATTCGCGCTGCGCATGATGCCGTAGTGGTTTCCATCGGCACCCGTCAATGTTGCACCACGAGTTCGTGTCACCGTTGCGGCTGAATATGGTGTGCTTCCGTTGGAAGGAAAGGTTCCATCACACGAATCATTCAAGCCAGTCTTATCAAACTTCCCATTGACGATAATTTCAAACCGCAATACCACACCAGCTTCTAACCCCTTCGTGTTGGAAAACGTCGCCGAGCTCGTGGTCGCATCAGTAACTGTTGCGGTGTTCTGAGCGGCGGTGTCACCGCCTCCAAGGAAAAACTGGTTCCACCAGGTGCTTATATAGTTATCTTCCAACAGTACTGTGTTACAACCAACGCACAAGAGTGCGGTTGTGTCCATCTGCATTGTGCCGTTGCCATTAGCGACCTCAGGATAGAAGTATCCAATCACGTTTATGTAATTCCAACGGGCAATCAGACCGTGTCCTTCAAAATGGATCGCGCGTTGCATCGTCCGGTTGTACTTTGTGCCGGTCTCTTTTTGATGAATATAACACCGGCGGATCGTCAGATCGTGAGTGCTTGGTTCTGAGAAATCGACAAGCCAGTGAATTAGAGCCGTGGGAGGAGCATTATCCGTGATCTCGAGTCCGTCAATGATCCACCAGCCCGCATTCGGTGCTACTTGAATCGCCGCGCCATAACCAACATTCCCCAGCGATCTGATTCGCGGCATGTTTGCCGCATTAGCAGGCCCGACTCGACCTGGGGGTAAGTTCTCCGCGTCCGAACTACGCAAAGTAATTGGCGTACTCGACGTGCAGTTCTTGTCAGGCAACGTGAAGGTTCCGTCCCATGTGCCTCCGGCTTTCAGGACAACGGTATCGCCGCATTGAGCAGCGTTGATTGCAGTCTGAAGATCATCTCCGCTCGCAACGATCTTTGTTGCACCAGCAACGCGTCTAGCGCGTTGACCTGCCTCCACTTGACGCCAGTGGGCCAGTGATATCAACAAAACGGCGAGGCTCGAGAGGAACGCAACGATAAGTACTAGGCGGATAAGACTTCTTCTAATTTCACTCTTCACCCTATGCAATTTCACTTCAACTACTTCGAAGGTTATTTGGTCGCTGTGAGTAATGAGACTACTCCAGATCCATTCAGGCTTTCAAAGTCTACGCCGGGATCCTTTCCGTCAGTCGCGCGTTTTCGATAGGGGCTGTTTGACTGCAAACGCCAATCACCGTTTGCAAAGTCCAGGAAACCGAGTTTTTGATAGGAAGTCACAACGAAATTTCCGGGAGGAAACTGATCTGAAACGGAAAAGCTTGCTGACTGATTGAGATTATCTGCGATGAGATTCCCTTTTAAAGTTGCGCGAGCAAAGCAGCGACAATATTTTAACCCGTCGCATACAGGTCCTTCGATAAAACACGCAATACCGTAGTTATTGAATTGGACAATGTTGTTCGTGAACACAAAATTCTTCGTTGGGGATCCGTAACCCGAAATAATGTTGCCACTTTGCTGAACGGTATTGTGATCGACTGTGACTGAGTCGCCACCTGAAACCTGAAGGAAATATGGCTGCTCTGTACCAGCTAAATCCATGAAAAGGTTATTAGCGATTTTGATCCGTTTCGCTTCCTGACTGGGATGTTCATTGTCCAAGCCCAGAATGTTGATTCCCGTGCTCGCATGCTTGACGACATTATTAGTAACTTCAACGTCTTCAATTGTGCACCATGGGCAATTGCCATTCTGATTGCGCACCGTGAGCACGAAAGCGGTCATGCGAATCTCGCTGTCGATCAGGTTGCCATCGATGACCACTCGCCTGGCATTCTTTAGTTCAAAGTTGCCCTTGATAGTTCCGCGACCCTGCCAGTCTTTCGGCCGAAAAAAGTGGTTGCGACGGATTTCGATGTCTGAGGGGACCAGGCCTTCGATCGATGGATCAGCACCCCCGAAAAGAAGAATTTCCGCGCCTCCTTCCAGATAGTTATTTATGATGTGGAATGGTCCAGGGCCATTCCAACCGGCGAGCGCCTGCGTTTCATCACCATCACCTATGAAGCCTGACACATACGAATTGATGACCGAAGTTTCCGCACTGTTCAACGCTAAGCCTCGACGCGCCTTCTTCAGTCCGGTTGAGTGAATGTAACATCGGTCAAAGATCAGATGATGGGGAAATTGTGACGCAGACTTGTAGTTGTCCAATCCAAGGTTAATCAGATTGTAGACATACGACGCGTCGGCAGCAGGAGCGAACTCAATGCCGATGAACTTGAAATGATGAGCCTGGTCTGCAGTTTGGATTGCTGACTGATTTGCCGGACAAACTATCTTCGGCATCGACTTCGCTTGAGAAGGATCAACTCGCTCACCTTCCTTCGCGATTCCATTCAGATCGGAGGTCCGAATCGTCACATATTCTTCTGCACCAGATTTTTTTGGCAGAGTTATTGGTCCAAAAAAGGTGCCGCCTGCTTCGAGCACAATTGTATCGCCCGGCTTTGCTTCGTTGATCGCACGCTGGAGATCTCCGCCACTCTTCACGACGTTTTCAGCACCAATGGAACCTGTGCGACGAGGTCTTATCTGTTGTGTTGGAGCTTGATCACGTTCGTAAATAAGGAACGCGCCAACAGCCAAAATGGCCATGGCACCCAGCAGAAAAGCCAGGAAAATCCATGTTCTATTGAGCCTTAACCCAACTGGCCGCTGTTGATGGAGATTTGCAATCATGGCTTTCTACGGTCGCTAAAAACAAAAATTGACTTTACTGCCGATTACTCATTATAAGTCGTAAGGGTAGCTTTATCTGGCTACCTTATTTCAAACAAACGGACGACTAGTCAATGGCTTCACACCTCGAAGAATGGGAAAAGGCAGAACGCGAGCGTAGTGCATACGAAGCGTCACACACGCAGTTTTCGGATTCCTTAGCGTCTCCTAAGAATGTCGCTCGATATTTTGCGCCTCCGTCTGACACCGTCCATCCTCTTGAATATGCTTTTAACTTGCTGGGAGATGTGCGGGGGAAAACAATACTCGAGTATGGTTGCGGTGACGGAGTCAATACGGTTCTACTGGCAAACCGCGGTGCGAAAGTAATTTCGCTCGATCTCTCACCAGAACTTATTGATGTCGCGCGCCAACGATTGCAAGCTCACGACATAACTTCAGGCGTTGACCTCATCGTTGGTTCGGCTCACAACGTCCCGTTACCGAATGAGTCTGTTGACGTTGTTTTCGGCATTGCCATTCTTCACCATCTTGACCTTGAGCTTTCTGCTAAAGAAGTGCGAAGACTTTTGAAGAAAGACGGCATCGCCATTTTTCAAGAGCCCGTACGAAATTCCTGGGTCTTAAGACAGGCGCGTAAGATGATTCCGTACCAGAGTCCTGACGTGTCGCCCTTCGAACGTCCGTTGACCGACAAAGAACTGCGCGATTTTGCAGCCGATTACAGCTCTTATCACTCGAAAGGTTTTACGCTGCCGACTTCAGCGTTGCTGAATGTCCTGCCTGGCATCAATCGCTACACAGCAGGTCGGTCGTTGTTCTGGGATTCATCGCTTCTAAAGCGATTCCCGTTTCTCGACTACTACGCTCCAGTGAAGGTCATTCAAATGACTAAGTAGTTTTCGAGCGACGCCGTCTAAGTATTGTTGCACATCCACTGAGCGCTGATCCAAACAAAACCAGGGTTGCAGGTTCTGGCACTGGTTGGACTACGTTAAATGAGTACGTGTAGGAGTCAACCCTCTGACCGGCCTGCGGCCCGGACGGAATTTCAAAATCCTGGGATGCGTTTAATATATCAAGAGTCAAGGTCGCGCCGACTCCGATGATAGACGCTTTGGGAGAGGTAATAGTAAATGACTGTGTGTACGGCGGAGGGACTACACCAAAGGCAGGTATTTGAAAGCTTTGGACAATCGGTGCACTTCCTATTTCCTGATAAGTAACCAACAGCGTGTTGACACCCGGAGTTAGATCACCTTTGATGTCCACAAAAAAACTGATTTGAGGTCCAATGAGAACAATACCTGGATGAGTGAAGAGATCTATTTTGTCGACACCGTTATTTTGTAGAGCAACAAGGTTACTGAAAGTCAGTGAGTCTGCTTTTGCTTCAGAACCGGTGAAAAGGAATAAGCCTAAGAGGGTGACTAGCGCGAGATATTTATAAGTAACCATATTTTCGAAGCTCTCTTCCAAGGCAAGCCGTCAAGCAGCAAACCTGTCCTTAACTACACTCCTAATCACCTTCTTATACCAGTTTTGAGTGCGACAGAGCATCAAGAAAAATTTCGAATTTCAATATTTGCTAGAGGTTGCGAATTGAGTAGTAGATAAGCTTTGCATACTCGGTCGGCACCATCAACCAACCTCTAGGGTACAACCACCACACGGCCGCCGATGGAGTTTGGTTTCCGGTAGGTACTGGTTCGATGCCCAATTGAGTTTGAGTGTCTTTGAAAACGTCAGAAAAGATGCGTTCTGCACGACGTGAGTGAAATGCTGACGTGACGATCAGCAATGACTTAAGCTTTTGATTCACACAGTAGTTCTTGAGCAACTCAGCTTCGTCTGAGGTTCCGTTTACCGGAGTTCTAATTACCTGGATAGCATTTTCTGGCACGCCCAGCCGTTCGAGTTCGGCGCTCGCTCGTTCGTAGTAAAAAGGATTGCGTTGTTCTTGAGTAGACCAGCTACTTTTGAGATTGTCGTTTGTGAGAATGATTGTTGGCGCGCGACCCTCACGATAAAGCGCCGCTGCAAACTGTGTTCTTTCTCGAAACGTAGCCGCTCCACTTAAAACTACGATCGCATCAGCTTTAGCGAGTGGCTTCTTAACAATCAACCACTTGGCGGCGAGAGAGCTCATGGCCGCAACCACGCACAAAACAAGCGCTACTAAACCAATGCGTTTCAAGCCTTATCACTGAGAACTTGCGAAGCGATTCGAATTGCTTAGCCCGGTGTTCTCACTAGTCCGAGCAGAAATCCTGTGCCCCAAACAAAATGTATAGTGAAGAACACGACCGGCATCAACACCATTTGCGCTGGTCCCCCACCAGACTTTCTGGCAATTCGAAAACCAAAATACAAACTGAGTGCGAAATACGTGAGGAGTTCGAGCGATAACAACCACCAGGCTGGTCGGAAAATGAGACCAGCCAGAATCAACACGAATAATGAAGCCGCGAACACGGGCGCGACCAGGTGTCGCAACTTGATCGACTTCGGACTGACCCGAACCATCCTCGCTTTCCATGAACCGTAGCGCCAGTACTGTTTTGCAAGTCCACTCAAAGTGGTCCTCGCAAAATAGTCGCAATGTTCAATGCGATCCAGGAGAACGACTTTGCCGGTCTCACGAATACGATAGTTAAAGTCGTAGTCTTCGTTTGTCGATAACGACTCGTTGAAGCCACCTATCTTTTCCCAAAGACTCTTCTCAAAAAACCCAAAGGCAACTGTGTCTACTGCTTCCTGATCTGTGCTTCCGACCTTCAAACGATACTTGGCATCGCCGATACCGAATTTATGTGATACCGCATGCGCGATCGATTTCGCAGTCAAAGTTTCGTTTCCCGGACAAACATGACACGGCATGCCGACGACGCCTGCACCCGTCGTGCGCAACACCGCAGCACATCGTCGGATGTAACCAGGTGAAGCAACTGCGTGGGCATCCATGCGCGCAATCACATTCCCTTTCGCCGCTGCAATCCCTATGTTGAGTGCAGTAGGAATTTTTCTGATTGGATTGTCAAGAATTCTGACTGTGAGTTCAGGTCTTTGCTTGCAGAACTCTGCGATGACCTCACGAGTACGATCCGTCGACATACCATCGATGACTATTATTTCGTAGTGCTCGTTGTCGTATTGTTCAGCAAGGTTGTTCAGGACCTTGTCGATAAACTTCTCCTCGTTGTAACAGGGAATCACAACGGATATGAAGTCTGGGGCACTCACGACGCGAGGTTCTGCAAGGATTGGCGAGTCAGTTAGTCCGACGTTCATTAACTTATGCCCGGTTTGCAACTTTCGTGGGCGTTTGCAGTTTCATGATTTGTTGGAGCCTGAAATCACGATACTGGTTGGGATCGCCCGACTCACCACTAGCGGCCGCCACAGCCATATTGAATGCCTCACGAGATGAAGCGAAGTGAAGTTTAAATTCACCCGTGCGCTCGGAAAACTCCAGCACTTCCTCGAGAAACACACGCATTTTTTCGCCAATAGTCGCGTCTTGATCGTATTCAAAAAACCCGTGACAGAATAACTTGATAAAGATCCAGTCGGGTCTGCCTAACACCCCAATGCGCGCCCGCCGCCAGCGGTTAAAACGATCCACAGTCAAAGGATACTTGTCAGTTAGCGCTCCGCTATCGATTTTGGGAACTGGCAGACCATGCCGTCGACGACTCCAGTCAAAAACTAGTGGGCCATCAATGATCAACGGAAGCGCGGGCTCGTCACCGATTCTAATTGTTGGACCACTTCGATGTGCACGTGCCTGGTCCAACGGGTTTCCGCACTGGTAGAGAGCGTTGATGCGAGACACCTGGGTACGATCGGGTGCAGAAGGAAGAGTCAGGTCGGCGTAACAACCAGTTTCAGCGAGAATCTGTAACTCTGAATCCACACCGCAGTACTGACCGCCAGCGGAATTTGCAAGCGCGAGGTTTCCATGAATGAACGCATACTGAGGAACTTGATCGGCTGGTCCAAGCGACAGGCACTTATGTTCCTCTGCCAGAATATCGCGGTACCTGACTAAGGTTGCGCGCAGATTCTCGGCAGTATCTGGTTCCTTCACTCCGTGGTGAAGATGAATCTCGACTTCTCCCAGTCCCTCTGCCTGCATGTCTGCAAGGCGATCCAGCAAACGCGGATCATACTGTTCGATGGGGTAGAAGTTGGTATGACGAAATGAAGTACCGTCGTGATCGCGAACCTGATCTCCGATCGCCCTGGCTTTTTTGTACCAGTCCTCGAGTCGTCGGAGTTGCTGATCGGGACTCAGGTCAATTCCCGAACCGCCTGACTCGTTAGGTTCCTCGTTATACCCGGGTTCAAAATGATTTCCTACGAAAAGGATTACATGACCTTTTGAAGTCCCATTACCAAGGCGTCCAAGAACCTCACTCGTTCGCCAGAATGGATAACGAAGTAACCAAGGAAGGTTCCATGCAAGCTTCATTAAGTAGGAATCAGAGGCCATCAGAACTTGGCAGCACCTTTCGTGGAAAGTCGCTTTATTTCACCACGCGACCAAGATAACCCGCTATCTCATTCAGCTTTGCTTCCCAGCTCTCATGACTAATCGCCAGGCTCCGTTCTTTGCTTGGTCCAGGATCCCTCAAAGCTTCCCTCACTTCTCTCACGAAATCGTCTCGATCTCCTGCAATTCTGCACTGCCCCAGGATTTCAACTTCAGGAATCGGCGTTGAAATAACAGGGAGACCAGCGGCCAGGTACTCACGAACTTTCAGTGGATTGGCATTAAGAGTTAACTCGTTAAGGCGGAACGGCATCAACGCGACGTCAAATCCTTTGCAATAAGACGGCAAGGATTGATAAGTCTTGCGACCGAGCAGATGAACATTTGGCCCACGCTCCAACACCGAAACATCTGTCGTCGATTTACCTAGAAGGACCAGTGAGCCTTCAGGAAATTTGGAAGCAACATAAGCCATCAAGTCAACATCAACCCAGTCTGCAATCAAGCCGAAAAATCCAATAATCGGTCGTGGCAGATCCTTAATCTCATCTGGTACAACAGTCGACTCGGCGAGAGCTTTGCTGAAGTGGTCATAGTCGACACCGTGACGAACGATGAATGTGTTCGGATTATGTTTTGCTTTCGATTGGTAAAGCAGATCGGCAGAGACAATCACCACGTCAGATCGTTTAAGGAGCTGCTCTTCAAGCTCAGCCAGGTGATTCGACGCAACACCCGAGAACGCCGTGTACTCATCGACACATTGATAGATCAATAGGTCTTCTTCAAAGGCGCCGGCAATAACGGCTGCCGCGGGATTAAAGACCCAGTTTATCGGTCGAGTGAAATGCAACTGCTTCATTGCTCGCTTCACCCGCAACTTCAGTAACGAGCGATTCAACTGACGAATTTGCGGATTCCCGTACGCAGGAATCGCAATCGGATTGAGGACAAAAATGTTTGGCTCAACTTCTTTGAGAGAGCTTGTAGCGGCCCCTAATTTCTTAAAGGCTCGCGTGATATCTGCTTTCGACGCTGTCGGCGTGCGATAGCCAATTGAGTTGACCCACAACACTCTATTCTCTTTTGAGACCAATCTCATCAAATGGGTCTTCGATAAAGGATCTCCGCTCCAGTCATGACTGAAACAGAGAATATCGCGCCCTTTGAGAACGTCTGAGTGTTTTTCTATCTCAGCTTTTTCACTTACCAATGTAGTCATCTTCTTGATTCTTTATCTAGATCGATACCGCTTCAGCCTCGACAGGACCCATCGTCGTCAGACTCTCACCATCAATAAATTGTCTTAACCAGATCTCAAAGTTGAGCAACGACCAAAGACGTTCGGCGTGGTTTTCAACTCCTGACTGATGTGCTTCAACCATTCGTCTCAGGTAGGTTGGATCAAACAGGCCACGCGACAAAGTACGGTCGCTCAAAACATATTCATCGATAACTGATCGGAATTGCCCTCGAAACCAGGAACCAACTGGAACAGGGAATCCCATTTTTGGTCGTTTAATAATCGCTTCCGGCAATAGTCCCTGCATGCTCTTTCGCAGAATGTACTTCGTGGTCATGCCTTTGAGTTTCATGCGCTCAGGCAAGCGAGCGGTGAGTTCAACCAGCTTGTGATCCAAAAATGGCACGCGACTCTCAATCGAGGCCGCCATGCTCATCTGATCCTGCTTCATTAATAATTCCTGTAAGTAAGTCTTCGTATCGGCGTACAACAAACGGTTCAAGAGAGTATTTGCGTCAGTCTTTTCAATCAGCGATCGAACGGTCAGGTACGGATCGATTACACCGACTCTCTCTTTCGTTTCAGGTGTTAATAGCTGAGCCTGGCGCGCGCGAGAAAACACCGCAAAATTATCGAAGTAGATGTTTTCCAAATCCGGTGTGAGACATAAGAACGTACGAATGAGCTTTCGCTTTACATTCGATCCGGCTGGTAAAGCCTCGATCCGGTTTTGCACAACGCGCCGCAACGATTGATTGGTAAAACGCTGATAAGTTTGACCCAGGCTTTGGTTGTAAACAGTTGTTCGATAGCGGTAATAACCGGCCAGCAACTCGTCACTACCTTCTCCAGTCAACACAACCTTTACATGTTCGGCAGCCAACTTTGAAACAAAGTAAAGCGGTATGCTTGCCAAGTGTGCGAGCGGCTCGTCTTCATGCCAGACGAGCTTGGGCAAAGCGGCGAAGAACTCTTCCGGAGTGACGACAATCTCGTGATGATTCGTCTTGAACTTCTCGGCGATCAGGCGAGCATACTCAAGCTCATTCGCTTCACGTTCAGAAAATGCAACGCTGAACGTCTTGATAGGATCACTAACCATCCCGCTCATAACTGCGGCAATGGCCGATGAGTCAATTCCGCCCGACAAAAACATTCCAAGTGGAACGTCCGCCATCAGACGCAATTTCACCGACGTATAAAACAGGTCGCGCCACTCGTCGATGTAGTCGCTCTCGCTGCGACCGCTGGGTTCGTTAGATTCGAAACTGACGTCCCAATAACAACGTGTTTGGATTTTGCCGTCTTCCCATGTCAGCGTATGACCGGGCAAAAGACGAGTAATACCTTTGAAGAGTGTCTGTTCACCTGAAGGTGCGTGATTGGCCAGATAATCCGTTAAAACGTCGAAGTTGATCTCAGGATTGATCGCTCGTGTTTCCAGGATCGTTTTGATCTCTGAACCAAAATACAGCGATCCATCTGGAGTCTGCGCGTAATAAAGTGGCTTAACACCCAGGCGATCACGAGCGATGAACAGTCTCTTTTGCTTGCTGTCCCAGATACCAAAGGCAAACATTCCACGGAGATATTCAACGCATCTTTCGCCGTGTTCTTCATAGAGATGCAGGATTGTCTCAGTGTCGCAATGCGTTCTGTAAACGTGCCCTCGGCTCTCAAGTTCGTCGCGATAATCCGAGTGGTTGTAGATCTCACCGTTGTATGTAATGTGAAGCGAACCATCTTCGTTAGTCATCGGTTGCTGACCAGTGGCAAGGTCAACAATACTCAGACGACGATGACCCAGACCGACGCTGCCGTCGATAAAGAGTCCGATCTCGTCAGGTCCACGATGCGCAATCACATCACGCATTCGCTCGAGAACATCCTTCTCAATCCGGCGTCCCGAGCGACTGGATAATGCTATTCCATTGATACCGCACATAAGCTCAAAAACTAACGAAGTGAAGAATTAGACGACTCAAGAATTTCGATCGGTAAACTGAGTTCTTGAGACCTGTCATCTGTTTCAATGCTAAAACTATCACCCACTCTTTTCGCTGCCAGGTATCCGATTCGTTTTTTGGACTTCACGAGTGCCCGGCCATCAAGTTGAAGAAGGTTTCCGTCGATCAAAACAAATTCGTCTGGAACAACTGCGTCTTCATTCTTGAACCTGACCCATGCAAGCGAGAAGTTTGAAACCAGGCGTTGAGTTTCGACTCGCCTATTACCTGCTGAACCGCCACTACATAACAATACATCGTGACACGCGTCACGATCGACTTCAAATGCTCGTCCGTCAGCCGCCTTTATCTCATTAATTGCAGCCGGAACACTGGCCGAAGACTGGGGCACCAGGAATGTTATCAACTCAGCAGTCTCGCTGACGTGAGTTGAGTATGCGAGGACCGGAGCGTCCTCCTTAACTCCATAACAATGCGAAACCCATCCTGTTTCCCGATTCCAACTGCCTTTCCCAGCAAATATGGCCATTTTCAAAGAAAAGTCGTGACCCTCAGCAACCTCGACCACATTGGCATCTGAGGTTTGGGCTTCGACTCCAGGGTCGAGATGAAACCACGTTTTTACCTCGTGCGTTCCACTAAACACTGCCCGGTCGCAAACAATCCAGTAATCATTCTTCAAGAAAAGGATTGCGCGTCGGTGCTGTAGACCAACCAGCGACGGCCCGGTAACTGTTCCCACGACATAGTCGAATCGATCCTTGGCCAGCCATTTAGACTTCTCGCAACTCGATATCGATTGCCAGGAAAATGGGCCAGCCGGATTCGACCACGATTGCCCATCGATCGTCAGGGTATTGTGAGCGGCAGAGCTTCGAAACCAGTCACGCATTCCTTTCGAAGTTGTATACGTGAATGTGCCCGGGTCGTCGAGAAACGATTTCCCGTTCGCAGAGAGAACATACGAGAGTGCGTCGGCATGGGCGTGGCCGCAGTTAAAGACTCCGTGGGGTCCACAATCAAACAGGAGATAGTTTGAATTAAGATTCCACCCATCACGCATAACGTAATAACCGCCAGTCTCAAATCCCATGGACGTCTTTGACGGCTCAGAGTGGCGTAACTCGTCCAGTTCTCTGATAGCCTTCGATCCAAGCAGCCAGAGGGTTTCTTCAGCTGGACCACCAGCGACAAACTTGTAATCAGCTCGCTTGAAAACTGCTGCCGCGGTCGACAACGTTGCGCGAAAATCATTTGCGCGACGATGCTCCAACTTCACCAACTTCCCACCGTCATCGTCGCCAAACAAAGGTGAAGTACCATCGGGCCTCGTGATGTACATCAAATGATCGACCAGCTGTTGAAGCTTTGTGTCGAGCTTTGAAGGAAACGGCTCTCCATTCAACATCAAACTGATCTTGAGGTGTAAATAAAAATCGGTGGTGTAACGATGGTAGTAGCTCGTCTGTTCAAAATAGATGCCATCTGGCTGAACCTGTTTGTCTAACTGCTCAGTAAGGATCTCAAGGCCGGTATCGCGCCATCGCTTTGCATCCTTGAACTCCGGGAAGATCGAACCAATGAAGAAGAGTCCCAGCGCTTCACCCGTCAAATGAGTGTTTGGACTGTAGTAAGTCGAAAGAAACGTTTCGAGGTGAAGTGCGTTGAGGTAAAGAAACTTCGTAATTCTCGCAAACGTCGCGTCGTCCAAAGCCTCCGCTTCTTTGAAAAAATACAACGCCCAGAGCCACGATAAAGATCGAAAAGCAACCTCGAGACTACTGGACCAGTTAATGCCGAGCTTCGGCGGATTCTGGTCTATCCAACCATTTATTTGATCTACGAAGATCGTCGCATACTTGACGTCGCCGGTTAGCCAGTAGGCTTGGCCCAATGTCGCGAAATGCTGGTGACGATTGAGCTCCCAAACAATCTTCTTATCACCGGAAAGTTGATCGTCCAAATTATTGAAGCGACTCCAGTGGACTAACGGAACGCGCTTGCCCGCTACAGGTTCGAAGAGCCAATCGATCGGCTTACCAAAGTTGAGCTCAGAAAATCCTAAAAGACTGAAGCAACCTTCACCAATCTTGTCAGCCCGTTCGATCAGCTTTTGCGCAGACCCGGGCCAACGTCTATTGAACTCTTCAACAGTACCGGTACGATCGTCAAAGACCGGAAAGTACCCGGGCGATCTACGCTCTCTGAAATGAGAAAGTAAATCCCGCGTCGAACCAAACTGCTTATTCGACGTTCGCAGCAAATCGAGGAGTTCTCTGTCGGAGATCAATCGCGTAGATCGCGACCAACCCAATCGTTCGCTGTAGACGGCGAGTGCTTGCGAACCTCGCACACGCAGCTCATCCAGACTTGTCTGACGAAGTTTGTCGATCGTACTCATCTGGTAACAACATTACTTTCCGAAGCAGTTGACGGCGACAATGATTCGGCATTGTGCGCAAAGTCTCCAAGCGTCCAGTAAATCTTAAGCCAACTCCCTCGCACAGCTTCCCAGCTGTATTTCAAACACTCGCGCCTGCCTTCGTCGATCATCTTTCTCGCGAGCTCAGGTTCATTCAGCAACCTAAAAACTCTATCAGCTAAGCCCTCGTAGTCACCTCGACTGACAACCATGCCAGTATGCATGTCAGAGACGGTGTAAGGAATTCCGCCCGCATCCGTAGTCACGATCGGCAAGCCGCAGGCAAAAGACTCGAGCAATGAAAGCGGTTGATTGTCTATTTCACTACCATTGAGATAGATGTCGGCAGCGTCATAAGCGTCAGGCATCAAGTCTGGTTGAATCTGCCCCTTGAAAATAGTGTTGGTTAGTCCGAGTTCCGCGGCGAGAGATTCGAGTGCGCGTCGCTGGCTTCCATCGCCGACAATGGCCAGCGTTGCTTCGGGAATTCTTTTTTGAATCAAAGCAAAGGCGCGCAAAACACGATCGACTCCGTAAAGAGTTTCGAGATTGCGATTCGACAGGAACACCGGGCGCAACGGCACGCGATCTCTAAACTTCCACTTGCTGGTGTCGATCAGGTTGTAAATCGCTTCCGAGTTCAACCCGAAATCCTTAAAAACGCGAACGAGATAATCCGAAGGCACAACGATCGCGTCGACAAGTCGAATGGTCGAAACAGCACTGCGCCAACGTGACAAGTGATCGTCTGCTTCGCCGCTGTGGTAATTCAACAGGACTCTCCGTCGATAAAGCTTACCGATCAGAATTGCGGGAGTAGGAGCCAGGACGAACGAAAAATAAGAGGCCGAAAAGACGTGCAGGACGTCGTACTTATAAACTCTCAACAACAGACTTGCGATATAAGCAATGGAAGTAACAACAGTGCGCACATATTTGATCTTTTGGAGCTGGTTGAGAAAACCTGGGAGTCGGGGGTTTATGGGAAGGAAGTCGACCGAAAGCGATGGTTCATAGCGAAGTCTTTCGATCAACCTCGCCGCCTGAATTGACTGGCCACCGAGAGTGTCTAGTGATGGCCCAATAATGAGTAGCCTCACTTTTTTATTTTCCGAGTCTCTCAAGTTAGTTCAGGCGTCGAACCACGCGAGCGCAAAGAGTTTTTGAAACCCTCGAAGCCGCTCGTGTTCTGAGCAAAGTGCGGGAGATCATGTTCAGCAGAAATTCTACTCAGGGCAAACAGATCCGGATTGGGTTCAATAAAACCAGGCGTCGCAGTAACAGCACTCGAATACCCCGCGCGTTTCACTTCATCTCGAATGTCGCGATTGTTGATGCCGTTTGGATAACAGAACAGGGGGACCTCGTGATCCAATTTTTCTTCGAGTCGTTCTTTTGATTTACGCAACTCCATTCGAACTCGTTCGAGGGAAACCCTGGTCAGGATCGGATGTGAATAAGTATGCGAGCCAATTTCAATTCCCTGCTCTTCCATCTTCAGCAACTCTTCCCACGTTAGCGCCTCATATTCAGCCGTTGGTTGTTCGGGTATCTCAATACCAAGTGACGAAGCGAGTTCCATAATTGTCTGGTCTTTCTCGTCGTCAGGTACTCCTTTGAGAAAGGTATTTATCGTCGCCGCTGCCCGCAATCGTGAAGTACGGTCTTGCAACTCAAGTCGACGCGCGCTGCCGTTTGGCTGAAACTCAACAAACGTGCTTTCAGTCATGGAATTGATGTAGCGCATCTTGTCGGTCCAGAGCCACATTTTCCGATCGAGAAACTGGGTGACAACGAAGATAGTCGCCGGCAGGTTATTGCGTTTCAAGATCGGGAGTGCAACCTGGTAGGCGTCGCGATACCCATCGTCGATCGTGATCACGGCAGTCTTCGCCTCAGTTTTTCCGTCCTGCAAGAGCCGTCTGACTGCCTCTCCGAGTGAAACTACATTGTAGTGTTGTTTGAGGTACTTAAGTTGAGCTTCAAAATCCGACGCTGAGGTTGCGAATTCATCTTCATTCGCCGAGAAGCGATGGTACATCAAGACCAGCACCTTGTTTCGATTAAAAAAACGAAACGGTGCAAACAGACCAGACGAGTGGATAAGTCTTAGCGCGGCTTGTTTCATTTGCTGGCGTGTAGCACTGTGGGAGATTTGACAACCCGCTTGCGACGTTGACTTAATCGACGGCGCATCTCGTCCTTCTCTCGCATTGTCGGTAGGCGATAGCGCTTACCGAGATTCGGATCCTGAACAATTCTCGCCGCGCGGCCACTAGCGATGTCAGCGACAGCGCGTGCCAATAGCTCGGCGTATCGGGTACGCAGTCCTGAGCGATAATTGGCAATAAACTTTTCAAAATCAAGACCAAACGCGAAATCATACGACAGCGGAACGGTGTCCTGGAGAATTACGTCGCCCGCGTCAACCTTCGCTGCCATCCAGTGAACCGTCAAGCCCACTTCCTTTTCATCATTGAAAAGTTCCCAAAAAACCGGTGGACCACCACGATAAAAAGGTACAAGGCCGTTATGAAAGTTGATAGTCCCGAGCCTCGGAATTCCAAAGACCGACTCTTTAAGAATATTGGTACCAAAGACTATGCCTAGATCGGCCTTCACCGATTTTAATAAGTTCATTGAGTCAGTCGAATGATAATTACTAACCACGAGGTATGGAATTCCATGGTCTTTGGATATCTGTTTGAGGACTGCCAAAACATCATTGTTGTCTTGCGTAGCATTCTTTCGCGGGGCGACGCTTCGTAAGAGTTTCGTCGTCGTCGCCAAGTAACCGTCGTAACGAATCGAACGCTTGATCTTTTCTGTAAAGCTGCGTTGTGGTGGCTTAGCTTCTTCAACAAATACGCCGACAATCTCGATGCAATCCAACGCACAGAGTTGCAGCAACACCTCTTCAGCGCCACCGTGAGTTAATAAAACTATTCGCAACTTCTCAGTCATTGGTCTAACCATTTACGAAACCAACCCAACCTCGCTCGCCACTATTGAGTATAAACGCTCAGTGTTCTGAAGCTGAGCATCGCACGAAAACTTCTCCTCCACTACCTTGCGACCGGCACGTCCCATTTCTTCGGCTTTTGCCGGATCCTGCAATAGCCAGATGAGCCTGTTAGCCATTGCTTCGTCGTCGCCGGATTGAACCAGGAACCCGGTGATTCCTTCTTTGATGGCTTCTCTTGCCCCACCTACATCGGTCGCAACAACAGGTCGGCTCGCGGCCATATATTCCAAGATAGAGTTTGAAAAGCCCTCAGCTTTCGAAGAAAGTACGCAGATATCCGATATCTTCAATAGCTCCGCAATGTTGTCGCATCGCCCTAAAAAATGGACGTGGTCTTCTATTCCGAGTTCGCGTGCCAATGCGCGAAGTGACTCGGTCAACTCGCCTTCCCCGGCAAGCAGGAATTCAGCATCAGCCACAACCTGTCGAACACGTTTCGCCGCTCTCAAGAACATCGGATAGTCCTTAACTTCATGACTCATGTTCGCAACGATAGAAACAAACCGTCGCGGAGTATCGTCAGGCGTCAAGCCGACTATTTTTTCCAAAGCTTCATCCCAGGTAACTAAAGTCGACAAGCGTTCCAACTGCAGTCCGTTATAGATGACGTCGACTTTGTTCTCCTTGACTCCATCTCTAAACAACTTCTCGCGTACAGCATTCGAGTTCGCGATAATTCGATGAGCGAAAGAATATGCGGCGCGTTGCAACTGCTTTTGAGCTGAACTTCGCATTTCGTTAGTCTCTCTCATCGAAGCGATGCGCACAGGTGTTCCTGCCAGTCTGCTACCAGTCATACCAAAGATATTCGTATAGAAATCGTGTGTATGAACGATGTCGATGCGCGACGTCTTTAACCATTTCACGAAACGGCGTAATTGCGTTACCGCGTTTCGATCATAAAAACTTGTTAGAGGGAATGAGGGAACGTCGCCTACCTCGAGATCGGAAATTCCAGCTCTCAGGCTTCCTTCGGAGGTTAACGAGGCGAGGTAAACTTTGAAGCGTCCGCTTTCATGCAGCAGGCGCGTTAGCTGCAAAGCCTGACGCTCAGATCCACCCTGGTTGAAACTATCAATGAGTTGGAGAACGGCAAGCTTCACTATCGAATCTCACTCAGATGAAAGTTTTGAAGTTGCCCGTTCCGCAGTTGCTTACTTTCCACGATTCATCCAGCGACGGCCACTGGCTGGGCGTCATGTTTGTTTGACGCTAACCTCAGCGCAGAATTCTCATCATCCAGAAACTGCCGGTGCCACAACTCAACCATCAAGAGCGACCACAGGCTGAGTGAATGGTCTCGTCGACCTCGCTCGTGCTCTTCGAGCAGGACATTTACATATTTTGGATTGATGTAACCACGTTGTTGTGTTCGAGGTTCCGTTAACGTTTCGCGAATGCGATCCTTAAGTTCCTGATTGATCCATTCCTGAATCGGAACTCCAAAGCCCTGTTTCGGACGATGTAAGACTTCACCGGGAATCAGGTTCTCGATCGCCTTCTTAAAAATATGCTTAGTTTGAGAACCAGCCAACTTCATCGACGACGGAATCCGCGTTACGAAGTCGATCAGCTTGTGATCGAGTAGTGGCGCTCGCGCTTCAAGTGAGACTGCCATGCTTGTACGATCAACTTTAGTAAGAATGTCGCCAGGCAGATAAGTCTTGCTGTCGAGGTAGAGCAATCGATCGACAGCATCGGACGTCTTCACCTTCCCTGCCAACTCGTGAAAGAGATTGGACGAGAAACTATTTGAACCTATCGCTTCGAGGAATTGCGATGTGTAGAGCGACTTCCGATTCAAACTCGTGAAGACTGAAACGTTGTCAAGATAACGCGAAATTGGATCGAGTGAAACGTTGTGCAGGTAGTTTCGTCCCCACATCGAATGAGGCAAACGTTGACTCAGTGGACGCATGACACCTTCACGCAAAGGCTTCGGCAGTTTCTCAAAACCACCACGGTTCTGCTCGACGAGATACCTGGTATAACCGGCAAAAAGTTCGTCACCACCATCTCCGGACAAAACAACGGTGACATACTCGCGCGCTAGTTTCGAAACGATGTAGTTGGGAATAGTAGCCTGGTCAGCAAACGGCTCATCAAGGTGCCATGCCAGTTCATCGACAATCTTGCAGATGTCAGGCGTTACAAAAAACTCGTGATGGTCCGTCCCAAACTTCTCCGCGGTAACACGCGCGTACTTCAACTCGTTATAACTGTCTTCGTGAAATCCGATCGAGAAAGTCTTAACGGGTTGGTCCAGGTGTCGAGCCATCAGCGCGACGATCGTGCTTGAATCGATCCCGCCCGACAGAAACGCTCCCAGGGGTACTTCTGAAATCAAACGGAGCTTGACTGACTCATCGAGCAACGACTGCAACTCTTCAATGTAGTCCGCCTCACTGCGAAGGGCTGAAGGCTCGAAGTTGAAATCCCAGTACTGCTTAACCGTGACCTCTCCATTCGAGAAGTTTAAGAAATGGCCCGGAGGTAGTTTGTGGACATTGCGAAATATGCTTAGCGGATCCGGAACATAGCCAAGAGTGAAATAGGCATCCAGGGCTTTTGGATCAACCTCACGTTCGACATCGGGATGTTGAAGCAGACTCTTGAGTTCAGAACCGAAAACAAGAGTTCCTCGAGTCGTGAGCGTGTAGAAGAGTGGTTTCTTTCCAGCCCGGTCGCGGGCTATGTAAAGGTTCCGAGCCTTATCGTCCCATATTGCAAAGGCAAACATCCCGCGCAACCGCTGAACGCAGTCGGCGCCAAACTCTTCGTAACTATGAACGATCGTTTCAGTATCTGAGTGTGTTTTGAATTGATGACCTCGAGACTTGAGGTCAGGAGTAAGTTCCTGGAAGTTGTAGATTTCACCGTTGAAGACGAGTGTGACCGTACCATCTTCTCCGGAGATTGGCTGATGACCGCCGGCTACGTCGATGATGGAGAGTCGTCGCATACCAAGTGCGACGCCTTTCTTGAGAAGAGTGCCCTGATCGTCGGGTCCGCGATGGGAAATGATCCGGCACATCCGGTCGAGTATCGCGGCACGTTCTTCGTCAGCGAACGTTTCGCCCGAGTCCCACAAATCGATAAAACCTGCAATCCCGCACATTTCTTTAACACCTTCCGCCGGATCGGTCCGTTCAAGTGTCCATCAGGAAGTATATACTCTTAATAAATCGACTCTCCAACTTTGTCTCGCATTCAAATCTCATCCGCCACAAGTGAAACGCCATTCATACAAGCTTCAATTATTCGCCAAAGATCGGCGTTGCACTGATCGACTGAAAAGTGTTTTGCGATCTGCTTTCGAGCTGCCCGACCAAGGGTTGCAGCCAACTCTGGGTCTTGGGCAATAGCAATCATATGTTGAGCCATTCCTTCGAAGTCGCCTTCATCGACCAGGTAACCTGTCTCGCCTTCAACAACTATGTCTGGAATTCCAGCGTGACGAGTTGATATCACTGGCAATCCCGACGCGCCTGCCTCAAGAATCCCAACGGGCGTTCCTTCGCAATCACCCGACGGCGCTTCAACAGAGTGCTGCACGAAGCAACGCGCACCATTCATCTCTTGCTGCAACTCTGCATGTGGCCTTGTACCCAGGAAGTGAATTGCATCCTGTACCCCGAGAGTTTCAGCCAGCTTGCGGCATTCTTCAAATAGTGGACCATCACCGATCATTCTCAAACTCGCTGACGGGTATGCTTCATGAGCAAGAGCAAAAGCTTTGATGGTCAAATGAGGCGCCTTCTTTTCAACAAACCGACCAACTGCAAGAAAGACTGGGTCTGCTTGAGCCGGTTGCGCACCGGTAAATTGATCTGTGTCAACACCACAGGGAATGAAATGAATCTTTTCTGCCGAAGCTCCAATAGAAATGAGTTTGCGCTTTATGGAACGCGACACAGCGATAATCGCTTTAGCCTCTTTAAACAAATGGGGATAGGTTTCAGCATTCTCTTCCAGCACTGATCGGACAGTTGCGTCGTAACCAAAGAAATAGACGATCAACGGAATGTTCAGCTGACGACAAGCATCAACCGTTACGACTCCCGTAGTCCCATACTCAGCGAGAACTGCGGCGACGTTGTTTGAACGAAAGGCTTTTCCGTAAGCCGCAGTAAGCTCGCGTTGAAGATCACTTCCGGCAAGTCTCAACAGCTTGTGAAAAACACGGGAGGGTGTGCCAAGGACCGTTCGACCATCGATTTGGGGTCGCCAGCTATCAACGGTGACGACGTTCGCTGGCAGGTTTTGGATGTGATTTTTGATAAAGGTCTCGGTTGCAGTCGGCGCGTAAGGCACCACGATACACAAGGTACGAGGATCCTTAACTCTGCTTGAATCGGTCATGGATGAAGCTTGGTCCGGTGTCAATTGGTGAGAATAAAAACGCTGAGAGTCAGTTTGATGAAGATTTGCAAAGCACTGCTCTTCTGTTGTGCATTCAATAAAGGGAAAGTAAGACCACTCTAACCTTAGGCAAAATTCAGTGGCTGTTCGCTATTGAACTTCGGTGTAAGATAGCACGTGCGCACAAACGGTTCTAAGCGCCACCTACCGGGGATCTAGGTTATCACTGAAGAAGGAACCCATTCATGAGGGAAGCCTTATCGACACAGCAGCCTGCGGAAAGCGCGAACGATCGACGGATTGTTGTCATGGGCGGTTTGGGTTTTATGGGTAGTTTTGTGTGCCGGAGCCTGGTTAAGCGTGGATACCCCGTGCGCATTTTTGACAAGTTGTATGCGCGCAGAAAGCTCATAGAAGACATCGCCGATCGAGTGGAGATTATTGAGGGTGACATCTCGCGTGCTGACGACGTGCTAACAGCCTTGAAGGGATGTCACACTGCAATTGATCTGGTCCATACTACTGTGCCGGGTTCGTCGATGAAAGATCCGGCGTATGACGTTGCAAGTAATGTGGTGGCAGCTGCCAATTGGTTTCCAAGGTTGAATCAAACTGGGATAAGTCGATTTTTCTACGTCTCTTCAGGTGGTACGGTATACGGCGTTCCAAAAACGATTCCAATCCACGAAGACCATCCAACGAATCCCATTAGCTCATACGGAATTACCAAGCTCACGCTCGAGAAGTATGTTGCGATGTATTGCAACATGCTCGGAATCGAACACCGGATACTCAGACCCTCAAATGTCTACGGTGAAGGACAACGCTTGAATATCGGGCAGGGGGTGATTGGAGTCATGGCCAATCTCGCCTTACGAGGTCAACCGCTGGAGATCTGGGGCACCGGTGAAAGTGAGCGCGACTATTTACACGTGGATGATTTTGCAAGCGCGGTGCTGGCGTTACTCGATTACAAAGGATCAGAAACGGTTTTTAATGTTTCAAGTGAAGAGGGACGCTCAGTCCTGGATATCGTGTCTGCCTTAAAAGAAATTCTTGGAAACCCACTCGGAGTGCGCAAGATGCCGGAGCGAGGTTTTGACGTTCCGTTTAATGTCTTAAGTTCCGCAAGACTCAGGAATCAAACCGGATGGACCCAGCAGGTGAATTTTCAATCAGGAATTGCACGGACTGTGAAGTGGCTTGAAGATCAATCGCGAATCACCCCATGAAGGTATTCAATGAGCCGATGCGGCTCTCACCTACGGTATCGCGAGCGCAGCGAGTGGATTGGTCGGTCAAAGAACCTGCACAGCTTCGCGTGGTCGTAATCGCCTTTCAAAGACTAAAGTTCTGATCGGCAGGTTCTATGGCTTCTTAGCCAAAATTATATAAACAGCAGCGTCATTTGAGAGTTTATTTGGTTGGCGTCGCTCAATAAAATCTATGGCCCTCTGGAAACACCATGTATAGGTTGATTGTATAAATCTAGGCAGCCGCTCATAAGTCGCGTCTTGCCAAAGTTGAAGGGCGACAGACTCCAGTCCAAACACTCCCTCAACACTCGATATTTCAAACCCCGCCAGGTGAATTTGTCTTTGAAGGCCGCTGATGGTCCATCTCCAAAAATCATTCGGATCCGGGTGATACGGCCAAATACCATGCGTTGAAAGAACGAGTGAACCTCCAGGTTTTAAGACTCTAAAAGATTCCGCTAAATAAAGTTCCGGATCGGCTACATGTTCCAGCACTTGAGAAGAGAGGACGCAATCAAAACTGCTATCCGAACATGGCAGAGTTCCCGATGATGAGATTTCAACATCAGCACGTTGATTACCGGGCAGGTCTGCACCGATATGGTGGGTAAACTTTTTCTTAAATAAGGATTCGTACGGCTTATCTGCGCAACCAAAATCCAAGAGATTCTCTCCGGATGATAGTGCACCGGATTGCACGACACGTGTCAATTTCGAATGCAACTGTCGTAAATGACAATATATTCGACTCGACTTCTGTGGAGCGGTTCGATCGCTACGTACTCCCTGTAAATAAAGTTTTTCGGGTTCTGACATAAGAAACTGGAGAAAAGGAACGTTCTTCGATTCTATGAGCAATTACGAAAAGCTCACTAGCATGGACCTCAAGGTTCAATCATGTCGGCTTTCTTCGCTTCCCTAATTTCTGAATTTCCAGATTGAACTTTCTAGTTGCGCTTTCAAATAGAAGGCTGGGATTGGCTTTTGTCAAAGATACTAAGTCTTTCGCTGCCGCTAGAAACTCCTTTTGATGCACCTTATCGGAAATCGTCATGAGTAATGCTGACGCATAGTACTTCTTACGCCAGTTCTTGAAGCCTAACTCCAAGGAGTTATTGTATTCAGGATTTTGCCGTACAAATGGAATTTGTGCTGTGAGTACGTTGTAAACGGAATTTGACATTACGACTGCACGCCGCGACAAACTAGTTTCATGCTGTCGATAATCAGCAACGACTTCATCATAAGCACAAACCTCATGTTCACGACCCAAACGTAGACAGATGTCATAGTCCTCACATCCGTGCATATTAGGACTAAAACCTCCTCCCTGTTCCGCAGGTTCTCTACGAAACATGATTGCTGCTGGACTTGGCATGAAATTGCCTAACAACATGCTAGCGTAATAATTGTCGATCTTGGGATGTGGAAACGGCCCAATAAACTCCCCAGCGCTATTTATGCGCTCACAACGTCCGTAAGCAAATGCAGCTCGCGGCCGATCGATTAGGTGTGCCATACCCAGTTCTACAGCTTTGGGTCTAAGCCGGTCATCAGAATCAAGAAATATCAGGAATTCTCCAGTGCTTTCTTCAAGCCCCCGATTCCGCGCAACTCTGAGTCCGCTGTTTTCCTGTCTGATCAACTTTATTTCTCTATATTCGGAAGCAACTAGCGAAGTATGGTCAGGTGATCCATCATCAACAACTATAATTTCAAGATTGCGATAGGTCTGCGATAAACAACTCTCGATCGCCTCACGTAAAAATTCCGCCTGTTTGTAACAAGGTATGATTATAGAGACCAGCGGACCATCGTTTTTTTCAAACTCATTTGTCATTGAATGCCTTTGGATTGGGAGCGTTAACCACCTTTCAGGTCGTTAGTTTCTGAATCTTGGTCCACACGTTTTCGCCGATTCCTTCCGGATAGTATCTCAACAGCGCAACTAGGCTTCTGGCTAATTTCGAGGTGGTCAACTTTCCATTAGAAAGATCGGATCGCAACTCATCAATAAGTTGCTCACCATAAAATTTGCAGACGCGCTTTTTTCCAGCCTTCAAAGCATTCCTGAGTGCCTGATTGGCCTTCGCATTTTCTTTTTGGTTGTTCAGTACCGAGATACAAGACAACATCATCATCAGTGAGTTTCGCGATGTGTTTGTAAGGTGTTGCCGCCACTCAGCGACTGTTGCACCATGAAAATGAATGGGAAATTGACTCGCTATTCGCAGATAGAGATCATAGTCGGCAGTGTTACCAATAAAACTTTCCCCGATAAAGCTTCTGAATCCTCCCACGCTCTCGAAGGCATTACGACTGAGCATCACCAAGGCCGGAAATCCGATTGGATTTCTCTGAAGTAACTGGCAATAATCAGCGTCGTCTATTAACGGTTCCTTGGGTGTAGGTAACTGATTGCCATCCGAGTCAATCAATCTTCCTCTACCAAATACAAAGCCATATGCAGGATTGCTTCGGAAGCATTCGACGCCAACTTCCAGAGCATCTTTCAATATCCTGTCATCGGCATCTAAAAAAACTATGTGTTGACCCGTACCAAGCTGGCTTCCGTTATTACGAGCGACCGAAACACCTTGGTTTTCCTGGCCCACAAATCTGATACCGGGATAACGTCGCGTCACATTTTCCGCATCATCAACTGATCCATCATCTACAACAGTAATCTCAAATTTTTGATAAGTCTGCGCTAAAACACTTTCGATTGACTCAGATAAATAGTGCGCTTGGTTATAACAGGTGATAACTACTGAGATAGTATCGGGCAGGTTCCGATCATGTAGTCTCGAACTAGATGTCTGTACAGCTAAGTTTGAGTCTCCAATATTCATCGGATGCAGCGGAAATCATCAGTTCGGTCTAAGGATTTACTGAAGGTAGAAACCCGCGTAGTCTGCAGTACCTTTCGCATTTAACTCACCCGCGAACTCAGCAAAACGCTCGATTTCCTCAGGTTTGAAAATAGAATCTGAACGATTCACATAATAGGATCGAGGATCCATCAGCGGTATCCCCGCTTCGTACTGAACACTCGCCCAGTCGCTAAACCCATCAGCGTCAAAAATTGTTTCGGCGACTCGGAACCCGCTTTGTTGAGCCAATAAAGCCATGCTGTCACGCGAGTGAAGATACAGATGTCGCGGAGCATCAAGAGAGACCCAATTTAGTCCATAACGAGACCACTGATATGACTGCGACACGGGGATTCGAATGAGCAAATAATGATTCGGCTTCAGAATTTTCCTTATTTTCAAAAGAGTAGGCAAAGGATCTGGCATATGCTCAAAAGAATGATTGAGCATTATGAAATCAAACTGTTCTTCTAACTGCTCCAAATTCTTCTTGTGGATCCTTACACCGTTGTCATAAAAGATGTCCGCATCGAGAAAAGGATCGATCCCTTGTAAATTAGTAAATCCGTATGCCCGCATGTTCATAAGGAACTGACCCTTGCCGCATCCCACATCTAATATCTTTGAATCCTTGTGAAGACATAGGTCTAGTTTCTGCTGCCGAACCCACAAAGGGTAATCGTTTGCTAGGCAGCTCTTCTTGGCGATCCATTCCCCAAGCATGCTTTTCTTTCGAAAGTAGTAATTGGTTAGAGCTTTCAATATTAGTCGGATCTTTATGCCTGATAGCCCTGATCCAGAGAAGTCTAGTAGGGACTCGGCAGGCTTATACGAATAGTAATTCTCCGGATAATACTTGGAAAGATTCGGTGGAATTTCCGCGATCTGCAGACATCCACATTGATGGCATTCAATGTATTCAAATGTGTCGCCAAAACCCAAGTGAAGTTCCTTGGCGAGATAACTCTTATTGTTCTCCGCGTTCCCGCAAATTCGACATTGACGCATTTGGCTTCGCTCTGTTTTCGATCTGTAAGATGAGCTCACACATTTTCGCGTAGCAGATTAAGCGAGCGAATGAGATCAATCAAAGCTCGCCTGCCGGAAGGGAGTACAAAAAGTACAAGTAGAAACGCCGCAAGTATGATTACTAGACAAATAAGTATGCCGAGTAAATGATTGACGCCGGGCTGCAGGTACCGAAAGATCTGAGATCCTATTAATCCCACAATAGCCGCGGCAAGAAAAGGACCAACAGTTGTATAGAAGTCACGAGCCTTAATAGGACCACGTCGACACACATACCAATACAACACGGGCGTCGCGATGACGTGGGAAACGGTATAGGATATTGTGACTCCCAGCGCGCCCCAGGGTAGACCAAAGATGATAACCAGGACGGCTATTGGCCCACCCCAGGCCGCCATCTTAAACATCTCTTTCGTGCGACCTTGAGTAATGAACAGCCAACCGGTCGCATTGGCTATTGGTTGCAAGAGAGCTGCAAAGCCAAATATTTGTAGTATCGGCGCAACTGCACCCCAACGTGGTCCCAATACAATTCTCACCAGCCAGTCAGCAGTCGCAATCATGGTGGCGACGGCTGGCATAGTCAGAAAAGCAATTTTCTCAATCATCCGAATATAGGCTCGTCTATAGTCTTCTGGCGCATCCTTCAGTCGGCTCAGGGCCGGTATCGCTACCGAAGCGATCGGTTCATTGATTTGATCGATTGGCAGTGTCATCAGCTGATAGGCGCGGCTGTATATGCCTAATTCTTGTGCTCCCCAAAATCGTCCAATCAGCAAGTTGTCACCATTTCTTGAGAAGTAATTAATCGTAGCAAACCCGGTTAAGTTACCTCCAAATTTGATCATTGAGCGCACACCAGTATCCCGCCTGGGTAGTCCTGGTAGCCACCTGCAAGTCGCAAAAATGATCAAGGTATTGGTTAAGCCAAGAGCCAGCTGACTCGCAACTAAAGCAAAGTAACTGAAACCTTTAGAGGCCAGCAGAATGCCGACACCGTAACCGACGATAAGTGATAGAAGTCCAGCCGTCGCCAAAGAGAAATAGCGCATCTGACGTCGAAGAAGCGCTTCGTGCTGCACTGCCAGTCCACTGATCAGAAACCCGAACGCCGTAAAAACCGTGATCCAAACCAAACGAGGCTCGTGATAGAACCACGCGATCAACGGAGCAATTGCGATCGTAAAAGACATCACGCCAAGGCTGAGCAAGACGTTCACCCAAAACAACGTACTGATCTGTTCTTTATTGATCTCGGCCTTTTGAATAGTCGCGGCTGAAAGTCCTAAATCCTTGTAAGTTGAAACAAAACCTGTGACGACAGCCACCATGCCGATCAAGCCGTAGTCCTGCGGCGTTAAGAGCCGAGCCATGACTGATGTCGCGACCAAAGTGATAACAAACTTAAGTCCTTGCGCAGTGATCGCCACAGCGCCACCGCGGGCTGTACGTCCACCGAGGTTTGTCGTCAAGTGATCGGTTCGGAAATATTGATTGCCGCTGGTTTCTGCGGCTGATTCTGGAGGGGCCATTAAGGTTGTTTTTTCGGAACCATGTTATTCATTGTCGTCATTGCTGACTCAACTTCACATTCGTTCATACATCTTCAAACGTTTGCTAGGTTGCTCAACGGCATGGGACGGAGTCAGTGCACGTCTTATCTCTTCATTAACTTACCCCGCCGTCATCCAGTTATCTTTTGCAAAGCAGAAGTTGGTAGTTCGCCTTAGAAATTCAGCAAAGACTTAGTTGGCGTC
>JGI1027J12803_100074718_pt1 | contig 39370 bp, 33 predicted proteins | sample IowNatreferecore_FD_12803 | JGI IMG/M metagenome (IMG submission 12803) | reverse complement strand
GATTTTTCCGTCATTAAAAAATTGAGCGCATACATTTCCCTGCGCTCAATGTATCCGGTCACCACGCACATCCATTTTTTTCATCAGACCGGCCTCATAAGTTAACCATTCTGTCCATCGTTTCTTAGTTTTTTCCTTTCCAAGATAGGTTTCAGCCAGTTCAATAAATAGATGGTAATGGCCGGCTTCACTTTCCATGAACCGGCGGTAAAATTTTCTAAGATATTCGTCGGGTAGTCCTTCACTCAGTCTTTTAAATCGCTCACAGCTTCTGGCTTCGATCATCGCCATGGTGAGCAGCTGATCAAGAAATCTTTCCTCAAAATCACCACCCTTGCGTTGAAAAGCGATCAGGTGATTTACATACTCATCTTTTCTCTGCTTACCCAGTTTTAGGCCCCGTTTCTCCAGCTCCGCAAGTACCATTCGAAAATGACCCCATTCTTCGGTGACGATGGGCGCAAGTTCAGACACCAGCCTGATCCGGTCGGAATATTTAGTAATCAGTGAAATACAAGTGGAGGCTGCTTTTTGCTCGCAAAAAGCGTGATCTGTGAGAATTTCTTCTATGGACAGATTCGCCAGGTCGACCCACCTGGGATCGGTGGCCAGTTGCAGCCCGAGAATGTTCTTGGTTGTTTTCATCTGTTTTGCAAATGTCTGAATTAAAGGGATATTTGGTTAATTAAATTATGTTTGAAGATTTTCTTACCCGGAAATTGCAGGGGAAAAAGGACTCGGGAGCATTACGCATTCTTCGGCTGCCTGGTGGCCATGCAGACTATTTTTCAAATGATTATCTGGGCATAACTAAAAATAAACGGATTGAGGAAAACTTGCGGGGAAAGGAATTTGCACATGGTTCGACGGGCTCCCGACTGCTGGCGGGAAATTATTCCCTCATCGAAGAGGTTGAAAAGAAGATAGCCCGGTTTCATAACGCAGAGACAGCCCTGATCTTTAATTCCGGATATGACGCCAATTTCGGGTTGCTGGCCTGTATCGCCGGGAAAGAAGACCTGATTATATATGATAAACTCAGCCATGCTTCTATTCGCGACGGCATCCGCCAGTCCTTTGGTGATTCCCACCCCTTTGCTCATAATGATTTGGACGATTTGGAAAAGAAATTGAAAAAGCGAAAAGGAAATTGCTTTGTGGTCACGGAATCAGTTTTTTCCATGGATGGTGATATGGCTCCGTTGATTGAAATGGCGGAGCTTTGTGAGAAATATGGGGCAAATCTGATAGTTGATGAAGCTCATGCTACGGGTTTGATAGGTGAGAAAGGTGAAGGGGTAGTTCAAAAGTTAAATTTGCAAAATCGCTGCTTTGCACGTGTGCATACATTTGGTAAAGCGCTGGGCTGTCATGGGGCAGCTATTTTGGGATCAGCGTTACTTCGAAACTATCTCATCAATTTTTGTCGCCCGTTAATTTATAGCACAGCCCTTCCTCCTGCTGCAGTGGCGGGGATCAAATCTTCATATGATATTTTCCCGGAAATGATTGAAGAACGGGAATTCCTGAAAACATTAATTGACATGTTTGATATTCCCGGGTTTAAAAAATCAGTAACTGCTATTCAGTGCATCATAATTCCAGGGAATAAACAGGTTAAACAGGTTTCACAGAATCTTCTGGAATTCAACATAGATGTACGCCCGATTTTATATCCGACAGTTCCCCTGGGTGAAGAAAGATTGCGAATCGCTCTGCACAGTTTCAACACGGTCCGGGAAACGAAGAATTTAATTTCTATTCTCACCAAATAATTAATATCTCTAAAACCGGGATAAGTGGGTACGCGGCTAATCTCGTAAATTCCCATACTATCTGTTTCTCGGCCTCGCACTCGGATTCTTCAATGCATTTCCGATGGCGGTTCCGAATAATCCATCAAATCCAACACGTACGCTGACCTGACCAGGATAGCCATTCAGGTAGGAACCCACCACATCGACGCGAAAGAGTTTGAAAATGTTTTCCAGTCCGGCTAATATTTCGAAATAGTTATTGGACTGGTTTACATAAAATGCGTTTGCCCCTACTACCAGGTTCCATTGCAGATTTCGCAACAGGGGGATTTTATTGGTTAGCATGCCGTTAAAATGATGTTCAATATGGCCAACGCCGTATAAGGAGGTAGTGGTGCTGTTTTGATAATATGGCGCCAGTTGAAAACTATTCAGATAAGGACTTGCATAAAAGGTCTGATTGCCATTGAATTGCTGGTAGTCCATTACATAAACGGACTTTGTATTTAAAAATCCACCGATACCAAAACGATATTTAAATACACCTTTGAGTTTGAAATTCACATCATCCCACAATGAAAATTGCCATTTTTCATAGTTCACATCAGAACCCAGTATATCCGGAATGCCTGCCTGCACTAACAACGAGAGGGTGGGATATTTGGACCCAAGTGAAATTCGGTTATCAGGAAATTCAATATAACGCTGTCCTGGTTTGAACTGAATTTCAAATCCGGCGATCAGTGCCTGGTTAGGAGTAAAATTTTCCGAAATCAGTTCAGAAGGATAGTTAGGCGTGAATTGTTTTTCCGGATTACCAAAGAATGAATAGTCTGTGGTATTATTTAATGGCTGTCGATTTTCATATAAAAGGGACCCATTAAGCCGTAAACCATTTTCAAACCGTTTTCTGTATTGAATGCTCCCAAAGTAGTTTTCATATATTTTCATATAGTTATCACGGAAGAAGAGCGTATATAACTCATTCATGAAAGGCCCTATCGGGTTGTCCGGGTTGAACTGGCTTACTCTTTTACCTCCACTTAGTATCCATGACTGACGGCTGAAGCTCTCGCCGGTCATATCCTGCATATAAGTTTTATTGTTAAAGCTAAGATTGCCCCAGATATTCAGATGGCCATTACTGAAACCATACCGGACATGGGGAGAGAATTCAATACTGTTTCCTGTTTTTTTATATTCTTTAAGGAAAGTGGCCGCGCCCTGTATAACCAGGCCCTCAACCGTATTATATTCCACTTTGGGAAGCAGGGCATCAATATAAACTGTGAATGGATGATTAGGATCGTAATCTGATCGCTTAATTCCATTGATGAAGATATTCTTAACCGTTATACGGCCCTGTTTTTTTCGGAGGGAATCAGCTGCTTTGGCCATATTGGCGGAATCGTTCCGGCTTCTGAAAGCACTGTCTTTTTTCCTGAAATCCTCTAGCTCTTCCGGTGCCAAGGGTACCGGGCGGAGGGAATCCCAGTAGGCAAAATCTTTTTTGGTTACTCCGGTATCATACTTGACGACCACGTTATTGAAATATTTTTTTCTGAACATCGGCTCCAGGTCATAGTTACTGTATACATTCAGGAAATTTCCCGTGACGTCGATTCCGAATTTTTTAAAGGAAAAATTGACGACCTGGTTTTGAGTTCTCCAGACAACCGGGGTCACCGGTACATGGATTTGCCTGATTGTAAGGGTATCTACAACTTCCAGTTGATACTCTTTAGTAAGTGTTAGTGCAAGACTGTGAATACGCCAGTCGCTATCGGTAATGTTGATGGTACCGGAAAACAGGGGCTCAAATCTTCGCTTTGGAATAACGCGTATCTGATTTACCTCTTTCCCGTCTTCAATAAAGGAACCGAGAAATTTGTACCGGTAGTAATTCAGGGCGCCGTCTGCGATAGGAGATACATAACCCCGTGGACTCAATTGGGTAATAAATACGTTTACATTGTTACTGTAGAAATTGATAAAAGTGGGAAAATTAAATCCATACCCGTTCGAACCGCTTTCCCTTCCTGATATAACTTCCAGCTTTACCTTATCAGGCTTTTTAAATGCTATTTTTGTGAGGGATTCAGACAGGTAAATGATACCTGCTCCCTCGGAATCCACTCCCAGTGCCTTCCTGTCCTCATCAGACATAGTTTTTCCGAATATTTTTGAGGGCAGGCTCCGGCTTCGAATCAGTGTTTTGATATATGCTTCGCAGGTAAAAGAATCCAGTGGATTCTCATAATATTTTCTTTTTTTGATCGCCTGGCGGATAATTTCATATGCGGGATCTTCTCCACCGGATTTTATTTCAACTTCTTTTAACCTGGTTTGCTGGATGGATAATTGGAAATCCAGGATGATGGATTCAGAAACTAATTTCACCGCCTTTTCCTGTCGGCTATAACCCACATATTGGCAAACAATGATGTAGTTGCCGGCGGGCAAATCCAGGAAATATTTACCCCGGTCATTACTCGTGGTTCCATAAGAACTGCCCTTGACAAATACAGATGCAAAAGGAAGAATGATACCCTTATCGTCGGTGATAGTTCCGCTGATCTTTATAGCATGGGCCCCATGATAAAGAAATAAAAGGGATAAGAATAGAAATAATGTCCGCATGAGGGATAAGTAATGAATTGGATCTCATGACGCTGCTATTAAGGGGTTACCGCGGTAGGACCAGGATAGATCAGCCTTCGCAGATATGATCCGGCCAGAGCTGCAAATCCGGCAACCAGTGCACCGAGGATCGATGTAATCACGATCAGTAAAACTGTTGAACTGCCCATTCCGAATAAACTGGAAACCTTCTGGGACAGGATGCCATTGTTCTTATTATCGATCCACCAGGCAAGTACTTCCCATAATAAAAAAACTCCAAGGAATCCGGATAGGAAAGAGAAAGCCGGTCGTTGCGGAATAGCGGCACTCACCAGGAAGGCAACTACTGCAATTCCCCACCAGGGCATATACAAACCCGATACAAATGCCAGTAGGGCTGTCACAATAATGGATAGAATGTATTTTGACATAAATTTAAAATCTTGTGACACGTATGATCGCCTTCACACGCTTATCGGTTTCTTCATTTTTTTCCATCATCCACAAAGGATAATATTTTCCGTTGGCCCAATTGTCCACAAAATTATCATAATAAACACTACCGGGATTGCCACTTTGTCCACCCGGATAAATTCCGTATGCTTCAGTGTTTTTAGTCAGTTGCACGATCATTCGCCAACTGGGGCCATGGTCATTTCTTACGGCATTGATGGCATACCCGCCCCCGCTGTTATCTATATCCAATCTGCTGAATGGATCCAGGTTTGCAAGGTGTTCTATGCGTGTTGCCTTTAATTTTCCCCAGCTGAGTTTTCCGTCCCGGTCAAGGTTCTTACAAGTAGCTACCGCTTTCCTGAAGGCCAGGTTAATATCCTGCCGGAGCGTTTCTTTAACAGGAGTATTAATATTATCCAGGAATTCATACGTACTGTCTCTGAGTATTCCTTCCAATAATGTGCTATTAACCGGGTAAAAGCCTCTTTCATTGGCTTTTGCCAGTTCATCATCCCATACAATCGCCTTAAGGCTGTCCCAGGTAATTTTAAATACGGATGCGCCTTTAGCATCGGCTTCATAATGAAGGTCCCAGTGTTTCAGTATTTCAAAATATTTCAACTCGTCCCGACTCAGGCTGGAGGAATCAATGTTTTTCAGGAGTATGGGTCTTGCCATTCCGGCAAATGGATTATAAGTATCCAGCTGCAGTTTCATCATATCCTCAATGCCGATTTCATTCTCCTGACTAAGATAGCGGTTGATGATCAGTCCTCGATAATTGTGATATTCACCCCCAAGGTAATAAGGATAGGTAAGCGGATTAACAGGGAACTGGTTGGCACTGCTTACAAAACCCCGTTCGGGATTATAAATAAACGGAGTTTCTGATTGCGGGATCATGCCCTGCCATTGATAACTGCTGTCGGTACCTGGCATCACAAAATCTCCCTGTCGCATCCACTTAGCGGGAAATTCGCCCTGGGCCGTAATGGCAATGTCTCCGTTTTTGCTTGCAAATATTGCGTTTTGACCGGGCGTATGAAGCCATTTTACTGACTGCTGGTAATCGGTATAGTTTCTCGCATGGTCGAGACCGTTAAATATCATGAGCTCATTTCCTGCGTCATGTGCCTTCCACCGGACAGCCAGATATTTGGTATTGGCCCGCCTGCCACCGGAAAATGATTTGTCGTACATCACCGGACCGAAAACAGTATAGGCTACGGTATCTATATATTCAGTACTGTCTTTCCGGATTATATGCTCGAATCTGAAATCGGTAGGGGTCCACTGACCGTTATACCAGTATTCTTTACGGCTTTCATCTTTAAAATGGATTTCATAATAATCCCGGACGTCCCGCATCGCGTTGGTAAAGCCGAAAGCGCAACTGTCGTTAAATCCAATGATCACCCCCGGTGCGCCAGGAAAAGTAACCCCATATGCGTTAAATGAAGGGCAGGAAAGTTGCATTTCATACCATAGAGATGGGAGGTTTAGTCCCAAGTGCGGATCGTTACACAAAATAGGCGATCCGCTTTTGGTTTTTATTCCACTTACGGCCCAGTTATTACTACCGTTATCACGACTCGGTTTTCTTACTTCTTCCACAGAAAATATATCTCTGCCTTGCAGATAAACTGAATCACTGCCGGCAGGAGCTTTAACTGTAATGCCCGGAGTTCGGTTTAACGTATCGGCTGGAATTATTGGATCCAGTGAATCTTGTGAAATGGGAAACATTTTATTGAAAGTGGCATATCCAAGTAAGGATCTCAGATTAGAATATTCAAAATCAGATTCATAACCGGCGAGATCCAGCGACATAAATTTTAGGAACAGTGCCGTTTTCAGATTGCTCCACAATTCAGGTTTATATCCCAGCAATTTGTATTCGATAGGGAGTTCGCTTTCCCTCAGATTAGCAATATAGGTGTTGACACCTGCGGTATATGCATCTGCTTCTTCCTTGGAAACCGGATCTTTTTCCATTTCGGCCACAGCTCTTTCCGCAGCCCAGACCATACCCAGTCTTCTTTTTTCCCGGTCATAATTCAGACCTTTCGGACCGATCAGTTCGCTGATCCGGCCCGCAGCGGCGTAAGTTTGGAATTCCATTTGCCATAGCCTGAATTTTGCATGCAAATAACCCTGTATGTAATAAGCATCGCCATCATTGGCAGTAAAGACATGAGGAACTAACCTGTCATCGAGATAAACTTCGGCCGGTTCTTTTAGTCCGGCCAGTTGCAGATCCTGGCCGAAATCTTTGTCAACAGGTTCTGCATTCTGCCAGAATCCATGCTGGGGGCTCAAAAACTGTCCCATGGGTGGAGCGGGTCCCCACCGGTTATTGAAAACAATTATTAAAAGTATCGTAAGGGCTGAAGAAATCAGGAGCGGTACAAATTTCATGGAGCGGTTTTCTGCGTTGAAAATCATTTAAAAGTAAAAAATTTTTGGCCAACTTGCTACGGTTTTGCCGAAAACAACCGGGGTTTCATAAAACGTACATCATTTAGTAAATTTGCGATGTGGCAGCATTACATAACCGGGTCTCGCAAAAAGAGCTCAAACAACGGCTCCTGGATGAAAAAATCCCACGCAGAACCCTATCCTTTTATAGGTATTTTCCGATTTCTGATCCCAAAGTTTTCCGGGACGAACTCTGGCGGCATTTGTCGGAAATGGAAGTGTTTGGAAGAATTTATCTGGCCCATGAAGGAATAAATGCGCAGGTAAGTGTGCCCGTTAGCCGGTTGGATTCATTTCAGACCTACCTGGATTCTATAGAACCAATGCGCGGAATACGTCTGAACGCTGCGTTCGCTGATGACGGAAAATCCTTTTGGGTATTGAAAATAAAAGTCCGTGCGAAAATTGTGGCTGATGGTATTACAGATCCTCATTTCAGTATGAATAATAAGGGCCAGTATTTAGACGCTGAGACCTTTAACAGGATTACCGCCGATCCACAAACCCTGATTGTTGATATGCGGAACCATTATGAATATGAAGTGGGTCATTTCAAGGGGGCGATAGAAATTCCAAGCGACACATTTCGTGAGCAACTCCCGCAGGCGGCGGAGCTGTTGAAAAATCAGAAGGACAAACCGGTGATCATGTATTGCACGGGAGGAATCCGTTGTGAAAAGGCCAGCGCCTATCTTCTGCATCGTGGATTCCAAAAAGTTTTTCACCTGGAAGGAGGTATTATTCATTATGCGAACACAGTAAAAGAACTCGGCCTCGAAAATAAGTTCCAGGGTAAAAATTTTGTGTTCGATGAAAGGCTGGGCGAATCTATCAGCGGTGAGATCATTGCGCACTGTCATCAATGTGGCCAACCCGCCGATACCCATACGAATTGTAAAAACAGTGCCTGTCATCTGCTTTTTATCCAATGCAAAGCATGTGCGGAAAAATACGATGGATGTTGCAGTTTGGAATGTCAGCAGGTGCTTGCGCTCCCGGAAGATGCACAAAAACAGCTGAGGAAAGGGAAACAGAACGGGATTAAGATTTTTAACAAATCAAGAAGGGGATTGAAGCCGTCAGTCTAATTATGGATCTACATTAATCCAATCGCCGGTACAATAAAAACTAGTCGTCGATTTTTTTTAATGCATCCAGAATAAGCCTGAAAGTCTCATCTTCGGAATAAGTTACCGGCGCGAACTCCTCACCGATCACTCTTTCATATAATTCAATATAACGGTTCGAAATGGTTTTAATCCATTCATCAGACATCAGCGGAATCTCCTGTCCCTGTTTTCCCATAAATCCATTTGCAATCAGCCATTCCCGTACAAACTCTTTACTAAGTTGTTTTTGTTTTTCGTGTTTTTCCTGTCTTTCTTCAAATCCATCTGCGTAAAAATAACGGGAGGAATCGGGTGTATGGATTTCGTCCATCAGGTAAATTGTATCTCCAATCTTACCAAATTCATATTTAGTATCAACTAAAATCAGTCCTCTTTTTGCTGCCAGTTGTTTTCCCCGCTCGAATAACGCATGAGTATAGTCTTCCAGTACGGCGTAGTCATTGGCATTTACAAGACCCCGCGAAACGATTTCCTCTTTTGAAATATCTTCATCATGCCCTGCCTCCGCTTTGGTAGATGGAGTGATTATGGGCATTGGGAAATAATCGTTTTCCTTTAGGCCGTCTGGTATGGAAACGCCGCATAAAATTCTCTTTCCGGAGGAATAAGTGCGCCAGGCATGACCCGTGAGATTTCCCCTGACCACCATTTCAACCCGGAAAGGATCGCAGCGTTTACCAATACTCACATTGGGTGCCGGAGAAGCCAGTAGCCAGTTCGGGCAAATGTCCTTAGTTGCTTCCAGCATATAAGCTGCAATCTGGTTCAATACCTGTCCTTTAAATGGAATAAGGCGTGGCAGGATAACGTCGAAGGCGGAAATACGATCGGAAGCTACCATTACCAGAAGCCGGTTTTTGATAGTGTAAACGTCACGTACTTTTCCCTTATAAAAGGCTGTCTGATCCGGGAAATGATAGGAAGCCATATTTTACAATTGTTTGCAAAGATTAGGTAAAAACTAAAAATTAAAAATTAAAATCATTATCGCGCAGTTGACATGTGATTTATTTTTTCTGTCTTAATTTCTACCTTTAGATTAAGTTTTGTTAAAAAGGGAACAGGAAGTTATTTGCCTTTTAGATAAATTCAATGATCTAAAATTACTAACCATGAAAACCATTACACGTGCTTCTTCTTTGTGTGTATTTATGATTGTTTTTTTTCAATTGAATAAAAGTTTCGGTCAGTCGCTGACTGTTACCGGGAAAATCAGTAATGAGGAAACCAGTGAAGCGGTTCCTGCAGCGAGCGTATTGCTGAAGGGAGCTACGGCAGGGACTTATTCCGACAATCACGGGAATTTTAAACTTATGGTTAACCAGAGCTTACCCATCACGCTGATTATTTCGTCTGTAGGATATGAAACGAAGGAATTTGTAATTCAATCGGCATCGACCAGCATTGATATCACATTGAAACCGGCTTCGGTTGTAGGAACAGAAGTGGTTGTTTCTGCAACCAGATCCCAGATCAGAAGCCTCGAGTCGCCTGTTTCAATCGAACGAATGAGCAGCTCGGCGATCCGCGAAGTATCCGCAGCAAATTATTATGATGCGATAGGCAATTTAAAAGGAGTGGATGTCGTAACCTCATCCATTTTATTTAAGACGATGGGCACGAGAGGGTTTAATGGTAGCGGAAATCTCCGGATGAACCAGCTTGTTGACGGGATGGATAATCAGGCTCCGGGGTTGAATTTTTCCGTTGGTAATATAGCAGGGATAAATGAATTGGATGTAGATAACGTGGAATTGCTGCCGGGTGCATCTTCAGCCCTGTATGGCTCGGGTGGAATGACGGGCACTATCCTGATGACGAGTAAGGATCCATACAAATACCAGGGATTGAGTGCTATTTTAAAACAGGGGGTAAATCATATCAGCGATCCAAACATGAATGCCGCACCCTTTTATGACTGGATGTTGCGTTATGCTCAGGCTTTTAACAAATTTGCGTTTCGTGTTTCTGCCGAATACCTGCAGGCCAAAGACTGGACTGCCACCAATTACAGCAACTTCAGTAATTATCTTGGGCAACCCATTGCAGGTAACAGGACCTTGCCTGATTACAACGGGGTGAATGTATATGGAGATGAAAATGCCTATTTCAACGTACAACAACAGTTATTGACTGCAGCAGCTGCTGAGCCTGATCCGGTGAAAAAAGCACAGCTGACGGCGCTCGGCAATGCAACGCCGGCAAATTCAGGAGTTTCGAGAACCGGGTACAATGAAAATACACTAACCGATTACAAGGCGTATAATTTTAAGGCATCGGCGGGATTATATTACAAATTGTCTGACAACACGACGGCCAGCCTGACCGGAAATTTCGGGGAGACCAATACTATTTATACGGGCACAGATCGCTATAACCTGCAGAATGTCCGGATCGGACAATATAAAGCCGAGGTCGCCGGTAAAAATTTCTATGTCAGGCTATATACGACGCAGGAAAATGCAGGCAATTCTTCAGATATGGTTGTTACTTCTGATTATATAAACGAGGCATATGCACCAACCCAGTCTGTTTGGGCACCCAATTATTTAAATGCTTATGCAGTTGCTTTCGGAACATTGCTCGGACAGGGTGTTTCACCGGCGAACGCCTATATACCAGCCAGTACTTCCGCCCGGGCATACGCAGATCAAAACAGGTACCTGCCCGGAACCACTGCCTTCAACAATGCATTGAATACGATCAAAAAGACACCAATTCCATATGGCGGGGAATTCATAGACCAGACCAATCTGTACGTTGGAGAAGGGACATATAATTTTTCAGAAATGATCAAGTGGGCCGATATTACAATAGGCGCATCGACGAAGGAATACAGCCTGAATTCCCATGGAACCATATTTGCCGATACTGCCGGAAGGATTGATATTAATGAAACAGGTGGATTTGCACAAATTCAAAAAGGGTTTTTTGATGATATTTTAAAAGTTACACTGGCCGGCCGGTATGACAAAAGCACCAATTTCGCCGGCAGGTTCACTCCACGCATTACTGCCGTCTTCCAGGTGGCAAAAGATAATTTTATCCGGGCTTCTTACCAGACAGCCTATCGGTTTCCTTCCAACCAGAATCAATACATCGACCTCCAAACCGGATCAGCACACTTAATTGGCGGACTCCCCCAGTTTATTCAGTACTATGGATTAAATAACGGAACGACCTATGATACGGCATCATTTTTTAATTATCTGCGAGGAGGACCGCCTCCCACCCAGTATCAATTTAAGGAATTTAAACCGGAGACTGTTGCTTCCTGGGAGCTTGGCTATAAAGGCATTATTAAAAACAAATTGTTTATAGATATTTACGGATTTTATGCACAGTACACCAACTTTATCGGATTGACAGTTCTATTAAAAAACCCGGCTACTGAAGGTATTCATCCTACCAACACTTTCGGCATTTATACTAATAGCAGCAACAAAGTAAACACCGTCGGTGCGGGCCTCAGTTTACAGTACACATTTTCAAAAGGGTTTTTCACAGGAGGCAATATTGCATATAATGATCTCTCTAACGCGGATGCAAATGTGCTGACTCAATTCAACACCCCGAAAATAAAATATAATATTTCAGTGGGGAACTATTCTATAAAGAAGGTTTTCGGATTTAATATATCTTATCGCTGGCAGGATAGTTATGAATATCAATCTTCTTTTGTTTCAGGAACCACCGCTGCTTTTGGCGTGCTGGATGCACAGATCAGCATGAAGCTTCCAAAATTGCAGAATAGCATGATCAAAATTGGTGCTACCAACCTGCTGAACAAATATTATACAGATGCGATAGGGAACTCCCAGGTCGGCGGTCTTTACTATATCAGCCTGGGATATAATGTATTTTGATATAATTCTGGAAGTGCCGACGGATCAGACATTGAAACGGAAATGCATCACGTCTCCGTCTTTCACGATATAGTCCTTGCCTTCAATCCGGAGCTTTCCTGCTTCCCTGCAGGCAGCTTCAGATTGATATTTTATATAATCATCATAACCGATTACTTCCGCTTTGATAAATCCCTTCTCAAAATCCGTATGAATTACAGAAGCTGCCTGCGGAGCTTTCCAGCCCGTATGTATCGTCCACGCCCGGACTTCCTGCACGCCCGCCGTAAAATAGGTCTGAAGACTGAGCAGGCTATAGGTTGTCCGAATTAGTTTGTTGAGTGCAGGTTCTTTCATTTTATATTCTTCCATAAACATAGCTTTGTCTTCCGCATTTTCAAGCTCTGCGATTTGCTGTTCAATGGAGTTATTCATTACTATCATTTTGGCACCCTCGGCTTCTGCAGCTTTTTTCAGCGCATCGGAGAATTTATTGCCGGTATGCATGGACGCCTCATCCACATTTGCCACATATAAAACAGGTTTGTCCGTTAAAAGAAAAAGATCAGCTATTGCGGTCTTCTCATTTTTATCCAGGTTCAGCTCCCGGATATTTTTTCCTGTTTCGAGATGTCCTTTGCAGCGCTTGAGTATTTCAAATTCTGCCTTCTGTTTGGCATCAGCAGTTCTTAATAATTTTTCAGCCTTCTGAAATTTTCTTTCCACACCGTCCAGATCCTTAAGTTGTAGTTCCGTATCGATAATTTCCTTGTCACTTACAGGGTTTATCGCACCTTCATCGCGCAGGATATTTTCATCTTCAAAGCAACGGATCACGTGAACGATGGCATCTACTTCACGAATATTGGCCAGGAACTTATTTCCCAATCCTTCCCCCTTACTGGCACCCTTAACCAGGCCGGCAATATCTACAATCTCAATCTGGGTGGGAACGATCCTGTCGGGATGAACGAGTTCAGCAAGTTTATTCAGACGTTGGTCCGGCACATCCACCAGGCCGATATTGGGTTCGATTGTACAAAACCGGTAATTGCTGGCTTGCGCCTTCGCACTGGTACTGACTGCATTGAACAACGTTGATTTTCCTACATTCGGCAATCCAACGATGCCTGCCTTTAAAGCCATAATTTATTTTATTTAATTCGCTGAAAATATTCGTTTTTGCGCCCGCAAAGATAGTCGTATTTGAGAGATCGTTATTTAATTACTTATATTCAACCCATAATTCCTGATATGGCCCTCAACCTGCTTTGGATCATTTTTTTTCTGCTTGCATTTATCACCGCGCTGGTACGGCTTATCTTTTTTGGCGACACCGAGATATTTAAGACGATGGTTGACGGAGTATTTGATTCAGCCGGTTCCAGTGTACAGATCGCCATCGGACTTATTGGAGTTATGGCACTCTTTCTGGGTTTCTTAAATATCGGTGAAAAAGCAGGTGCCATCAATTTTCTCTCGCGTATCATTGGACCTTTTTTTAGCAAACTTTTTCCCGAGGTTCCGAAGAACCATCCTTCGATGGGCCATATGGTTATGAATTTTTCTGCGAACCTGCTTGGCCTGGATAATGCGGCAACACCCTTTGGACTGAAAGCGATGAAAAGCCTGCAGGAACTCAATCCAAATAACGATACGGCCTCCAACGCGCAGATCATGTTTATGGTATTGCATGCTTCGGGATTGACCATCATACCTGTCAGCATCATTGCGCAACGTGCAATTCTCAAATCACAGGATCCCAATAGCATTTTTATTCCCTGCATGATTGCAACTTTTGCGGCTACGGTGGTAGCGTTAACCGTAGTAGCCATCAGGCAAAAAATTAATCTTTTCCAGCCGGTTATTCTGGCGTGGGTATTGGGAATTTCGTCGCTGATCGCAGGGCTGGTATATTTCCTGCACTTGCATACCGCGTATATCGATCCCTTTTCAAAAATTTTCAGCAATGGCCTGATACTTTTATTATTTGTAGTTTTTCTTATTGGTGGTATGGTGCGTCGCGTGAATGTTTATGAGACTTTTATCGAAGGAGCCAAGCAGGGATTCCAGGTGGCGGTTACTATTATACCTTATCTCGTTGCCATGCTGGTAGCGATCAGTGTATTCCGCAGTTGCGGAGTGCTGGATTTTATTGTTCAGGCCATTGGAGGCTTTTTTCGTTTTTTAGGGGTGAATACTGATTTTGTGCCGGCGCTTCCAACGGCCCTGATGCGCCCCCTGAGTGGAGCTGCCGGAAGAGGGATGATGATTTCTACGATGACGCAATATGGCCCGGATTCTTTTGTAGGAAAACTCGCCTGCGTTTTCCAGGGAACGGCAGATTCCACATTTTATATCGCGGCGCTCTATTTTGGATCGGTGGGTATTAGCAAAATACGCTATGCAATCCCTGCAGCATTGATTGCAGATCTGGCAGCGATCATTACAGCGATACTGGTTTCATATTTTTTCTTTCTTCACTAATCTGAAAAAAGTTAATTGATACCTCGTCCGATTTTATTATTAAAAATTCGATATTCAGGATTATTGAAATTAGTTTTCAAATAACTCGTATTTGGTTTTAGGTCGCCGTTCCTCAAGCCATTTAAAATTCCTGAGTTTCATATCCTCGGTGTTCACTTTCCGGATCGGATACATAACTCCGTCGGCATCTTCCCGGAGTACCACCTTATTCAGTTGCTTATTCAAAAATATTAAGTCAATGATATTTGCTTTATTCACTTTGTTTACCCCCACCAGCGCCAGACTGTCGTCCTTGATATAATAAACAGCTTCAGCATTGCCCTGTGTTCTCATAAAATCAATCACCCCTCCTTTAAAATACCCGTTCAGTGTGTTTCCCTTGATCTGGTTATACATATTGGTATATGTTTTTCCGACCACCAGGCTGTTTTCAAATACATACAGCCGGTCCGGTTTTTTATTTTTTGTATACAAAAACATCGTATCGCCGGTTACCTGGTATCCGCCTGCCCACGCAACCGGATTTGTAAAAAGCCGGAAGATTGAATCCAGGCCCGAATAGTAGACACTGTCTGCGACCGCCTGCAGCGAATCGGAGAATATTCTTACATGGTGATAGATCTGTAAATAACGCAGGCTGCTGTCATTTGGATTTTTTGCGGTACGAACAATCTCCGCACCCTGCACAGAGTCACGCTTGTTTAATACTGAATCCGGAATATTGGCAGAGTATACTGTATCGCCCGTAATATAAATGGAATCCTTATCCTGTTTTAAGATGATAAGGGGTTTTTGCGTCGCAAGGAAAAAATTTGTTTTTTTATTGGCAAGCATCATATTCGAAATAAGCGTTAGGTTTTGCACCGTATCCCTGAAAACGGCATTCCCGCGGGCCGTGCTGATACCGGTACTATCATCGAACTGAATATTGTCTGCGGTAATCGTTTCCCCTTTGTCGGTAATCGTCGGCCGTTTTCCAAATTGTGCCCGATGGTTCTTGAGGTCATAAAATCCTTCTCTTGTCCGGATCGTACGTCCGCTGCTGTCACGGATAAATGTGCTGGTGACAAAAGTCGCCAATTGCTGTTCGGAGTTATACAGCAGGGAATCAGCAATCAGTTCATAAGCCGGGTCAACCATTTTGACATTTTTTTTAAAAAATACATCTTTCGTATCAGCATAATAAGTGCCCTCCCGGCTGGTCACCGTTGTATTCTTGTTTACCACTTTGCCCCGGTTATAATAATCCCCGATATGCATATTCATGTCGTAGTGCAGCTCATCAGTGCTCAAAGTACCCTGACCATCTTTCAACTCCACGTTTTTTTGAAATATGATTTTCTTTTCATCAACAAAATATTTCATATAATCCGAATAGATATCAGTCGAGTCTTTGTCATTAATGTGAACGTGTCCGAAAGCCTCGATAAAATTATCCTTATGATTCATGGCGAGGCTGTCGGTGTAAAAAATAGTTTTATCGCTTTGTAGTTTTACGTGACCGAAAAGTGACTGAATGTCAATGGAATCCTTGTGTAATTGGCGCAGGGTATCGGAGTGCCAGATGTATACCGTTTGAGTGCTGTCGCCCGATTTGGATTTAAATGGGACAGCAATCTGCGCAAATGACTGAATTCCTGACAGGCTAAATATCAGGATGGCCGTAAAAAGGGCCGGCTTTTTCATTACTTGTTTTTTGGCGTATTCACAGAGGAAGTATCATTGAGCGGGGCCATCAGTTGATTCCCTTTATCTTTCTTGCCAAAAACGGAGATGTTTACATAACGCTTAGGATGCATCCGAAGATCGTCCAGCAAAATATTGAGACTGCGTGCTGTATTTTCCAGGTTTAAGTAAAGCTTTTTATCGTTCAGTAATAAACCCATCGTACCATCCGTGCTATTTATTTTATTGATAGCATCCTTTAAAGCATTCATCGTTGCCTGGGCGCTTTGCAGGGTTTCATCTATTTTGGCATTTGCCAGCTTGCCTGTTGTCTTTTCAAGGTTATCCAGTGTCCCGGTGATCCGCTGATTGTTGCTTGCCAGGTTGTTTGTAAAACTGTCCAAATGCACCATAGAACGGGCGAGGGAACTGGTCTTGTCGTTCAGCATAATCTGCAGCGATGCGGAAGACCGGGCCAGGTTAGCAATAATCGTGGTAAAATTATTTTTTACGGAGGGGTTAAACATGCTGCCGACTACTTCGATCAGTGAATCCACCGAAACCAGGGTTGAATTCAGGGTAGTGAGCACGGGATTCAGACTGGACTGAAACTCGTTCAGGATACTTCCCTTTTCCAGAGTCGCCAGGGTATCTCCATCCTGAATAAATTCTGTCGCATCCCCTTTCTTAATGATGATGTTGGATGAATTGATCAGACCTCCATTGATCATTGCTACTGAGTTTTTAGGAATATTTACATCCTGTTTCATGCTGATCGTGACTAAAATACCATCAATATTTTTATCTGTGGCCTTAATGGCATATACATTTCCGACGTTTAATCCCTTAATGAGCACGGTATTCGATAATTCAAGGCCTTCCACATTTTTGAAAATGGCATATATCTTCTTGCTGTGTGAAAACAGATCCTTGCCTTTCAGAAAATTAAATCCGAGAATAAGCAGCACAATAGCTACAGATGTCAGCGCCCCGATTTTCGTTTCGTTTGTAATTTTCATTCGCAATTTTATTTAAAATACTTTGCTGCAACATCTCATTAACAATTACAAACCTAAGGAAAAAGATCATTCCCGTCCGGTGCACTGTTCCTTTATTTGCCTGTTGTGTCAGCCGGAGCCTGGGGAATTGACATATTGCCTTCAACCTGGTTTTTGTAACGCTCCAGTGCATCTATGATATCCTGTACCACTTCATCCTGTCCTTTCGGACTATTGAGGTATTCCTCTTCTTCTTTATTCGTTAAGAAACCAACTTCGATCAGTACACTTGGCATTCCGGTTGCCTGCAGCACCTGAATTCCTTTATCACGCTGTTTAACGCCATAGCTTTGCCTGCCTGCTGCTGCGAAAGATTCTTCCACCATTGTAGCAAAGAGAGCACTGTTGTCAAAATACTTTTTTTCATATAGAGCAGCGCGCATCCGGGCTTCCGGGGAAGTCAGGTCGAACGCCTCCTCCGCAGCACTGGTGCTGTCTACTACATCTTCTCCGCTCTCCGCTCTTTCATTAATGGCATCATTCTTATTTTCCTGTTTGCTGGCTTTCCAGATATAAGTTTCGGTACCCACGCGTGTATTCTTCACCCAATATGATTCGTAAATGGGAGCGTTCACCCATTTTTTTCTTTTCTTGGATCCCTTCCCGACATATACCAGCTTTTTCTTGTGACCAATGACCCTCTTTTCATAATAACCTCCGGGTGGATGCGGTGTTGCATTGCAGTGAATACTGATAAACAGATCACCTTTGGCCTGGTTGGCAATCTGTGCGCGACCATGTAAATCATCACTGAGGTTATCGGCATTATTGGCACAGGCATCCGTTGTCCGGGTAAATACAATCTTTGTATTGGGAAATTTTGTTTTGATCGCTTCGCCCAGTTTGAGCGAGATTTCAAGCGTAACATCTTTTTCAGTTGAGATCAATCCGCGGGTACCTGGAAACATTCCGCCGTGTCCGGGATCAATTACGATGGTTCGGAGTTTGATTACGGCAGGACCAGTCCTGGAATAAAAAGATGAAGAAATAAAAAAAATGAAAGTGGAAATCAATAGGCCCAATAACGCTCTCAGCATAGTTTTCTTTTGACTGTCAAGATGTTAATCTTCACAATTTCTTAGATAGATACCCCTATTTTTGTACCATTGTAAAGTATGAACAACGGGGGCAAAATTAGTTTAAAATACCTTTCGACGCTGATTTTAACCTTGCTATTCTTTTGTATAACTGTTAACAGTTCAGCCCGTTATTACAAATATTCTGCACGAGTCTCTCCATACTTGCAAGATACCATACCAAAACAACTGGACAGCATTCCAAAAAAACAGGATACCCCTCCAAAAAAAAATATTCCTGTTCTTAAAGATACCATGATCATCGATTCAGCCCTGCTGGATACCCTTCCATTTCATTCTGACACCCTGCGTCAGCAGGTAGATACGATGCATATTCCTCTTTCCAAAGATTCATTGGACGCCCCCATCACTTACAGTGCGCAGGACTCCGTCGTCCTTGACGTGCCGACTAAAAATATTACACTGTATAATAAGGCTAACACCAAGTATAAGGATATTGACCTGGATGCTTATAATATCCGCATGGACCAGGCTCACAGCCTGTTACTGGCGACCTTTAGCCGCGATACAACGGGCGCCATGATCGGACGTCCCAAAATGAAACAGGCCGAATCCAAGATGGAATCTGATTCCATGGTTTTTAATATGAAAACTCAGAAAGGAATTACACTGAATACTTATACACAGAGCGGGGAAATGTATGTGATGGGGGAGAAAATGAAGAAAATTTCGAAAGAAGATTACTACGCATACAGGGGACGTTTTACTACCTGCAACCTGGATACACCACATTTTGCCTTCCGGACAAATAAGATGAAACTGATCAATAAGAAAATGGCGATCACCGGTCCGGTGCATCCTGAATTCGAAGGTGTTCCAATTCCTATTTATATTCCTTTTGGATACTTTCCTATTTCCTCCGGCCGGCATTCAGGTTTTCTGCCCCCCACCTTTGATGTGAGTTCGCAGTATGGACTGGGTCTGCAGGGACTTGGATATTATAAGGTTCTGAACGACAACTTTGATGTTGCATTCAGGGCAAACATATATTCATACGGAGGGTACAATCTTTATCTCACGCCGGAATACCGTGTCCGATACCGTTTCAGTGGACGGGTGAATTTTGTTTACCAGAATACAAGGGTCCTTGATAATTCGGGGAAGGATGCATACACCACGACCAAGACCTATAATTTTCAGTGGGCGCATACTGTAGACAGTAAGGCGCATCCTGGTCAGAATTTTTCTGCCAATGTAAACCTGATGTCTGCAAAATTTAATAATGCAAATATTACCAACCCCACCGCTGTTTACAATAACCAGGTCAATTCTTCAATTGCATTTTCAAAAACATTTAGCGATGGGAAATACAATCTAACGGTAAACGCCAATCACAACCAGGACAACGTTTCCGGTCTTGTTAATATCAATGCACCTTCCATCGGGTTTACTGCTATTACTATCTACCCGTTTGCGCCAAAGGAGCTTGTAGGCACACCCAAATGGTACCAGAAACTGGGCATCGGGTTAAACTCCAGTATTACCGGTATGACGAGCTTTTATGATTCCCTTTCAAGTTTTAGCCATATACTGGATACTTTTAAATGGGGGGCACAAAACAATATTCCGATCTCCCTGGCACTTCCGCAACTGGGATTTCTGCAGATCACGCCAGGTGTGAGCTTTCAGAACAGGATTTTCAACTCCAAATACCATTGGTCTTGGAACGAAGTGAAAGGTAAGGTGGATTCGTTCCCCCCAGATAAAGGTGTATATTTTGCGAATTCGGTCTCCTTTTCTCTGGGCCTTACTACCGCTATCTTTGGAACTTTCCAGAATTTTGGAAAGAATAGCCGAATCCTCGGAATCCGCCATACGGCAAGACCGACGATTAGTTTTTCATACTCACCTGACCTATCATCCGGATATTACCAGGAAGTTCAATATACGAAACAGGGAAATAAAGAAAACCGAAACCAGTTTGCAGGAAATGTATATAATTCTTTTTCCCCCGGAACCTTCGGCGGTATGAGTTTTGGCGTGGATAACAATATAGAAATGAAAGTCCGATCGAAAACGGATACAAGCGCAGGGGCTAATGAAAAAGTAAAACTGATAGATGGGTTTGGTTTCAATGGCAGTTACAATTACCTGGCCGATTCCTTTAAACTAAGTCCGATTTACTTTTATCTGAGAAGCACCCTTTTTAAATCGGTGAACATATCCGCAACCACTACACTGAATCCTTATCAGCACGACTCACTGGGCATTGATATAAATAAATATGCGTGGGAGGGCAAGGGTTTTAGCCTTGGCAGAATTATAGGGGGCAATATTTCTATTACTACATCCTTTAAGAGTAAACCAAAGGATGAAAAAAAAGCGGAGGAAGATAAAAAGACCCAGGAGGGGTACCAAATGCCCATGACGATCGATGAACAGCAGGCGGAGTTGGACTATATTCGCAATCATCCTGCGGAGTTCGTCAATTTCAATGTTGCCTGGTCTGTGAATGTTTCCTTCGCATTTAGTTTCTCCAACACTTTTGTTGTACACAAATATGTTACCCAAATTAATTCTTCGCTGATATTAAATGGCGATTTTAACCTGACGGAGAAATGGAAAGTGGGATTCAATTGCTATTATGATATAAAAAATACGCAATTGCAAAATCTTACTGCATTTTTGTCCCGTGATATGCACTGCTGGCAGCTGTCGATCAATGTTACCCCGGTGGGCTACTACCGATCCTTTAATATTACAATCAATCCCAAGTCGAATATCCTGAGAGACCTCCATATCAACCGTACCCGGACTTTCTACTGATTTTGTAAGATATAATTCTTCATCAGCTCGAATACTCTTCCCTTTAATTGTTCCACAGATTCATTTGGCTCCGGTTCTACCTCGGGTAAAAAATGCATTCTGAGTTTTACAGGCATCAGGTAAAATCCTTTATCGGGGGGATTGGCCCTCCGGCTATTGAAAATGATCATCGGCATAATCGCGTGCCCGCTGGCGACCGCCAGGCGGAAAGCACCATCATGGAATGGCTTGATAGGTTCAGCGGAGGTGTTCCGTGTACCCTCAGGATAGATGCACATGTGAAGTCCCAGGTCCAGCACCTCGCGCATTTTTACAAAACTCTCCCGCCTGCTCTTTTCATTCTTTCGGTCAACCAGTATACTTCCGGTTTTATAGATGACTCCGAATAAGGGGATTTTCGCCATCTCTGCCTTGGCAATGGTTTTATTACCACCGGGGATACCTGGCGAAGAAACCGGTACATCGATCAGCGAATTATGATTGCATACCACGATATAGGTTTTCCCTTTTTGGAAATTTTCGCGCCCCTGTATTCTTAATGGACAGCCGATCAATCCCAGGAATATGTCCATCCAGATTCTTGAATAACTGATAAACCGGTTTGTTTTTTTTGGCTCTTTTTGAAAATAGATAAAAGCAAAAAACGGAATCAGAAAAAACAACATCGTCAGGATAAACACGATAGCACCCCAGACCGCCCAGATTCTTCCGAAAATATTTTTAAAGATTACCACGCTGGTTAATATTTAGGTTTATAATTTCCAGTCTATTGGATCAATTCGGTTTTTCACCAGGTATTCATTGGTTTTTGAAAAATGATGGCATCCGAAAAAACCTTTATCAGCCGAAAAAGGGGAAGGATGGGCTGCTTTCAAAACCAGGTGCCGGGTTTCATCAATCAATACCTGCTTTTCCTGGGCAAATTTGCCCCATAATAAGAACACAAGGTGCTGTTTCAGGTCAGAAAGTTTTTGAATCACTGTATTTGTAAATTCCCCCCATCCAATCTGTGAATGACTCATCGGAGTTTGTGCTTCCACTGTTAAATAAGCATTGAGTAGCAAAACGCCCTGTCGGGCCCAGGAACATAAGTTTCCTGTATTCGGAACAGGCATGCCGGTGTCCAGATTTAATTCTTTAAATATATTCAAAAGGGATGGCGGCGGACGTACACCATCGGGTACTGAAAAACTCAGACCATGTGCCTGGCCCTGGCCATGATAAGGATCCTGTCCCAGCAAAATAACTTTGGTCCTTTCGAAAGGACTCATTTCAAAGGCATTAAAAATAAGACTCCCCGGCGGATATATTTTTTTACCTGCGTTTTTTTCTGTTTTCAGGAAATGGACGATTTGTAAAAAATAGGGTTTACTGAATTCGGCCTCCAGCACTTTCTTCCAGCCTGCTTCAATCTGAACATTCATGGGCGCAATTTAAGCCTAGTTGGTGGTTGACTGTTAGTTGCCCGGGACTTTTTAATGGATGCAGGTAATCCGGATCGTGACTGCCAACAAAAAAAATAAGTACATTTAATATATAATCTTTTCTTATGGCTATTTCCGAACTCGAAATGATGCCTTATTTGTCTTTCCGGGGAAATTGTGAGGATGCGCTTAATTTTTACGGAGAAATTCTGGATGGGCGGATTGAAATTGCGTCACGTTATGATAATCCGGCAATGAATGCGCCGGAAGCGTACAAAAACAAAATCCTGCATGCAATTTTCAAATTTGGATCTTATACAATGTTTGCAAGCGATGTGATGCCGACGAAGCAGGATGAACCCTTGCCGGGAAATATTGCAATTTCCCTTGGGGTACACGATGAAAAACAGGCTACGGAAATGTTCGACAGGCTGAGTGAAGGAGGTAAAATTCATATCCCGTTTAAAAAACAATTCTGGGGAGACTGGCATGGAAATTTTATTGACAGGTTTGGTATCCGATGGATGGTTAATTGTTCGAAATGAGAAGATATTCTATTGCTCTTTCCGCCATTTTCTTGTTCTCTGTTTTCAATCTGTCCGGTCAGACGGCTTCAGTAATTCTGCATACTGCGGATGCAAAGTCAGTCATCAATAAGAATATTTACGGTCATTTTGCAGAACACCTCGGGCACTGTATTTATGACGGAATCTATGTTGGGGATACCAATAAAATCATTCCGAATACGGAAGGAGTAAGGAATGATATCATTGCAGCCCTGGTAAAATTGAAAGTGCCGGCGCTGCGATGGCCGGGTGGGTGTTTTGCGGACACTTATCATTGGAAGGATGGTGTAGGCCCTCGAAAGGAACGCCCATCAATGATCAACTTATGGTGGGGCGGCGTAACGGAAGACAATAGCTTTGGAACCCACGATTTTTTAAACCTATGTGAACGGATCGGCGCGGAGCCTTACCTGTCAGGCAATGTCGGCAGCGGTACTGTTTTGGAACTTTCACAATGGGTACAGTACGTAAATGGTGAGGGGGAGAGCCCGATGTCGGTATGGAGAAAAGCAAATGGCCGGGATAAGCCCTGGAATGTTAAATATTTTGGGCTGGGAAATGAAGCCTGGGGTTGTGGCGGAAATATGACTGCCGAATACTACGCCAATATTTATCGGCAATATGCCACGTTTATTTCAGGATGGAGCAGGAATGTTCAACCGTTTCGTATTGCGTCCGGAGCTAATGCGGACGATTTGCATTGGACAGAAGTGATGATGCGCGATATCCCGCAAAATCTCATTGAGGGTGTCTCCCTGCACTATTATGCGGTGACAGACTGGAACGCAAAGGGACCTGACGTCGATTTCAGTAAACAACAATATTTTTCTACGATTAAGAAAGCTTTCCGGATGGAAGAACTCGTCTCCAATCATGAGGCGATCATGGATAAATATGATCCGGCGAAAAAAACTGCATTGGTGGTAGATGAATGGGGTGGGTGGTATGAAGTGGAAAAAGGAACCAATCCGCATTTTCTATTTCAGCAAAATACAATGCGGGATGCAATGCTGGCGGGGATGACCCTGAATATTTTTAATAACCATTGCGAACGGGTCAGAATGGCGAACCTGGCACAAATAGTGAATGTGCTCCAATCGGTTATTTTGACAAAACAGGAGAAGATTATACTTACGCCGACATATCATGTAATGGAAATGTATAATGTTCACCAGGGTGCAGTCATGATTCCTGTAAACGTTCAAAATATATTTTATAAAGAGGGCAATGACAGTCTGCCGGCAATTTCCGTTTCCGCCTCCAGGAATCAGGACAAAATTACGCATATATCACTGGTCAACATTGATCCTCAAACAAAACACCAGGTCCGTATTCTATGCCAGGGTTCCGTATTAAAACTGAATTCGGGTCAGATCCTTCAATCGGGCAAAATCCAGGATCATAATAGTTTTGATGAACCGGATAAGATAAAACCGCAAAATTTCAAACAGGTGACGGTTAAAGGCAATGAAATACTGGTTGAAATGCCGGCTGCTTCTGTTGTCGTGCTGACACTGCACGAGTAGAACGCGCCATCAATTCCTGATCATGATTCGCAAATTTAAATTTCTGGTCATTTTTTTATTTGCATGCTGCTGCCTCGCAACTGATGTTGTATTTGGGCAAAAGACCTTGAATTTATTTAGTCCGGATAAAAAAATACTATTTGAATTCGAAATTCATAACGGGCATCCTGGATACCGCGTTTTATATCGGGGAATATTGCTCGTTGATTTTTCCATAATGGATATCATATTCAATGGAGATTCTCTTTCGGGTGGTAGCCGTCTCGAAAAATCATCGAGACTGGATTCGTCAGAGAACTATTCACTTCTGACAGGAAGGTCTTCCAGAGTGAACGACCCCTTTCGCCAGTTAAATTTGTTTTTAAGAGAAACAAAGGGTTCCCGCAGGAACGTCCTTTTACAGGTACGTGCATTTAATGACGGCCTTGCATTCCGTTATGCTTTTTCCAACGCCGACGGAGATTCCCTGTCAATAAAACGGGAACGTTCTGAATTCAACATCACAGGGAATCCTCTGGTACATGCCCTGGTGCTGTCTGACTATTTTAGTTCACATGAAGGAAATTACCTGCACAGGGATTACAGGCGTTTACCGGAAGACAGTCTGATGGATATGCCCATACTTTTGGAATACCCCGATCATATTTTCATGGCAATTACTGAGGCCGGGCTTCTTGATTACGCCGGTTTGTATCTGGTAAAAACCAGAACGGGACTTGTTTCAAATCTTTCTCCGCTTCCTGCGCAACCTGCTTTTTCGGTTAGGACACTACTGCCGGCAGTAAGTCCCTGGCGTGTCATGTTGATCAGTGACCGGGTGGGCAGATTTCTGGAGACCAATATGATCACCGACCTGGCTCCGCCCTGCCAATTGCGGGACACTGCGTGGATAAAGCCCGGGAAGACTACTTTTCCCTGGTGGAACGGAAATGTTACAGCAGATACGCTGAATGCTCCGGGAAATAATTTTGTTACCCAGCAATACTATATTGATTTCTGTGCAAGATCTAAAATTGACTATCATTCTGTTGTTGAATATGGACTTCATCAGTGGTACCAGGATGATGGCATTAGTTTTATGCCGGGTCCAAACAGCAATGTGCTTAAACCTGTGCCAGGCCTGGATATGAAGCAGGTATGTGATTATGCGCATAGCCTGGGAGTTGGTATCAGGGTTTGGGTTCACTGGAAAGCACTTTATCCAAAGCTGGATAGCGCTTTTGCGTTATTTGAGAAATGGGGGATATCCGGAATGATGGTTGACTTTATGGATCGTGACGATCAGGAAATGGTAAATATTCAAACTGAGATTCTGCGAAAAGCAGCAATGCATCATATGCACATCCAGTTTCACGGAGCATACAAACCCACCGGCCTTAGCCGTACCTTCCCAAATGAATTTACCCGGGAGGGAACATTAAACTATGAAGCAGACAAATGGGATCCGAAAGGTGTTTCACCCACTCATGATCTGGATATTGCTTTTACGCGGTTGATAGCGGGTAGCACCGATTACCATCTCGGTGGATTCCGCGCTGTAACACCGGAAAATTTCCGTGCACAATATACCCGGCCGTTGGTACTGGGTACGAGATGTCATATGCTTGCTATGTATGTTGTTTTAGATAATGCCAATGCCATGGTTTGTGATTACCCGGAGGCATACGAGAACCAACCTGGATTTAATTTTATTCAAACCGTTCCGGTTACCTGGGATGAAACCCGGGTACTGGAAGGGAATCCCGATCAGTACCTTGTTATTGCAAGAAGAAAAAATAATTCATGGTGGATAGGAGGGATAAACGGCGATTCTGCAAGAACGATAAAAATAGATCCTGAATTTCAAATGACAGATTCTGGCACCTGGAAAGCGATTATCTACCAGGATGAATTAAAATCACCCTTCGACCCCAACAGGGTTTTGACTAGGTCTGTTAAACTGAATCCTTCAGGTAAATTGGAAATTCCGATGGGGCCTGGTGGAGGATTTGCAATCGTATTGGAACCTCAATAAAATCAGGCAACAAATTTGTGTCACCTTCATAAGAAATGTTCGGAATGAAAGTATTTATCAGCAGAAAAATTCCGGAAACTGGTTTGCAGTATTTGCGGGATGCAGGAGTGAGCATCGCAGCATGGACGACCAAAAGAGATCTGACACCGGAAGAACTGATCGCACATTGCAGGGAAGCCGATGCATTACTCAGCGCTGGAGGTAATCGCATCGACAGACATTTTCTGGAAGCAGTTTCACATTTAAAAGTGATAAGCCTGCACAGCGCAGGTTACGACAACGTTGATGTTAAAGCCGCAACTGCACTAAATATACCGATCGGAAATACGCCGGGTGTATTAAGTGACGCTACTGCGAATATTGCGTTTTTATTGATGCTTGCCACTTCCCGGAACGCATTTTATATGCACAAAACTATTCAACAGGGAAGCTGGGGATTTTTCGAACCAACGGCTAATCTAGGCATCGATTTGGGAGGCAAGACCCTTGGTATTTACGGACTGGGAAAAATAGGATTTGAACTGGCTAAAAGATCTGTTGCCTTTGGTATGAAAATTATTTATCACAACAGAGGGCATCATACAGATGCAGAAAATTTATTGAATGCGAAATGGGTCTCCTTTCAGGAACTCCTGGAACAGAGTGATGTTCTCTCGGTAAATACCGCTCTTACAACGGAAACGAACGGAAAATTCAATAAAGCTGCGTTTAGCAGAATGAAAAAAAATTCCATATTTATCAATACAGCTCGGGGTGCGATTCATAATGAAACCGATCTCACTGAGGCTTTATTAAACGGGACCATCTGGGGTGCGGGTCTTGATGTTACCAATCCGGAACCAATGCGGTATGATCACCCGTTGCTTTCAATGCCCAATGTCTGTGTGCTTCCTCATATCGGATCTGCTACAGAGGAAACCAGGTCAGCGATGTCACTGATTGCCGCAAAAAATGTAGTGGCGGGATTGAAAGGCGAGCGTCTGCCATATCCTGTAAATCCGGAAATCTATCGTTAAACTGAATTTTTAACTCTTGGGTTTATTATGCGGTTTCAGATTAAAATTGCGTGAGATATTGAAGCCGAAATAAATATATCCTTTACCCCATGTGCCGAAGGTTTGTCCGATATACTGGGATTCGACCATACTTGGAGAATTGGTAAATACCAGCTGGAAAACGTGACCACCGGTTTCAATATCCCAGCCAAGTGAAAAGGAATTACTTCGGGGAGGGCCAGTTGGGTCAGGATTAGGCCCCAACTGATTGGGTAATAAATAATCGTATTCCACATTAATACTCATTCGCTTATTGATTTTCATGCGTGCTCCCCCACAAAGAGCAAATACATTATTTTGATCTGCGGATGTTTCAACAAAGTTATAGTGTATGAAGGTAGGCGTGAGTTCAATGGAAAGCCAACTGTTGAATTTCCTTGCAATCAGCAATTGTGTAGTATAATTAAACCGGTAGGTATTGCTGACACTTTTCTTGAGAGCAAACGTATCAATAAAATAACTCGTCGTACCCAGTAGGCTAACAGTCACAGGCATGCGCTCTGAATTGACGGTTTGACGCAGTAGCTTATATTTTAGATAGCCATCAAAAGTTTTTTGCCAGGTGCTTATTCCGATTCCTGCAGACAGGCGGTCACTGATTCCATAATCGAATCCCAGGCGGATAGTTGCAAAATCCAGCCCGAAATAATGGTACGCGCCACTATTTAATGTTCCAAAGCGGTGCTGGATTTCGAAATTAAGAGCGCCGGCTGCCGGAGCTTCAATCGTTTTCATATTTACAACATATAATGCCTTGAAGGTTCCGGTAACAAATTCGTTTCCGGCTCCCGCAGAAAGAGAATCACTGATAGATCTGAGTAAACTATCCTGGGCCTTCAATTGAATGCAGGAAACCATAATGAGCAGGGCAAAAAAAGTCTTTTTCATATTCTATATATTATAATTAAGTACGCGACCAGGTAATGCGAACCCGTACACTAATGTCTCTTTCAATCTTATCACGCACTATTCCGGGAATTTGTATTTGAAAATCTTCGGGTTTTAGTTTGAATGAAGAAGTTCCCTGGATTTGATCCTTTTTTACCTCCAGCAGGGCGGTTGTTTCCAAATTCTTGGTTACGCCGTGTAGATTTAAAGAACCTTTGATTACTACCTGGTAAGTCCCGTCTTTAGTCAGGTCCATATCGCCAGAGCAGGAACCGGCAAAAGTGGCTTTTGGATACTTATCACTTTCCACATAGTTTTCATTGAAATGCACCTGCATTAGTTCTTTAGGGAAAATAAATCCTTTCAGCAAAAGGGCAAAAGCGATATGATGGCTGACCGGGTCAAGGATGGCGTAAACCTGATTGTTTTCTGCCTGAATATCCTCCAGAGGAGTCTTTGAGTAAAATCCAATAAACCCCGTTTTCGTCGTGTAGTTCTGGCAAATACCTTTTAATAAAAAACAGCTTGAAAGAAAATAGATAATAGCGATACGAAAAAACATACGTTCAACTTTTAATTATTGGGTGCTCCCTGGTTTATCCAGTCAAGAATTTTATTGATATTACAATCACTCAGCTTAGGTCTGGGCGGGAGAGGCATGGGATGGTCCGAAGTATGGGTAATATTTTTATACAACTGCCCTTCAACGCCATTCGAATAGGATTTCAGTGTATTGTAATCCGAGAGATTAACTCCACTGATCGAATATGTATTGGCTCCATGACATTCATAACAGTAATTATTCAGGATAGGAACAATGTCCTGGGAATAAGACATACCTACTGTATCGCATGGTGCTTCAGGTATTAATTCTTCCTTATTGGCATTTGTACAGGAATTAACTGATATAGAAATAATAGCTATAATTATTAGCATTAAAGAGAGTTGCTTTACCATATTGTCAATTTTGAGGAGTTGGATTTACTATTTTTTAACTACGCAATCAACCAGGTTTACATCCATCAGGAAGCCGGTACATTTCCCTTTTATAATTATGGAATCGCCTTTCCTGAATCTGGAATCTGCATCCAAATCCTTTTTAAGGAAACTGCAATTGATGCCACCATCAGACGCAGCAGTAAGATTAACTGACTCATACTTCCCCACATCAGTCACAGATGAAATAACGCCCTTAACCTCAAGTACCTTGCCAACCCATTTCTTATCTGCTACCGTTTCATTCTGTTGAAATTCGTTATAAAGATCCCGTGCGGAAAAGTTCGCAGCCGGACGTTCGCCTTCAACATTCTGATGAGGTTTAAAAACGGAATAGATTCCCAAAATTGCCAGCACCAGCAAAACGATGCCGATGCCAAAAAAATATTTTTTGCGCATTCTTTTAATTCAAGTGTTTAGCGTTAGCGGAATGAATGAGTGATCCCGAAATAAATTCCCACACTGGATATTGGCATGCTGCCAGTACCAACACCCCCTAAAGGAATTTTCACATAGGGCTCAACCTGTACATTGATTTTTGAACTTATCGCACGTTCATAACCGGCACTCAATTGCAGGATGGAAAAAATATTACTGGGTGCATCGTATGATTTATATACAGGATAATTGTAAGGTGGCGGTGAAGTCCAACTATAATTATCTTTCATCATTAAGTAAGACGAAAGGCCGGCTTTGGCAAAAAAGCTATGATTATTTTCAGACGCGAAATCATAACGGATATTAACGGGGATTTCCAGCATATTACAATTGCCATCAATATTGAGGTTTGCGGGAATATGGATTTGAGGATTTTTAAAATATTCCCCTTTTGTATGGTAATATTTTTTATCCCAAAGAAGACCTGTTTCAACGGCCAGGTGTTTATTGAACCGGTATCCGACAATTGCACCCAGGCTAAAGCCCAGCTGATTGACAGATTGAAATTTTACTGTACTCAGATCAGGTCCCAGGATTAAACCGGCATAAAACCTATTGGAAGATGTGTTTTTAGCTGTTGCCTTTTTTTCAGACGAATTATTATTTTTGGATTCTTCTTTGGGTGTATCCTTCGTGGTTGTTTTATTTTTATCTGCGATTGCCGCAGCTTCAGCGGTTGCCGGCAGGGATGCTATTCCGGTTTCAGGTTTTTGAATGACTTCTGTTTTTTCATTTCCCGATGCACTTGAATTATTCGCCGGATTCACTTCAGCCGGGCTTGTATCATTACTGGCAATACCTGATTCATTATCTCTAAGACCATCCGCATGATTGCCGGAAGATGATTTTCCATTCTTTTGAGCGATTGCGCCAACAGGTGAATAAGTATGCTGACCAGGGGCAACCTTGTTCCTGGGTTGATCTTGTGTTACGGATGCTGTATTCGGAAATTTTAAATTATTATTCTTGTCCGGGGAAAAGTTTTCAACAGGGGCAGATGTCTCACCCGGTTCCTTACCGTTTCCCAGTGGCTGTGGCTTAATTGCACTGCTTTTTGATTCGGTGTGTTTTAGATTAAGTGTATTGGAATAATAAAAAATACCGGCTACTCCTATTGGAATCAATAGAAGCAGAAGAAGCCATTTGCGTCTGCTGGTGATTCTCTTGGCTGGTACAACGGACAATACACCCGGTTCACCATAATTGGGATCCTGGAGCTTACCCGCAAGGCCTTCCCAGTCCGACCCTGAGATTTTGAGCGGATACAGTTCGCCTGCTTTTTTAAACAGGTCGTCCATATCGTTATCTATATGCTCCATGATTTAGCTTCCTCCTTTTCTTTAATAATCTTTTGCAGAATTCCCCTGGCACGGGATAAATTTGATTTGGATGTCCCGACAGAAATACCAAGAGCGTCTGCAATTTCAAAATGCGTACAACCGTCGATTACGAACATGTTAAAAACAACCCGGTACATGGGGGGAAGATTTTTAACATAGCTTATCAGTTCCTTGTACAATAAAAGCTGGTCTGCCCGTTGACTATTATCTGGTTCTTCCCACACATATTCAGGGATTCCGCCAATTTCGGGCGTCATATTATTTTTTCGCAATTCATCAATGGATGTATTGATGATAATTCTTTTCATCCAGGCCATCATAAGACGCTCGGGATATTCCTCTTCTTCGTATTTGAATCTTTCAATATGCCTGAATATTTTAACGAAACCGTCGTTGGTAATATTTACCGCAACATCATATCGGTATACATACCTGAATGCGATTTTCAGTGCATAGCCATAGAATCGCTCGTAAAGCATCTTCTGACTACGGGCATCCTGCCTTTTACAGCCTTCTATGATATGAATGATATTCTCCAAAGTTTTCTTTCGCCTTCCGGATAAAATATTTTAATAATTACAACGGAGCAACCTTACTGAATTGATTCATCACCGGCCAGGTACCCGGCGAGGTAATACTTACACCCTTTGTATTACCTCTGGTGAGAGCATCCGGTCCAAATCGATATACAGGCCATCCCTTATAAGTAAGCTGCGGTTTTCCAAACACTGTGATACTTGAAAACGCTGACTTATCCAAAAACGAAGGTACATTTTGCACTGAACTAAGCTGAACGATTGGCCAAAAACTGTCATTACTGAAATCTGACAGGGTATAATTATTTTTCCCGGATTTGTCGACCATGAAAGAATATAAAGTGACTCCCCGGTCGTCAGTCATATACAATGTTGGACCGGTACCGGCCTTATAGGTGCTGTCATATTTTACGCCATCATCTCCTACCAGTTGGGTTACTGCCAGCATTACTGTGTAGTCAGGTTTGGCGACAAACCATACCGCGTCAACACCGTCGCCGTTTATGTTCCCCGCCATTCCGTCGCCCGAATAGGTATATAAGGGCCAGCCCTTGTATGTGGTTTGTTTTGATCCATCGGTTCTGGTGATGGTTGAAAAATCCCCGGCGTTCAGTCCCGTTCCAAAAGTCGGACTCGCTGAATAGACAACCGGCCAGACAGGCAGGCAACCTGATGTACAGGCTGAATTTCCGTTGGCATCCAGAGAAAAGAAATATAGGGTATTGCCACTGCCGTCAGTAATAACCGACCCAAAATGGGAATCATTTTTTATCTGAAATGATGTCGTAGGACTTGTAACCGGTGGTGTAACAGGGGGTGGTGTATTGTTGCCATAACCGCTCCCCGAACTTTTTGAACATGAATAAAGGCCGCCCAGCATAATAAGGCCAAGAAGCTGTAGATATATATATTTTAACTGCATCTTATGATTTATTGGAAGTTGAATTTGTTCGAAAATAAGCGCTTAGTAGTGAGTACGATTTTTTATAAAGCGGGTTGCGTGCCAATCAAACTGGTAAAGGTGTTGGGCCCGGTTAACATATATTAATTATGTCTGGCAAACCCGGTCACATTAGGTAATAATTCTTGCTGCATGCCACCTGGATTGAATATGCTATATCAAAATAATAGAAACCCGCCTCCGATTTTCGATTGATCTTATAGGTCTGAGAGATATCCGGCCAATTTGTTAATGGATTCGGCAGCCCGTTTAATTTCTATTTCAGCTTGTAGAAAATTTCTCTGTTCAATGGATTCCCTGATCCCGGGTAATGTTTTTACAGAATAACCGGTATAATATCCAGGTGCATATAAAACATGTTTATACCAGGGCCTCAGCGGCAGTCCCTGGTCAAGCAGCAGTTCCTGTTCCGCATGAAATAAGTGTCGGTTCAGGCTATCAACCTGCTTTGCATTCAGGTTTTTGTTTTTCATGACTTCAAATGCATGCTCCGAGGATCGGCCCATATTGGCTATCGCATTTTCAAGCGGGGAAAAATTAATGTACGGAACCTCCTGTTTTGACCGGGCAGGAAAAAACGGTTTCGCGGAATCTGAAGCGAGAATAAAATATTTTTTTTGGATGATCTCATTGTTAATGGCGGTGGTTTCCCGAAGGTCAGCGAGCAACAATTGCAGTTCCGCAGTGTAAATCTTAATTTGTTTATAAAGCGCCCTGTAGTCAAAAGGCAGCCTGTCTGCGCCGAGCATCCGCAAAGAAACATGACCAGCTATTTTTGACAGTGTCGCGCCATAATAAAAACCAGGGTCAATGAATCGGGAAAAATTATCGTAGGAATCATAAATTGAATGATAGTCCCCACTGTTATCCTCTCCGGAGAAACCAAGATTCAGTGAGGGAATTCCAAGGTGCTGAAGGAATGGTGAAAAATCGGATCCGGTACCGAGGGCATTCAGACTAAGTGTGGACTTTGACATGATTTCCTTAGCTTTTTGCGGGCTGGCAGCAGTAACAACCTGATGGGCCTTTAGCCGTTCATAAACACTTACGCCGGTTTGGGGATCAGTAACCGATTTGGAAACTTCATCCACCAGTCCCTCCAGTGCATGTGAGCCACCTGCTTCTAGAAATCCCCTGCCGTATTCATCTGAATTAATATATACTACAGTATTTTTTTGCAGTTGGTCGGCATGATCTTCCACCCATTCTGTGGATCCTACAAGAGCTGGTTCTTCGGCATCCCATGCGCAATAAACAAGTGTCCGTCGTGGTCGCCAGCCATTCCTTATCAGGGTTCCGACAGCTTTTGCTTCCTCCAGCATGGCAGCTTGTCCGCTAATCGGATCCTGCGCTCCGTTTACCCAGGCATCATGATGATTACCCCGGATCACCCATTCATCCGGCAATATAGATCCCCTGATCTTGGCAATCACATCGTAACAGGGAACCAGTTTCCAGTCAAATAACAATTCCAGATGCACGGTAGATTTTCCAGGTCCGACATGATAAGTTATCGGAAGGGCACCACGCCAGTTTTCCGGAGCGACAGGTCCTGAAAGATTTTCCAGCAGTGGCAGGGCATCGTGATAGCTGATAGGTAATACCGGAATTTTAAGGAGATTCGGTGCTTCCTGATGGCTGGCGTATCGCTTGGCGTCCTTAGTAGCTCCGATACCAGGCGTTAATGGATCGCCCGGATAAACGACCATATCCATCACACTTCCACGCTGCACCCCATATTCATTTTTATATGGGCCCTTTGGATACACTTCACCCTGGTAATATCCATCATCCTTCGGATCGGAATAAATGATACAACCGAGTGCTCCGTGTTCCTGTGCAATTTTCGGTTTGATTCCCCTCCAGCTCTGTCCGTACCGGACTATGACAATCTTTCCTTTTACATCGATGCCCATCCTGGCCAGTTCCTCATAGTCTTGTATCAAACCATAATTCACATAAACCAGTTCCCCTTTTATATTCCCGTCTGCGCTCCAGGCATTGAACGTTGGCAACTGGTCTTTTTGTCCGCTCGTGGCGTCTTCCTTTAATGCGGGCTCTTTCAACAGTGCACGGTAGGATTTCGGTGAAGTCATTTCGAGAATCCTGGTCTTTGGTTCCGGGAATAAAACCTGATAGACATCCATTCGGGTATCAAATCCATAGTCAATGAATCTTTGCCGGATTTTTTCTGCGGTAATTTTACTTCCCTGAGAACCCACATTATGAGGTATAGACGACAGTTCCTTTATCGTCAGCCCGATATTTTCACGACTGATCAGCGAATCGAATGTTTTTTCGATTTTTAACTCCTCTTCCCCGGTTGCTTCGTTATAACCGCCGGGAATGCTGATTTGCGCCTGCAGGGCCGGATTCAGATAAATCGTGAATACCAAAAAAAATACTTTTCGCATATGCCTGGGATATAATTAAAAGTAATTATAAAATTGAAAACTGCGGTTTCCAGCCTCTCATTCGCCAACAATTGAACACTCCCTCGGATACTCTTTGTAAATTGCCCTAAATAATTTGGATGAAGACCTTCGAACCGGAAAAAATAAGACAGTTTTTCTTTATCGTTCTGTTGGGTATTCTTGGGCTGGTTTTGTTCATTTACCTTAAGTCATTCATTCCTTCCCTGCTTGGTGCAGTTACGTTTTATGTGCTGATGAGAAAATATATGAAGAATATGTTGCTGAAAAAATGGAGCCCTGCTTCGGCGGCCCTGCTGCTTATGCTCATTTCATTCCTCATTATTATGGTACCTGTTTTTATGTTGGTCGATATGGTCAGTTCCAAAATAGCATATGTGATTAATCATGCTTCAGAAATCACCGGATCCCTCGTTTCGTTTTTGAAAAATACTGAAGCCCGCCTGGGTTATCATTTTATGGATATGGACACAGTTCGAAATTTTAGCGGCATTGTATTTTCCAATCTTCCTATGGTCCTGAGCGCAACGGTAAATTCGATCATCACCCTCGTGGTTATGTATTTTATTTTATATTTTATGCTCACCAACTGCAATGACATGGAACACTGGATAGAAGATGTGCTTCCTCTTCGCAAGGATAATCTTTTACGGGTGCGGCAACAAATGAACAGAATGGTGATTTCAAATGCAGTGGGTATTCCTCTGATTGCATTTATGCAGGGGCTTGCCGGTCTGATACTCTACCTGATTTTAGGTATCAGTGAACCATTGCTTTGGTTTGCGCTGACAGCTTTTACATCCATGATACCATTGGTGGGTTCTGCACTGGCATATATTCCACTTTCAATTATTCAGTTTGCTGATGGCAAAACCACGACTGGTATCATTATAATTCTTTATGGTCTTGCTGTTATTGGTACAATTGATAATGTATTCAGGCTGTGGCTCCAGAAACGCATCGGGAATGTACACCCGCTTATTACCATTTTTGGCGTTTTCGTAGGCGTCCCATTATTTGGTTTCCTGGGACTAATATTCGGGCCCTTGCTGATTTCATTATTTTTATTACTCATGCGAATTTACAGGGTGGAATTCATCGCGCCGGGCGAGACCCTGGAAGATTGAGGGACGGATTTTTTCCAATAAATAATCCCCGTTCTTTTGAATTCGGGTATTCATCCCTGACAGGTTAAAGAAATAAGTTTGAAAGGAGGATGGCAATATTCAAAAAAATTATAGAGATGCGTAATAAAAAAGGGCCGGTGATCCCAGCCCTTTTTCTAAAATAAGAATTTCTTTATACACGGCCGGCAAGTTCTTTGCCCGCTTTAAACTTGGCAACTTTCTTGGCCTTTATTTTAATGGTTGCACCGGTTTGTGGATTCCGGCCATTACGCGCTGCGCGTTTAGAAACTGAAAAAGTTCCGAAGCCGACCAGCGTAACCTTGTCGCCTTTTTTAAGGGTTTTAGCAACGGCTTCTGTAAAGGAATCCAGCGCGGCACCTGCTTGTGTTTTAGTAATGCCTGCGTCGTCGGCTAATTTTGCAATCAGTTCTGCTTTGTTCATGGAAAATGTTTTTTATTGATTTCGAGAAACAGCAAATATAAGGCTATGGTTCAAGAAGCCTTATCCCTAAAAAAATAATTCGCGATTTCAATGACGAAATCGGGCTTTTTAACTGGAATCAGTTGTCCTCGCTAAAGCAGGTCTCCTTGGTTGACTCCCGATATCACTACCGGTAAAACGCTTATATAAGTTTCGCCAGACGCTCTGTAAGCTCGTTCATGCCCTCTGTTGCCGGCCTTTGAATGCTATGAAGATTCTGAATGCCCCTGGTGTAGGGCACGTTTTTATCCAGGATAAATTTTGGAATATGGTCAGGTGCGAAATCAATGAGGCCCGCAGCAGGATACACTGCCAGCGAAGTGCCGATAATAGCAAATACGTCGGCACGCTGAACCAGTTGGCTGGCATCTGCGATCAGGGGAACGGGTTCTTCAAACCAGACAATATGTGGCCTCAATTGCCCACCGTCAGCGGCCCGGTCGCCAATTTGAATATCGTCCCGTATTGGCAGCACGAGCGACTCATCGAGTTCACTGCGCATCTTAAAAATCTCTCCATGTAAATGTAAAACTTGTGCTGAGCCTGCTCTTTCATGCAGATCATCTATATTCTGCGTGATGATATGCACATTGAAATATTTTTCCAGCCCGGCTAATCCGGTGTGAGCTGCATTGGGAACTGCGTCCCTTACATTCCGGCGTCGCATGTTATAGAAATCAAGAACAAGAGCCGGATTCTTCCTCCAGCCACGGGGCGTTGCCACCTCGTTTACATCATATCCCTCCCAAAGACCGTCGCTGTCACGAAAAGTTTTTAGTCCGCTTTCTGCGCTGATACCTGCCCCTGTTAGAACAACCAGGTTTTTCTTCATTGACATCGAATCTACTTAAATGAAATCACAAAAATGACATCCTCAAGTAGTGACAGGCTGCATTTTTTGATCGGATTCGTTGACAGCAGTTTCTTTTAATGCCGTAACAGGACAATAGCCTGTTAGCCCTCGCATTATAAGCCAGCTTCCTGCAGTCATCCGCACCGCCCTTCGGAAGGATGATTTTCCAAAACCTAAAATACCCATGGTCAGAAGTAAGCCTCCGGAAATTCCGGATATCATTCTTTCTTTTTCTGAAAGGTTTACCACTGGTTTTTCGCCGGCTCCGATATCGTTTCGCATAATAAGATTTTTAAGTCGCAATGCAATCCCCGTGCCCTGAAATCGAAAATGAGAGCAACAATTAACTCAAAATACTTTATCGCAGTAAATACTAAAATGCCCGCTGGGTCTTCAGACCTGAAATCGCCTTTTTCAAATCTGTTCCTTTCCCAAGCACAGGCTTGAATATATCTCCCTCTTTGTTGATCCGGTCCAAAGCGTTTTGCATATTAAAGTTCTGCATACGCAGGCCTTTTTTTACTTCGTCCCAGTGAAGGGGCATAGATACGGTTGCACCCGGTTTCGGCCTTACGGAATAAGGCGCGGCCAGTGTAGCCTGAGGCCGGTTTTGCAGGAAATCCAAATAAATTTTCCCCTTTCGATTGGCAGTCGGTCTTTCTATACTTGTAAAATCCGGTATCTCAGCATGGGCAGTGGTGACGATGGCCCGTGCAAATTCTTTTGAAGTTTCATAATCATATTTTGCACCAAGTGGGATATAAATGTGTATACCGGTTGATCCCGAAGTCTTGCAGTAGGACTCCACCCCAACAGTGCTCAAAATCTTATTCACAACTCTTGCCGCCTCTACAACCTGGTCGAATGGATTATTATCGGGGTCGAGGTCGATGATACACCAGGTGGGGTTGTCCGGTTTTTTTATGGTACTCGACCAGGGATTCATTTCTATACATCCCAACGATGCCATATACAGCAGGCTGGATTCATCACTGCCGACCAGAAATTCCTTGTCCCTGTTATCGCCCTCAGACCGATAGGCAAAAGTCTCAATCCAGCCAGGAACCTTATCCTTTACATCTTTCTGGTAAAAACTTGCACCTTTGATTCCGTTTGGAAAACGGTTGAGTGATTGCGGGCGATCCTTCAGATAGGGAAGGATAAAAGGTGCAACCTGGTAGTAATAATTCAGCATGTCCCGCTTGGTTAGTTTTTCCTTGGGCCAGTATATTTTACTGAGATGGGCAAATTTTAATTCGTGGCCATTGACGTTTTTTACCTGGGTTTCCTCACTCGGATTCAATAACGTCTTTCTTGTTTTTCCGTTGGGAGCCATAAGAATGTTTTTTTGCATGGGTTTTTTATTCTGTAC
>JGI1027J12803_100174952_pt1 | contig 41727 bp, 34 predicted proteins | sample IowNatreferecore_FD_12803 | JGI IMG/M metagenome (IMG submission 12803) | reverse complement strand
TCTTTTGTCTTTTCGGAATTCCGCAAACCGTGATGTCTGAATTCACTTCCGATGTTTATGCTGTACACATGCTTAACTGCAACGAATGTCATACCATTCATAATGCATTGTTTTACAAACCGTTAAAAAGAGACATTTTTCTCAGATCCGGAAGAATTTCCATTGAGTGGACAAAAATTAAATCGTTGAATTATCCAGGACTGGTATGTACGGGGAGCCACGCTGCTTTTTTTTAATTTATCGGTTGCATATTAACTAGTTTTCAGGAATGATTCATCGATCTACGATTCAGTTATTGCGATTTCACTTTTCACTTTTTTTAATGCCCGTTTATTGGTTTGCGCTTAGCCAGGTTGTAAGGCCCGATCCGGCTCGGGCATTATTGATTTTTTTTATCATACATTTTCTGATTTATCCCTCCAGCAATGGATTCAACAGCTACATGGACCGGGATACAGAAAGTATTGGTGGCGTTAAAACGCCACTCCAGCCAACCCGTCAGTTGCTTCTTGCGAGCATGTTTCTGGACTTTCTGGCCCTTATGCTTGGATTTTTCATTAGTATTTATTTCGTCCTGGCAGCCGGCATTTATATACTTGCCTCCAGGTCGTATAGTGCGCGCTCAATCCGTCTGAAGAAATATCCGGTTATTGGTTATTTGATAGTTATCATTTGCCAGGGTGCCCTGATTTTTTATATGGTGTATCACGGGTCTCACCCACAGCTATCGCTGCATGTTCCTTCTTTGGGTATGATTTCTGCATCCCTGCTGATTGGAGGGTTTTATCCGCTTACTCAGATCTATCAGCATGCTGCAGATGCCAGGGACGGAGTGAGGACAATTAGTTCAATGCTGGGTGTGCGCGGTACATTTATATTTTGTGGCCTTATTTACAGCATTGCGTTTTTGACACTGTCCTATTTTTTACTGATATCACTGGAAATAAAAGAATTTTTGTTTTTAACAACCTGCATGGTTCCAATCCTCGTATACTTTATAGTATGGGCGGTACAGGTTTGGCGGGAACCTTCCAAAGCCGATTTCAAACACACCATGCGGATGAATACACTTGCTTCCTGTTTTACCAGCATTGGCTTTATTATTGTATTTCTCATGCAGTATTCCTGATAAATAGATAAAAGCTTGGCGCAGATTAAATCCATTGGTACAGCCGTTCCAGAATTCAGACATGAACAGGATGAGATCCTGCGTTTCATGAACCGCATATACGCATTTAATGAAAAAGACAGGAGGATACTTAAATTTCTTTATCACCATAGCGGAATCAATTCGAGATATTCTGTTTTGTCCGATTATAGCGGGGAACCATCTGCCTGGACATTTTATCCCCATGCAGAAAATCTGGAACCCTTCCCTTCCATCGAACAAAGAATGAAGGTTTTTAACCGGCATGCCGCAAGCCTGTCTGCAACTGCCATCCGGAACTGTCTGGAAAACCAGTTGAAAATTGAAGACGTTACCCATCTGATTACTGTAACATGTACGGGACTAAGTGCACCGGGGCTGGATTTACAGTTAATGGAAATGTTGAATCTCCCGAAGAATATATTCAGAACCTCGGTCAACTTCATGGGTTGCTATGCGGCTATACATGCCCTTAAATTAGCAGCGTCCTTTTGTCATTCTGATCCTTCAGCGAATATATTAATCGTATGTACCGAGTTGTGTACATTGCATTTTCAGCAGGAAGCTTCCATGGATAATATTACTTCCAGCCTTCTTTTTGGAGATGGTTCTGCAGCTATGTTGGTGACAGGAGACGATGCTGGAAATACAGGTTTCCCCCTATTGGGTTTTTATGGAGAAGTGATGCAAAAAGGAAAGCAGGATATGTCTTGGGAATTATCCTCCACAGGATTTACTATGACCCTGAGTGGATATGTGCCCTCCCTGATCGAGGAAGACTTTGATAAATTAGTGAGTCAGGCGTTGTTGAAGAATAATATTTCCCGGGACAGGATTACTCATTGGTCCATACATCCTGGAGGTAAAAAAATTCTCGAATCCATCGAAAAAAGTCTTTCACTTCCGAAAGAAAAACTGGGTGCATCTTATGAGGTGCTACGGAACTATGGAAATATGTCTTCACCAACGATTCTTTTTGTATTGAAAGAAATCTTATCGGGCCTGGATAAATCAGAAGACCAAATTGTATTTGGAGCCGCATTTGGTCCCGGCCTGACAATGGAAACATTTTTGGTGGGAGCCGGCTCCTGATTCCCTTATAGCACGGAATTGCAGATGCTTAAAATCCCCAGGAAACATCTTACTGAATATGGATTATTCTTTTCGTTCTTACCAAATGGAACTACTTGACGGAACCGAAGTTCCAGCCGCTGACATTCGACGAAATCTATACGAGCTCGAAAAAATTAATCGTCAACTGGGAGGTCATGCCGTCACTTTGAAGGGATTTTCCCAACTAGCGAACCATCTCAAAAAAATACAGGTCTGTGAGATAGGGTGCGGCGGTGGAGATAACATGAAAGTCATCGAAAATGAATTCACCGGCAAGGTTCCGGATCTTACCTTCCTGGGTGTTGACATCAATCCGGATTGTATATCGGTGGCAGAGAATTTAAAGTGGCGATCCCCTGCACGTTTCCTGGTTAATGACTATAAAAAAGTAAAGTTTGAATCCGGGCCCGATATCATTTTTTGTTCCTTGTTTTGCCATCACTTTAATGAGTCATCACTTGTTGAAATGTTCCGGTGGATGTATGAAAATTCTAAACTGGGTTTCTTCATCAACGACCTGCACCGGCATCCGCTGGCCTATCACTCTATCCGGATTCTGACCTTTCTTTTTTCAAAATCTTACCTGGTAAAACATGATGCTCCGTTGTCGGTTTTGCGCGGATTCAAAAAGAAAGAACTGGAGGCTTTGCTGATCAGGGCAGGAATCACACAATTTACCATCCAATGGAAATGGGCGTTCCGCTGGCTGATAGTCGTCCATCGTTGATATTAACCTATAAATTCTTAGCATTGCGCTGAATTGACAACAAACCGCAAATACGATGTTACCATTACCGGCGGCGGACTCGCCGGAATTTCTCTTTCCATAATTCTGGCGAGAAAAGGATGGAGCGTATGCCTGTTTGAGAAAGAAACATATCCATTTCATAGAGTGTGTGGAGAATATATCAGCATGGAAAGTTGGAATTTTCTGATTGGCCTGGGTCTGCCGCTTGAAGAATGGAAACTCCCAATGATAAATGAACTTAATATTACAGCACCAAATGGCGACCAGATTCACGCAACTTTACCACTTGGCGGGTTTGGTATCAGTCGCTTTAAATTAGATTCAGCGCTGGCCGGAATTGCACGGTCTGCGGGAGTAGTCTTACTGGAAAATACCAGAGTGTACGATATTCATTTTGAAGAAAACAAACACCGGCTTGAAACCAGTGCCGGTCTTTTCACATCGCGTGTCGCCTGCGGTTGTTTTGGAAAAAAAAGCAATCTCGATGTGAAGTGGAAGCGATCATTCCTCAAAAGAGGCGAGAATAGAAATTATGTAGCAATAAAGTATCACGTTCGTTCTAACCTGCCGGACAATCAGATTTCTCTTCATAATTTCCCGGGTGGATACTGCGGTATATCCAGGATCGAGGATGATCGTTACTGCATTTGTTATCTTACCAAATCTGAAAATCTCAAAAATAGCAGGCAATCCATTCCTGTAATGGAGGAAAATATTTTAAAAAAAAATCCTTCATTACGAAACTTTTTGGAGAAAGTGGTTTTATTGTATGATGAACCACTTACCATTTCCAAAATCAGTTTTGCCAAAAAAACACAAATTGAAAATCATGTGGTCTGTATTGGTGATGCCGCCGGTATGATCACGCCCTTGTGCGGTAATGGTATGAGTATGGCTCTTCATGGCTCCAAACTGGCAGCCGAATCAATAAATAGCTTTCTGGCCAATAAAATTTCACGCAGGGAAATGGAAAACGGCTACATTAAGACCTGGAAAAAATATTTTGCAAAGAGGCTAAGGACAGGAAGGATTATCCAGCGATTTTTCGGAAATCCGTTCTGGTCGTCATTCCTGATCCGGATGGTGAGACCCTTCCCTTTCTTCGTAAGCGCCCTCATCCGCCAGACGCATGGAGAGAAGTTTTGAAGCATTCAATATTTAACAATTTTACGTATGTGAAAAATTAATTCTCCGGTATGAAAACATAGCTTAAAGTTTTTATATTGTCGAATGAAAAATCTCCTGACGTTTTCCTTAAGCTTTTGTTTTTTTATAGTAAATGCCCAGGATAAAAATCAGTTTTATGCCCTGGATGCCAAAATGAATCAGACGGTACTGGATTCTTCCAAATATATTTTATGGATTCATGAAACTGACAGCGCCAAATGGCAATGGGATTATTATTTAACCTGGGGATCGTTGGTTAAATCTACTACCTATTCAGACCATGATGGCACGGTCAGAAGTGGTAGGTTTTGTATATACAATGCCATGGGCAATCTTGATTCAACCGGCATCTATGATCATGGTAAGAAAAACGGCACCTTTTTCAAGCTTAAATCATATTCACGGGACAGCATCAAAATAATATCCCAATATGAATATTTAAACGATAGTCTTGTACAACATACAGACTTAAGTTCAATATCCCCGGAAAATAAAATCGCCGATTCGACCGCCGGAAATGAACCTTCATATCCCGGTGGCATAACCGGGTGGGAAAAATATGTAAAGGATAATTCCCAGTACCCGGAGAGGGCGCGTTCAAAGAATATCCAGGGCCAGGTCAGGATCTATTTCATAGTCGATAAAGAAGGGAATATCAGGGATCCATATATTCAAAAATCACAGGAATATTCCATGGACCAGGAGGCTTTGAGACTAATAAAAAAATCAGGTAAATGGGAACCTGCGCTTAGAAACGGAATACCGGTAAACTCCAATCAGTTACAATATTTGAACTTTACACCGGAGAATAAATAATATCGAACCTAACAAGCTCTATTTTGTTATTTATCTATGTCCACTAAAAAAACACTGGTTCTGGGTGCATCTTCAAATCCGGAACGTTATAGCTTTCTCGCCGTTAATAAATTGCGGGCATATCATCATCCTGTGGTAGCGTTTGGAAGAAAATTGTCAACCATCGGGGACGTTGCCATACAGTCCGAGCCATCGCCGGTTAAGGATCTTGATACAGTTACGGTCTATCTGAATCCTGACAATCAGAAGACTTATTACGATTATATCATTTCCCAGCATCCGCAAAGGGTTATATTCAATCCGGGAGCTGAAAACCCGGAATTCGAAAAGTTACTTAACGATAAGGGGATACAGACACTAGATGCATGTACCCTTGTATTATTATCAACAGGCCAGTATTAACAAGGTCCTGCATGTCGTGATTCTGCCTTAATTCTGCTTCTGTTTTCCCAATACGGGAACAATTCCCCGGAGATAAATTCGTTTTATTATAAGCAACGGCCCAACGTCTGCTCCCCGATCCGATGAATACCGTGAAAACATTATTAACCGGCATATGCCTGTTTTTTAGCTACCTGCTATCTGCACAACAGAAAGATACCCAGAGCGATCTTCCTTATTCAAACAAGATTGAAGTAAGCAATGAAACACTGGAATCGCTATTTCAGGCCTCGGGTCAGATCTCAATCGATCTCGCGCCCGGATTTCACCTCGAAGGAGCTATCCAGAACAGGTCAGAACACGGAAATTCCGTGGTATCCCTGTTGATTAATGTGCAAAGTCGCCCGGGGGGAATGCTGAATATCTCCCGATACAGGGATGAAAAAGGACATCTCTTTTATGCAGGCCGATTGCTCAAATTACATGAACAGGAAGGTATGATGCTTGTTGAAAAAGACAATCATTATTATTTCATTGAAACGCAGCAAAAATTTCTTGTTTCCGAATGAAGAAATGTCTTGTATATATTATTCTCTTCCTGGCCGGCGCAATACGTTCAAATTGTTTTGCACAGGTTCCCTTGCTGAATAGTTATTCCCCGGCAGCGCCTGCTGTTTATCTGGATTTTGATGGCGCAGAAGTGGAAGGAACCATATGGAATGAGCACGGAAAAATTGTCGCCGCACCATCCGGATTGAGTCCCGCATCTGTTTCTTGGATCTATAAAATCATCGCGGATCATTTTAAATTATTCAACCTGAATATAACGACCGATCCGGCTGTTTACGACAGAGCACCCCGGCATCAGCGCATAAGGATAATCATTACTCCGGATGGCAACTGGTGGGGCCCGGCAACAGGTGTTTCGGCCATTGGTTCATTTATCTGGGGAGATGATACACCTGCATTCGTGTTTATGAATTCGCTTACTGACAATCCTTCTTATATCGCAGCTTCGGCGACACACCAGATTGGTCACACCCTAGGTCTCCAGCACCAGAGTGTTTATGATTCGTATGGTGCAATGATCACGGAACTGAGCGGCGGGGAGACCAACATATTTTCAAACCAGGCTCCACTGATGGGGATACCTTTTTATAAGCAGGCGGTTTGGAGAGACGGACATCCTTCCACAGGAGCCCGGAATTTTCAGAGTGATACCTCCGTTATCGCCGGGGCTCCTAACTATATTGGCTACAGGAAAACGGAAGAAATGAGTAATTCAACTGAAAATGCCATAAAAATCGAAAGGATGAATCGGTCTTATATATCTCTGATCAGTTCCGGAGATTATTCTTTTCGATTATTGGAAATGAGTGGGCGCTTACTCACACAGGGTATGCTTAAACCCGGATTCAATGAAATACGCACCAATTCTGCCTCTTCAGGGATTTTGGTGCTCCAGTGGTCGGGGAATTCCGGCTCCGGTTCACAGAAGATAATTCATTAATAACATATATTTTTTTTGTGAACATGTTTTTTCGCTAAATTCGAAAAACCTATTTCCATATGCTATGGCGAAAATTTAATGGCGACCTTATTGAATTACCAATTGCCCGAGAAGTTGAAAACGCTATCCGGCGTGAAACTAAGAATGGATTTCATCTCAAAGTCTGTATTGGTACCGACTCCCAGGTAAAGGGGGCGGAGACTGAATTTGCTACTGTAATTGTGTTTTTACGGGAGGGACATGGTGGCTTTATGTTCATCCACAATGAAAAAACAAAAACACGGTACAGCATTAAGGAACGAATGCTGGTTGAAGTAGCGAAAAGTATTGAAATCGCTTATGAACTCTGTCCCCTCTTTACTCTTTATGATGTGGATATGGAAGTTCATGCAGACATCAATACCAATCCGCATTTTAAAAGCAACGATGCCTTGAAAGAAGCCATGGGATACATACTGGGTATGGGCTTTGCTTTTAAAGCCAAGCCTGAAGCCTTTGCCAGCAGTAGCTGCGCAAATAAAGTAGTGAACTGATCAGGGCTCTGTTTTCTCCCAGTCGTTATTCATTTCTCCGATCAGCCGGAGTATTTCGCTCCTGCCCGTTTTCTTTGCCGCACTGGTAACGAAATGTTGTGGCAGGAACTGCCAGCTTGTACGCATTTTTTCAAAAAATGCCTTCACATTCGCCGCTACCGTCCGCTGATTTTCCTTATCGGATTTTGTAAATATCAATGTAAAAGGAATTTCCCATTTCCCGAGTTTGTTTACAAAATCAAGGTCGAGCTTTTGTGGCGTGTGCCTGCTGTCGATCAATAAAAAGACATGAGCCAGTGTTTTTCTTTTCCGGAGAAAATCTTCGATCATAGTTTCCCATTTCTTACGCTGTGAAATCGACACTTTTGCGAAACCAAAACCCGGCAAATCCACCAGCCACCAGTTGGACACAGTTTTTCCGCTGATGCTTTCAACAGCAAAATGATTAATCAGCTGCGTCTTGCCGGGAGCAGCAGAAGTCTTGGCCAGTTTGTCAATATCCGTGAGCATATTGATCAGGGAAGACTTACCAACATTGCTTCGCCCGATGAATGCATATTCGGGCAGGTTGGTGACCGGGCAGGACTGGATGGAAGGACTGCTGATCACATATTTTGCGGACCTGATCTCCATACTGCAAGATAGTATTTCAAATTCCGAATTCTATTGACCGGCATCAATAGAAAAGAAATTGCAAGATCATATTTGGTTTTTTAGTTAATTTGGAAAGACCAAACGACTGGCTCATGATCAATACCAACAGCAGAGATGGTTTTGAGGCTGAATTTGCATTCCTTGTAAAGGAACATGAGCATGCCCTCCGCATCTTTGCTTCTCGGGTAACAAAATGTGAGCAACTGGCAAAAGATGTTGTGCAGGAAGTTTTCCTCAAATTATGGGAGCACCGCGAAACATATCACCAGATTGAAAACGCGCAGGCCTGGCTGTACCGGGTAACCGAGAACAAACTCATCGATCATTTACGCAAAGTAGCTGCAGATAAACGATTGCGTCAAAATACCTGGAACCGTATTCGCGAGACAAGCAACGAAACAGAGACGGCCCTTTCAGCTAAAGAATCAGAACATCTTATTTCAAAAGCTATTGAGTCGCTCCCGGAGCAACGGAAAATAATTTACAAGCTTAACCGCGAACAACTACTCAATTATAACCAGATCGCCCAAAGCCTGCGAATTTCAAGGCATACGGTAAAAAACCAGATCTCCTCAGCTTTGCAAAATTTGCGCGAACGCCTCAAAAGTTTGCGCTTTTTCTAAAAAAAATTTCTCCGGATAGGAACATGTCTTGTCTGCTTCGTCTATAGAAAGATTGCGAAGCTTATGGAACAGAGAATCAAACTTCTTTTCAGGAAATATTTATCCAATTCTTGTACGTCAGAAGAACTGGAGGAATTTTTTCAATGTATTCACATGTCTGACAAGGATGAGTCAATCCGTCAGATTTTGCAGGAAACTTATGAATCGATTCTGAATGCGTCGGATGCTTATGTAAATCAGGCTGGGGACCTGATCATCCCCGGAAACACAAAACCATTTGTTGTTCCGATGAAACCTGGCAAACGGCTCAAACGACGGGTGTTAACAGCAATGTCGATTACTGGTCTAGTGATCGCCGTATTTGCTGGCGGTATTTATATAAAAACCAGGCATCAGGCAGGGAAAACCACCTCTTTTGTGGCGTTGATGAAAAAAACGAGTACGGAACGGGCAGAATACAAATACATCCTTCTGCCAGATAGTACGCAGGTCTGGTTAAATGCGGGCAGTTCGCTGGAATATCCGGAAAATTTTGATAAGCCGGTGCGGGAGGTGACTCTGTCGGGCGAGGCTTATTTTGACGTAAAACATGCAGCCGAGCGTCCTTTTATTATTCAAACCGGGGAAATACTTACAACAGTAATGGGAACAGCATTTAATATCAATGCTTATGCTGACAGGAAAAATATTAAGGTCTCAGTCAGCAGGGGCAAAGTAAAAGTGAGCCGCGGAAGCCTGTTACTGGCAACACTGGTTAAAGACCAGGAAATAAAAGTGAGTAAGAAGGAGGATCAGTCCTTACAAAAAATACTCAGCACTAACACCGTTGCAGCCTGGCAGCAGGGTAACCTGGTGTATGAAGATGAAACCCTGTCGGAAATCATCGCTGATTTGGAAAGAGTATACGATGCACATATTCAGATTGCTGCGAGCCGGATGAATTCGGTGCTGGTGACCACCCGGTTTAGAAGGGAACTGGGCATCGGCCAGGCGCTTGAAATCCTTTGTAAACTGACAGACTCACATTTGGAACAGAAAAATGGAACATTTATAATTCAATAACCGCAAACAGAACAACATGCAGAAATTAATCAAATTGGCGGGTGTAAAATTTTCTTTCCTGCCCATCGGACTGATGTTCAGCGGCCTGATTGCCTCAGCAAAGGGCCCGACCCAGGATCTAGGCAAAACAGTTATTTCTTTCGAGATCAGCCATGGCAGCCTGAAACAGGCATTCAAGAAAATTGAATCCGCAACACGTTTTTCTTTTACATTTAAAACAGAAGATGTACTCGGTTACACGGATCTGAATTACAGCACTCCTTCCATTTCGGTGGAAAAGCTGCTGAATACTTTACTTACAGGTACAGATCTCGGCTATCAGCAGGTGGACAATAATATCATCATCAAGAAAACCAGCGTCCACATAGATCCTCCGCTGGCCGGGACTCAGAATTTCTCGGTTTCCAGCTTTGATGCAGGGATTCATGGTAAAGTCACGAACGAAAAAGGTGAGCCTGTAGCCGGTGCCTCTATTTCTATTGAAGGACAGAATAAAGGTGTTGCTGCAGATGCAACTGGTGAATTCACGTTGCTCGGTTTGAAGGCCGGTACATACCAGATTCGGGTTTCTGCTGTAGGGTATGCCACCAGTACGCATGTAGTTACCGTGTCCGAAAATAAAACAACGGAAATTTCCTTCCAGCTCGGCGCTTCCACCAGTGAACTCAATGATGTGGTTGTTACCGCACTTGGTATCCAGCGCTCGGTAAGGAGTCTTGGATATTCTTCGCAGGAGGTAACGGGTAAGGAACTGACAGAAGCGCATCAGAATAATTTTCTCAATTCCCTGCAGGGTCGTGTGGCCGGGCTCACTATTTCCAGTGCCGGGGGCGGACCGGGTCAGGGCGTGAGTGTTGTCATTCGTGGAGTGAACTCGCTGAATCCCGGCAAATCCAATGAACCACTCTATGTGGTGGACGGTATTCCGGTAGATAACGGCTCTTCAACGATGACGCTTGGCACAGAGGGTAACCGCGGCTCCCAAATGGCAAATCGTGTATCGGATATCAATCCGGAAGATGTGGAAAGTGTCAATATTTTACGCGGTGGTGCTGCTACCGCCCTCTATGGTTTACGCGGAGCAAACGGGGTAATTGTAATTACGACAAAATATGCCAAAGCGGGTAAATTGGTGGTGAACTACAATGCCAGCTACAGTATTGACAAAGGAGATAAATTTCCCGACGTACAAACACAATATACAATGGGTTATAAGGGTGTATATGACACTACCCAATTTTTCCCTACATGGGGACCTACCATAGCTGCTGCCAAGGCGATTGATCCCACACATCCGGATAAATTGTATGACCAGTATGAAAACGCCTATGTAACCGGCAATCAATTCAGAAATACACTTTCCCTCCAGGGAGGAAATGACAAAGCTTCGCTCTCCGGATCGATCTCCTACTTCAACCAAAATGGTGTATTGCCTTTCACTTATTATAAAAATATTTCTGCGCGCTTGAGCGGGCGCTGGATTTTCAGCGACCAGTTTAGTGCAGGAGCAGATGTACTGTTCACCCACACCAATGGAAATTTTTACGACGCAGATCGTTTCAATGAGGAAATGAGTTACTGGTCTCCCCGTTATAATGTTCGTGACTATCTTAAACCGGACGGAACAGAAAAACCACAACCAAATCTCAATGGCAACGCCTGGTATAAAGCCAAAACCAATCAGTTTATTTCGGATGTTTATCATACCATCACCAGCGGCTATGCCACTTATAAACCAGTTAACTGGTTTTCGGCCACCTACCGGTTTGGAATAGACCAGTTCTCTGACAACCGGACAGCAACAGCACCGGGTCCGCAGGGTCTGCCGGATGAATATGTTGACGAGGACAATGGATATGGCTTTGTGGGCAAATACAATATCAACAACCGCTCGGTGAATTCAAACCTGCTGTTAACGTTCGATCACACCTGGGGAAAATTTCAGACGACACTGAGACTCGGAAACGATGTGCTGGATCAGCAAACAACAACAACGAGCACAAAAGGTGATACTCTTGATGTCTATAACCTCTTCAACCTGTCCAATGCTAAAAAAATAACAGCGAGTAATCAATTAACACAATACCGGATTGTCGGGTTGTACGGCGAGCTCGCATTAAACTACGATAATTTTCTCTACCTCTCTGTTACCGGCAGGAATGACTGGACCTCTACCCTGGAAGCAGATAACAGATCTTTTTTCTACAGCTCTGTAAGTCTTGGTTACATATTCACCCAACAAATTAAAAATCTGCCCGACTGGTTTACGTATGGTAAATTCAGGACCTCCCTTGCAGGCATCGGAAAAGATGCAGCGCCTTATAGCACTAGTACCGTTTATATTCCCATGTCAGGCGACCCCGTCAACCCCACCGGCCCGATCAACGGAGTGATTCAATGGACGTTGGATAATCGCGGCGGTATTGCCAACCTGAAACCGGAATATACCACAACATTTGAACTGGGAACGGATCTAAGTTTTTTCAACAATCGCCTCGCGTTGAATTTCACCTGGTATAAATCAAAAAGCCAGGATCAGATCATCCCGGTTAGCACCAGTCCTACTTCCGGTTTCACCAGTCTGACTCTGAATGCAGGAGAAATTCAAAACAGCGGTATAGAAGTAACCTTAAATGCCAAACCGGTTTTATCAAAGGATTTCAACTGGATACTCGGCCTGAACTTCTCACACAATACGAATGAAGTAATCAGTTTGTATGAAGGACTACAGGAAATCATCGTGGGATCCCAGTTTGGTTATTCCCGTGCTACGGTAACAATGAAATATATACCGGGAGAATCGGTTGGAGATATTTTTGGAACACCGATCAGCAGGTATTACGCCAAACCGGATACTGATCCGCTCCACGTAAATAAAAGCCTGCCCACTTTAATTGGCGCAAACGGCTTTCCCGTTCTTGCACCCTCAACCAACCAGAAAATTCTGGGTAATGCCTATCCGAAATGGGTTGCCGGTATAGCCAATACGCTGACCTATAAAAGTTTCAGCCTCTACTTTCTTTTCGATGGCCATTTCGATGTCGAAAAATATGACCAGCTGAATAATTTTATGGCCGCTTTTGGAATCTCAAAATATTCTGAAAACAGGAACCAGACAACCGTTTTCAACGGAGTTATGGCGGATGGAAGCAAGAATACCAAACAGGTATGGCTCGGACAGGGCGTGGGTCCGGATGGAGTGGATTATGGAAACGGATATTATCGGAATGTTTATCGCGGTGCTAGTGAAAACTTCGTTGAAGATGCTTCTTTTATTAAGCTCAGAACTGTAAGTCTCACATATAATCTGAATCAAAAATGGCTGCAGAAAACATTTATTAAGGCCGCCAGTGTTGGTTTTACGGGAATTAATCTTTGGATGCATACTAACTACCAGGGCTTTGATCCTGAATCCAGTTCTTCCCCCGCAAACAGCAATCTGAACGGGCTTGCAGGATTTACTTACCCTGCTTTGAAAAGCTATATGTTTAATCTAAACGTTACATTTTAAATGCTGACCATGAAAAAAATAACACAAAAAATCAGTGCTTTTATTTTTTTGATCCTGGTTTTCAGCAGTTGCGAAAAATACCTGGACATCAATGAAAATCCAAATGCCGCTTCCGAACCTCCAATTGCCGGCTTGTTGGCGCACGGCACAAACGCATCAGCTATTTCCACTTTTAAAGTGAGTAATATTACCTCATACTATGCCCAATATCTGGCTTCTCCCAGTATAGCAAGTGACCTCGATACTTACAACAGTATAGATCCATCAACGGAGTGGACATATATATACGATGTTCTGTCAGATATGCATGCAATGCGGAACCTGGCGCAGAGTAAAAATCTGGGTGCTTATGTAGGCGTAGCAGATATACTTACAGCTTACAACCTGCAGATGTCACTTAACTTATGGGGAGACCTGCCCTATTCAGAAGCTTTCCAGGGATCAACCAATTTCACGCCCAAGCTGGATGATCAGCAGGCGTTGTACGATTCCTGCCTTCAATTGCTGAGCAATGGAATAACAATATTGAGTGATCCGGCAGTACAGGGACAATTAGCCGCAAGTTCTGATTTTATACATGGTGGTGATAATGACGCCTGGGTAAAAACGGCATGGCTTTTAAAAGCCAGACTGCTGAATGAAATCACAAAAAAATCTGATTATGATCCGGCGGCTGTGCTAGCTGCTCTTGGAAATTCCTACACATCCAATGACGACGACGCGCAAGTGACACTATTCGATGGTCCCGGTCCCTGGGTCCAGGTCGCTATTGACAATGCCAACCTGAATCTGGATGGCTGGCTGTCCAGTTACTTTGTGGGCACAACAAATGATTCCCTGTATGGGTACTATGATCCCCGCCTGCCTGCTATCACTGATACGACCAGGTATGGTGATTACCGGGGTACACAAAACGGAGCCGGTCGCGTAGGTTCTGGTACAAAACAAGAAGAAACTTATTTATCGGAAGACAAATGGTATTCAACTCCGGGATCACCGCTGCAGATGGCAACTTATGTCGAAGCAAAATTTATGGAATCTGAAGCACAGTTCAGGGCTGGACACAAACCGGAAGCGTATACCGCTTACCTGGATGGAATAGAAGCTAATATGCGAAAATTAAATCTACCGGATACTGCGATCACCCGATATACCACATTACCGGCAGTTGCCGTGGGTTCAGCAAATATCACATTGGCACTGATCATGAAAGAAAAATATATCGGATGTTTTTTAATGCCGGTTACCTGGGATGACATGCGCCGCATGGATTACGCGTACAAACAATTCTCACTACCGGCCAACGCGCAACTGCAGACATTCATCAGGCGTATCGACTATCCCTCCGTGGAAATATCAACAAATGGAAAAAATATTCCCACTGTTGAATTGACTGACCACTTATGGTGGGATCAACAATAAACCGTCTTCCTGTGGCAGAAACCGTAGCAAAGAAATTTGCTGCGGTTTTTTTTTGAGTGATATGAAGGCTAAATTTGTGGTCATGCCCGATTATCAGCACGACACCATTGTCCCCTACAAAAATTCTGCCGATTCAAAAAAAGAGCAAGTGGCAGAAATGTTTAATAAAATTGCGTCCCGTTATGATTTTCTCAATCATTTCCTGAGCGGCGGAATTGACAGAAGATGGCGGAAAAAAGCTATCGCGGAACTCAGCTCCTTAAAACCAAGAACGATTCTGGATGTAGCTACCGGCACCGCGGACATGCCGGTAATGCTCGTGAAATTATTATCGCCCGAAAAGGTAATAGGAATAGATATTTCGGAAGGCATGCTGGAATTGGGTAGAAAAAAAATTTCAAGAATCGGACTTACGAAAAAAATTATTCTACAGTCGGGTGATGGAGAAAATATATTTTACTCCAATGCCTCATTTTATGCCGCTACCGTTGCTTTCGGTGTTCGCAATTTTCAGAATCTGGAGCAAGGCCTTTCAGAACTTCACCGGATTCTTAAGCCGGGTGGTAAATTGGTGATTCTTGAATTTTCAAAACCCGACAAAGGCTTTTTTCTTCCTTTTTACAAAATTTATTTACGGGTAATTGCACCGAGAATAGGAAAGTTTGTATCGGGCAGTCTCGAGGCTTATCAATACCTAAACGAATCAGTGAATGCATTTCCGGAAGGGCAGGCATTTATTGAGATCCTGAAAAAGAAAGGATTCAGAGATACCTATTTCAGGAAATTAAGCCTTGGAATATGTACAATCTATTGCGGATCCAAATAAATCAATATTCAGAATAGAATGTTATTAACTGTTCAACAGCAATTATTCATCTTTTTGTTCGTTATTTTGATTCAAAACCGGGTCCGTTGTCCCCGGTCTTATTACCCTTTGCGAACGCCATACATCATTAAAACTGCAAGTTATTGATTGACTGTTACTTATGAGTTTAATATCTTTCAGGCAGCGCAAAAAAGGGTATCTTGGAAACCTGTTTGTATTTACCTTTCTGATAGTTTCACTGGAGTCCCGGGCCCAGATGAGAGATGATATCAATCTGCCTGATCACGACAACAAGTTTTATCACCTTGGGATTGCCCTGATATTTAATACCTCTCATTTTCAGGTCACGCCGCACTCGAATTTACTTTTGAGTGACAGCGTACTTTCCATTAGCCCGGAAAATACGGGAGGATTCGGCCTGGCGGGCATGCATACCTTCAATATAAGCCCTCACCTGGAATTCAGGATTGTATTTCCACAGCTTATGTTCTCTTACAAAAATCTTACTTACAGTACGACATTCCCTTCCGGAAAACAGACAACAGCTACAAAGAAAATTGAATCCATATTACTTGGATTTCCTATTCAGGTAAAATTCCTGTCTGACAGAATGGAGAATTTCAGATTTTATGTTCTGGGCGGTGTGAACTATCAGTACGATCTTTCTTCCAACGCTACAGCACGAAAGGCTGATGACCTGGTGAAATTGAATCCTTACGATTTCAGTATTGAAGCAGGGGTTGGGTTCCAGTTTTTTTTCCCCGTATTTATTTTATCTCCGGAACTCAAGATCAGCAACGGAATCATTAATGTGCATCACAGGGATCCAAATCTGATTTACTCAAACACGATCGACAAATTAAAATCACGAATGATCGTCTTTTCGCTGATTTTTGAAGGCTAGCCGGTAAAAAATTGTGTAAACTATTTTTATCTTCCACACTTTCACATTTTCATACTTCCACACTTCCATACTAATAATCATACTGTCTCCGGAACATATTTACCCGGATGCCAAATGTGTACATAGTGGAGCTGGCTTTAGTAGTGCCTACGGTTGGATCATGAACTGTATAGGTCCGGTACATGATGGTGCCTTCCAGGAATAAATTCTCCTTCCACTGATAGGAGAGATATGCCGTGGTATTCACAACCACGGCAGGAACTCCGGTTCCTATATAAAAGCCATACTCCCTTGGGCGGGTGTCATAATTGAGCAGCACATTGCTTCCGAAATTTTCACCTGCCGAATCCAGACCTTGCTTATTATAAATGTATTTAAGTTCGATATTCCATCTATAGGCGGGCTGATACCGGAGGATTCCAACGAATTCGACAAAGTTTGCACCGAAAGGATGTGCCAGCGGTTGATTATAATGCGACCAGTTTGCTACCGTATCATTATGGGAATACGTATAGGGACGCATTATATTCAATTCCGCCTGGATATCGAGGTTCTTCACCTTGAACATATCAATGTATTTAACACCAAACTGCAATCCCTGCTTATTGCCCCACCAACCATCGGAATAGTGAGTGATCTGATTCCATACAAATTCATTGAACAGGAGTTGTCCATATAACTGAACTGTATGGGCCACATTCGCCTTAAAATCAAATCCAACCGTGGTTTTGTCCGGACTACCGTTTGCCTGTTGGGCTGCCGGCAGGAAAATGACGGGGTTCAGGTAGGAAAATTCAAACTGGTTCACACCACCGAAAGCGATATTTGTGTATAGACCGACATTCAGCCATTCGGTCGCATTTACACTCAGGTGATGGACCACGGCATATTTTTTTGGATAATAATAGTCTCCAGGGTGATGCTGGCTGATCAGTTCCATCAGGATATTTGTATAATTTAATTTCCAGATCCTCAGATCAAGTTTCAGGAATAAATACGGTGAAGCGTAGTCGCTCAGGAAAAGTGTCCGGTAGCCGTTTCCAATAAAATTCTTATCGTATCCAAACTGAAGTGTAAAATATTTCCAGAAATCAAAATCAATGGAACCACGCGCATCCCAGTAATCAAATGCCGAAGCGGAGGATTTAAATGTTTTGAAATACCCCTCACCCGGAACGGCCGGATAGCCGACCGTTCCATAAACACGTTGTGTAAAATAATCAGGACCCCGCTCCTGGTTATCGGTGATAAAACTTGAAAAACCTACATGATTGGCGATTTTGCCACGAAACGTAAGACCCTTGGAATTCAGATACACCGTTTCATTATTCCCGGTTTGTTTGGAATATTGAAACTGGAGCACCGGATTGATCGCGAGAAAAAAATCTTTTTCGTTCACTTCAAAGAAATTCGCCTGCGTTTTATAAATACTCTTCAATACCGGGTGTTTGCTTAAAAAAGATTCCTGGCTCCCGCTTACCCATTCACTATTATTCATCAAAAGACTATGTGCATTCTCCTGATCGGTTTTGCCGAGATGCAGATAATCCACTTCAGGATATTCAGTGCTGAGGGAATCTTCTACTTCGGTGGCTCCCACTGCAACTTTTCGACTGATGGGCTTAACCGTAAATATATTGAGGTCGGGATTATTTTGCATTTTAATACCGATTCGCTCAAGAAAATGTTCATACTGGGATCCCTGGGGGAGATAGGTGGACTGGGAGTAGCCGAAGCAGGGCAGGATTAGAATTATAATATGCCTTGCAACCGTTTTAATAAATTGCATCATTAAGTGCCTGTGATTCCGATTCAAGATATGCAAAATTACCTGATAAAGAATATTTCGATTGTTAATGAAGGTCGCATATTCACCAGTGACCTGCTGATAAAAAACAGTCGCATTGAAAAGATTGCTGATAATATTTCTGTCTCCTTCCCTATACAGGAAATCAACGGTGAAAACCTGCATTTATTGCCGGGCTGTATAGATGACCAGGTTCATTTCAGGGAACCCGGACTAACGCATAAGGCTACCATATTTACGGAATCGAGAGCAGCTGTCGCCGGCGGAGTCACCTCCTTTATGGAAATGCCGAATACCCTGCCACCCGCCTTTACGCAGGAACTCCTGGAAGAAAAATATGACATCGCAGCCAAAACATCCCTGGCAAATTATTCTTTCTATATGGGAACGAGCAATGACAATGCTGTAGAAGCCCTCCGGACGAATGAAAGAAAAAATGATATCTGCGGAATAAAAATTTTCATGGGCTCTTCAACAGGAAATCTCCTGGTGGATAATTACCTCACGCTCGATAAATTATTTGCAGAAAGTGAAGTCCTGATCGCTACCCATTGTGAATCGGAACGGATCATACGGGATAATATGGACCTGTTTCTTTCGCAAAACAGAAAATTAACTGCAGCTGACCATCCGCTAATAAGAACTCCCGAAGCATGTTTTGAATCTTCACTGACTGCCATTCAGTTCGCAAAAAAACATGGTTCACGTCTTCATATTTTCCATCTTTCCACTGAAAAGGAACTCAGTCTTTTTACAAATATGGTTCCCCTTGAAGAGAAGCGTATTACAGCGGAAGTATGTGTGCATCATTTACATTTCAGTGCCGACGATTATGCCCGGCTGGGTAATCAGATCAAATGCAACCCTGCAATAAAAGCTGTTGAAAACAGAGACGCGCTGTGGACGGCATTATTGGACGACCGGCTGGACCTGATCGCCACAGATCATGCCCCTCATACACTGGAAGAAAAGGGGTTTTTCCGGAATCAGGCCGGTTTACTGGAAGAACTTCCGGGCGAGGCTGGATCTTATTTACAGGCTCATGCCGGTCTCCCTCTGGTGCAGCATTCCCTGTTAATGATGCTGTCCTACGTAAAAAAGGGAAAGATATCCCTTGAAAAACTCGTAGAAAAAATGTCGCATGCGGTGGCTGTTTGTTTTCAGATTCGCGAGAGGGGGTTTGTACGGGAAGGGTATTTCGCTGACCTCGTGATAGTAGATCTGAACCGGGATTCGGATGTGCATGCCCGTAATATACTATATAAATGTGCCTGGAGTCCCCTGGAAGGGATGACTTTCCCGGCCTCCATAGAAATAACTTTTGTAAATGGCCACCTGGCGTATGGAAAAAAAGGGTTCGATGAATCCCAGTTGGGAAAGAGACTGGGATTCAACCGATAAGCAGTTATTCTTCCACTATGCAACTCGATAATACAACTTATACAGATCTTTCGATTTTCGCAACAGAAGAATCGTCAATCTTCAGTAAACTGGATCGCACCCGGACTGTCATAGGCAGATTGCAATTACAGGAATTTTTCAACCATCCTTTCAGTGATCTGAAAAACATCCGGCAGACACAGGATATTTTAAGGATTATTTTAAAACATGAAAATGAATGGGGCCCTTCCATTACCAATGGAACCATAATGGTGATGGAAAGATTTTACGAAACTCCACTGGATAAAATTCCCGCTTCCCATGACCCCGTGAGTGCCCGGATGTACCAGCTATTACATGCGCCGGATTATTCCCTTGCCCGTTACTCCATTACACATTTTGCAGACTTTATACGCGGCATGTTATATATCATCGGAATCGGGAAAAAAGAAACCTTTCCTCCGATGCTGGGTCATTTGCTGGAACGGGCGGACAGATTGCTTGGATCCCCATTGCTCCATGCACTGGCTGAAAAAAAACCAGGCAATAAGCTTCAACCCGAAGAGGTGGTCGAATATGGAAATTACATTAGGAATCGTTTCAAACCCGCTGCGGTTTCCCTGATAGAAATATACGGCAAACTGGATGCCTGGTATTCCATGGCTGTGGCAGGGCGCGAATACAACCTGGTGATGCCCGAAATCCGGGATGTCGAATTTCCCTTCATAGAAATTAAAGCGCTTCACCACCTGTTATTGCCGGATGCTGTTTCCTATGATGTATATATGGATCCTAAAAGCAATTTCCTGTTCCTTACCGGAGCCAACATGGCGGGGAAAAGTACTTTCATAAAATCAGTAGGTGCGGCACTTTTTCTTGCTCACCTGGGAATGGCGGTTCCGGCCTTTAAAATGAGTGTAAGTTTGTTCGACGGGATTCTCAGTAATATAAATGTTGTCGATAACCTTGTGAAGGGAGAAAGTTATTTTTTTAATGAAGTTCAGAGAATACGGAATACCATCATCAAGATCAGCGACAAAAAAAAATGGCTGGTCCTGATTGATGAACTCTTCAAAGGAACCAATGTGCAGGATGCTATGAAGTGCTCTTCTACGGTTATTCGAGGTCTGATAAAAATAAAGTCATCCCTTTTTATTTTATCCACTCACTTATATGAAATCGGGGAAGAATTAAAACAGTATCCAAATATCAGTTTCAAATATTTTGAAACGCGAATCATCGAAGGCCAGCTTCAATTTCCATACCAGCTGAAAGACGGAATCAGTAACGACCGCCTGGGATACCTCATTCTGGAACGGGAAAAGGTAGTGGAATTGCTGGAAAAGTTATAAGAGTAGAACTTTTTCGATAAAATGTCCGGATGGTATGATATTGGCAACACCTTTGTTTTAAACTTTTTACTTTTACCTTTTTTACTTTTTACTTTATTTATTATGAAATCGTTTCCCGCATATATCAGCCTTGCCGCGATACTCATTTTCTTTTTTACATCATGCAATAACCAGAGTAACGCCGCTCAATCTCCGGCAGACAGTTTAAAAACACCGTCAATGGATTCTGCCAAATCTGCCGTTCCTTCAATAAAAACAGAAGAAGTAACCTACACCTCAAATGGGCATCAGTCAAAAGGGTTTGTTGCGTATGATGAAAACAGGCAGGGAAAACTTCCGGTAGTTGTGATTATTCCCGAATGGTGGGGCCTGGTAGACTATGCAAAATCACGGGCCCGCCAGCTGGCTGAATTGGGATACTTCGCCATTGCAGCAGATCTTTTCGGGGATGGCAAAACGGCGTCCAATCCCCAGGAAGCAATGGCATTTACCAAACCATACTATACGAATCCCGCACTTACATTGCCTGCAATAAATGATGCGATCAATAAGGCAGCTTCGTTTTCGCAGGCTGATACCAGCCGCACCGCCGCCATCGGATATTGCTTTGGAGGTTTCGTTGTGCTAAACGCCGCAAAGCAGGGGGCGCCTTTAAAAGCTGTTGTCAGTTTTCATGGCGGGCTCGGCGGCCTGCAACCAAAGAAAGGTGCCATTAAGGGAGATATCCTTGTTTGCCAGGGAGGAGCTGATCAGTTTGTACAAGAGCCGGAACAAAAGGCTTTCAAAAAAAGTATGGACTCCGTAGGTGCCCGCTATTCCTTTATCGTATACCCGGGCGCCCAGCACGCTTTCAGTAATCCCAATGCGACTGCGACAGGCGAAAAATACAAATTGCCGATTTCTTATAATGCCGCCGCTGATTCAGCTTCCTGGAAAGCGATGCAGGATCTGTTTGCGGCAACACTGAAATAATATTCATCTTTACCAACAGCCGTTGGGAAAAGCAGCATAACCGTCTGGAAAGAGGAAAGCGCATATTTATCTAATCGCTTTATCTTCCCCTGGTTTATTTCCAATCTAAGCCCGGAGATATTCTTTTTGAAATAATCAATTTTGTTAAAAGCTGAAAACCAGTAAGATAATATTTTTGGATATTGGGAATACTCTATTAAATTTGTAGGATATGAAATATTCTGACACGCCTGCTACTCACTCCTACTGCAATGCGCAGCGATGTTGTTGAATATTTAGTTTATCCTTTCCGACTATCCCATCTTATTCCGTTCCAGATCTGATTTATTCAAACTACTAAAAAGCAATTTTATGAGCGCACCTCTTCGTTTCGAAACACTACAGTTGCACGCAGGTCAACAGGCAGATCCTACTACAAAAGCCAGGGCAGTACCTATTTATCAGACGACCAGTTATGTTTTTGACAATTCCGAACACGCGGCTAATTTATTCGGGTTAAAACAATTCGGGAATATCTATACCCGCATCATGAATCCAACCACTGATGTTTTTGAGCAACGTATAGCTGCGCTGGAAGGCGGGGTCGCTGCGGTAGCAACCAGTTCCGGGCAGGCTGCCCAGTTTCTGGCACTTGCGAATATCCTGGAATCGGGAGACAATTTTGTTTCTACTTCTTTTCTGTATGGGGGTACTTATAATCAGTTTAAAGTGACACTTAAAAAACTTGGGATCGAAGCACGTTTTGCTGACGGCGATGACCCGGAAAGTTTTGCCCAACAGATCGATAAAAATACCAAGGCGATTTATCTCGAAACTATTGGTAACCCCCGGCTTAATATTCCCGACTTTGAAAAAATTGCTGCGGTTGCGAAAAAATATGACCTGCCGCTGATCGTCGATAATACATTTGGAACGGCCGGATATCTTTTCCGTCCGCTGGAACATGGCGCCAATGTGGTGGTGGAATCTGCAACCAAATGGATTGGCGGGCATGGCAACAGTATTGGTGGTGTAATTGTAGATGGCGGAAATTATAATTGGGGTAATGGAAAATTTCCCGGATTTACAGAACCTTCTGAAGGATATCATGGTTTAAAATTCTGGGAGATATTTGGTGAAGGAAATCCCCTTGGACTTCCCAATATCGCGTTTGCTATCCGCACAAGAGTTGAAGGCTTACGTGATTTCGGTTCTTCATTAAGTCCGTTTAATTCATTTTTATTGCTCCAGGGACTTGAAACTATTTCCCTGCGTGTACAAAGACATGTCGACAATGCACTGGCACTGGCTCAATGGCTGGAAAAACATCCGCAGGTTGAATTTGTTGAATATCCGGGACTCCCTTCCAGTCCGTATAATGCCCTGGCAAAAAAATATCTGAAGAATGGCTTCGGAGGAATCTTAAATTTCGGACTGGTTGGAGAAAAAGAAAATGCGGCGCAATTTATCGATCACCTGAAACTGGCCAGTCATCTCGCCAATGTCGGCGACGCCAAAACACTGGTCATTCATCCTGCATCTACTACGCACGAACAGTTAAGTATAGACGAACAGCTGGCCGCAGGTGTGCGTCCAAACCAGGTTCGTATAAGTGTCGGAATTGAACATATTGAAGATATTAAGGCAGACTTCCAGCAGGCATTCGAAAAAGTGTTGTCGAAAAAAGCGGTTGCTGTTTCATAATTAAATACTGCTGATTGTCACCTAAAACATTTACCTACCAGGACCCCTTTGAACTGGAGTCCGGCCTTGTAATTCCCGGCTATCACCTCGGTTATCATACCATCGGAGAACTGAATGATGATAAATCGAATGTGGTTTGGATATTTCATGCTCTGACGGCAAATAGTAACCCCGTTGACTGGTGGCCCGGCCTCGTCGGAAGCGGTCACTTAATTGATCCGGAGAGATTTTTCATAGTATGTGTAAATATGCCCGGCAGTTGTTATGGTAGCCTGGGACCTCTTTCTGAAAATCCTGTAAGCGGTGAATTGTATTTGCATAGTTTCCCATTTTTTACACCCCGTGATATGATCAGGGCCTATCAGCCCCTGAAAGAATTTCTCGGCATTCGTAAAATAAAAATTGGTATGGGTGGATCTATGGGTGGCCAGCAGTTGTTGGAATGGGCAATTGAAGAGCCTGATCTCTTCGAACACATTGTGCCGATTGCGACGAATGCATTTCATTCACCCTGGGCCCGTGCTTTTAATGCTTCGCAAAGACATTGTATAGAGTTGGATCCGACCTGGAAACAAAATACACCGGAAGCCGGTATGAATGGAATGAAAGTAGCGCGGGGCCTGGCACTTCTTTCTTATCGTAATCAGGAAACATACAATTTTTACCAGGCGGACACAGACTTGAATTCAATTGGACCGTTCAGGAGCGAATCCTACCAAAGTTATCAGGGCGAGAAACTGGCTGCACGCTTTAATGCCTTCAGTTATTATTTTCTGTCACAAAGCATGGATTCACATCAGGTGGGCAGGGAAAGGCCTGGTATATCGGCTGCTTTGAAAAGAATTAAAGCAAAAACTCATATCATAGGTATCCGGTCTGATTTACTATTTACCGAAAAAGAACAGGTCTTTCTGGCGGAAAACATTCCCGGAGCAACTTTCAATATGATTCCTTCCACCTATGGTCACGACGGCTTCCTGCTGGAATATGACGCGATTTCCAATATCGTTCTTGATTTTTTGATGAAGGAAAACACCAGTCCGCGTTCCACTGTTTATTCAAGATAGTAAAAGAAAGTGTATCTTAAAGTCATCCGTCTACGGGCGGATGACTTTTTTGTATGAAGGGAAAAGCCAGGCTGCGGAATTTTCTTAAAATATTAGGACCCGGTTTAGTCACCGGTGCGAGTGATGACGATCCTTCCGGTATCGCCACTTATTCCCAGGCGGGCGCCGGTTTCGGTCTCTCGCTGCTTTGGATGTCAATTATTACTTTCCCGCTGATGGCAGGAATCCAGGGCATGTGTGCCCGAATTGGCCTGGTGACCTGTCAGGGATTAGCCCACACACTTAAAAAACATTACCCGCCGGTCATTCTGTATCTCATGCTGGTCTTCAGCGTACCGGCGATCATATTAAATATCGGGGCTGATATTGCCGGCATGGGCGCAGTTACCAACCTGCTTTTCCCTTCCGTGCCATCTTTCGCATTCAGCCTGTTATTTACTGTCATCCTGATGGCAGTAATCATTTTATATTCCTATCAGAAAATTGCCCGTATTCTCAAATGGCTTTGTCTTTCGATACTTCTGTATCTCGTGGTGCCGTTTTTAGTTAAGGTAGACTGGAAACAGGTTCTTCTGTCCACCCTAATTCCGCATATTGAATTAAACAAGAATTTTATTGAAATGGTTGTCGCCATTTTAGGTACGACAATATCTCCGTATTTATTTTTCTGGCAGGCTACGATGGAAGCAGAAGATCAGGGGCATAAGAACAAGGCAATTGTTGTAGACAAAAGAATCCTTAGCGATATGACAGCAGATGTGAATACCGGGATGTTTGCTTCCATTCTGGTCATGTGGTTTATTATGCTAACGACGGGCGTGGTACTTTTTAATGCGGGAATAAAAGATATACAAACGGTGGATCAGGCCGCGAAAGCCCTGGCCCCTATCGCAGGTAAATTTAGTTATGTATGTTTTGCACTGGGCGTAATCGGCACCGGGTTCCTGGCCATTCCCGTTCTGACCGGATCTCTGTCATATATTCTGGCTGAATCCTTTGAATGGGCAGAAGGGCTCGATAAAAAATTTCACGAAGCCAGGGCATTTTATATTGTCATTATTCTGTCGCTGATTATCGGGTTGTTGATTAATTTAATGGGTATCAGCCCGATGAAAGCGTTGATACTGACGGCAATTCTCTATGGCGTTACTTCGCCGGTTATGATTGCCGTGATCATTCATATTGGAAACAATAAAAAAATTATGAATGATTATACAAATAACAGGTTTTCCAATATTCTTGGAATGATTACATTTATCCTGATGACCGTGGCAGCCGGGGTTCTTATGTATTTTCAATTTAAATAGAAAAATTTTCATAAGACCGCCACGCCTGCTACTAAATTTGATTCTGTGCTAAGACGAAGGTTTCTAAAGGTTTCGGGGCTGTCTGCTGCCGCATATTTATTTCCCTACGCAGATTCGGCGACCGGGAAAATATACAATGCCATCCGTTATCCCGACACCGTTTCAGTCCGATTCGCGGGAGCGTGGCATTCACTGCAAGGCACAACCGAAAACTGGAACTACGAATCGGTACAGGTCAGCTTTCGTTTAAGCGGGGATATAATGTCAGTATTTGTGACCGCTCCGCAACGAGAATTGGAATTCATCAAATGCAGCTGGAAACAGGCTACCCCTCCTTCTTCAAAATACCTGGCCGACCATTGGGAAAGATCTTATGGCGATCTGAGTTGGGAATCTCCATCGGCGAACCGTCGCTCGCCCTGGTATATGCTGATCTCCGATGGCAATCAAACCCTTGCATTTGGAGTAAAGACCGGTGCAAATTCCATTTGCAGCTGGCAGGCGACGCCTGAGTCACTGGAACTCCTGCTCGATACAAATTCAGGCGGAACCGGCGTTCTTCTGGGAGAACGCACTTTGCAGGCTGCTGATATCATAACAACAGAAAATCAACCGGGAGAAAATCCCTACCATACTGATATCCGCTTTTGCAAAATGATGTGTGATAAACCGAAACTGCCGGAGAAACCGGTTTATGGAATCAACGACTGGTATTTTGCCTATGGCAATAATTCGCGGGGACTTATCCTGGAACATACCAGGATGATGGCAGAGTTGGTTACTAACTGGGACAATCCGCCATTTTCCGTAATTGATATGGGCTGGTCCGTTAAGCCGGCAAAGAAAGCCGGCGATTGTTGCTGGGGAGATGATTTTACCCGCGGAAATGAAAACTTCGGGGATATGTCATCCATGGCGGAACAAATTAAGCAGCATGGTATGCGACCCGGTATTTGGACCCGTCCCCTGCTCGCTAATGCAAATGATAATCCTTCTTATCTTATTCCAATACGCCCTGGTCAGAAGGACCTGAAAGAAAGATTCCTTGATCCAACCATTCCTGAAAACGCTCAGCGAATCAGCACGACAATCAGGTTGCATATTACCTGGGGTTACCAGCTCATAAAACACGATTATACTAGTTTTGATTTATTTGGCAGATGGGGATTTGAAATGAACGATGCGTTGACATCACCTGGTTGGCATTTCAGGGACAGGTCAATCACCAATGCAGAAATAATTTTATTTCTTTACCACACCATCCGGGCAGCCGCCCTGGATATTTACCTCATCGGATGCAATACCTTCGGCCACCTGGCAGCAGGAATATTCGAACTCAACCGGATCGGCGATGACACCAGCGGAAATGAATGGGAGCGTACACTTAAAATGGGCGTGAATACACTTGCCTTCCGTCTGCCGCAACATAATAATTTCTATGCCGCCGATGGTGATTGTGTTGGATTAACCACAAAAATTCCCTGGGATAAGAACAAGCAGTGGCTCAGGCTGCTCGCCGAAAGCAGTGCGCCCCTGTTTATTTCGGCTCAGCCGGAAGCTATGGAAGAAGAACAAAAAAAATATGTCAAGAAAAGTTTTTCAGTTGCATCTACCGACCAGCAGCTGGGGGAGCCCATTGACTGGATGACTAATCCAAGACCACAGGAATGGCAATTAAACGGGAAGCGTGTGTTTTTTGATTGGGGAACGTTATCTCCAGCCACCACCCAGTGATCTGTATAACTCCACATGGGCATTTAATTCGGCCCGTTGTATAAATGCCAGGCTCAACTCGGCATCAAGGGCGGTTTGCTGCGCTGTTATCACTTCCAGGTAATTGGCCATGTCATTTCTGAAAAGCAGCTGGGAATTATCAGCGGCTGCAGCCAGCGTGTCGGTCCGCTGCTTGGCAAGGATTTCCTGTTCTTTTAATTTGCCGACCTGCACCAACGCATTGGATACCTCGGTTCCCGCATTCAGCACCGATTCGCGGAACTGGATCACAGCCTGCTCTCTTTGCTGTTTTGCAATTTCAAATTGCGTTTTTAGTTGCCTTCCCTGAAGGACTGGTTGAATCAGGGTAGCGCCGGCGAGTCCGAATAAAGAACCAGGAATATTAAACCAGTTGCTGGATTTTAACGATTCAAATCCCGTCCCGGCCGTAATGGTCAATGCCGGGTACATATTTGCCTGACTAACGCCTACCTGCGCATTTGCCTTTACCAGGGCCATTTCATTAGCGCGCACATCCGGCCTTCTGTTCAAAATAGAAACCGGCAAACCGGTGGCCAGTTCGTCGTTGAAATGAATATCCGTCAGTACAACATCACGACGGATCGATCCGGGAAGGCTGCCTACCAGCAATTGCAAACTGTTTTCCTGGATCTGGATATTCTGCTCAATCAATGGGATCAGCGTAGCCGTATTCAGTCGCTGTGATTCTGCCTGTTGGATGGCTAGGTATGTAACTTCCCCTGCATCATACAACAGGCGTGTTAGTTTTACAAAATCAACTGTCAATGCCAGGGTTTTTTTCGTTTCTGCTAATTGCTGATCCAGCATCAGCAGGCTGAAATAGCCTTGTGCGATATCTGCGACAAGCCTGGTCTGAACTGCCTTAGTAGCTTCATAAGTTTGCAGGTAATTTGCCATGGCACCTTCCTGCTGACGGCTGAATTTTCCCCAGATATCAATTTCCCAGGACATATTCAGTGACGCCAGGTAATCGGAATAATGATTGCTCGTTGCCCCGTTCTTTACTCCGGCCGGTCCATTATCAGAATTTCTGTAATAATATCCGGAAAACCCTGCACTAAGCTGGGGAATCCAAAGCCAGTTGGATTGTTTCACCTGTGATTGCGCAATACTGATATTTCTCAATGCGAACTGCAGATCGTAATTGCGGGCAATACCACTATCGATTAATTCTTTTAGCATCTGGTCCGTGAAAAAATTTCTCCACGGGATATCCGCCATGCTATTGGTGTCTGCAGGAGAAGCAGATCCGGTCTGATCAAAGGTTGCGGGCTGCAGGACAGTTGGCCGCTGATAATTTTTTCCCGTTCTGCAGGAGACTGCAACCAGCAAGAATAAAAGCAAAATATATTCACTGTACCGAATTAACTTTTTCATTTTCTATTGTTGGATCAGTACAGTTTATTCTGACCTGAGTTCATAATTATCAATTATATGTTTGGGTTTGCCGGTCAGCCTTTCCTGCAGTGCCTGAAAGAGTACAAAGAGGACAGGAATAATGAAAACACCCAGCAACACGCCGACCAGCATACCTCCAACTGCACCCGTGCCGATAGAACGGTTGCCCAGGGCAGATCCGCCGGAAGCCCAGGTAAGCGGAAGCAACCCAACGATAAAGGCAAAGGAAGTCATTAATATCGGCCGCAAACGTAACCGGCTTCCTTCCAATGCTGCCGCGACCAGATCCATACCGGAACGCCGCCGCGCTACAGCATACTGAACAATCAATATGGCATTTTTTGCAAGGAGACCGATCAGCATAATAATACCTACCTGCACATAAATATTATTTTCAATCCCCGCGAGATTAATAAAAAGGAATACGCCCAGCAGACCGGTAGGAATGGAGAGCAAAACTGCCAGGGGTAAAATATAGCTTTCATATTGTGCAGAAAGTAAAAAATATACAAAGACCACACTCAATATAAAAATCAACTGGGCCTGTGAACCCGAGTTGCTTTCTTCCCTGGAAATACCCGACCATTCATAAGAATATCCACGCGGAAGACTGGCCTGCGCTTCTTCCCGGATAATCCGGATTGCATCTCCCGAACTAAACCCTGGTTTAACTGCCCCGGTGATCGCGACAGAATTAAAAAGATTGGTCCGGTTTACAGTTTCGGGGCCATACACTCTTTTCAACTGCACCAGGGTGTTAATGGGAATCATTTGCCCTAAACTGTTTTTAACATAGATGCCGTCCAGTGAAGACGGATCCACTCGATAAGGAATATCTGCCTGCACGATTACCCGGTAATATTTTCCGAACCGGTTAAAATCCGAGGCAAAACTACTTCCGTAATAAACCTGCATGGTTCCCAGGATATCGCCTACGGATACATTCAATTGTTTTGCCTTTGCATTGTCCACTTCAATCTCGTATTGCGGATTACCGGTATAATAAAAAGAAGCGGCATACGCGATTTCCTTTCTCTTCATCAGGGCTGCTGCAAAGGCATTCGTCGTTTCATTCAATTTCTCAATGGATCCGCCCGCCCGGTCCTGAATAATTACATCAAATCCGCTGGTATTTCCAAAACCCTGGACAGTTGGCGGGCTGATAATAAATATGCCAGCTTCTTTAATGACGGACATTTTCTGGTACATCGTGCCGATCACCTGGTCGATGCTCTGGGCAGGCTTTCGATCTTTTTGTTCCTTCAGTTTGATAAACGAGATCGCAAAATTCGAAGTACTGATGAATCCGCCGAACAGATTTAATCCACTGATGGAACCTCTTCTGTCTACAGCCTGTACCTGGTTCAGGAGGCTGTCCACTTTTTTCACAACTGCATTGGTTCTGTCGAGTGATGAGGCGGGTGGAAGGTTTACACTGATCATGACAAAATTCTGGTCTTCGGCCGGAATGAATCCGGTGGGAGTTTTATTCACTTCCCAGATTGTAAGACCTATTATAATGGCGAGTCCCAAAATGCCTACCCATTTATGGCGGATGAGAAACTGAACAGCACCCACATAACGGTTCGTCGTAGCTTTGAACCCTGCATTGAAAGCATTCCCGAACCTTTTTCCGAATCCTGGTTTTTTATGTTCTCCGTTCCCCGGGTCATGGGGATTCTTCAAAAAAAGTGCACACAATGCGGGGCTGAGTGTTAACGCATTGAGTGCTGAAATCAGAATAGCGGTCGCAAGGGTAAACGCAAATTGCCGGTAAAAGATACCACTGCTGCCCTGCATAAAACCAACCGGAACAAAAACCGCGGCCATGACAAGCGTAATGGAAATGATAGCACCTGAAATTTCACTCATGGACTGTACTGTAGATTCTTTGGCGGATAGTCCCGTTCGTTCCATTTTCGAGTGCACCGCCTCAACAACAACGATTGCATCATCTACCACTATACCAATGGCCAGTACGAGTGCAAAAAGGGTGAGCAGGTTGATCGTAAATCCAAAAAGCTGCATGAAAAAGAAAGTACCGACAATGGCAACTGGTACAGCAATGGCAGGAATCAATGTAGATCTGAAATCCTGAAGAAAAATAAACACAACCAGAAATACTAGTAAGAATGCTTCCAGCAGGGTGGTCTTAACCTGATTGATGGAGGCATCCAGGAAATCCTTTGCGCTAAACATCCTGGAATAATGTATTCCTTTCGGAAAACTGGCTGAAGCTTTTTCCAGGACGGCATCAACCGAGGTTAGAATATCATTTGCATTGGAACCGGAAGTTTGAAAAATGCCCATAGCTGTACCAGGATATCCCTGAATAATTCCATTCGAGTTATAGGAAAATGATCCAAACTCCACGCGGGCCAGATCTCTCAGGCGAATAACGGAACCGTCGGCACCGGTTTTTACAATGATATCTTCATAGTCTTTGTTCTCAGTCAGTTTGCCCTTGTATTTGATGATGTATTCAAAAGAAGAGCTGCTACCCTCACCAAATCTCCCCGGCGCTGATTCCACATTTTGATCATGTATGGCATCAATTACTTCCTGAACTGAAATTTTATTGGCAGCAAGCCGGTCAGGTAACAGCCAGATGCGCATGGAATAGTCCTTTGCGCCAAAAACAAAAGCCTGACCCACACCAGGCACACGCTGAATTTCTGGAATGATATTAATCTTGGCATAGTTCTGCAGAAATTTTTCGTCATACGCTTTATCTGTGCTATAAAGCAGGGTTGCATTGATGAAACTGTTCTGCTGTTTCTGCGTGGAAATCCCTGCCTGCACCACTTCTTGTGGAATCTGGCTGATTGCGCGTGCAACCCGGTTTTGCACATTCACTGCATCAAGATCCGGATTCGTACCCTGTTTAAAATATACATTAATGCTCATGGACCCGTCGTTCGCGGAGGTAGATGTCATATAGGTCATGTTCTCCACACCGTTTATAGCTTCTTCCAGTGGCGTCGCTACCGCACGGGCAACAACCTCGGCATTAGCACCCGGATAAAATGCACTTACCCCTACCGTCGGCGGAGCAATATCAGGAAACTGGGTGATTGGCAGGTTGACCATGGATATCAAACCCAGCAGGGTGAGGATGATGGAGATCACCGTTGACAAAACCGGTCTTTCTATAAATCTTCTTAACATCTTAAATATTTTATGAACTCCTGCGATTACATCGGCCTTACTTTTAGCAAACTGTCCAGCGACATGGGAATGGGATTAATCACCGTACCATCATTGATCGACTCCACCCCATATACGATCCGGTCACCGGATTTTAAACCCTGGTCCACATGATAATAATTCCCTGTTTTCCCATTCACTTGTACCGGAACACTATTTACTTTGTTGCTGTCACCCACCAAAAAAACAAAAACCTTATCCTGTAATTCATAAGTAGCTTCCTGGGGAATGACTACGCCCAACGGAATAGTGATTGAAATCCTAAGTCGCCCGGTACTTCCTGAACGCAACACACCATTGGGGTTGGCAAAGCTGGCACGGAAGGGAATTGCACCGGTTCCGGTTGAAAACTGACCTGCCACAATTTCCACCCTGCCCTTAATAGGATAAACTGTATTGTCTGAAAGTATAAGTTCAACGGGCGGGAGGTTTTTGATTTTTTCATCTAGCGTTTTCCCGGGGTATTCGTCTTTGAATTTTAGAAAAGCAGTCTCACTAACCGAAAAATAGGCGCGCACATCTTTCACTTCCGATATATTCGTCAGCGGATCCGAGGTTGACATGCTCGCAAGGCTTCCTATTTTGACGTGTATTCTTCCAATAAATCCGTCTACCGGCGCTTTGATCAGTGAATAGCCGATATTGATTTTCGCATTTGCAACCTGTGCCTCTGCCTGGGCAACATTGGCGGTACTCGCGTCATAAGATGCTTTTGCAGTTTCCAACTGGATGGGTGAAATCACCTGGTTCTTTACAAGGGGTTCCAGTTTATTCATATTGATCTTCGCACTGGCCTGATTGGCACGGGCAACAGCCAATGCTGCGCTCGCATTGTTCAATGCCTCCTGATAGGGAAGATCGTTTATCTTAAATATGGGCTGGCCTTTTTTTACGAATGCACCTTCATCTACAAAAATCTTTTCGATATACCCGCTCACCTGTGGCCTGATCTCAATATCATTGCTTCCCTCCAGATTTGCAGTATATTCCCGGTACATGGTGAAAGGCCGTTTGCTGACGGTTACAACAGGGAGTGACCTCGGTGGTTGGGGACCACCACCATATCCGCCGCCTGCTTGCGGACTATGACAGGATAGGGAAAAAACCAAAACCGATAGGGTCAGCATTCCTGTATTCAGGTATTTTCTCATAAGTGGGTTTATTAGAATGATTAACGTCCGGTTAACAGGCAAGAATTGCAAATGTAATAATGTGATTAGACCTACCGAATAAAATACAGGATGTACAGGATTAAAATATTATGAACGGCTAACGGTCATGATTGGGGTATAATGAGTTCATTTCCAGGCCTCCCTTAAAAAACGCAACCAGTTGTTATGTAATATTTTTCTGATATCAGCTTCCGAATATCCCCTGCGGCTGAGCAATTCAGGCAGTTTTTGCAAATCGGCAATCGTATGCAAATCATAGGGAGATTGCTCGGTTCCAAAAGCCCCGTCGAGATCACTGCCGATTGCGACATGATCTGCATTGCCGGCAATCTGGCAGATATGATCATAGTGATCGATCAGCCGGTCGAGACTTACACCCATGGCTTTTGGCAGCGATACCCCCCTTATCCAGCCGTCTGCCAGCATCCATGCATCCATTACTCCACCGATTACGGCTCCCCTTTCAATCAATATCCGGATCTGATCGTCTGTGAGTTGCCGCTGGTTTTTCACCAAAGCCCGGCAGTTATGATGGCTTGCCCAGACTGGTCCCTTATAAATTTCCATGGCCTGGCTGAATCCCAGGTCGGTAAGATGGGTAATATCCAAAATCATGTTCAGGGAGTCCATCTCTTTCAATAAACTTTTTCCCGCCTTGCTGAAGCCATCCTCCCGACCGGTACCTCCCGCATAACGCCCCTCTCCATAATGAGCCGGACCCAGTGCCCTCAGTCCATATCCATATGCTTTTTCGAGGTAAGACAAATTGACCAGGGAATCGGCGCCTTCCAGGCTAAGAATAAAACCGATCGGCTTACGGTCTGCCGGTCGCGAATTATCGTCCCAATTTTTAATCTGGGTCTCGAGAGATGCCAGATCCGTAACGGGAACCATTTCCCCTTCATCAATCATCGCCCGGTACCAGGCAAGCTGAGCCTGGCTTTGTGCCCAGGCCTGTTCCGGTGAATGCCAGCCCGGAAGCAGACTTCCCGCTCGAACATACCTCGCAATCTGTGTAGCCACCACCAAACCGATTTCCCCATCCCGAAGTGCAGGAAGAGAAACGGTGTTTCTGGCGCGGTCAGGCTTATCCTTTAACCCAACTTCGCGCCCACGAATTTCTGCTACAGAAAGTTTCAGGTCACGGTTCCATTCCATGGCATTCATCGCAAGGTCGAGATGGGCGTCTACTATTAACATGTTTGCAAATTAGGGGCTTCTTAATATATAATGACTGCAGTCAAAAAACAGTTCTGGGTTTCCTGAAATGCTTTAATTTGACAAATCTTATTCATCCGTAAAAGCTTGCCATGTCCTTTTTGATTTTGCTGACAGGTATTTTATTATTGATTTTATTAACTACCTGGGCAAAATTGAATGCCTTCCTTTCTTTTTTGCTCGTATCCATGGGTATCGGATTGGCCAACGGCATGAATATCGGGGCAGTAACCCACGCTGTACAGACAGGAATGGGCGACCTCCTGGGTTCCTTGGTCGTGATCCTGGTGGTCGGGGCAATGATCGGCAAACTGATAGCTGACTACGGTGCCGCTCAACGGATCATATCCGCTTTCATGAAATGGTTCGGAAGAAAATACCTGGTCTGGGCGCTGGTAGCAACCGCTTTCATTGTCGGAATACCTTTGTTTTATGGCATCGGCTTCGTACTGATGGTGCCACTGATCATCACGCTCTCCTACAAATATGATATCCCGGCTGTATATATTGGTCTGCCGATGCTGGCGTCACTTTCTGTAACTTTTGGATTCCTTCCCCCTCACCCCGCACCGGTAGCGTTAATCCAGCAATACCATGCTGATCTGGGAATCACGCTTGTTTATGGATTCATCATATCCATTCCCTGCATAATCATTGCAGGTCCACTCTTTGCAACGACCCTGAAAAAATACACAAGGAAACCGCTGGCTACCTTTGCAGGGAAAAGTATCCCGGATGAAGAATTGCCCGGACTCGCCGATAGCTTTATTACCGCCCTGCTGCCTGTGGTGCTGATCGGAACGGATACGATTCTTCGGTTGACCATGCCTGTAAGTTCCCTGCCTGTTAAAATATTTACCGTGATGGGTGATCCATCCATTGCCCTGCTGCTTACGCTCGGATATGCTATTTATGCCCTGGTATTAAAAAGGGGTAAAAAACTGGAGTCCTGTATGATCACGATGGGAGAAGCGATTAAAGATATTTCGTTAATCCTTCTTATCATTGCGGGAGCAGGCGCGTTGAAACAGGTTCTGACTGAAAGCGGTACAGCCGCCCAACTCACCCAACTCATGCGGGGTATGCATCTGCATCCGTTGCTTGCGGCATGGAGTATCGCCGCCTTTATTCGTGTCTGCCTGGGATCCGCCACCGTGGCAGGTCTTACAGCTGCAGGAATGATTGCACCCATGATGGCAGGAACAACGATCAATGCTGGTCTGATGGTATTGGCAACGGGTGCCGGGAGCCTGATGTTCTCCCATGTGAACGATTCGGGATTCTGGCTCTTCAAAGAATATTTTAATTTAACCATTAAGGAAACCATCAAAACATGGAGCGTAATGGAATCCATCATATCTGTGGTTGGTCTGGTGATGGTCTTACTTATTTATCTGATCACCTCTCATTAATAAAATATGAAATCTGCTGAAGAAAATTTCAAAACCCTGAATCTGGAATTGCCGCCAGCTCCGGTGCCGGTTGGTGTCTATGTACCTGCTTTGATAGACGGTAAACACATATATGTTTCAGGACACGGACCGCTTTTAGGCGACCGATCCCTCATTCATGGCCGTATCGGACAGGATATGGATTTGGAACAGGGGAAACTGGCGGCCCGCCAGGTCGGACTCACCATTCTTTCCACTTTAAAGGATCAGTTGGGAAGCCTGGATAAAGTGAAACGCGTGATCAAAGTGCTTGGTATGATCAATGCAATTCCGGATTTCGAAAAACATCCTTACATTATTAATGGCTGCAGCGAATTATTCGCCGCCATTTGGGGTAAGGAAAATGGAATTGGGGTAAGATCCGCTGTGGGCATGGGCTCCCTGCCGGATAATATACCGGTGGAAATTGAAGCGATGTTTGAACTGGTTTAAACGTGAAGAATCCGAGGCACCGATCTATAAATAGTTGTGCCTGGATGACCTGGTTCATTGTTAGTGAAATCCGATTATTTTGATCAATGCAGCAAATAGAATGTTGGTGAAGACTGAAAATGAATTCTAAATCATGAAAGAAGAAAAGCCCTGGTATATAGCCGATAATGTGGACGAATATGATTCCCCTGCATTGTTTATTTATCCGGATCGGATAAAAAACAATATCCATACACTGCTTGAAAATGCCGGCCCAGAAATATTCCGGCCCCATGTCAAAACAAATAAAATAGCGGAAGTATGCGAAATGATGCTGACAGCCGGGATTTCAAAATTCAAGGCGGCTACAATTGCCGAAACTGAGATGCTTGCAATGATTAGTGCTCCGGATGTATTGCTTGCCTATCCTCCGGCCTCTCCAAAAATCAGGAGACTGATCCGTCTTATTCAAAAATATCCCGGGACACGCTTTTCCTGTTTAGTGGATCATCCCGACGGTGCACAGCTAATTTCTGATTTATTCAATGCATCGGGCCTCACCGCATTTGTGTATATAGACCTGAATCTAGGTATGAACCGGACCGGTGTAACACCTGAAAAGGCAACGGCTCTTTATCAGAAAATAAAAATGCTTCCGGCAATGAAGGTGCTGGGTTTCCATTCATATGACGGGCACATCAGAGACCAGGACGTAAACGAACGCAGAAGAAATGTTGAACAGGCTTTTGAACCTGTTCTCAAATTAAAAAAGGAACTTGAAAAACTGGAAGGAAAATCCCTGACACTGATCGCAGGAGGCACACCAACCGGTCTTATTCATGCCGCGGCGGGTGACAGAGAAAGCAGTCCCGGCACATTCATTTTCTGGGATAAAGGTTATTCCGATCTGCTGCAGGAACAAAAATTTGAATGGGCCGCCTTGGTCATCAGCCGGGTGATTTCCATACCGGCAAAGGATATGATTTGTATGGACCTCGGACATAAATCCGTAGCGGCAGAAAATCCCCAGCCGAGGATATTTTTTTTAAATGCACCGGATGCTGTTCCGGTTTCACAAAGCGAAGAACACCTGGTATTAAAGGTATCCGATGCCACTTCTTTTAAACCCGGGGATGTATTATATGGGGTTCCGCTGCATATTTGTCCGACAGTTGCACTCTACGAAAAAGCCTGGTTGGTAGAAAATAATCACGTAACCGGCAGCTGGAGAGTGATTGCCAGGAATCGCGAAATCAATGTTTAAAGGCGGTTACTTTATATTATTCGTTGATCGTATATCGTATATCGTCAATCAATAAACGATCCAGATAAGCGTTACACGGCAATCTATCTGCTCACTCCCTCACCAACCCACTTATTATCCGGATTATAATAATTAAATAAAAGCAAAGACAGTTTCCGGGTTAACACCCAGGCTTCATTATTATAATCCCAACTTTGGTCAGTATTGTTTTTTGTGAATATGCTGAAGATGTAGGGATGCGGTGCATTAACATAAAGAATTTCATTGCGGCTTTCATCAACCGCGCCACTTTTTGTAGCCACAAAAACATTCGGTGGAATTTGCGAAAGAGCCACTTCATCCCAGTACTGACGGCCCATGATCCGAAGCATTCGGTCACTGCTGGCCCTGCTTATTACTTTACCTGTTTCAATCCGTTCCATAAGACGGGCGATCTCCTGCGGTGTCGTCTGACCCCAACCAAATTGCTCACGGTCTTTTTCACGACCCGGTGTACGGCTATTCACTCTCGTGTAAATATATCCGAGACTGTCCAGGATCTGGTTGATACGCAATCCTCCTCCCGCGATCCCCTGCAACATCAGACTGGCTGTATTGTCGCTAAGTGACAGGGAGAGCAACATGAGTTTGCTTAACAGGATTTTTTCGCCGGGCTTAAAGGACGCCAGTACATCTTCTCCCGGATCGTAATTCAGCGTATCCTGGTACACCATCACCTGGTGATAGTCAAGTTCCTTCCGGCAAATTTTGTCCATGATTCCGATCATGATCGGAATTTTTACCACGCTCGCCGTTGGGAAAACGGTATCAGCATTATATGTCGCGATGCGATTTTTTTGCAGGTCGTGCACGTAAACACCTGCAACACCATGGAATCCTTTTACCAGCGTTTCAATTTGTAACTGGAGACGCTCATCTGTTTTCTGCGCGAAAATGCCGGAACTCAGGAAGAGAAGCGATAAGCAGAACAAAAATTTCATTGCAGTTTTTTAGATAAAAACAAAAATAGGGATTGCAGAAATAGTTTGCCCCTTTTTAAAGATGATAAAATCAGCCCGTCGGAGTAACTTGCAGTGCTGAAAAATACAGGTTGATGCAAAAGACTATTGAAGAACAATTTCCACAGGTAACCTCGCCAGCGCTGCTTACAACAACCGCGTATCCGATCCTTCTGATGATCAGCGTTTCTCATTTGCTGAATGATACAATTCAATCTTTGATCCCTTCTATTTATCCGATTGTAAAAACGAATTATCATCTGAGTTTTGCCCAGATTGGACTGATAACCCTCACCTTCCAGCTCGCTGCTTCACTGCTTCAGCCTCTAGTAGGCCTTTTTACCGATCATAAGCCCCAGCCTTATTCCCTGGCTACCGGAATGGCCGTTACACTTGCAGGTTTGATTTGTATGTCGCTGGCCGGTCATTTTCACGTATTGCTTTTTTCCGTTGCCCTGATTGGTATTGGTTCATCCATATTTCATCCGGAAGCCTCTAAAGTGGCCTACATGGCGTCTGGTGGAAAAAGAGGATTGGCGCAATCCATTTTTCAGGTTGGAGGAAATGCTGGTTCCTCGCTGGGACCGCTGTTGGCGGCACTCATCATAGTTCCCATGGGACAGAGTAGCATAGGATGGTTTGCTGTTCTGCCATTGGTTGCCATCGGCGTGTTAATGATTGTAGGCAGATGGTACAAACTCCATCTCCCAACCCTGAAACAAAAAATTAAATCCGGTCACGGTGAAATCCCGCAGCTTTCAAAGCAAAAAATATTCTGGTCTATCCTGATCCTGGTTGTATTGATTTTTTCCAAGTACTTCTACCTGGCCTCAATGGTCAGTTATCTTACTTTCTACATGATCGCAAAATTCCAGGTCTCTGTCCAGCATGCCCAGATCTTTCTCTTCATATTTCTATTTTCTGTGGCGGCAGGCACCTTGCTCGGTGGTCCGATTGGAGATCGCTTTGGGAGAAAATATGTTATCTGGTTTTCTATTTTGGGAGTGGCTCCGTTCACACTTTTATTGCCTTATGCAAGTCTTTTCTGGACAGCCGTATTGACTGTAATCATCGGTGTCGTGCTGGCTTCCGCTTTTTCAGCTATCCTCGTTTATGCCCAGGAGTTACTACCCGGCAAAGTGGGTATGATATCCGGTCTGTTTTTTGGTTTTGCATTCGGGATGGGCGGACTGGGTTCGGCCCTGCTCGGTGTATTGGCTGATCACAAGGGAATAATATATGTTTACCAGGTTTGCGCCTTTCTTCCTCTGATCGGATTACTGACTGGCTTCCTTCCCAATATTGGGGGCAGGAATCGCCTGAAGCCTTCTTAACTTGTGGAAAGGATGAAAATTTTACCCTAAAATAATTGTACATGGAAAAATTTGCAGGTCTGCGTATATTAAACCACCACCGCTTTCGAATTTCCATTCCCTGGCTATGTCTGCTCTTTTTTTTGTGTATCGCCGGGAGAGCCCAGACCAAACCGTTTAAAGTAATTGCTTTTTATACCGGCCGCGAAGACACGGCGCATATCAGTTTTCTGCATGAGGCGAACAACTGGTTTCCGAAAATGGCCACACTAAATCATTTTACATACGATTCCACGAATGATTGGAATAACATGAATGCAGATTTTCTTTCCAGGTACCAGGTAGTCATTTTCCTGGACACCCGTCCGGATGATTTGGCACAAAGAAAAGCTTTTGAAGATTACATGAAAAAGGGTGGTGGCTGGATGGGATTTCATTTTGCCGGCTTTGCATTGACTCCTTCTGCGTTCCCTCAGAATTGGGACTGGTATCACAATGAATTTCTGGGTGCAGGATCTTACGTAAGCAATACCTGGAGGCCAACACCCGCAGTGCTGCGGGTAATGGATAAAAACAGTCCGGTCACCCGTAATCTTCCGGATACATTCCGTTCGGCTGCCAGCGAATGGTACCGCTGGTCGAACGACCTTAGAAATAATTCCGACATAGACATCCTGCTGGCAATCGATTCTTCCAGTTTCCCGCTCGGAACCGGTCCCAAATTGCATGAAATCTGGCATAGCGGATTCTATCCGGTGGCATGGACGAACAAAAAATACCGGATGGTGTATTTTAATATGGGGCATAATGATATTGATTACGAACACCATACCGATAAAACACTTTCCTCGACATTCAGCAGCCCTGAACAGAATCAGCTAATATTAAATGCGCTGATCTGGCTGGGAACCAACAATAAATGAAAAATTCAGGAAATGAAAACAGTAATCATAACAGGCGGCAATGGCAACCTGGGCACCGCAGTAACCAAAGAATTCCTTGATAAAAATTACCGGGTGGTCGCTACGGTCCCCGACGAAAAACTAAAATCTGAATTCCAGCCACATCCCAATCTTGATGTTTCGGTCGTCAATCTGATGAACGAAAAGGAAACCGCCGGTTTCATTGAAATGTCTATTCAAAAATATAAATCCATTGATGCCGCTTTGTTATTGGTGGGAGGCTTCGCGATGGGCGACCTAGCTGCTACCTCCGGTGATGACATCCACAAACAAATTGCCCTGAATTTTGAGACGGCTTATTATGTGACCAGGCCGCTGTTTGATCATATGCTGGCAAACAAAAAGGGAAGAATCGTTTTTATCGGTGCCCGTCCTGCACTGAATCCGGCACAGGGAAAAGGATTGGTCGCCTATGCGCTTAGCAAATCTCTATTATTTAAACTGGCCGACATCCTGAATGAAGCTGCCAAAGGAATAAACCTGACGGTTTCGGTTATTGTGCCCAGCACCCTGGATACACCGTTGAATCGTAAATCGATGCCGGATACCGATCCCGACATTTGGGTAAAACCTGGCGAGATTGCAGAAACACT
>JGI1027J12803_100117675_pt1 | contig 42959 bp, 31 predicted proteins | sample IowNatreferecore_FD_12803 | JGI IMG/M metagenome (IMG submission 12803) | reverse complement strand
CCGCCCGTTTCGCAAGATGATTTGGCTGGCCGTCTGGCGGCGCGTGGAATCACACTCGATCAAACTGCCATTTCGAGGATCGAAAGTCAGGCACGGTACTTGATGGACTACGAGATCATCGCAATCGCCAAATGCCTAAAAGTTTCCGTAGGCTGGCTCTTTGGAGAGAAAGACTAAGCCGCCGGAGTCAGCAAAGGCTTCGGTCCGGCCCCGATGGGCGCAACGTGTGACGAGGACACCGGAGCCACAGCCACCGGGGAAACCGGCTCAACTGAAGGCATCGGCTCCACTTTCGGCATTGGCTGTGGCTCTTTGCCTGGCCGACGTGATCCCGGCTTGGGTATCCCCGCCAAGACGCACCATTGCTCAAACAGATTACGCCGCGCCGACGCCAGCCTTTGCAACTCAAGAGGGAAGTTCGCGTTGTCGATCCGGTTGTCGATAGCCGCAAGTTGTAGCCTTAATTGCGCCAACATTTCCGTATGCGCATTCGTCGTGATCTTAGGATTCGGGGCGTAGCTCGGGGGACTGGCTGGCGTTTCGTTATCGCTCAATTGTTTCGCCAACTAACGGTTACGAGAGGCAGTCCAATTATCGCGGCGATACCACGCAATCAGCGTTTGTTCGGGAACACAGTGCCTCTTGGCAATTTGCGCAAGTGTACCTTGGCCTTCCACCCATTCTTTGCGGCATTGCAACCGCAATGCAAGGGGATGGCGTGTGCGGGGCATATTTGTGCCAATCATGGCTCAAAAATACATGTCGTGTCTGAATTGGCAACTCGAAGGCCAAGTTCTTTCAACTCTCACGCAAGGACGCACGGGCTTGTTTGGTTCACGCCCCGGGATATCGCGTACTGTGGAGTCGAAAGTGCCAAATCTTTCACACGCACGGCCCCATCCTCCGACTCCGCAAGGAAAGAGAATACACTTGGTCAATGATTGGAGGCGAGGGTCGGAATCGGACAGGTAACGAGCTTTAAGCACCGTCGTCCCGTTCAATCATGACTCCCGCACTCACAGGCCTGCCGCGTGACAGGCAACGAAACCGCCTGTAAAATGGGCGTTTCCCGGTGTTTCGTCAAGTCGCCGAGTACTCAATCACTACTCACCAACGAGTCGGAAAACTCATCCAAACCGGCGTTGCTGGCACTTTTGCCGGCACCAAAACCGTTGAGAAACGCCCGCCAATTCACGCGCCATCTGACATTCACGGTAGTGATATATGAGTACGCGATCCATTCCGGCAAGGATTTCTACGCATTGCTTCTGAGGGAATGCAGCCCGGCATTTGCGTCTCGCACTAACATCCGCCGATGAGTCATTCGGTCGCATTCATCGACTCCCTCGCGCTGAATGTCGTTGAGACAAGAATTGATCCGCAGCAGCCTTGCGCCTGTTGTATAGAAAAGCGCCGCCAAGGACTGGGCGCCTGCCGCAGTCATCAGCCGTCTGTCAGCCCCGCAGGTCTGAGGCTTACAGCCTTTACACGCTTGCCGGACCAACACCGTCCACAGTCTGCAATTCAGATGCCCAGCGAAGCGCGGCTACGAGCAATCTGTCAACGGCCATCGAGTCAAAAAAAACGCTCCAATGAGCGGCTGCTACTATCTCAACAGGTTTTGTGGCTGTTGCTTATGCAAGGCACAGTCGACTGACTCTGTCGCCCTTCCTCACTCGTTAGGAGGAATGCGGATTAGTAACCAACTCCTATTTTTTCCTGCTCACGCCGATCGTGGCAACAATGGCATCCACGGTTTTCCATCGTAATTACCCTGCTTCCAGATTGCGATGATTCGTTGAGGTAGGTACGCTGTAGAAGGAGGCGGTGATTAGTTCCATGCCACCATAACCAAGGGCGCGTTCCTTGCACAGATCGTCGTTCCACTTCAATGGTTTGTTTTTGGCGCTCTGGTTCGTCTTATTCAGCGAAATACCGACATCCCGCAGGAACTTACGGAGATGGTTACGACCTTGTTCGTCTAAAGGGGCTTCGTCGAGCCGACGTGCTGCGTACATCATTTCAACGCGCGGCGCGACGCCCTCCTGCCTCAATAATTCAACGAGCGATCTCTGTCCCTCCTTAGTGCCGCACGCGAACAGGAATGTGATGTTCGCTGATCTGAACCACTGCGCAGCGCCATCCGGCAATCGTTTGCCCACGTGTTCGTCTTTGTCCGTTAAATCTGGCGTGAGGCCGAGCATCAATTGCACCGAAGTCCGTGCCTGTTTGCCGGACATCAGGAAGTCGTCGAAGAACCACACTGGCCCGCGCCAACCTGCAACTTCTCCAATCGAGACGACGCGTACCGATCGCTTGGAAATGAAATATCCCAGCAGCTGCGCACTTTCACCAGACTTCGCTGTCAGCTGCACCGCAATCAGTTCTGGGTCTTTAGAAAGATTCGCCCATGGGTTCGTAAGTAGATAGAGATCGAGCATCTGAAATTTCTCAAGCATGTGCCACGCTGGTTCCCGGAACTCGTGGGGGAACTGCTTAACGAACGTCTCGACGTGCCACATGTTGACGCGCTTTCGACGATCCTCATTAGCCTCCCGTTCTGGTAGTTGGTAGACGCACAGCCGATCAGCAACCTGGGCAGGCCATCCCGATCTTGTTGAGCCAACGTGCGCAGAAGTGACTTCAGGACCATTGCCGCGTTCACTTCCAATCCGCTCAACGGTTTATCCAGGCAGATGAGGTCAGGGTTATGAATCAGTGCCGAGCAGATCAGCACCTTTTGCTTCATCCCTTTTGAATAACTCGAGAGACGGCGGTTCATGACGTCCGCGAGATCGAACAAGCGCAAGAGCTCACGGCTGCGGCTCAAGATCAGTGATTCTTTCAGATGGTACAAGCGCGCAGTGAACTCCAGAAATTCCAAGCCGGTCAGACTTTCGTACACGCCACCCGTTTCGGGCACGTATCCGAGTCGTTGTTTGATCGAAAGCGATTCCGCGCGGGCGTCCGAACCATCAACTGAAATCTGCCCCTGTGACGGAACAAGAATGCCGGCCAGCATCTTGATCGTCGTACTTTTGCCGGAGCCAATTGGACCAAATAACCGACGATCTCACCGCGTTCGACGCGGAATGAAATCGCATCCACCGCGAGAGCGTCGCCGTACTTTTTAGTAACTTCGCGAAATTCGATGTTCATGTGATGGGAGAGGCGGTGGGAGCATGTATCATTTCGAAGGATGATTGTCGCCGCGCAAACCACCGGCGTTCGCGAGACCAGGCAAGGCTGATCCATGCCGGAGTCATGCGTCAGCGTGCCTCGACACACTTCCAGAATCATTTTTCGTCCCGCTGGATTTCGCTCCCTGTTGTTTCAGCCCGCGCCAAGCTCGACGTCGACCTCTTTCAACACACCTCGCTCGCGCAAGACGGAATAGAGATCGAGTTGATTCTCAATGGGGTCATTGCTTCGCGACGGTGCACGAGTTCCGGCGGCTTCTCGTGTCTGTTCGAGTTCATCTGCTGTCAGCGGCGCAATGGCGCGTAATCTGACCGGTCGATTATCGCCGGTCGCCCGCCGCTCGGCCATCAACGCTTGTGCCGCCAAGAGACGCAACTCTCCAAAGCGATAGGGAATCTGAAGTAGGCACGGAGTGACGTCGTTCAGCAGCTTTTCCAAGACAGGTTGAACACGCGAGTCTCTGGTGGGCGATCTGGAGAGGTTGCGCAGCGCAATCGCACGATCATCGCGGCTGCCATGCGCGAGTGTCTCCAGATAAAAATGGACATCTTCGTCTGTCGACTTAGGTGTCAGCGGGATCGGTTCGCCATCGGGCGCGCGAACTGGAGAGGCGCCATTCAATTTTGGCAGCCATTCATTGCGAATTGCATCCGAGTCTTCCGGATAGAGTCCGGCATAGTCACCTTCACTCGTCCAGACCGCGTCATCTGGACCGAGGTCGAAAGTTTCACGGACATGAGCGAGAGATGGCAGGATCAAATCACGATTGGCAGCCGCAACGTTGCGGTTACCGCGGCCGAGGCGTGGTGATTTCAACAGGGCTGTGCTCGTGAGCGGGTATCCTGAATTTTGGAACGACACTTCCACACAGCGACGTTTACTGTTCCATTCAATTCGAATCACCACGAGTTCGATCAGCTCTGGAGTAGACGAAATGAACCAGCGCCCGTACCACTGTGGCATGGCGTCTTTGGGAGCGCGGTGATAAAGGGCGCCTTCCGTGGAGAGATATAGTTCCCGAGGTTGCCGCTCGGCGAGCCAGAGTTTGACTTCCGCAAGCATCGGCACACTGTCCGCGGGATCACACCGGGTCAACGATTGTCGGGCATCAATGGACTCACCTTTCCAAAGCACTTGCGACCCACGCGGAACTATGCGGCCCGGACACGAGAATGTAACTTCCTTTCCTCCATCTGCGGACAAATGGAGTACGCCCGGAGCAAAGAAGGTGGTTAACCATTCGTCGAAGAGGCGCGAAACTGCTTCTGCCAGAGGGCGACGCGATTGCGCGCCGGGTCTGACATCCATCACCAGAAAACAGGACTTCAATCCCATGGTCTTATCGATTCCACACGTAAGCCACCTCTCCGCGCGAATCGTAGAACACAACGCGGTCGAGTGTGTCCTGCGCACTAGCCCGCGTCGTGTCGGGGTTGGCGCGCATTCGCTGCATTACACCATTCAGGAAGTCTTCTGTCAAAGACCTGTCGAAGTTGTATCCCTCGGTTGATGGTCGCACTTGCACGGCGACTACCCGTCGCGTGAATGCCGGCACGCCGGGACGAGTGTAGTCAACCGCTTTGTCGCGAATTCCCCGCATCAATCCGTTGCCCAAGGCATTCCTCGCATCCGCCTCAGAAGCCGAAGCCGGGGTAGTTAAATCCGTTGAATACATCTCGCGTCCTTCAGTCGCGCCACCGGAGAAGGTCAGTCGCACGTCCGGCCCCCTGTTACGGGGGCCCGCAACGGTCGCCGTTTCCGGATCGCCAAATTCCGACTCACGAGTCAGTTCGTTGTACGCCACTCTCAGTTCAACATTGTCCGCCATCAACGCTCTCAGATCGGTGACGGCCCGTTCCGGTTGGGCGGCGTATCGCGCCTCTCGGGACAATTCGACCGCGGCGCGAAGTTGCGTGATAGGCGTTGAGGCATCTCCCGGGGCCACTGCCCAGCGCCCGCGTATGGCAGTCGTCCAATTGATGACTCCCTCCCTCGTCATTGTGGGATGTCCTGCAAGCAGGGCATTGAGCAGTGGGATCGCTTCTTCTGGCCCGAGAGTCGATCTGACGATGAACTGTTCGAACGGAGCCACATTCAGTTCACCGGGACGAGTAAGGAAATCGACGACCGCCGGCGCGTTCCGGAGAGCCGTCGCGTGTCCAGAGTCCCGGAACCGTTGAGCCCTGTTAGCATCGAGCGTGTCCAGGAAAGAATCGACTCGCGCGTCGCCAGCAGTCGCACCCGTCCGGCCCCTTCCTCCAACAGAAATGTTTTCGGGCGGGCCACCTCCGCGTTTCACTGCGCCAACCAGTTCCGCCAAGGTCGGCGTTCGAGTTGGCAACCGGAGCCTCTCTTGAGTGCCCGCGCCGATTTCGACAATCTCGCTGCCGCGAGCCTGCCAGGTTTTGAAGTCCGGGTGCTGCGACAACGGTCGTCCTTCCACCATCATGTTTTCGCGAGCTTCACCGCGTGTAGGATCGACCGCAGCCGCGATATTGCGGCCGATGCGCACGCGGCCTTTTGTCGCCAACGACACCGCATCCGCCACGTAACGGTACTCAGCGGCGAGGGCTTCTGAATGGGCTTGGAGGTAGTACCGGTTGAAGTCCGCATGCCAGCGTTGCTGCTCCGGGCCGCTCATGCGATCGAAGTCGATTCCCCGGTAGTCGAACCCGGTTCGTGTTCGGATCTGTTCCAGCGCTCGGATTTCGGCAAGTTCGTGTACGAGAAATGCCACATCTCGAACTTGGGGGGCGCGTCCACTTGCCAATCGTTGCCACGCCTCGTAATTGGCGCGATCAAACGAGATGCCTTTGCTGTTGAAGAGGTAGTTCTTAACTGCTCTTAGCTGCTCGTTTGAAGCCGGAACACCCGCTTCGCGCATTGAGCGCTCAACCGCGCCGATGTCACCTCGCTGAAGTAGAGCCTGTCGCACTCCTTCCGTTGCATCTCTTGCGTATCCCCAGTCAATGTCTCGGATCGTCGCACGGCTTCCGGCGGGTGGTTCGGGGCGTGCCATCGGATCCCGGGCTCCCGCTGCTTCTTCCACCGAACCTGCGAGTTCGACGCGGCCGCCGATCTCACCGACCGCTCCCGGTGCCCGCTTGTAAACACGGAACGGGGCTTCATTTTTGGGTTGAACCAAAAATGATTCTCCCCCCGGTTCCATCCGTGCACTGGTGGCGGACAGGTCGAGAACGAACGTATGCGCGGAGTCAGTCACCATTGTCTCCGGCAAGCTTCGGAAATAGCCTAGCGTCTCCTGATACATATCACCCCGGACGAGGAAATCGGAGCCGACGGGTTCCATTGCGCGCGAAATGCGGATGCCTTGCATCGCGCGAAGTCCAGTCTGCACCTGGCTTTGGACCGCACCACTGCGAACCTGTCCCGCAAGTTCGGCGCTGATGCCGAAGCGGGCGAGTTGCCGATCCCGGGCTTGCTCGGTTTCTGGACGATTTTTATCAACCGACGCATCGGCACTTTCGACAATCGCTCGAATGCGATCTGCCAATGCATGCTCTGATAGCACGGCACGCTGGGTGTCTCCGATCAGTCGATGTCGGAGTGTTTGACTTAGTTCAGACGCAAAAGTGACTTCGCGCATCGTTGCATCGAGAGCCTGCATTGCGCGGATGTGGCGAAAGTTGAGTCCTGTTAATTCGCCACTGAGACGGAGATTGGCAAGTGGCCGTCTGAGGAGGGCATTGGCGAGTGCGGTTGCACCAACGAAAGCCACGTTCTCGAGACCAATCTCTGTTGCCTCGCCCCCGGTCAGGCCGCGGCCTCGAGTTTGTTGTGCCTGGGCGTTGGCCATGACGAGATTAGCTCCGACGAACGCAGTGGTCACAACACCCGTCGTAGCCAGTTTCCCCCCTATCGTGGCGGCACGCGCCTCACCTATCAGCGCCGTGAAACCGCGAGCAAGAACGCGCCCGCCGCCAAAGAAAAGAATGTTCTGACCGAGCTGGCCGCCAAAATCACCGAGGGACGGATCGCGTGTGGTTAATGGATAGGACATCACGGTAAACGCGGTGGCCTCGGTGAGCACTCCCACCGTTGCCGCTCCAGCTTCGACCCACACGGAGGCGCCCGCACCAACACCCCACGCCGCTCCTACGGCGCCCTCCACATAGGCGCCGATTCCGCCGGAGAGGACGGCGATGCCGACCATAATGATGAAAGTCATGAGGCGATCCCAAAACCTGTGGTCACTAATGATCTCCTCCATTTTCTTGACCCAGGTCTTCCATTCCTCGCCATCGGCCTTCTCTCGGAGCTTTTTCTGCGCTTCTCCGCGATCGCCGTACCTCCACATCATGAGAATTTCGTGCCACTCACGATTCAACTTGTGGGCGGAGTCCATCGCGTCCGAGAGGATGTCGTTGCCGTGCCTGCCGGGGGCGATCGATCGAAGCGCACCCATCACACTCAAACTGTCGTAGAGCTCCTGCCACACCCGATCCACCGTATCCAGGTTAAGCGCCAGTGACGCGCCAGTTTGAAGGCTGCTCACTTCGTCAAAGATCGCTTTCACCTCGGACTGTGCGGCGCGTGGGTTTTGAAGAAGTTGCGCGCGAACCCGGGCAAGTCTGTCGCGAAGTTCCTGCTCCATCTTGTCCATGTCGCTGACCACATAGGTAGACCCGGTATCAACCTTCACGGTCGTCATCTCACTGGATCTCGCCTCATCCAGCACCATGCGAATCTGAGCGAGCCACAACTCGAGCGCGACTACCGGGAAAAGAACAGAGTGACGTTCGGCAATATCCAGGCGAGCTCGCGCCGCTGGATACATGTCGGACACCACAACAGCGTCGACGTAGCCTTCGGCTGTGCTGCGGATGAGGTTGTATATGTTTGGCCAGCCGCGAAACTGCACGGCAAGACCTCCGGCAATTCGCAATCCGTTCAGCACCGTCGTTACAATTTCCAATTGCCCGCGTGACTGGCCATCCCATTGAATGGCTTCGGCATCGCTCGCATCCGTGAAACGGCGCACGCGGGCTTCCACTCGACCTCGAGTATCCACGATGCGACCGCGTATCTGGTGCGTTTCAGGGGCAACGAATCGTTCCCGAGTCATGCTGCCGGTGTCCTTATTGAAGATGATCTCGAACGCGGGCGCATCAGGCGGTCGCGCCAAGTCGCCGGCGATGCCTAGCATGTCGCCGAGATTGTTAAAAATTAGCCCCAGTCGCTCCATGATCAGCGCTTTGTTGGCTCCCGGTGTTGGCATAATCCGCGCCGCAGCGCCAAGCGCTGCCTGATCGCCGAGGGGTGATGACAAAATTTGTGCCTCTGTTGTAGCGGTCACCTCTGAGGGATTGATGCCCGCGCGGCGCATCGCGTCTATGAGATTCAGTTGGTGCTGCACCAGGAGTGCCGACCGCTGCTGTGTCGGCTCTTCAGGTCGCCGCCGCCCGGATAGATCAACCGTGAGGACCGTCGGCCGCACGCTCCCCAGAATCTCCGTTGGCAAATCCTCACGTGGAATTCCGAACATGGGCGGACTGGCAATGAGCCGATTCGCGCCGGTGGCCTCGCCGTACAGAGTGTTGGCGACTTCCTCGATCGTGGCGTCGTTAGGTTGAGTGACGCGGATCCAACTTGGAAGTTGTTGCGCCGCCATCCACTCAAACTGGACAGCACGCAACGGACGCTCGTCAGCAGCAGCTGCCGCCGCGGTAAACTCCTCCGGGTGAGCGGCACGGTATCGAACGGCGTCGACATACGTGTTTTGTCGCAATGCAGCATACACGTACGGATCGATCGGATGTGAAAACGCAAGGCCAGCGGGGATTGACTGCGGACCGAACGGAATGATCAAGGTTTGCTGCTGCAACAGAGTTGGCAACAATGTCCCGGCGGTCGGGGGCGGGCTGGGGATGGTCGTGTTTGTCAATGCCGCCGGCGTCCAATTACGCGCGAGATGTCGAGCAACTCTTGGAGCGACGCGCCCAATTGATTCGACGACACGGGACAACAGGCGGCGGGTCACTTCGGATACCACGCCCGGTTTCCACAGAGGCATACCGTACGGCGATGGGTAGCAATCCCTTCCAATGTTTACTGCATCAGCCAGCGAGTCCGGCAACAGGTATTTGGGAAACATCAACCATATCGCCCCTGGATCGTTTCGAAACGGAGCCAGCAGTGAGCGAATCAAATTCCCTGTACTGCTACCCCACCTCATTTCCGGAACCGGCAGCGTGAACGGCGTAGTGTCGAGGCCTCTGATTACCTCCTCCATCATCTGAGATCCGAACTGTCCGATCCAGTCGAGCGCCGTGTACTGCATGATCGGAAAAGTGTCCGATCCCGATGATGTCGGCACTTCTGTGTCGCGTTGAATCGATTCGAGCCCGCCAACTTTGTTGGATGATGGCGGCGTGCGGCTTTGTTGCGCGACATGCGTGAGCTCATGTGCCATCAGCGTCAGATTCGACAAACTCTGATTCGGTCCCAGCCATATATGATTACGATGAGTAAATGCTCGGGCGTGAAGTTGATCGGCCGCTTCCTGCGCGACTGGGTCGTCGTGGACGCGGACGGAACCCAAGCCGGTTCCGAGGAGCGATTCAACCCGCGTTCGAATCAAGGGATGGACCGGGCTGCCGCTTCCGGGCGGCTTCAAATCTTTCATGTCCGCCGTTTGATCGCTCACTTGGGACTGAACCGGACGCGACGTGGCACCTTGGCTTGCCCCGTGGGTGACTGTCTCAGCGACAAAATCAGCTTCACGCTCGCCGTCATCGCCGGGCGGGTTGATCGTGAGCTTGGCTTGAATGGCGCGAGCCTGGAGAAGGGATTGCATCGCGCGATTGCCGGCGGCGCGTTGAAACCGCAGAGCGGGATGCGACGAGGGGACAAAAATCGGAGGAACAGCAACCGATTGCGGAGTCGGAGCCGGAGCAACGGTTTGAGTCGGAGATTCTTTCACGGTACAGCGACCGGATTCGGAGCGAAACTAGATTTAGGTGGCGCGCGGCTTCGTACTAGGTGATGCGAATTTGGACTCGTCGATTCATAAAGCCGGCACCTCCGCCTGTCACGAGAGCACGAGCCCAATCACTCCCGTAGAATTCGAGTTCTATGCGGGATTCCGGGACACCTGCGGCGACAAGGTACGCCCGAACATTTTCCCCGCGTTTCTGAGAAAGTGCCTGCGGATTCGGTTCGTCTTGTGTGGCTGCGCCGCCGACAACGGCCTTCGCACTGGGCCATCTCTGAAGATTGCTTACCACCGTTGAAAGCAGCTGCGGATGTGATGGCCTTAAATCCGCTAAGCCCGGCTCAAATCCCTCGAGCACCACCGAACCTGCGGAAGTGAAGAACGAGTTCGCCACAGACTCAAAACCGGAGGATGGATCGGCCACACACTCAGCGCGCCGAACGATTGTCGATGACGAGTCATTGAAAAATCCCGCGCTCCAGCACTGGATATTCCAGCGTAAGCTCCCAAGCACGCGTCCGGTTTCAAGGACAACCGCGACTGTCTCGAAATCTTTAGCCTCGTTGACTTGCAACATCGGCGTATCGTTGAGCACAGCGCTTGGATTCGACGCGTTGAAAGGGCGGCTTCCCTCCCGCGCTAGTCCTTGTCCCGACCGGTCCCCGAACCGCGCCTGCACCGATTGCGGTTCGTCACCCCAACGAGAGGCACCGCGATTCCATTGCGCTCCATAGAAGGGATCGGTATCTCCCTCCCCTTTGTCGACCTCAGGGTTGGTGGCTGTCGTACTGCCGAAACCAAAGAACCCCGAGACACCCGACCTGTGGGTGTCAATGGTGGAAACAGTTTGGATAAAGGAAATGTTTTTGGACGCCGACGCCACAGCGGCATTGGGGATAAACTCAATGCGCGCATTCACGGCGCCACCATGAGCTCCTCCACCTATGGGGACGAGAGACCATTTCATGATGCCGTCCGGAAGGTTGACGGAGCCGACGTCCGCCGGACCCGCACCGGGACCGCCGCCACTTGGAGCGGGTTGACCTTGTTGGAGTCCCTGGTATCGCTCGCTTCGGAGATCGTCGAACTGCACTTGATGCGAGTCTGCGGCTTGATTTGCGCCACCGGCAAACATGGATTCAACAGAACGCCCTTGCACAACGGCGTCCGCTGCTGCGTCTGCCTGTTGTTCGTAAGTGTCCCCTGGCGTACCGACGTCTCCCGGAAGTTGGATGCCGATTCGTTGCTGGACAACGTGCGCGGTCTCGTGCGCCGCCGTGTGCAAATCAGGCGGGTGCTTGAATGCGACGGAGTCTCCAACAGCATACGCCGCTGCGCCCAACTGCTCGTTCGCCTGCGCGGCGGAGCCTCCCACGTAAGCTTGCAACCCGCTCACGTCGTGTTTTCCGAAAGCTTGCTGGATCTTGTCCAAATGCGGGAGCGGTTGAGCGCTGCCCGTCATTCCCTGATCGGCTGTTTCGTGCACCCCAGCAGAATTCGTCTTTGAATCGGCGTTGCTCGAAGAAACCATCTCTTGAACAGCTTGGTTGCCAATGCGCCGTTGAAGCTGCAAAACCGGGTGCGTCGGAGTCTCGCGAACCGGTTCGGGAACGGGAGCCGGAATATCCTCCGCAGTCTTCTCCGGAACCTGAAAGTCGTGATCTGATTTCTTCATCGGCCAGAAAAGTTCAAACGCGTTCGCGGATCAGTTCGTAGTACTCGCGAAAATCCGCTTTCGCCGGAAGTCTTCCAATTTTCTGCAGTTCGCGGCCAGTAGCGACGACGATATATTCCATCGTGACGGCAGCGCGATTCCGTTTCGCGCGCGGTGCAGCTGCGGATTGTTCTTCGGCAGCGAGAAATGCACTGGCGAGCGCGATGTTTCGAATATTTCCGCCCGACAACTCGAATTGCTTCGCAAGAAATCCAAAATCAATGTCGTCGGCCAATGGTGTCGCCGATGGAAATGCACCCCGCCAAATCCGCTCGCGGTATTGTGCGTCGGGAAATGAAAATTCGACGGTGTGATGAAGCCGGCGGCGGAACGCGTCGTCGATGTTGTTGCTGAGATTCGTCGCGAGGATGACGATGCCTTCGTACTCTTCAATTTTCTGGAGCAGATACGCGACTTCGATGTTCGCGTAACGGTCGTGAGCGTCCTTCGTCTCCGAGCGTTTGCCGAACAACGCATCCGCTTCATCGAAGAAAAGGATCGCGTTGCTGTAGCGCGCCGCCTTAAAGATCGTGTTCAGGTTTTTCTCGGTCTCACCGATGTATTTGCTGACGATCGCCGCGAGATCGATCTGATAGAGATCGAGCGCGAGTTCCCGCGCGATGATTTGTGCCGCCATCGTTTTACCGGTGCCGCTTGGGCCGGCGAACAGCGCGTTCAATCCCCTGCCCAACGCGAGGCGTTTTTCAAATCCCCAACGACCGTACACGATGGGCCGGTGTTTGACAGAGAGACACACTTCCTGCAGCTGACGCAACGCGCGCGGCGGAAGAACGATGTCGCTCCACGAAAAAACCATTTCGATTTTGCGCGCCAATTTCTGGAGCGGCTGACTCGATTCCATGCACGCAGCGGCCTGGAGATCGCCTCGCGACAGATGCGCTCCTTCCGGATCCAGATGCGCGCTCATTCGAGCAGTCTGCACCGCATGATGAATCTGACCTGCGGAGAATGTAAATTTGTTCGCCAAGCCGCCGAGGTCGAGGTCGTCGCCGTTGCCGTTCGCAATTCCATTCACCGCATGTTCCCAAAGCACGAGTCGTTCAGAATAGATCGGAACTGGAAAAGTCAGCGTGAGAAGGAACAGGTCTTCGCCGCAGATGCTTGGGTGCCATGAACGTTCACTTCCCAGAAATATAGGGAAGTCCGCGGTCCGAAACGCATTCGCGAACTGCCGCCGCTTTCCAACCGCAGCTGCATCGTCACCAAGCAATATTTCAAAGTCACGAAAGTATAACGCCGAGCGACGCAGCATGGCTTCACGACGAACCAACGCAACGGTGGTCGACCACGGAGTATCCGACGCGAGAACCTGTCCTACATCCACGACCAACAACGGCAGCTTCAACCTGGCGCACATGGCTCCCGCAGCGGATTGTCGGCCCACACCATTCTTGCCTTGGAACAAAAGGATCGCCGGTTGTTTCAACAGTGATTCGCTCGCGCGTTGCAATCGCAAACGAAGTGATTCCGGGAAAACCAATTCGTCAAACGAACGATCGCAGTCTGCCCGTTGCACAAACGGAACCAATCGCGAATCAAGACCAGGCCGTCCGAGCAAGTGTTCGACGACGCGCAGATCCGTCTTGATGAACCGACTGAGCAAGCTCGCATCGCGGTCCGGCGGATCGGATATCAGGAAGAGGAGTCTATTCGCTAATAACGGCGCCTCCGCGGCAAAGTCTACGCGACGCGCGAGGTGATGTTCGAAATCATCGCAAAGAAGTTTCAACGCCAGATCCACCGTAGGCCGTTTGCGCGTGACGTCGTTCTGGACATATCCAAACAACGTTTCGTACTTCAGATCAATTTCCGCAGCCGCAGCAATCAGCAGCACACCCAGTTCAAGGCGACTCAGACGCAGCCGTTCTCCCAGCGTGAACAAGGGGAGATCCATTCCCCCTTCGCGCGTCGCATGAATTCGCTCATCGAGCTCTGAGCGCGCGAATTCGATGGCGCGCGTGATGGCGTTCGTTGATTGCTCGTCAAACGTCGCATGACCTGGCGCGCGCGGCGCATTGAGAATTCGGTCAACTTGAGCGTCCGGGATGTAAAGGCCGCGATAAGGATCATCGACGAGCACATGCGCGGCGCGCAGTCGCCGCACCTGCCGTTGCAGAAGCAAGTCGAGCCACATCAATTCCGCGAGGAGATACTCAGCGGCGCTGGTAAATGGTTGCATGACTCGTTGACTTGGCCGAGATGTGTTCGGCTAGAGGCGCGATGAAAATTGGGAACACTCCACTCTGATCTGCTGAACTTCCATCCAGGGCACGGTGAACGTCTGGCGATCAATCCCCGAGATGCTCAAAACCAATCGGAGCGGAGGAGCTTGAAGCCGAACACACGTTTCATTGAGACCATCCGTTCCCAGCTGGACGTGGATCGATCCAGGTGCATCCAAAAAATTACGGCGAAGGAATGCGCAACTACTCCGATCAAAATCAGCCATCCGGCGTGCGAAATCCTTCAAAACAATTCGCGCTGCCAGCGAACCGAAGAAGTTGAAATCAGAAAACAGGTTTGAGGTGTCCGATCGTAGATATTCGAGATCTGCCGAGCCGGAAATCAATCGCGCGAGGTGCGGCGCCCATCGCTCCCGCTCTTCGAACGTCATCTCGCATCGGCGCCCGCGCCAAAGTGTGAAGGATGCTGCGTCGCTCGATACTCCTTCGCCCGCCGAACGCTCTGCGCGTTCTCCATGAAGGACGCAACCAAGGGTCGGATCGAGAAATACAAATCGCGGATCCAAACCGCACGTCGTTCGAAGACATTCCATCGCCGATTCAAGTGCGCCCGCGGCCGCATTGGCCTCGAAGCCAACGGAGCTTGCCCACAACCATTCGTCGCTTGCGAGGTCGCGGATAATTAACGCTCTCCCGCCAGCAGGAATGTCGGTGACAAGTTCCGCGAGCCAACACTCGGTCCCGACGCGTTCGCGTTCGATCAGCGTTGTCACCAGCATCAACGGCTTCAACCCCATCGTGATGTCCGTACTGTCGAGCGGAACATCGACCGGTTCTCGCAAGCCAGCCGCGAGCACGAGACCAGAATCGCCGGCGTTGCGCGGAGCGCAGTCACGTCCGAGACATTTCAACAAGACAAACCACCGCAACTCCGCAGCCGCTTGCGAATCAGTTTGCGCCGCGGTGTCTATCAAGCCGGCAATCCCGGAATCGATCAACGAACGCAGCAGGAAGAACGCGCCGCCACAAACCGTTTCGATCCCACCATCCGCACGGCCTAGCAAATGAGCTTGCGCTGTTGAAGATGGTCGCAGCGACGCGACAGTTTGCGCGACCAACTTCGCGTCGCCTCCAAGCATCGAACGGAGACGATCGAGCGCACTGATGTCGTCCGGCGTTGCCGAACTTTTGAGAGCCGCGAACGCTTCGTTGATGTTTCCCTGCAACAGAGCTTCAACAACACTGCTGCCGGATTCGCTTCGGACGAATTCCGCGACGGAAAGCAACTGATCAAGCGTCCCGGCCAAATCAGCAGATGAGTTCGCCGTGTCGCGTCTGCTTGCAATGAGGAATACTCGCAGCGCATCTACTGGTGAACCGGTGCACAAGAGCCTGGATTCCGTCGGAGAATTTAGAAACGACTCGATGATGGTTCGCGCACTTGCAGCCGAGACGGCGGATTGATTCGCGACGGTCTGAAGAATCCGTCGTGCGCCCGCCGGCGATAATTTGGCGAGCACTTTTTCGAGGTTGCCTTCTTCACCTACGCGACGGAGAGCCGCTTCAGTCAAGGAAGGATCTCGAACGAAACCTTCGCAGATGGCTTGTTCGACAGGGAGGCTGCGAAGCGAGTTGAAGGAAGCGTAGTACCAGTTGTCCCACGCCGAACCATGGGCGAAGTCGGTGACGAAGCGCGCGAGGAAAGCCGCGCGGTTGGGGAAACGAATGACTTCGCCAGCTCGCTCGCCGCCGTTCAACACGCGTTGAACAGACCGTCCGATTTCCGTTGTCCATGGACGCGCGACCTGTTCGGGATCCCACGAGGCGTCTACGGCCACTTCCACATCGAGCCGTCGAATGAACCAAAGTGATTCATCGCGCGTGGGGCACAACCATTGCAACTCCTTCGCGCAAATATCCTGGAGCCCGCGCCGGACGTGTCCGTCCAACTCTCCCCGCACCCACTCCGGGAACGGATGATCGCGTCCGACGAGATACTCCGATCGCAGCCGGTGGATATGCAACGCGCTGGGACTGCTAGCTTCATCCATAGGCGTGAGCGTGCGCCGGTCGATCGACGTCCTGGTTGTGAACCTGGTGTGCGTTCGGATCTGCGGCGGCGGGTGAGAATTCTTCGAGAACCTGGATCGCGCCGCTGATGCGAAGCAGCGTGGCGCGCAAATTCTCACGGCGCGCGTCAAGGTCAGCGAGCGCCTGTTGACCGTTGCGGAATTCGTTTCGTAGCGCGTCGAGGCGCTCTTGCAGTTGGATGTTCATAGATGTGTTGGGATGCCGACTACGGCTCGAATCAATTTTACGTCGTTGTCGTCGGAGGAGGCCCATGCCGTGCCGACCATTGGCGACCGATGCGGATCGTTCCGCCACGCTTCTGGTGAACGCGCGACACCGACTCCGTCATTGTCACCTGATGGGACGATGACATCTCCCGCGCGAACGGAGCCGCGAACCCGAATGTCGACTTGGCCGACGAAGGCAACGCGGGAGTATAGATGTTCGGTCCCATCGGAAGGGTTATTGCCGACAACTGCGGGACGATTCGTAATCACCATCGCGTGGTGAGCGTTGGCGGTGTTGCGACTGATTTGTCCTTCATGCACGCCGACGATGTCGCCGGGTTGCAGAGTCTCCTCCGGGCTTGAGCGCGGCAGACATTCGGCAAAATCCGCGCCGCTGGTAGCGTAGGTGACGCTCAAACCTACGTTACTGCCTTCGATGCAACCGACCGCGGCAGCGCCAGCAAAGAAGGTGATGAAATTATTCCCGCTCGTAGGCGGGTTAATTCCAACTTTCAGGGCGAGCACATCGGCGTTGTTGCCGGGAGAAGTGTTTTCGATGATAGCGACGTGGGAAGCAGGAAAGGACGCGTCGCCGTTAGGATCATTTTGCACGTGCAGCCGAGCGATGGGAGCGCCCACGCCGATGCCGACGTTGTCGCCGCCATCGAACGTCACGATACTGCTGCCGCTCCGTATGGACAAAGCACCGCCTACGTCGGCGATGCGCGAATCCCAAAGGCAAAGAGTGGATGGACCGTCGGGCCGACCGAGGTCGCCTTCAACGTGCAGCGTGACAGTGGGATTGACAGTGCCGATCCCGAGCCGCCCCTGCGAATCCAATTTCATCGCGACGGCACCGCCACCCGCATCGGTGCGGCCGGGACTGAAGGAGCCACCGCGGAACCAGCAGAAGTCGGCGTCGCTACGGAAGAAGAGCGTGAAGTCCTGAACGCCGATCCCATAATTCTCGTTCCACAAGTTCAGCATCTGCCGAACACTGGCGCCGAAATGGAAGCGTGCCTGGTCGTCGAGCCGAAGTTGGAGTGTCCCACCGGTGCCCGGAACGCTTTGGCCAGAGTCGTGTTTGCCGCCCTTGAACCAACAAAACTCACTGTTCGACCGGAAGTACGTCGTGCTGGTCTGAACTCCAATTCCGAAAGGCGCCTGATCCCCAACAGCGGCCAACAAATTGATCATCTGCCGTGGCGTGTCGCCAAAACTCAATGTGCCTGTTGGAATATCGACGAAATCGTCATCGCGAACTGCGAGAATAACTTTGCCCGGCACCTCCGGCGGGCCGGGCTGTCCCTTGGGACCCACAGTGAGTCGAACCTTGGAATTGCCCTCATCCGCGTTGTTACCGATGGTGATTCGCAAATCGTTTCCCGCAGCAGCGCCGCCACCGATCCGTTGGATCGATAGCTCACGGTTGTCGTTGAAAACGGTGGCGCTTTGAAATGAAGCCTTGCCGCCGTGCAAGTACACGTCCTTCTTCGCAACAATGCGGCCGTCGACTCGTAACCGGCCCTCGATGCTCGCGAAATCTTCCAAGTCCGGATCAGCCAACGGTGTGCGCCGTTTGATTCGCAAGACATCGGCGGGAGCAAGCACTTCTTCGGCTACGATCCCCACATAATGTCGGCCTTCGATCAGTCGATCTGGATTTGCGGCGACAAATTTGCGGTTAACCCCGTCCCAGTTGGCAGAACCCAATCGCACCAACCAGACTGGCCCGTCTTCGTCATTCGGCAATTCCTGATAGGGAACGGATTCATCAGCGGCGATCTGCGGTGTGTTGGCGCCGGGCGCAGGCGATGTCGAAGCAGCTTTCCCCGCGACGAGTATCGCGTCGTGTGTTGGTTGGGGAGGATCAATTACGACACGGTAGGTTTCATTGATCCGACTGAACTGCGCGCTTTGGGAGCACACTTCGTAACCCGCCGCCGGACGCTGCGCCAACTCTTCATCGAATGCGATCCACACTTCACGATGAAGCAAAGTGGAAAAGCTATCGAACAACGCGGGGTCCAGCTTCTCTTCAAGCAAAACAATAATCTCACGTCCGAACCCATCGATCGCGAACCCTGGCGTGATGAAGACATCCACCGCAGCCGGATCGCCTTCGCGAGGACGTTCGACGAGCTCCAGTCCGGTGACAATTCCCCATGTGTGATGGCCGACGTTATGTCGCCGGCGCATGTCGCGATGATAATCCTGTTGCGCCTTGAAATCCGCTGCGCCCAGGAATTGGTATTCGTAATAGTTCGAACGTTCGATGATGTCGCCAGCCATAAAAATCTACTCCTTTCAATGTGTGCCGGTTCCGGTCAACGATTGCGCCCCTTGGACATCGTATGGACGAGTTTCTTCAACCCGTTCACCTCTGCTGTCAGGTCCTGCAATCTCTTCTCCGTGTCCAAACGCTGCTCAGCCGCATCGTAAGGTCCAAAGCCGACGACCTTGTTGTTCATTTGATAAAGAACGACTTTGTCACCACGCACCGCGAGTGGATTCATCGTCAGGTTCTTGATCCGGCGCGCGTCATCTGCGGACGCGACTTCGCGCACAGATCCGACTTCGATGCCCGCAGCGTCGAGCTTTTTGGTCGTGCCAGCCGCAGGTGTACCAACGAACGTCGGCAGATTGACGGAGTCGGGTCGCACTAATCGTTGGGCAATATTGGAAACGGTCACCTTGCTGACAGCAGCGGAGATTTCCCGGGCGAAATTTTTCGGCAATGCGAAGTTGCCCGACGCGAATGCGGATCGGACGTTGCCGGTCGGATCCACGCGCTGCATCCAATCCATGAGTTCGTTGACCAGCGGCGAATTGGCGTGAACCAATCCCGGACCACAACAGAACTGTTGAACCGCCATCTTGATGAGGGGAACGATGGGGATGACTGACAGCCAATAGAAGAATGACGGAAAAGCGCCTGCGTAATGGCGGCAACCGAAATTGCAAATATCGATGATCTTGCCGTCTTTCACTGTAAGGCAGGCGAGGATCAATCGATCGTCGCGCGGATCGGGTGAACAGGGAGGAATAAACGCGTTGCAGATACAATCGAGTATGTATTGCACCACAAGGGCGACGAGATCGTCCACCGAAGGTTTCATGTTCGCCGCATAGAGGTTTGGATCTGCAACTTCCTCTTCGTCTGGAGGTCGGCACGTAATCTGGTCGAAGACATGCAGCAGTTGGCAACGAGTATTGTGGCAACCTTCGAGATACAAGTCCTCGACAGCCTGGCGAACGCGACAGATCGCGTCGTGGACAACTTGTGCGCTGGTGCCTGCCGGCAAAGTGACGGGACCCGTGGCAGCGGCGATCTGGCCCAGCAACAACAGGTCGTTCGCGGAAACGCGGTCGGTGATGTACTGGGCAGCGTCGCGAATGCAGTTGAACGCGCGCATGGGAAGAGAATCGGGCGCGAGCGCGGCGGCAAGTTTCGCGAGGCCCGATCTGTCATCGTTGGTTTTGCTTGTAGCGCACTCGGGCAGCTCTTCGATTATTCCAAGACGGTAGCCTTCGAGGATGCGTGTCGGTTCACAGGCGCCCGCGGTGCTGGATCCACCGTTCGTCTTGGTGCCGCTCGAACATCCGCAGCTCGAGCCGGAATTTGAACGCGATCCATTTTGCGAGTCGCGGCAGCCGCAACTGCACGATTCACCACCTCCGCAGCCACAGGTGCACGAACTCGACTTGTCCTGTCGCAACATGGTGATTGGCCGCGCCTCCTTCTCTTCGTAGGCAATCGTGATGCACCAGTGTTCCTCAATCCCCTGGCAACTCGGCGGAGGCGCCGGCTGATATGGATCGCAATCGCCTTTGCGCTTCCGCCGACGCGCATTGCACAGATCGCGAATTGCTTTGATCACGTCGAAGGATTGCTCCTCGCAGACTACGATATCTTCACCACACGGATCGATGGCGTAGCCCTTCTTGATGGTGACGAAGCCGTCGCAGTCGTTGCAGACCACTTCCAATCCGCAGACAACGCCCCAGCCATGGAGGTATCGATTGTGCAGACGGTTCTTGGCGCGCACGTAATCCTGCGCGCTGTTCAGTTCGGCTTCAGTCAGGAGTTGACCCGCAAAGAAGCGGGGACGTTCCAGGCATTCCAAGCCCTGACACGCAGGGCAGCAACACGAACTCGGATGCTGCTTTGTCTGTGTTCCGATTCTTCGTTCGGTATAGCTCACATTGTTAAGAGGCATAGTCTCCCTCCGATTTATTCGTTTTGTAATTGTAAAATGGTGAACCAGCTGACGAATCGTCCGCCCTCAGTGCCGTTGCCGGTCGGACAACGTTGCTTCGCGCCAAACGAAGTCATATTCCCCGGGCCAATCAACCCCGGCCCGAGGTGGTCCGCATCAAGGGCGGGGAACACCTCGATGCTTCCGCCGGGATTCGTCACGTCCGGCACTTTGATCTTGTCCACGCCGAGAATGAAATTGCCTTCGACAATCACGCAATAAGTGCCCGGTTGCCAATCGTTCGGCCCTCCGTCCCGACGGAGCGGCCGCAAGCGTGCGCCGACAACGGATCCAGTCATCTCGTCGCCGTTTACTATGTTCACTGGATCCTCGCAGTCGCCGTCAACTTCCGTAAGTCCGGCGACGCGGGTGGCCACGTCGAGCATCTGCGATGTCATGTAGGAACTGGAGCTTTTAGAATCAGAAACCATGCGCAGTCGGATGGCTCGCGATTGGCCGCGCAAGATGTCCGGAGGCTTGCTTCCGACTGGAAAGGTGCTGGCAAAAGTTTCCGCGAAAACCTTCCGCTCACTATCAAATGCAATCACCAAGCCGAGCTTTTGCAGGAACCCGAGCTGCTTCATCCCTGCAGGAGTTTTGGGATCAATCTCGCCGTTGTGCGGCCAATTAATCGCCACAATGCGAGGCAGGTCGAAAGGTTGAGCCGCGTCGCCTTTATCGCCTTTATCGCCTTTCTCACCCCGTTCTCCCTTCGCACCGGTCGCGCCGTGTTCCAGAATGCATTCCACCACTTCGGCCAGTCGCTGTGTACTCGGCAGCCAGATCCGATCGAGCAGGTTGTCAATCCGATCGTCGGTAATATGCGTTTCCGGGTCCGCTGGCACGTAATCTCTGATTGTCGCCAACACGATGCAATCGCCCGTCGGACAATGCGGGCAACCTTCGAGCGCTTCGTCGAAGATATCCGCACACCGTTCTTCCGTGACATCGATCAATGCCACTCCGCCCGCGCCGGCATTGCCGGCCGGCCCACGGAATGTTGAGTAGAGTCGTGTCCCATCTTCCGCGAGCAACAACTCGCCCGGGTTGTCGCCGACTGCGAGAACGGGACCGAATGCCGGTTGGTTCAATTCAACCAGATGCGTGTCGATCGCCTGAACTGAACCCTTCCCCGCGGCATCTTTTATCAGCGCGAACACCCAACGGCCGGCCGCTGAAGCAGCAATGTCCACCAGGACATTTCCTCCGAAGGACATTGTATTGCCTTTCTGCTGCAGCGTCGGAGGTGTCCCCGGTTGAAAATCCAGCACGGTGAATGTCTTGTTTGCTGCATCGGCCGCGAACAACTTCGTGGAGGCCGTCGTCGCGGCCACCGCGAGCGAAGATGGGCTGCTTGGACCTGCGAGCGTGACAACCGTCGGCGCAGCGAGCGTTCCGGCATCGACAATCGCCATCTTGCCGCTCGCCAACGCGACGAACACCCACGACTCATTCGGCGAGACAACAAGGTCCGCGGCCGTTTCATTCAAGGCGACACTCTTTGGCGGATTGGCGGAACTTGGATCGTCCCACACCAGCAGTGCGGAATTGGCTCCGTCGCGACGAAGTCCATACAACCGTTCCCCCGATCGCGCGGGTGCGAGCCAAAGATCGCCTCCAGCATTCGCCAACGTGATCGTCTTCGCTGTAGCGAGGTTGAGCGTTGTCGCGTCGAGAACCAAAATCGATACGTCCGCTGACCCGCTCTTGCGCATCGAGATGAAAACACTCAATCCGTCGGACGACACGGCGAGATCCATGGCCGTTCCGCCTGGCAGTGCCAATGGCGGAAAGAGAGGAGCCCCCGTTACGGTGCTGTACGAATAGAGCGTTGCCGGATCGTCAGACGAAAGGACGTACCATTTTTCATTGGTCGGATCTTCCGCGAGATCGTTGGCGTGCACGACGTCCTTCGTGCCCTTCCATTCGATGCGCACGCTGCCGTGATCTTTTGGTTGGCGTTGCGGATCGACAATGATGTCGAACTTGTATCCTTCGAGAACTCGATTTGGCAGGCAGGCCGTGTCGTCGCAGCCGCATTCGTTGAACAATGCCGGGACATTCTCAGTGGCGCACTCGCGGTACCGGACGCAAATCTGAAATTCGTGAGGAGTTTTCTCGTCGAACACCACTGCTCCGCCCTTTTGCTTTTCCAGAAAGGCGAGCCACGCAGCGCGAAAGTCGAAATACTCTTCACACCGAACGAGGATTTCCCTGCCGCAGCAATCGATGGCAGTGCCGGGTTCGATGATGACGTATTGGCCCTGGCAGGCGGGATTGGGGTGTTGTTTGACTTTCAGCCCGCAGACCACGCCAGCGCCGTGGAGTTGCTGGTTGTGCCGCCGGTCTTTGCCCATGAAGTAGAGTTGCTCGTCGGTGAAGTCCCGGACGACCATGAGCTTGCCGGTGAAGAAATGATTGCGCGCCAGTTGCGGGATTTCGCATTCAACGCATGTGTCCTGAGTTTCATGTTCTTTGCAGCAGGCCATAGGTTTCCTTTCGTTCAATCTGGAAATTAACGGTTCTCTATTTTCGACGCCTTCAATCCATTAACGTGTTCGAGCCAATCCGGGATCGCTTGCCAATCCTCAAAGTCGGCGGTCGCGCTTCGTCTTCGGAGGGGCCAAGCATCGTGTCGTAACCAAGCTTCGCGCTCCCGGCTTCGACACGATCGGGATAGCGCGCGAGCACTGTGTCCATGCCGATGACCGATTGCGCGCCGACGCGGAAACGTGGCTCGATGATTTTGACGTGAGCGAGCGTATGTGCCGGTTTCGCCAAATTGACGATTCGTTCCAATGTTTGTTCTTCGATTTTCGTGCAGGATTTGCGGACGGGAACGAACACCGTGAATTGATGGGCGTAATGATGGAATGGATCGTGCAATGGATCGCCACTATCCATCAGTTGAAATTTGCCAATGCGAGAATACTCGTCGAGTTGAAGCCGGCTCGCTATCGCCGCGCCGAAAATTGCCGACTGATCGCCAAGGCGTCCGTGGTTTAAATAGAGCCATCGACGCAACTGAAAGTGCTCCAACACGTGCGGCTCGAGTCCGGTGTAAAGTTTGATGTGCAAGCGCAGACCCTCCACCGTCCCACGAAGTTCATAGAGTCGATGTGCTTGCCGAACGAGCTCGCGCCGCTTTGCCTCGGGCCAATGCCGATCCAATGCGAGCCCAACCCACGAAGCCAGCCATCCCAAAAAATCGTCCCGGCTGCTGACAGACGTGCCCGCGGGGGTGGCACGAGGATCAAAGTATCCAGGCAGATTTGAAATCAATTCATTCGTCTCGCCGCGAACCGTATCGAACACCGACAAAAATCTCCCGAGGAAATCCGCGCCCGCGGGCTCTTCGCTGTAAACAGCCGGGAGGTATTGCAAAGAGGACGCTCGCGGACAATAAACCCGCATGGAGCGCACCATCGGCGTGGCGTCGCCGTCTCCTCGCAAGGTTAAGCGCATCCAAAGATAACGACCCGAAGGACTTGTCACGAGGCAATCCCAATTCCCGTCACTCGTTTGAGAGCAGATCTGTCTGGTACCCCACCGCGGCTCTGACAACGAATCGATTTCCGTCGGTGTCTTCAACGATTCCGACGTGAAGGTATCGACCTGAATCTGAGTTCCAAGCGGCACGTCGGACTGCAGCACGACGCGATGCCAGCGGCATTGATACAGGGTGCTGTCCAGCGGTTCGGAGACATATCGCCCTTCCGTGTCATACGCGATCTTATCCGGAAGAAGCGTCACACAGCCATGAAGTCCATCTCCCAATAAGGGCTGCCCATGCAAATCAAATCCGATGCTGGTACAATCACCGTGAAATGCGGTTACCGGTTCCGGCCGGCATTCGCTGCAGCAAGTCCCGCTTTCCACATCCACATTGACGCGAAAGACCCGGAGGACTCGGTCCGTGAAATAAATGTTTCCCTTCCGATCCACTCCGATCTTCGAATGACAGAAATCCCTGCGGACATCATCCACCCACTCAACGCGCCGGAGAAATTTTCCGGCGGCATCGAACACCGCGATAAAATTCTCGCCTTCCTGGGCGACATACAAATTGTCGTGTCGATCAAGCGCAAGATGGGTCGGCTTCGAAAGACGCGGTGAGTCGGCCGATTCGCCGGTGAAAGCCGAACACCAGCCGCGCGCGTCAAATACGTGAATGACTCCGTTCGCGTAATCAGAAATGTAAATGCGACCAGATCGAGCTGCGACGACATCCCACGGAATCCAGGTGGTCCTTGGAAATTCTGGCACGGGAACGCAGTCGTCCGCAGGCCTCGTCCACGACACGGCGGTCGGTTTGATACTGACGGAGCCGTTCACGGAAACTTGAAAAGGCCCCCAGATGCAGCGCAAGGCCAACCCTTTCAGGGCGAACACCTGCACGCGCCGGTTGCCGCTGTCGGCCACGTAAAGATCATTGCAGCTCGAAATCGCAATACCGTGCGGATCGGAAAATTGGCGCGGCTCTACCCCCTTGCCCCCAATGCACGCCAGCGTGGAGAACGCTTCCACACAAGGATCGTAGCGTTTCAGTGTGTGCGTCGCGCCATCCAGAATGTAAATCATTCCGGCACTGTCGACCGCGATTGAAGTGGGCAACGAGAGGCCGCCGAAACTGCCCGTCTGATCAGCGAGAGGCCTCCCCGTGCCAGGAATCGAACGCAAGCTGAGGCCGCTGCACGGATCGAGCGTCACATGACTCAAGATGGCGGCGCGCCAGCCTGGATGTTGGCTCAGCAGAAATTGATCTTTGAGTCTCGATGCCATGGTCAGGTCTCAGTGCTGTACGAAACGGTGATGGCGTGTTCCGTCGAATAAACCAGCGCACCCGCTTCAATGGTGGTGTCGCGGCAGAAATCGTTGCGGAAACGGTCCAGCCAAATGACCAATTGATTGTTCTGAATGCGATCGACTCCCGGTATGTCGATGATCGCGCGATACACGCGTGAATAAAAAATGTCGCCACCAAATTCCCAACCGGTCCGGTCCTCTCCACCAAGCAGCGGATGGAAATAAGTTTGCAAACTGTCATCGACCGCCCGTTTGACCTCGCCGAGATCAGCGTCGGCGCGCACGATAATTTCCGCCTCGACCTTCACTTTATGATACACAGGCGCGACCACGTAGACTTCCGATGTGAGCAAGCGGTGCCGGTTCAGATGGGCGCAAACGATTTGCAACGTAGCTTCGTTCGGCACCGGATTCGGCGCGTCGCTGTCGGGAACAACGATCACAGTAACGGCACCGGGGATGGGCGATCCCGTGAATTTGGGGTGGTAGAGCGGCAGGGCCTTGGCGCGGCGCACGCGCACGCCGGGCGTGCTCAATGCCAGATACTCGAAGTCCTCGGAAGTCACCGCGCGGTCTTTGCTCTTGAGCACCTGTGGCGCGCGCAGCTTGGCGTCGGCTAGAGTTTCTTCAGCCGCGCCGCCCAAAGCCGCGTACCGATTGGTGGCACTTTCAACACCAGCGATGAAAGTTTGCAGATCCGTGATCGTGTCCGGGCCGAGGCTGGTCTTGCCGCCGCCGTACCGATAAACCCGCGCCACGATGTTCCCCGCAGGATTGTCCGGATTCGCCACTGGAATCCGTCCGTGCTGTCCGTCTCCAAAAGCAATTTCTCCCGTGGTCCGATTCAAAACAAAATGCGGATCTTGCGGACCGGAAGCGAAGAAATCCTCGACTTGTTGCCACGCCTTGAAATCGTTCACTTGCGCTTCGGCCACTTCGATTTGAACGCTCGACACACTCACGCGCAGGCCATCGGCACCGTCGATCTCCGTTGGTGAATCGTTTTCGACCACAGGAACATTCGCGAGGCGGAAGGTCTGGTTCGGCCGGCCATCGCTCCCACCAACAACTTCATCGCGGACGGTGACGGCTTGGGTGGCGGCAACGGTATTGGTAACAATGCTGTTGAGGCGCGGGGCAATTTCGTAAGTGCTTTGGACGAGACGGCAGCGAATCCAATAAAGGAGGCGATCGACGCTGCCGAGTTTATCTTTCTTGGCCTTGATCCCGGGTCCTTGCAGGTAAATGTGTCCGCTGCGTGTGAATGCGCGCGTGCCGTCCTTGTCGAGGCTCAGCGGTTGCCAGAACTGACTGTCCCAATACTCCCACTGAAGTGTCGCGGGCATCGGCATCGATTCGAGATCGAGATCGCAATGCACAATCGGCGCCTTGCGCTGTTCGGCGGCGAGATATGTCGCGAGATTTATTTGTTGCGCAGTAAACGCGACTGGCGAGTCAAAACCCAATACCAATGCGGCACCCTCCCGCGCGTGCGCGCCAAATGGATAAAACCATTGACCCGCAGAATCGTTCTTGGTCGTTTCGACGGAATAACTGAAACCGTCAAAGCTCTGAACGACGGCAAGTTTGGCTCCGAGCGCAACCAGGGATTCATCCGTCTCAAAAATCAACGGCTGTGCATCGCCTTCGGCCGCCGCCGCCACTTGCGATCCCCTGGGAATAAAAACGGAATCCGCATCGTCCCGCGACAGCGTGAATGTCAACTCGGCGCGCGCGGGCTGCGCGGGCTTCAGTTCGATGCCGAGCAACTCGAGGAATTTGAGGTAATTCAACTCCGGCACCTGGTTGAGCCGGTACAACATCATTTCAGTCATCCACGCGAAGAGCTGAACGAGAGTGATACCCGGATCACTGTCGTTGTGATCGGTCCACTCGGGCGCGTAGCGAGGAATGAGCGCCTTGGCTTCCGAAACGATGCGCGAGAAATCGCGATCGTCGAGATTCGGCATTTGGGATTGAAGCGACATAATTTTCGCGCCGCTCACGCGGTTACGTTGCGGCCTTCACGAATGTAGAAGGGATAAACCAGATTATGGAACGCGTTGGTGGAACGAACCCGATAATCGATTGCAATCAGCATCCGGTTTTCCTCCGGCGCATCCACACGAACGCTCAACACATCAATTCGCGGCTCCCACTTCACCAACGCCTGCTGGACAGAATGCATGACACTTCCGTGCGTCACGGGATTGTTCGGCGCGAATACGAGCTCATGAATTCCACATCCGAAATCGGGCAGCATCTGGCGTTCGCCAACGCCCGTGCTGAGAATGATCCAGATCGATTCCTGGATATCCTGTTCACCGGACGACCACGAAGTCCCGCCGCGAGCATTGACGCGGATGGGAAAACGCCAGCCAGTGCCTTGGAACGCGCGGGTGGTCATGAGTCGCATCCTCCCATCGCGTCAGTGATGACTTGGATGGCGTCGGCGACACCATTCAGCGTGGTTACGACAGTTTGGAGGGCATCCACATCGGTATCGGAGCCGATGGCTGGCATCGAAATTGGTTTTTGGCCCGCGAGTTGCATGACCGGTGCGACCAGGGAAAGCAGCGCGCCGATGGGTTCGATTGCCTGCAACGCACTTTGAGCGGAGCGGTCGGCGTTTTCTTTCGAACACTTGAGGGCGGCGAGTTGTTCGGTGTTACCGGCGGCTTCAGCGGTTTGAATTTGCAACGTCAAGCCGCTCATGATGGCGATGATTGTTTTGAGCTGGGTGGTCAGGCAGCGCAGAACTTTGAGTAGGAGGCAAAGGATATCTTTCACGAACGGGACGAGCGGCGCTCCCGTGGGGATTGCGAGGCAAGGCGCCAGCTTGACTGCTGCTTCGATGAACTTCTTGACCGCCTTAAATGGCGGAAACGGCAAACCTTTGACGATGTCAACGAGCGGCCCAAGCAAGGCGAGGATTTTCAACAGACAATCCATGCTTGCCAACAGCGGCCCGAGTTGCAGCAACAAGCTGAACGTGAGCGCGCAATCAGTGGGCACCGCTTTCGACATGTCCGTGAAGGCGTTGAGTGTCCCTCCCGTGGGCAAATTGATCTTTAACTTCTGCGGCGGCGGAAGGCTGAGATCAATGCAAGCGGGAATCTTGAGCGCCTCTTCCAGCCTGGATTCAACTTTGATGTCGATCTTCGGCATTGCTTAGATGGGGTTGGCGCTTGGGACGACGACGCGGCGGCTGCCGGCGACTTTCATCACGATTGTGGCGGCGTCGAGTTCGAGAACTGCCGTGCTCTTGATCGTGATCTTGCCGTTGGAAAGTGTAATCAGATTGCCGTGCGCATCCTCGATCACCACCGCGCCGCGATCGCCGCTGTCCGGTTTGCTGTCGAGAAACCTTATGGCGTGGCCATTGACGGAACGGATAATTCGCTCGCGAACGTCCTGGGCAGGCGGCTGATCGACGCCGTTCCAGAGAAAGCCAACGACGTACGGATGATTCACATCGCCATGTCCAAAAGCGACCAGCACTTCATCTCCCTTCTCGGGCATGAAATACGCACCGCGTCCGCCGCCGGCCATCGCCGCGGCAACAGGCGCCCAATGGCTCTCGTTCTTGCCGCCCATCCACGTGAATTCCACTTTGACAGCGCCAGGATAATCGGCGTTGCCAACTTCCTTCACCGTGCCAGGGATGACACCAAACAGTTCGCTCATAACCAATTCATTGGATTTCCACCGACCCGTTGAAGATGCCGTTCGCTTCGGTGATCTGAACGCGGAACGCGTCGGCGTCGTGCGCCTTGAGGTACTCAATGACCCCCGCGCTGATCGCGATAAAGAACAAGCGCCGACCTCGCTTGCCCGGATCGCTCGGCTCCGGTGGCGGTCCCATCAACTGATTCATGGCGACTTCCATCATGCGCGCCATGCAATCGGGATCCGCAAATTCGTCGTTGTCGAGCAATTGACCGGCCTTGAGGCTCATTTTGCGTCTCCTTCGCGGCGGGCTTTGAATTGCGTGCGATAGCCCTGGTCGTTGATGGTGTGCGTTGTTTCCGTGACGAAATACTGGCCGTTAAAGGATGCCGAGTCTGCTCCCACACCTCGAATGATCACCATGCACCCGGCGCGAAGGTCGGGCAGACCGACCGTGGAACCCGTTGCAGTAATCATTCGTCGCGTCTGGTTTGCAAGACGGTCTTTCGCGATTCGTGTGGCTTCGTCACGGTTGCGCACGGCCAGATTGGTGATCTCTTCGTGGCGTCCTTCAACGGCCCGCGCAATGCGATTGTTCCAGTCCGCGTTGGCTCGCCCGTCGCGGCGGAGTTCGGCGACGCCAGTGATGCCGCGTTTCGCACGACGATCCCAACCACGCACGGTGACTTTTGAGATTTGATTTCCGGTTTGAAGCGTCGGGCGAAACGACGCGAGTGTTTTGCCCCATTCAAGTTCGTAAGTCACTTCGCGCACCATCTCGGATCGCCCAAACGTAAGAGTCGGCAACTCGTTCCCACGGCGATCGTGCTTTAGTTCGACACACACGGTGTATCCCTTGTGCCGCGCACGTTGCAGCATGAAGACGATGTCGAATTGTCCGTTCATGAACACGAACTCCTCCGACTTTTCATCGCTTTCGTTTGGCGTCTTAAAACGGTCCCGCGTCAGCCCCAATCCCGGTCGATCTTCGCTCACGCTGCGGGTCGCAATCTCACGAGCAATCTGGCTGTCCGTTTTTCCTGTCCACGACCAGGTGTGCTGTTTTTTTCGAAACCCGTGCAGGATATTGAGTCCGCCCACGGTCAACGTCGGGGCACCGCTTTCAGGAAAGTTGGGTTGCAACGTTGTGATTTCGCCGACAAGCATTTTGCGCAGGTTGTTGACGTAGCCCATGTACAATTCAATTTTCTGGCCGGGATCGAACATGCTGGTGAAGCGCGGTTCACCCGCCGGCTCGTACTTGAATCCCAATGCATTTGCGTCCCAGTTGTTCACCGTAATTTCAAACGAATCGAGGTCATCCACCTTGTCCGTGTAGCTCACCTGCGTCACGTCATCCAACACGTCCTTTTCCAGGTTGCGCCCTTTGATCTTCACCTGAAACGACGGCACGTAGAACGATTCCGGATTGCCGGTGGGCGTCGTCTCGCGATAAACGGGAATTACATCAGGCATATCGAAGAATCACTTCGACACTCATTCATTGAATTGGTGGAATCTCCAGCACTGCGCCGACAGGTATCTCCAGGGGATCATCCAATTGATTGTGGTTGGCGATGGCGCGCCATTGCCGTGGATCGTCGTAAACTTTGCCCGCGATGAAGCTCAGGGTTTCGCCGCGCTGCACCTGGTGCGTGTGAGTGTGATCGGGTGACTCGAAACGTATTTGTTCGATCTGTTGCGTCAGCGATTTGTATTCACGCAACTGGACAGTGAGCGTAGCGCGCAGCGGCACACCCAATGGACTGAACATCGTGAAACGCTGGCGAACATTATCCACGATGCAATTGAATCCATTCACACGGCTCGCATTCTGGCTCGCCCATTGCTCTGTCAATTTGCTGCCCGGAAAACTACTCGTACCCCATTCAAACCGGCAGACCGGGATCGCATGCGTCGTTCGATCAATCTTGATCAACTGATAGAACTTGTCCGTGTCTTCGGTTACCGCCTTCGCCGTCTCATCCGTTCCTCCTTCAGTCGAGTCGAAGAATAACTCAAGCGACATCGTCTCGGTTTGACCGCGCACAAATTGGAGCAGCGGCGCGTCGAGGCCGGGAATAATCACCTCAGCGATCTGCGCAGCTTTCGTCATTGTGAACTCGTTCGGATTAAATTGCACCTTAACAGGCGCCCCAACGGTTTTGAACTTTTTGTCGAGCCGATAGAATTGAGCGGGATGAAGCATGGCAAACGCGGGTGGCTATGGTGTTTCGGTCGAGAACATCACGGGGTCCAGTTTTGCGCCGGTTGTCCCGAAACGGACGGCCGCAATTCGCGGTCCTCCTCGAGGGGCCGCGCGCGGTCTTCTTCGTCCTTCAAACGATGCATCACAGTGCGAATGATTTGCTCCATGACTCGCGGGCTGAGCAGAGTCTGTTCGTCCGTCACCCGCACCGTGCTGGTCATCTCACCAATATTGACATCCATAATTACCTCAAAGGGATTGAATCGCTCCAACGATGTTGGCCACGGCTTCAACAAGCTTGCCGCCCGTGGCCGAAAGCATCTTGAGGCCTTCGTGTGCAATTTCGATTTCTTCGATGGCGACCTGACTCTGGCCGGCATTCATCGAGGGGCCGGTGTACTTGATGGGCAGACCGCGCACGAATTTCCACACCCGAATAGGTTCCTGCTGGTCGTTGCGAAGGCTGATGATTCCGTCACGCCGTTTTCCGTGGCCTTCGACAAAACTGTAAAACCATTCCCAAAGATCATTGGACACTGCAATGCCGCGGCGCAATTTGAGATTCGACCAACTGACGCGGGAGGGAAACTTGAGCACGGTATTGTTTTGTCCGCCCTGTTTGTATTCTTCAGGCGTCATCATCATTTCCAAACCACTGCATTCACTGAATCCAGCCTGCGGCGCCAGGTTGAGAGAAATCGCGATGGTCGCCACCGCCGTGCTCGAGTCTTGCAGCGTGATCGCGAAGTTGTATCCAAGCACCGGATCGTTGCGGTCGCCCACACTCATGCCATCACCCCAGTTCCAATTGTCTCTCGCATCTCCGTGATTTCCAAACCGTCCACGGTCTTGCCTACTCGGACGACGACAAATTCCGCGGGTCGAACGGGAGCGACGCCGACGTCGACGACCAATTGGCCGCGGTCGACCTGGTCGGGAGGATTGTTTTCAGCGTCGCACTTGACGAAGAACGCTTCATCGGCCGTGTTGCCGACCAGCGCTCCGCTTTGCCATTGCACATTGAGGAAATTCGAAATTGCGGTGACGAGCGAGTCGCGCAGTTGCAGGTCGTGCGGTTCGAACACAGACCATTGCACGGAAGTTTCGACGGATTCTTCGATCATCATCATCAGGCGCCGCACATTGACGAAGCGCCACAGGGCATCGCTGCTGACCGTGCGCGCGCCATAAACGCGCAGACCGCGACCGGCGAGTGTCCGAAGGCAATTGATGCCCCCGGGGTTGAGCACGCCCTGCACTTCCGGAGATACATCCTCACTCGCCGCAGTAGCCCAACGCAGCTCGGCGTTCGCCGGTGCGCAATGCACTCCAGACTCGATATCCGTGCGAGCATAAATTCCTGCGACATGGCCGCTGGGTGGAACTGCCCGAACTATATTGCCGCCAAGCTTCAATGGATCGTAAACAAGCACCCACGGAAAATAGAGCGCAGCATACCGGGAATCAAAACGGCGCCGCCAACTCTGCACCGCGTCAACTCCGGGACTCAATCGTTGTGCCGGAATGATCGGCGGATCCAGAAGTGCGATTCGATCGCGCGCGGTTTCACAATCGATAACCAACGCCTGCTGCACGCTCTCGATTTCTAAAGCGGAAAATTCAGGCGCGCGTTCCACCCAACGCGGCGTCGGCGGTTCGGCATCTGCCGGAATCGTTTGGCAAGGCAAACATGGATCCGCCGGAGGCGGTGGTGGAGGCGTTTGTTTTCGAACCGGTGGGATTCCCCGGATCAGCACATCCGGCACAGCGACAATCGCAACCTCATCCACATCTTCAAGCGTCTGCAGGCCGCGCTTTTCCTGACTGTTCGGATTTCCTGCGAAGTCCCGCGGTCTGAGCGCCGCAATTCCGTCGCGACCACCACGAAGCGCGAGTTTGCCTCCGCGAAGATTTGCGGCGTCAGGATCTGGAAGCGATCCAGAATAATCCGCCGCGGAATGAGGCCAGCGTTTGTCCGTTATCCTGATGAGACTGGAGCCGCGGTTGACGATTTGTTCAGCGTGCACTTTGCGCGAGTTCCGCTGTTCGGTTTCTCGCGATGCCGAGCTGCCCTGCCCGGCCGTTCGTTGAGGATCGGGGATCAACGACAGGCCGGAAAATGTTTCCCGCAATTGGCCGCCGTAATAAACGCTGAGGTTGAATTCCACCGTTTCGAACGACAACGGCCGGCTTTGGTCCACCAAATCGTAAGCAGGCGCCAGCGCCGCATCCCAAATGATGCGATTGCGCGCCGCGTCCACACCTGCAACTGCCAGGGTAGTAATCAGCGGTTGCGGCGCCGCATCCTGGTAAATACGAACCAACGATCCGATGAGGAAACCGGATACGGTGTCCACCAAAGAGGAAAGCCGGTCTGCCGGTTGAGCGACCGGTTGCGCGCGAGTCGCGGCTGTACTCGATCGCGAAACGCGAACGCGCAAATCGTCGCCCCACGCTCCGGGACTGCTCGCCGAAACGGCAATACTGATGGCGCGGTCTTCACCGAACAATTCTCCGCGCGCAACGCCAGCGCCGGTGGCCGCATCGACACCGGTCTCGAATTCGATCGGCTGAGTCGGATCGTAGAACGGAGGAATTGGGCTTTCCCATGACACGGTGTTTCCCTGGATCGAATCTACGAGCAGGTCAGTTTGGTGCGTCGTTTCGAACTTGATAGTATTCGCGGGTTGGACGAGATCAAAGGCGGCATCCAAGAGAGAACTCCAATAGATGCGGGGGCCAACCAGAGCATCCACAGCTTTGACGTGACGGAACGCCAGGGCGCCGGTCGCGCTTTGCGAAATCTTCACGAGTGCGCCTTCCGGAAAACCGGAAACATCGGTAACAATCGAAGAAGCTCGATCGGCCGGTTGAGTTGGACCCGCGTTTGTGGTCTGCCGGTCTTGTATGGCGGTAACAACCGCACCCCGAGCGAAGCCGACGGTCGAATCTACGTTCGACGCATTGAAATTCGGCGGGGTGGTGCCGGAGGCGATCGCCTTTGCCGCAGGTGCGGTTACGCGGACCACACGGCATTCGCGTCCGCCATTTTCGAAGAACGCTTTGACGCTGTAAGCGAGATAACCATTCGGGATGAAGTTGCCGAATACGGATTGGAACTGCTGCCACGAAATGATTCGGGTGGGTGTGTGGACAGGACCGGATTCGGCGATGCCGACGAATGCGGCGATGTCGGTGCGCAGCGGCGAAACAACTTTCGCGCTGGGATCCACCCACTCGAAGTACACTCCTGGTGTCAGGTATTCCGGCATGGGAATTGGAACGGAACGAAGTGACGGGCCTTGCGGTTATTCCAACTCGACACGTTCGACGCAAATCTCGATGGACTCGAGAGCGACGTCGTTGTTCGTGGCGTTATGAGTTGGTCCTTCCCATTTGCAGATCCAGCCGTTCTCGAAGTTCCAGCGAAGAACGTTCTGGTGTTCTTCATTGCGGAGAATGATGGCTCCGTTGCGGCGATCTGCCTTTCCGTTCAGAACGTTTTTGTACCATTTCCACAGCTCTTTATTGTCGGTGATGCCGCGTTTGAGCGTGATGTTGGCGAATTTTCGCAAACCGGTGAGTTTGCGCACGTGCAGCGGCTTGTCCGTGCCTTCCCGGTAATCCACCGGATCGGCATTGAACGACAACCCACTACATTCCCGAAACCCGGCCACCGCGGTGTTGTCGATTTGCACCTCGAAGTTGTAGCCGTGGAACGGATCCTTGCGTTTGCCTGTTTCAGCCATAGCTTTTCATCCTTTCTGTCGCTTTTAGAGTTCATCAATGCTTGCACCGCCCGCCTTCTGACCGATGCGTATGATCACAAACTCGGCAGGCTTCACTGGCGCCACGCCGATCAACATGATCAACCGACCGTTGTCGATGTCGTCCTGGGTCATCGTCGTCAGATCGCATTTGACGAAGAATGCCTGCTCGGGCGTCGCTCCCATCAACGCGCCGTCGCGCCACACTCGCGTGAGGAAGTTAGTAACGCTTTGCCGCACACGCGCCCACAACGGTTCGTCGTTCGGCTCGAACACAACCCATTGAGTTCCTTGATCGATGGATTCTTCGAGAAAGATGAAGAGGCGCCGGACCGGAACATATTTCCATGCGGCATCGCTGGTCATGCAACGCGCGCCCCAAACGCGATAGCCGCGTGAATCAGCGCGGAAGTCGCGGAGCACGTTGATATTTTTTGGATTGAGAATGTCCTGTTCGCCTTTGTTGACCGTGAGCTCCAGTCCCAGGATGCCGCGAATCACTTCGTTCGCCGGCGCCTTATGCACTCCCCGTTCAATGTCCGTTCGCGCATAAATACCCGCCATGTGGCCGCTGGGCGGAATGGCAATCTCAGCACCACTGATGGGATCCGAAACCATCAGGCGCGGGTAATAGATCGCAGCGTATTTCGTGTCGAAGAGCTGGCGCTGGTTTTGAATGTCGTTCAGATCCGGAGCTATTCCGCCGGTTTTGGGTTTGGGATCCAGAATGGCAAATCGATCCATGAGTCGCGTGCACTGCTCGATGAGCGCATTCTGCACAACCTGACTCACAAGCCCGGGCGCCGCAATGATGCTGATCTCATCAATGTCTTCGAGCGCGCGGATGCCGCTGCGCTGGCCTGGTCCACCGTCCACTCCTCTGTAGTCGTTATCACCCGGTGGCGCTGCACCATCCGTGCCCGACCCAAGAGTAATTGTCAGCCCGTCTGCGGCGGACGGAAAAACAAACGGATCCCTCGTCGCCGTCAACGATGCCGGATCGATTTGAATCAAACTGGATGCGTTGTTGATTTCATCGACGCAGAATTTGTCGGCGACGTTTTCGAGCGTGAGGTTGGCGAATTGTTCGACGACGTCGCCGTAGGAGGCGGTCAGTCGAAACTCGCAGATCGACAGCACGGTGTCGGTTGCCGGTGCTTGCGGTGCGACGGCGGCTGCGTTCAGAGCGGGACCTTCGAGAGTGACGACCTTGTCGACAACGTTTTTGACTCGCCGATAAATCTTATCGTCACCACGATCGATCTCGACCCAACCGTTCTTGTAGAAGCCGGCGGCTGAGATGAGTGCGAGTTGGTTGTTATCCACTCCGCTGGCCACCACGCCTCCGGCGACGACGACCAGGTCGAGAGGGCTCCGAGCACCGGTGGTATGCGTGACCTGAACGCTAATCCGATTTCCCCAAGCACCCTCATTGGCAGCATTGATTTTGAAACTGTTCAGAACTGCACTTGCGGTATCAATTGCACCGCTCCCCGCAAGTTTCTTCGTGTCGGTGGTAACCGTGGTGCGGCGCGCTTCGAACGAGACCGGATCGGCCGTGTGTAGAGTGATATTCGCCGTGAAAGTGAGCTCGCCGGTCCCAGCATTTATGCCGCCCACGTCGATCGTGAGGGGATCCGATTCGTACGTCACTCCGTTCTTCACCATTCGAAGCTGGACGGTGTTTCCATCCACCAGACCGGCCACCGAAGCGACCTTCGCTTTTTTTTGGGCCAATGCAGCGTCTGCGGTCAGCGGCGTTGTCCCGCTGGCAACAACTGCTCTAGTGAATGCGGCTTCAAACTTGGTGGGGATCGGGTCGAAGTCGATGTTCTTGTCCAACGTGACTTCTTCGGTGGACCGATTGATTGAAACGACTTTGAGCGAAATCGATTTGAGTTGGAGTCCATCCACAACCGTGTTCAGGACAATGGCCGTACCCTTTTCGATGCCACGGAGAGTGAGCGGTTTGATCGTGTTGGTTCCGATCATCGCATCTTCGCCGGGTCTAAGCCGGGTGATCAATCCGCCCTTGGGAGTAACGCTTGCGGTGGCTGCTCCTGGTGCTTTGACCCGCATGATGTAGACGCGCTTGCCGCCGTTGTTGAAGAAGCCTTCGACGGCGTGCGGCAGGAAGAGATGGGGTCCGAACGAAGGATCCATTGTACTCGCATCGAAGTAGCCTCCGAAGTTCCGCTGAAAATCACGGAAGCTGGTGACCAACACGGGCAGGCCCACCGCCGTGCCCCGTTGGGTCAGGCCCACAAATCCACATGTGCTGGTGCTGACCCCTTCAATCGGTACCGGGCCGGCATCCACTTCTTCCACATAAACACCAGGAGCTAAGTATTCAGGCATATGTCCGTCCTTTCATCATCAGTGGAGCCGGCCGGTTAGAGCCGGAAATCCACAACGTTGGTTGTCTGGTTGTAGTCGAGAACATGCGAGACCGCCGTCGCCGGCGTCACGAACCCTGTCGCGCTCGCTTTCAAATCCAATGCGGCAACGCCCACAATTCCATCGCTCGAATAATACCCGTCCGCATCGGTCAACGCTCCCAATGCCTGGTATTCCAACGGTTGTGGCGCGTCTTCAATTTCAACCGTCTCGATCGCCAACGGACCGTCGAGTTGCAGAACCCCGTCGCCAGTGTCGGCTGCGCGAGTCAAATATCTTGTCGTTCCACTCGCACCCGGTGTGAACACTTCAATGGGTGTGTCGGTGCCAAAACTTCGATTCGGTGCGACCTCGACCGTGATCTCACCAGGCAATGCCATGTTCGCCGGCGTGGGCGAGACACTTTGCACACGAGAAAATTGTCCGAATTGCGGTGGACCCAGTCGAATGACCTGGCCGGAAACCAATCCCTGACGGCTGTTAACAACCAATGTGCTCTGGCCTGATGACGAGGGCGCGGCAAGCGTTCTGGCCGGCGCGGCCAACGCCACTGGATCCAGCGTGCGCGCTCGAACAGTCGCGCCTATCGGGTAATCCGATCGAACCGGCGCGCGAAACAAGATGACTTGCGGGCCCGCAGCGTCAGTCATGATTCGTGCACCCGCAATCGGCGGATGCGCAATCGTGTTTTGGCTGACTCGACCTTGCAACCGTATTGGACGACGCCGCAACACGATTGCCGGAATCGTTACGGGAATAGTTGGATTCGCCGGAAAAGCGATGACCCTCGTCTGATCCCGATATCCGTCAGCCCGGACGGTCAAGCGGATCGGTGGACTCGGCATCGTCAAATCGGGAAACGCAACCTGGACATCTGCGGCAACGCAAAACAAACCGCCATCGACCACCTTGCAAAGAACGTCGTCGCGATCTGCGGTCACCGAGAACGTCGCACGCAATCTGTCTCCAGAAATTCCGTCGAGAATGCTGCCCACGAAGATCACCTCAAATTTCGTGATGATGTCTTCGACGACAGTGAACGTGTAATCGCCTGCGGTGATTTGAGCGTTCATTCGAGAGTTTATCTGACCGCGATCGCCTGGCGGTAATCGGCTTTCCGAACCAGAACGGGCTTGCTCTGAATCGGTTCATGTGCGGCATCGATCGTAACGAGTTGAACCCGGTATGTGACGGACAGCTGATACGACTCCTGGAGTGAGTGCCAAATGCGCGTTTGTTCCTCCACCGAAGGCGTCTCGAGGGCCAACCGCAGTTCGTCGGGGTCTTTCAACGGATCCTGCAGATCAGTGCCGCGTAGTATCGGATGATCGTTGAACGTCTGTAGAACCCGTCCCATGAGAACCTGTTCGTCAGTCGACTCCACTGCAATCGGAGTGACGAGGTAATACAGATCTATCGGCAACGAATGACGCGAGATCTGATCAGGAGCCGGGCGTGCCGGAGGATGATTCAGCAAGTCAGGATTGCGAACGATCCGGTAAAGCCACAGCGAAACACCTTCGGCGCCGTTGTCTTCGCGCATTTCCCTGGGCGATCGGAAATCGATGTTAACACCATTCAATTGCGGCTCCGTGTCGTTGGTGATATGCGCCCGCAAAAGTTCACGCAACGTCTCGCTCACGGCTCGAATGACTGTATAATCGCTCATCGCACTCGCTTCTTTGGTTGTCTGGAAGATCGCTTCGAACAGGGAGAATTTGCGTAAGCTCCGCACGATGGGGATGCCCCCATCCTCCGCGAATTATTTTCGCGCTTTCCGCCTAACTACTCGCAAGTTGCAGGCACCGCCGCTCAGTCACCAACCGGGCGTTCTCGAGCAACTTCAACAGGATGGTCACGCGCTTGCCGTCATTCGATTCGCGCAAAACAATTCCAGCCAACCCCATAAAAGGGCCGGCTTGGATAGACACCTCCGCCCCAGGCGCCAGCGTCGAGTGGGATCGACTGATCACTCCGCAATCACCGACCGATTCTTGAATGTCTTCTATGATCGCGGATTCGATCGGCGTCGGAATTGCGCTGCCGCCCACAACCCGCAATACTCCAGATGTGAATCGAATGGTCTCCAGCGAGACCGCCGGACAAAACCGCGAAAAGAAATAGCCGGGAAATAGCGCCTTGGTCACCCAACGCCAGACGCCGCATACCTGTTGTTCAACTTTGACGCGCGGCGCACAAATCTCCAGATCCAATTTGCGAAGTCCGGCCGCAGCTAATTCATCGCGATGGGGCTTGGCTTGAATGGCAAACCAGTTGACTTGGCTTAGAATTTCCATCTTCGTCCTCGAAATTACATTCCCGGCTGCAACGATTCGGTCGGCACAATCATGGGCTGCTCGAACTCAGCGACCTCGATTACAGCAAATGCACCGTGCCTGCGCCCCGCATCCGTAAACGCCGTGACATGCCCTTCCAGCAGATCGTTACCGTGCAAGCGCACCAGAATTTCTGCAGACTCGGGCATGTGCACATCACTAATGCGAAATCGCACTATTCTTCCCAGCAAGTCGCAATTCATATGTTAATCGCGATGTTGACGCAACCCATCTGCAACTATCATGCCATTGCCCGAAGTATCAAATTCGCCCAGTTTGCGCGGGAAAATTTAATGAGGTAATTTGTGAACGTCCAAATCGCGAAACAGATTGCCGGAAAGAACTTTCCGAGCCGGAACTTCTACGCCCGCATTCCGAACTGGTGGACCTTGTTATAGACGCTGCGCGAAGTAATCCCTAGCAGACGCGCGGCCTGGCTCTGATTGCCCTTTGCCATTCTTAACGCCTCATGACAGATAATCCGCTCGCATTCACGCATTGTGATTTGCAAATTCCAGCCCGCTCTTCGCACGATGTGTTGCACCAAGCGCCGCGTATCGTCCGCTTCGGTTGGATTAGAAGCCTGCTCAACGCCAGTTAAATTCTCGCTGCGAATCGCAATTTCGGACAGAACCTCCCGCGGCAAATCGTCAAGCCCGAGTTCTCCAGCTTGCCCATGGTGCACCAGGGACTGACGAACGATATTTTCAAGCTGCCGAATATTGCCTGGCAGGTTCAGTTCCTGCAGGGCCTCGATATAGTCTCGGCTGATTCCGGTAATTGGATGCAATCGAAGCCGATTATGCTTGTCGACAAAATATTTCACCAACAATTCAATATCCCCCGCTCTTTGCCTAAGATTTGGCATTACCAATTCAAGGACCCGCAGCCGATTTAGCAAGTCAGCTCGGAATTTGCCCTGTTTGACCAACTCCTTAAGATTTTGATTGGTGGCTGCAAGGAATCGCGTCCGCACTCCTACTTCGTGATCTTCACCGAGCCCGCGCACCGTGTGTTCCTGTAGAACTCGAAGTAATTTTGCCTGCAGGCTCAAATCCATCTCTCCAATCTCATCCAGAAATAACACCCCATTTTCGGCCGCTCGGATCCACCCCATCCTTTCGCGCTCAGCGCCCGTAAAGGCCCCACGCCGATGCCCAAACAGTTCACTCTCGGCCATGGTCACCGGGACCGCTGCACAATTAACCCCAACGAACGGGCCCTCGCGGTGTTTTGGATCCATGTCCGCAATTGCTCGGGCCACCAATTCTTTGCCCGTTCCACTTTCACCGGTAATGAGTACAGGCAAATCGCTCAATTCGCTGAAACGCGTCGCTGCCTGGAACGCCTCATTAATGGCCAGACTTGTCCCGATGATGCCATATCGGCGCATCAACGCGTGTGCCTCCTCGCTGCGGAATCGCGCCTCAGTTCTGGCGCACAACATTTGCTTCAAAGTCTGTACCAAAGTGGTCTTGAATTCGACCTTCGAGCTGTCTAACAGTTTGCAAGCTCCAGCAAGCAGCGGTCTGCACTTGGCGGCAACTGGCCAATGCTCTACACAGTTTTCATACGCCAGAACCGAGACACCACGCGCCTTGAGTTGCGCAACCAATTCCAACGTCGGATTTGCGATTTTGCCTATATCACCCAATCCAATCAGCGCAATATCTCCTTGCTGCGCAAGCTGCACTACACAATCCATCTCGCCAGTCCAGGGTTCTTCCCCAGCTTCCCGTACTGCGGCGAAAAGCTCCCTTTTGCGTTCCAGCAGAGAATCCCACACCAAAACTGCAGGCTGTAATCCTTGGGTCCTTATCTCCAGTGATGAACTCCGATAAAAGCCCTTTTTCGTTCGATCTTGTCTCTCTCCCCCGCGTTCCATTTTGATTCAGCGAATCGCTTTGACCCTGGTCCGAAGGGTCGGTCTACACTTTCGGACCCTCTTAATTAACAACTCCAAGCTCCAAGGGACAGCGCTAGTAGGAAAGCAGATTGGAAATTTTGCAAGGAAAAGTTATTAACATCTCGCGTAACATTCGAGCACGCCATTTCGGGTGCGAATAGGCCGAACCGCGTGGTATGTGATTGCCATCACCAGATAGTCGTTCAGGGAACTCGCGTCAAAATCTTGCTTTCGTTTGGGCAGAATAGAATACCTTGACAGTGCTGTGATTTTCCAAGCCACCCGGCGAGCAAGGGGAGCAACCATCCCGGGGCTTCCGACCATGTTTGTTCCACAATACCAGCCTTCTTAGAAAGCCCATCTATGCTTTTTTTGATATACAATCACCTGGTGTCCGTAGAATAACCAAATCATGAGTGGCGCTTGTTGGGACCATTCTCATTTGCATTGCTGGTTCTGGATGTCACCGCCTGCTTCTGTGTAATTGTGTGTCGGCAAAATGAATGCCACCACGAGATTAACGAAGCGGCCAGTTGCGTTGGGGACAAAGTTTCCATTGATATCCGGGGCGTCGGAAGTCGATAAGAAACGTGCCGTCCTCAGCAAGGCGAACTTAGTCACAAGGTTATTTGCGCTGTTGTTATTGGGGCGAGGTTAGGAGCAGCATCAACCCGAAGAAAAACCAGGCGCCCAAAACCGTTCCCACTTAGATTCAAGATGAGGCCAATTTTAGCGAGGATACCGTTAGACAAATGGCAAACCACAATCATTCTAGGGCTGGGGTGCGGTGGTGTGGGGACGGTCCGCGAAAAAAAGAGATTCCTTTTCGGCAACAAGGCTCCGTTGTACCACGTTGTCCGCTGGCGTTTGCGCTACCCGCAACCCGACTCGAAAACAATTTCCCCATAGTCAGTATCATCAGTGACTGAGTGCAAGGCAAGGGGCGCAGACCTACCGCGCGGCCACGCGACTTTTCACCGCGCGTATTCCCTTCATGCGATCGAATTTGCCTCTAGGCGGCGTCTCTTGCCGACAATAACGTACACTCTTTTGTCGCCGAGGTCTCGGGGGTTCAGAAATGAATTACTGGAACAGAAGTGGCACAGAGAATTTTTCCAAGGGTCAAAATCAACACCATTTTTCCACTTCAAAATGCGTGTTTTAACCCTGTATTTACCGAATTTATTTGAGGTGGTGGCTGGGGGCGGAATTGAACCGCCGACACAAGGATTTTCAGTC
>JGI1027J12803_100368361_pt1 | contig 43399 bp, 29 predicted proteins | sample IowNatreferecore_FD_12803 | JGI IMG/M metagenome (IMG submission 12803) | reverse complement strand
ATCGTATATCGTGGATCGTGGATCGAAAGGCGATAAACGATATACGATTAACGATACACGATACGACCTCCCTTTACCGGTTTTGAAAACTCCTCTTAATGCCGTAATTTTGCACTTCATCAGGCAGATTTGTTTATTGTTCGGCCTGACAGCTTTAAGATAAACTGAACTAATAAACGACAGGTAAGTCCTACATACTTTTCCTCCGTTTTTTCAGTACACCATTTCTGCTGTCTCCGACATTAGCGATCCGCTCAAAATGTTTCAATATGTCTAACATTCAATCGGAATTGGAATCCCGTATACTCATCATCGATGGTGCCATGGGAACAATGATACAGCGATATAAACTGGAGGAAAAAGATTACCGGGGTGACCGTTTTAAAGACTGGCCATCCGATCTGAAGGGTAATAATGATCTGCTTTCCCTGACGAATCCCGATATTATCCGGGCTATCCACCTTCAATACCTGGAGGCCGGCGCGGACATTATAGAAACGAATACCTTCAGCAGTACCGCGATTGCCCAGGCTGACTATAATATGCAGTCACTTGCTTACGAACTAAACGTGGCGTCGGCAAGAATAGCCCGGGAGGCCATTGAGGAATTCAATGCAAAAATGTCAACGCTCAATACACAACAGTCAGCCACCGACAAAAACCTGTCAACCGTCAACCCGCCTTCGCAGGGCTTCGGCGGGCAAAGCCGTCAACCGTCAACCGCCAACCAGAAATTCATCGCCGGCGCAATCGGCCCGATGAATAAAACATTATCATTATCACCCGACGTTAACAATCCGGGATTCCGCTCCGTAACCTTCGACGAAGTATCTGATGCTTACTATGAACAGGTCAGCGGACTGGTGGATGGGGGTGCCGATCTGCTCCTGATAGAAACCATTTTTGATACGCTGAATGCGAAGGCCGCGATATTTGCGATAAAGAAATATTTCCGTGATACGAAAAAAACACCGTTGCCGATTATGATCAGTGGCACCATCACGGATGCAAGTGGCAGAACACTCAGCGGGCAAACGCTGGAAGCATTTTATACTTCGGTGGCGCATGCCAGACCGTTGAGTGTCGGCCTGAATTGCGCCCTGGGTGCAGCAGACATGCGCCAGCATATAGCCGAGCTTTCCAAAATTGCCGCATGTTATACTTCCGCCTATCCGAATGCCGGGCTCCCGAATTCCATGGGTGCCTATGATGAAGAACCCGAAGAGACGGCCCATTTCCTGGAAGAATGGGCGAAGGAAGGTTTTGTGAATATTGTCGGCGGATGTTGCGGTACCACGCCCGATCATATCCGGCATATAGCAGAGGGCGTAAAGAAATTCGAACCAAGAAAGCTACCGGTCCTGGAAACGGTCGAATAACTTAAATTATATAAACGAGGTAAATCCGGTCGCATAATTTGAAGCGTACATGAGCGAAACAAATATCATACACCCCTATCTCCGTCTTTCGGGTCTTGAACCTTTGGTGATCCGCCCTGAATCCAATTTTGTAAATGTTGGAGAAAGAACCAACATCACGGGTTCCAAGAAATTTGCGCGGCTGATTCGCGAAAATAAATATGAAGAGGCACTCGCAGTTGCCAGGCAACAGGTTGAGAACGGCGCGCAAATTCTCGATGTGAATATGGATGACGCGTTGCTGGATGGCGAGAAAGCAATGACACATTATCTCAACCTGATCCAGAGTGAGCCCGATATTGCGAAGATTCCGATCATGATCGATTCTTCCAAATTCAGTATTATCCAGGCCGGCCTGAAATGTGTGCAGGGAAAGTGCATTGTCAATTCCATTTCCCTGAAGGAAGGAGAAGAAAAATTTATCGAACAGGCCATCATCTGTAAAAGTTTCGGTGCAGCTGTCGTCGTAATGGCTTTTGATGAAAAAGGCCAGGCTGACACGAAGCAGAGAAAAGTGGAAATATCCCACCGGGCCTTTGAAATATTAACGAAGCAACTTGACTTCGATCCCCAGGATATCATATTTGACCTGAATATTTTTGCCATCGCGACTGGCCTGGAAGAACATAATAATTATGCAGTTGATTTTATAGAAGCCACCAGGGAAGTAAAAAAAATGCATCCGCTGGTTAAGATCAGTGGTGGCGTGAGTAATTTATCCTTCTCCTTCCGTGGAAATGAACCGGTGCGCGAAGCCATGCACAGCGTATTTCTTTACTATGCAATCAGGGCCGGGATGAGTATGGGAATTGTAAATGCCGGGCAGCTGGTTATTTATGACGATATCGAACCGGGACTCCGACAACTTTGTGAAGATGTTATCCTGAACCGGCACAACGAAAATAATGAAGCCACTGAAAAACTGCTGGCATTTGCTGAGACGGTAAAAGGAAAAGTAAAAGAAGAAAAGAAAGATGAAAGCTGGCGCCAGACGTCCGTGGAAGAAAGACTCAAGCATGCCCTCATTCATGGCATAACGGAATACATCGAATCAGACACCGAAGAAGCAAGACTGCAATATGCCAAACCCCTGGAAGTGATTGAAGGTCCACTCATGGCAGGCATGAATGTGGTGGGAGATCTCTTCGGGAGCGGAAAAATGTTTCTTCCCCAGGTAGTGAAGAGCGCCCGGGTCATGAAGAAGTCTGTAGCTGTGCTTACGCCGTTTATTGAACAGGAAAAAATTGATAATTATAAAAAGCGACTCGCCGAGAGTGCGACAGGAACGGCCAGTGAAGCAAAGGGTAACGCAAAAATTTTGCTGGCAACCGTAAAAGGTGATGTTCATGATATCGGTAAGAATATTGTAGGTGTAGTTCTCGGATGTAACGGATATGATATCGTTGACCTGGGCGTGATGGTGCCGGTTGATAAAATTCTCGATACGGCATTAAAAGAAAAAGCAGATATCATCGGACTCAGCGGTCTCATTACTCCGTCACTCGATGAAATGGTGTATGTCGCGCGGGAAATGAAGAGAAGGAATCTGCAACTTCCCCTCATGATCGGCGGCGCCACTACTTCACGCATGCATACCGCCATTCGCATCGCACCTGAATATGATCATGGTGTTGTACACGTGCTCGATGCTTCAAGGAGTGTGACCGTAGCCGGAAGTCTGTTGAATGAAGTGCTGAAAAAACCTTTCCTGGAAAATATTGATACAGAATATTTCAAGCTGAAAACTGATTTCGCTAATAAAAAATCGGGGAAACAACTTTTAACATACCGTGAAGCCAGGGCAAATAAAACCAACATTGACTGGACCGGCTTTCAACCGGTTAAGCCAGCCCTGTCGGGAATAAAAGTGTTTGACCAGGCGGATCTGCAGGAGATTGCAAACTATATAGACTGGCAGCCCTTTTTTATCGCCTGGGAAATGCACGGCAAATTTCCTCGGTTGCTGACTGATCCGGTGATCGGGGAGGCTGCGAAAAGACTTTATCACGATGCACAATTGTTATTGAAGAAAATCATAGAAGAAAAATGGCTGATTCCAAGGGGTGTAATCGGAATCTGGCCTGCCAATTCAACAGCAGATGATACCGTCACAATTAAAGCAGATGGTGCGAACGGTTTATCTGTGCCACTGGAGTTCCTCAGGCAACAATCCAAAAAAGCTGCGGGACAACCGAACACTTCACTGGCGGATTTTATTGCGCCGTCTGAATCAGGCGTGACAGACTATATCGGCGCCTTTGCTGTGACCATACAGGGAATAGAAAAACATATTCAGCGATTCATGGATGAGCTGGATGATTATAATAAAATCATTCTCCAGGCGCTGGCCGACAGGCTTGCCGAAGCATTTGCTGAAATGCTGCACAAGAAAGTAAGAACGGAATATTGGGGATATGAAAAATCAGAAAATCTGACCAATGAACAGCTGATCAAAGAAGAATATAAAGGCATCCGCCCCGCGCCTGGTTATCCTGCATGCCCGGATCATACGGAGAAATATAAATTATTTCATCTGCTGGGTGGCGAAAAAACCACAGGTATAACCCTTACGGAATCGCTGGCCATGTATCCCGCTTCTTCCGTAAGCGGATGGTATTTTGCCAATCCGGAAAGTAAGTATTTCGGTGTTGGTAAAATCAGCAGGGACCAGGTTGAAGATTATGCGGTCCGGAAAAATATGGAGATTTCTGAAATCGAGCGCTGGCTGCGACCTGTTCTTGACTATGAAGCCTGATTATCAAATGCTGGGTGCGTTATTTTCTGTAGTATGAAGTCCGGTGCGTCCCGTCCTGACTATGAACTTTGATTTCGAACGGCAGCTGCTTCTGATCCCTGAATATGGGCCTGACCGGTTGAGTTTTTAAAAATTGTTGTAAATTAGCGCCTAAAAAATCCAATATCCCAGTCCACCACATGCATAATCCAAACTACCGGCGCCGCCATTTAGCGTTCGCTTTCCTTTTTCTTCCCTTCATCGGCTTTTCCCAAAAAACAAAAAAAGAAAGAAGGGGTGAGTTTTATTTCTCCTGGGGGTACAATACAGAATGGTACACGCACAGTAATGTAAATATCGACCAGCCTTCACAGGGCAATGCTTACACATTTGTTGGAATCAGCGGCCATGACCATAAGGGATGGGATGAAGGTCTGTTCAGCAAAGCACTTACAATTCCCCAATACAATTACAGGCTCGGATATATATTTAACAGGAAAAAAGGTCTTGGAGTGGAAATCAATTTCGACCATACGAAATTTATTTTCGGCGATAACCAGATGGTGCACATGAAGGGAAAATTTAATAATAAGCCGGTTGACGCACAGGTATTATTTGCCGACAGCTCTGAAGGCTCCACTGAAAGTTCATATTACTACCTCAATAACGGCGCGAATTTCCTGCTATTCAACATTGTAAAACGCTGGAATATTTATACCAATAAAAAAGAAACCATTCGCATCGACGGCTTAGGAAAATTCGGAATCGGCCCCCTGATACCGCACGTACAAAATAAATTTTTTAACCAGCCCGAGAACGATCCGCACTTCCAGGTGGGCGGCTGGAATATTGGTGCAGAAGGTGATATAAGGGCCACTTTTTTACATTATGTATTCCTGGAATACGGCAATAAACTGGACTATGCGCGCTACTCGGGTTTGAAAATTTATGAAGGAAACGCGAAGCAGGCTTTTGGAACCTATGAAATGATCCTGAGCCTTGGTTTGAGTTTTCCTGTTGGGAAAGTGGTCGGCGCACAGTAACGCTGTTGCTCAGGTAATCGTACCTTATTCTAGTTAAAAGGAAATTTCTTTTCAAACAGCCACCAGAAGGGCTTTCTTTTTTTCATCAGATCATAATTACTCGAAATATAGGTGCTGATATGATTCATCGCTTCATCTATATCATCAGTAACGATCAGCAAATCGAGATCCGTTGACAATATCGTTTCTTCATCTATCATCTTCCGGATCATTTCCACCAGGGGCTGATAAAAGGACTTCCCGAAAAGAACAACAGGAAACTGTGTGATCGAATTCGTCTGAATCAGCGTAAGCGTATTGAATAGTTCATCCAGCGTACCAAAGCCGCCCGGCATTACGATGAATGCATAAGAATATTTCAGCAGCATGGCTTTGCGCAGAAAAAAATAATCGAATGTAATCCAGGTATGCATATACTTATTGGGCTGCTGTTCCTCCGGGAGCAGAATATTACATCCGACTGATTTGCCGCCGTTTTCAAAAGCTCCCCGGTTCGCCGCTTCCATGATACCGGGACCACCACCGGTCATAACAGTAAAACCCATCGCGGCAATACGCTTTCCGAATTCACGTGCAATTCCATAATACATTTGGTTTTCTTTCATGCGTGCTGATCCAAATACGGTAATGCAGGGTCCGACAAAATAAAGCGCCCGGTTCCCTTTCAGAATCTGGTTGAATACCTTCCACGCAAATTTTAATTCAAAACTCCTGCTTTGCGGACCTTCCAGATACAGAGGCTTTTTTGCTTTGATCGGGGCCGGTATTTCGGACGCCGTCTTTGTGTGAATAACCGTATTCTCGTCTGACATGAGTTTCAATTTCGTTGATAAACATGAAGTAAATTGCATATCGAATATAAGCAAACCTATATGGCTTCACTTCGCATCATCAGTTATAATGTAAATGGTATACGTGCCGCGATGAAAAAAGGATTGGTGGAATGGATAAAAACAAATCCGGCTGATATTATCTGTTTACAGGAGACTAAAGCAGAAAAAGACAATGTGGCACACGCGGAAATCACCGGTCTCGGTTACCAGGACTACTGGTTCAGTGCCAAAAAAAAAGGATACAGTGGCGTTGCGGTTTTTACAAAAATAAAACCCGATCATGTTGAATATGGTACGGGACATGCTGTGAGTGATGAAGAAGGAAGGGTACTCCAGCTTGATTTTGGTGACTTACGCATCATCAATGCCTATTTCCCATCCGGCACGACCGGTGAAGAACGGCAGGGGTATAAATACCAGTGGCTGGATGAATTCTATCTCTATCTGGAAGAACTTAAAAAAAAATATCCGCGCCTGGTTCTTTGCGGAGATTATAATATCGCGCACCGTGAAATAGATATTCATGATCCGAAAGGAAATAAAAAATCATCGGGATTCCTGCCCGCCGAAAGAGCGTGGATGGATAAGTTCCTGGAAAACGACTGGACTGACAGTTTCAGAGTAAAGCATCCCGAACCACACCGCTACAGCTGGTGGAGTCAGCGATTCCCTTCCGTGCGTCTGAATAATAAAGGATGGCGGATCGATTATATTAATGTGACCAACAACCTTGCGGCCCGGATCCTGAAATCCGATATTTTTCCCGATGTGAAACACAGCGATCACTGCCCTGTTTACCTGGAATTAAAAAAATAAAAGCGGTCAGCGCTGATCCAAATACGACTTTCAAATATTTAACATAACAAGCCAGATCAGCGTATTTGTGCTGTGAAATAGGTGTGGAAAAGAATAATAATTAATGGCTGCGTTTGAAAAAATATATTTACATTCCTTTAAAACGCTGTATCAGCGTGGGTTTTCGAACCGTAGGCTGAAATTCGCTGCCAGTAAGGCTTTCCGCTGAATTCGGAAAAATAGAAGGTTGGAACTTCTAATCTTTAAATGGCCTGAAACCCTTATCAGTGCTGAATTATACCTCCGGACAGGGGCTTAAATTTTTTTGACGGGAATTTAAAGCAGGTATATTTGCCGATACAAAATATTCCACTATGAACAAAGCAGAATTGATTTCAAAGATTGCCGAAGATGCCGGCATCACTAAAACTCAGGCTAACGATACACTTGATTCTTTTGTTGAAGCAGTTGCGAAAACACTGAAAGGTGGCGGTAAAGTTACACTGGTTGGTTTTGGTACTTTTTCGGTTTCGAAAAGAGCAGCCCGTAATGGACGCAATCCCCAGACAGGTGCTGTAATTAAGATCAAGGCAAAAAAAGTAGCAAAGTTTAAAGCAGGTAAGGAACTCGCTGCCAAAATGTGATTGCTACCTTTAAAACTTCATTCGAAAGCTCCGGTTATCTGATTATTAAATTAGCCGGAGCTTTTAATTTTCCGGATATTTACAATCTTAAAAATAAATTATGGGTAAGGGAGACAAAAAGACTAAAAAGGGGAAAATATTCAAGGGGTCGTTTGGAAAAAGCAGACCCAAAAATGAAAAGAAAGTAATCCCGAAGAAGAAGGAAGATAAAACGGTCTAAGGCGCCAGTCTTTCAATCAGCCAGTTGCCATTTTCCTGTAAGCTATATTGAAGACGATCATGCAGCCGGTCAGGCCTTCCCTGCCAGAATTCTATTGTTACGGGCCTGATTAGGAAGCCACCCCAATATGGTGGCCTTGGAATGACGCTACCGGCAAAATCGGCTGCGAGTTGTTTGGCTTTTTGATCCAGCCATTCGCTGCTTTCAATCACTTCACTTTGCGGAGACGCCCATGCGCCGATACGGCTTCCTTCGGGTCTGGAATTGAAATAATCATCATTTTTTTCGCTGCTTAATTTTTCGACCAAACCGGTAATACGGATCTGCCGCTGAAGTTCTTTCCAGAAAAAGACCAGGCAGGCACGGGGATTTTCCATCAGTTGTTTTCCTTTGAAACTTTCATAGTTGGTAAAAAACTGAAACCCTTCTTTGGAATAACCCTTGAGTAAAACGATGCGGGCCGAAGGAAGTCCGTCTGCCGAAGATGTTGCGAGTGTCATGGCATTCACTTCATCCAATCCGCTTTTCATCGCCTCCTGAAACCACCGTCCGAATTGCAGGATGGCATCATCCTCCACTTCTTTCAGGTCCAACCGTTGCAGGTTGTATTCTTTCCTGATATCAACATTCGCATTCATTACATGAAATTACGATATAAGGTCTAACCCGGGTTCGCATCTTTCGTCGCCAATCTGAATATCATGAACCTGTTTGAAAATAATTTTTAAATAATTGGCTGGTTGGAAGAAGGCGGATATTGATTCGAAGAAGGCGGTGGCTGATTCGTTGAAGAAGAAGAGGGAGGAACAGGAGGGTTCTTCGGGAATGAACGCGATAAGATGGATTCCATTTCGCTGATGCGACGCAACTGACTTTCCATTTTTTTATGTTGCTCGGTGGCATCCTGCAGGTCACGATTCAATTCTTCCAGGAAGAGCATTTTTTTCTGGTATTGCTGACGCTGGAAATTTGCCTCTTTTAATTTATCCTCTGTATCAGCCAGTATCCTGCTCAGTCGCTGGTTTTCATCGAAGAGGGCCATCTGCTTTCCTTTGACGACATCAAATTCGCGATTCAATTTGAAATAGGACTCCTGCAGCTGATCATATTCTATTCTCTTACTATGAGGCTGATCGAGGTATTGTTCCAGCTTCCTCAGTTTCTCCTGCATTTGCGTGAAGTCGGCATAGGCTTTATCCATGCGCTCATTCATTTCCAGCACCAGTCTTTGCTCCTGTAGTATCCGGCTTATTTCTGAATCCTTATCTGCCAGTTGACGGTGCAGGCTCGACAACTGCTCATTCAATATATTGTGCTGTTGCTGGAGATCCTGATATTTTTTTTCGGACTCCTTAAGCAATTGTATCTGCTGAAGAAGTTTATTGATGTGCTGGTTATATTGAAAAAGATTTTCCTGGGCAGACTTCAACTGCGATAAATAATCTTCCGTCGGTGTAGGTGGCCTCACCTGAGACTCCGCACGGGAATATTTTTCTTTCACGAGTACCAGTTCCTCACGCAACTCTTCCAGTTCCAGTCCGTTTATTTTTTCGTTTTCTTCTGATTCAGAAAGACGATCCCTCAGTTGCTGAAGTGTTTTCTCCTGGATTTCCATATCCGTGTAATACTTCAGCTTCCAGTTGTCATTGTCTGCAATGCCTTCGTCGGCAGCCGGCTTTTGTATACGGATCGTATTACGGGAGACCCAGAAATAATGGATGGTGATACCCAATATAAGGGCACCCAAAAGAAAGATGATTACTTCAGGCAGTTTAACGGTCAGGGTATAACCCATTATCAGGGGCAATGTCTCCATATTGATCGGTACTCATAACAAAGGATTTAATCGGGGGTTGGCAATTGATGGGATAACGGATGAGGGTCGGAAAATCGTAGAAGAGGGGTGATTTTCAGTGCTACAAAATAGGGATATCCATGCAAAAATACAAGCTGGGCCTGAATTTAAAGTAGAAATACGCGTTTAGGCCGATACCAGGGTACCCACCTGATCGCCGGTTACGACCCGTTTGAGGTTACCGGGCTTATTCATGTCAAAAACGATAATCGGGAGGTTATTTTCCATGCAGAGAGTAAAAGCGGTCATATCCATCACTTTCAGGTTGCCGGTAATGCATTCCTGGTATGTGATGGTACTGTATTTTTTTGCATTTTTATCTTTCTCAGGATCAGCCGTATAGATCCCGTCGACCCGGGTGCCTTTTAGGATAACGTCCGCTGTTATTTCAATGGCACGCAGGGATCCGGCTGTGTCTGTTGTAAAATAGGGATTGCCGGTACCTGCACCGAATATTACCACCCGACCTTTCTCCAGATGCCGTATCGCACGACGACGAATATAGGGCTCGGCTATTTGTTCCATTTTGATCGCGCTTTGTAACCGGGTAAACACACCGATTTTTTCCAGGCCCGCCTGCATAGCCATCCCGTTTATTACAGTGGCAAGCATGCCCATATAATCTCCATGGGCTCTCTCTATACCTGTCTCCTTTTCGTTCATGCCCCTGTAAATATTGCCGCCGCCGATTACTATCGCCACCTGCACGCCGAGGTCCACGATCGTCTTGATATCATCTGCATACTGGGCAATCACTGCGTTATCAAATCCGAAATTCTTATCTCCCATCAGGGCTTCACCAGACAATTTCAGGAGTACGCGTGAATATTTTGGTAGCATATGCAATTTGATTAGTGCAAAGAAAGAGTATTAATATTTCAGATTAAAAAAAAACCGCCACGAGGGCGGTTCTGATTATCCAAGCTGAACTCTTTTAAACTGCGTCACTTTTAATTCCGGATCTACGGATTTTAGGTGGTCGCCCACTGTTTTGGATGCATCCTTAACAAAGGATTGTGCAGTTAAAGTATTTTCCTTAAAAAATGCGTTTAGTTTTCCGACTGCAATTTTATCAATCATTTCATCCGGCTTTCCCGCCATCTTCGGATCATTGCGGATCTGGTCAGTTACAATAGCTTTCTCTCTTTCGATCATTTCTTTTGAAACTGAATCCTGATCTACTGCCACTGGATTCATAGCGGCGATCTGCATGGCAACTTCCCGTCCGGCTTCCAGAGCAGGTGCCGTATTTTTATTCAATCCAACCAATACACCCATCCGGTAAGCACCATGAATATAAGAAGCAACTGCTTCGGCATCGATTCTTTCAAAACGGGCCAGCTGAATTTTTTCACCGATTTTAGCCACCTGGTCATTTATCTTGTCTGCCACAGTTGCATTGTCCAGACGGGCAGCCATCAATTCATCGAGTGACTTCACATTATTACGGATGGCAACATCCATAATGCTCTGGGCTACGGCAACGTATTCTGCGTTCTTGGAAACAAAATCTGTTTCACAGGCAAGTGTTATAATTAAACCCGTCTTACGGTCTGCAGTAGTTGCTGCAATGATCACACCTTCTTTCGCCTCGCGGTCACTGCGTAAAGCCGCAACTTTCTGACCTTTTTTTCTCAGGTAATCAATAGCTTTTTCAAAATCCCCGTCGCTCTCAACCAGGGCCTTGCGGCAGTCCATCATTCCCGCGCCGGTTGTCTGGCGAAGTTTATTGATATCTGCTGCGGTGATAGTTGTAGTTGTTGACATATAAAATTTTTTTTAGTTAAGTAATAGCGGGGCTATTACTTATTGATCCTCATTTCAAAGAATGATATTATCTCGCTCCGGTTCTGCGGCCGGAATTCGGGATGCGGCGTTTTGGCGCACCAGGTGTCCTGGCGGTTTTATCAACACCTCTTCCGCGCGCTGCTTCACTTTCAGCTTCAGCCTGGATGCGTGCAGCCTTCTTTTCATTTTCATCTGTATTCACTTCTTCTACTTCGTCATCCTTGGCAGCCTGTCTTTCAGCCAGACCTTCAGCAATAGCAGCAGCAATATAGTTTACGATAATTGCGATTGACTTGGTTGCATCGTCATTTGCAGGGATCGCGAAATCAACCCTGTTTGGATCTGAATTCGTATCCACCATACCGAATGTCATAATGCCCAGCTTCTTTGCTTCCGCCAATGCAATATGCTCGTGTCCGATATCGATCAGGAATAATGCTGCAGGTACCCGACCCAGTTGGGCGATACCACCAAGTACTTTTTCCATTTTATCCTTATCGCGGGCCAGCGTGAGGCGTTCTTTTTTTGTGATGCTGTCGAAAGTTCCGTCAGTCAGCATCTTTTCAATGCTTTGCATTTTCTTTACACTCTTCCGGACTGTATTGAAGTTGGTCAGCATGCCACCCAGCCAGCGTTCGGTAACGAAGGGCATCGATACTTTTCTTGCACACTCGGTAACGATTTCCTTTGCCTGCTTTTTAGTGCCGACAAACATGATCTTCTTACCGGATTTTGCAATCTGCTTTAAAGCAGCAGAAGCCTCCTGTAATGACTCTGTTGTTTTATTCAGGTCGATAATGTGGATGCCTTTCTTCTCCGCGAAGATGTATGGCAGCATTTTCGGATTCCATTTTTTCTTTAAATGACCGAAGTGTACACCGGCTTCCAATAACTGTTGCTGTAATGAAGTATTCTGTTCCATATTGATTAATCTTTAAGCCCTGGTCGCGGAACCCGGCTTTCAACTGTTTTGAATTAATAGAATTAACGTTTGCTGAACTGGAAGCTTCTTCTTGCTTTCTTGCGTCCCGGTTTCTTGCGTTCAACAGCTCTCGGGTCACGACGAAGCAGGCCGGCAGCTTTCAGTGCCGGACGAAAATCAGGATTCACTTCCAGGAGGGCCCGGGCAATCCCGAGTTTGCAGGCTTCTGCCTGACCTTTGATCCCACCACCGGTCGCATTAATCTGAATATCGAATTTATCAGTAGACTCAATTGTTTTCAAGGGAAGATCCACCTGGTTCTGTAAATAAGCCAGGGAAAAATATTCCTTGTAATCCTTGTCGTTGATAACGATTTTTCCGCTGCCACGTGTCAGAAAGATGCGTGTTACTGCTTCTTTCCGGCGTCCTGTAGCAAGTTTTTGTTTTTCCATTATGAGAGAAAATTTGAGAATTAAAACTTTAGTTCCTTTGGTTGCTGTGCCCCGTGAGGATGTGCAGAACCGGTGTAAACAAATAATTTTTTATACATCTTGCGACCCAGCCTGTTTTTTGGCAGCATGCCCTTCACCGCTCTTTCAAGAATGGCTTCTGGTCTGCGTTTCAACAGATTTTTTGCTGTTTCTTCTTTTTTCCCACCAGGGTATCCGGAAAAATTGATGTAGATCTTATCTTCTAGTTTGTTCCCTGAGAATACCACTTTATCTGCATTGGTAATGATGACGAAGTCACCGCAGTCAACGTGGGGAGTATAATATGGTTTTGTCTTGCCCCGCAACACGGCGGCAATACGTGCACACATGCGACCGACGGTTTGATTAGTACCGTCCACAACCCACCAATCACGTTGTACGGTAGCCTCGTTGGCATGTTTAGTAACGAAATGTAGTTTGCTCATAATTCTGTTTTTTTATGCCACCGCTATCCCGGCAGCTCATTTAAAGGACGGCAAAGGTATGTGGATTGTATGCGTATTCCCAAAGTTTGAGAACCTATTTTGGGCACCTCCCTTGGTAAAACTTTGATTTTCAATAAAGAATTTGACCATTAATTTTCGTAGCCTGTTTTTAAGCCGTCGCATTGTATTTTTTATTCATTGGAATTGGTGCGGGATGGCCTTATTTAGCCTTCTTAAACAGAAGAAGATCGTCATTATTCCTGGCTACCACCAGGACAGGATCCTTACCACCCCGATTGATTATTCTGGCATCCCGGACCTCACCTCGTACAAAAATTCCCGACTGTTTTGGGGCCATATAATTGAAATGATGTCGACGATCACCCAGGAGCAGTGTTCCATAGCTCGCATCCAACCGGCCGGTTTGAGGCTTTAACCCGTAGAAATTACCCGCCATGAATATGTCTGTGATCCCGTCACCATTCAGATCATCCACAATAGAAGTAAAAACAGGAGAAAGCTGAGCTTCAACGGGCAGGGGCTGCAGGGTGAAATGTCCCTTACCGTCATTAATGAAAACAACAGAGCGGGTCTCCTTTACTGTGAGTTTGGTAGCCTGTTTTAGCTCTTCCTCGCTGAATATCTCGCTGAATTCCCTGCCCGCATAAGATTTAAATTGAAGGAATTTCTTTTTTAATGAAGGGATCTCCTTTTCCATATCTCCCTTCAGCCAATATGGATAGGCCTTACCATCAGTCTTATAGTAAACAGGAATACATTCGGTCTGCCCGTTTTTATTGAAATCTGCAGTTACAAGCAGGGCGGGATGCGCACTGTCAGCCTGGATCCTGGAATTCAATCCGAAATTACCCGCTACCAGGTCAGGAATTCCATCTTGATTTACATCAGCCACAGAAATTGAATTCCACCAGCCGGAGGAATTGAGAATTTCGTCCGTTTTTTGAAACTTTCCATTTTCAAAACGCATGATCGTCACAGGCATCCAGTCGCCAACAACGACCAGTGTTTTTTTCCCCTGGCCTTCAATATCCGCCCAGGCGGCATCGGTGACCATCCCAAAATCCAGCAGCTGGGGCGCAAGGGTTTTCGTAACATCAGTAAACCGTCCCCCGCCTTCATTCTTCAATAAAAAGCTGGAAGGTTTAAGTCCGTAATGGCCCGGTACCACCCGTCCGCCGATAAAAACATCCATCAGGCCATCCCCGTCAAAATCCAAAGCTTTTACGCATGATGCGTTCACGGCTACCTGGGGCCACCCTTCAGTTTTCCGGCTGAAATTTCCTTTGCCGTCATTCAGATAAAGTCTGACGAGCAGGTTGTCGGAGCCAGGATACGCCTGGTTCCCACCGCTGCCCACGACCAGGTCAAGATCCCCGTCACCGTCTATATCGAGAAAAGCGGCCCCGATACTTTCGAAATACCTGTCTGAAAGAAATGCCGGCTCGGGCTTTTGAATAAAATGGCCATCGGGCTGCTGAATAAAGATTTTAGCGGTATCTGCGAAGGCATTACCCATATAGAAATCTTCCAGACCGTCACCGTTTATATCTCCGGCTGCCAGTCGCGGACCTTCGGTAGAAACCATTTTCGGAATTAATTTCTCCCTGTTGAAATCAATAAATTCATTTTCGGTATGATGAATATCTCCCCGGATGAACCCGGCGGTTACATTATTATATAATGGCAAGTCTTTCCTTACAGGAGGTTCATTGGATAACGCTTCGTTCTGGTGCAAAGTAATCAGGGTATCTGCAGGAATATTTTTCAACAATGCATAGCGGCCCCCGGGCCAGCGGATGCTGAGGCTGTCAACATGATTGGTTTCACCCAATCCAAAGTTCAGTACCGGATCGACACTGCTTTGAAATCCGCGACTGGGCATTTGTTCCAGCGTTTGCGCGATCCCGTTAGCATACAACACCAACCGCGCACCCAGGCCAAAAGTATTTAGAGAATCTCCTTCCAGTTTTACTTTGAGGTAATGATGGTGCAATTTTTCCGAACTCGTATTCCGGTAAACAAAAGCCTCGCTGTTCTCATTGTTGATCACGAGGTCCAGGTCGCCGTCACCATCCAAATCTCCATACGCTGCGCCATTGCTAAAGCTCGGCCGATCGAATCCGAGCTCAGCCGTTCGATTTTTAAACAGCAGGTTCCTTTCGTTAACAAATGCGTAGTTCGGAATAGGAACTGAAGGCATGTGTTTCAGAATATCTGTAAAATCAAACCCATTTTCCTTATACCGGTTCAATGTTTCAGGGTTGCTGAAAAACTCCAGGAAATCCTGATCCGTGAGATCCCGGCTGATCCCGTTACACACATACAGATCCTTCCAGCCATCATTGTTCAGGTCAAAAATGAGCGCGCCCCAGCTCCATCCCGTGGCATCTGCCCCTGATAGCTGCGCAATATCACTGAACGTGCCATCCTGGTTATTCAGCTGAAGGCAGTTGCTGGTAAACTGGTGATGATAGTCGAGTTGGTTTTTTGCATTTACAACGTCATACTCATCGAATTTGATGGTTGTTTTCAACCTGTAATCCGACTCAGGGAGCATTTCCGTGGTAAATATGTCCAGCCATCCGTCGTTATTAATATCCGCCATGTCAGAACCCATGGATCCCTGGCTCATATGCCCCATGGCATCACCGATAACTTCTCTGAAGGTTCCGTTTTGCTGGTTGATATAAAGGTAGTCCCGCTCAAAAAAATCATTGGATATATAAAGATCTTCCCAGCCATCATTATTGAGATCCCCGACGGTAACTCCGAGACCGAATGCGATGGCGCTGCCGTAAATGCCTGCCTGCTGACTTACGTCTGTAAAATGTCCGTTTTCATTCCGGTACAAACGGTCGCCGTTTTCGGGGTCCCTGATGTTCCTGAGATTTCTGGAATATCCAAAACTCTCCACCGATTTATTACTGTTGTTCAATATAAAACAGTCCAGATCCCCGTCGTGATCATAGTCAAAAAAAATGGCCTGTGTGGATATGCCCCTGTCATCCAGCCCGTAAGCATGCGCTTCTTCTTTGAACTGCCCGTTCCGCTGATTAATATATAATTCATTTGCCCTGTCATCGCCAGGGATTTCACCACCATTGCAAACATATATGTCCAGCCAGCCATCACCGTTGATGTCCACCATAGTTACACCGGTATGCCAGTGATGCGTACTCGTCAATCCCGATTTTGATGCAACTTCTTCGAATTTCCAATTGCCTTTGTTCAGGTACAATTGGTTTTCATGCTGGTTAGACGTGAAAAAAATATCCGGACGTCCGTCGTGATTAACATCTCCGATGGCGACGCCTCCGCCATTATAAAAGTTCCGGTACCTGAAGATGTTGAAATCCCTACTGTCTTCAACGCGGTTATTAAATACAATACCGGTTTCCGAGGAGGGTAATAATTGAAACAGCTTGTCTGATTCGGATTTATTTGGACCGCAGGCGGCCAGGAACATCAGGATACATGCGAGCAGAAAGAGCCGGTTAGAGGGAATAAACATAAATCAAAAAATTGGCTACTTTGCGCCACAATTATTTAATCAAGATATGAAGAAATGGATCCTCGGGTTGCTGTTATTATTGATTTTAACGCTTGGTTTAATTTACTTTCTCATTCCGGCAAATATCGTAATATCCAATATATCCTCCGCGCAGGCAACTATCACTGGTGAATTTCGTAATATAGGCCAGAAAGAAAACTGGGAGAAATGGTGGCGGGACGCCGACGGTTCATACCATGTCAAAGGCAAACCTTTTACATATGATGGAACCGTATTTCGCCTGAACAGGCAATTACATAATATTGTTGGGATTGAGATTGAAGAGCATGGCTTGAAACTGCAAAGCACGGTTAGCCTGATCTCTTTCAAGAAGGATTCCACCGGGGCATTTTGGGAATGTGAGATTCCTTCCGGAAAAGGTCCTCTAAACCGGGTTAAGTCTTACCGGACTGCGTTGAAAATAAAAAAGGACATAACGGGCGTCTTAAAAAATTTTACCTCTTTTATTTCGGATCAGAAAAACGTTTATGGTTTATCCATTCAAAAGACCTCAACCCGGGACACGGCAATGTTGACAGCGAGTTTTGCAAGTGCCCTCTATCCGTCAGTCCATGAAATCTACAGCTTCTTTGATACCGTGGAAAATAGCATTAAAAGGCAGAAAGGAATGAAAACCGGCTCACCAATAGTAAATGTGAGTGAGTTGGAAAATGGCGGGTTCGAAACACAGGTAGCTATTCCTACCAACCGGTTACTGCAAAATGACGGTAAAATACATTACAGGAGAATGATACCGGGAAATTTTATAGTTTCTGAAGTGCAGGGAGGGCCTTTCTCCATCCGCGAAGCAATGAAACAACTGGATTATTATATTTCTGACTATAAAAAAACTGTAATGGCCAAGCCTTTCCAGAGTCTGGTGACAAACCGACTAACTGAAACGGATACGTCAAAATGGATAACAAGAATTTATATTCCGGTTATGGAATAACAGGATGTTAATAGGGAAACAATTAAAGTTAAATTGCCGGAATTGATGTTGCAATTTTGATTTTTATACTATATTACTGAATAACTATTACTAACAACTCCCCTTGTTGTCTGCTTTGAGCGATGGGATCATGTGCATTGATATGAAATTGAGCTGTTTCTTTTCTGTAGGGTTATTTTTTTTCTTCATTCCTTCCCTCCCTTTCGCGCAACAGGTTTCTGATTCTGTGGTGTATCTGGAATCCATGGCCAGGATTCATCAGGTTTATCTGAATGAAATTACGGATAACGCGGAAATTTATCATGGTAAGGAATATATCCGAAACGGCCAGAAGGCTAATGGATTTCCTTTTTTTGAAACAGATAGTATACGTACCGGTTCAATAACATACCAGGGATTCACATATAATAATCAGGCTCTGTACTACGACATGGTGTCTGATGAAATAATTATTCCTAATTACTTAAAGAATGCCCTTATCGCATTATCACCGGCTAAAGTCGATTCCTTTTCAATTGGAGAACATGTCTTCCTGTTTCTTAAATCCAGTGCTTCCAACCAGATAAGTATAGAAGGTTACTATGAGCGGCTGTTTCCCGGAGAGCCGGGACTTTACGCAAAAAAAGAAAAAAAACTGGTGACGGGCATGGGTAGTGAAGAGACAAAATATATTCAGTATAACAGCTACTTCATTAAGTATAACGATATCTTTTATACCGTTGACGGGAAAAGTTCCCTATTGGAAATTCTTAAGGATAAAGAAGACGATTTAAAGAAGTTTATCCGCGCCAATAAACTGAACTTCAAAAAAGATCTCGAATCAGCGCTTTTTAATTCAGTCGCATACTATTCCCAGCTAAAACATTGAAATGAGACTGATTCATTCTTTTATCGTCATCATTTTTTGTTTGTCCGGATATTCTGCTGCCGCACAGAGTCAGAATCTCATTTCCGGTAATTTTACCGGATACCGATTCCCAGCGCTTGTCAGGGAAATTGAGAACCAGACGTCCTGGCATATTTATTATGATTCCACCGATACGGATAGCCTGGAAATCAATATCACCGCAGACCAGCTTACCCTTAAACAGGTATTTGAGATCATATTCAAAAACACCGACATTCATTATGCATGGGGCACGGACAAAAATGTGTTTATCAGTAAGCGATATACAATTCAAACCTCCCTGCCCAGAAATTTCTTCGATCCCGGAAAGTCAGTTACCGACAGTAATTCGCTGGTGGCTTTCAATTCCGAAGATGCCATTGTCCAGAAATCAAATTTGAAAATTTCTCCGGAAAATAAAGTCTATGATATTGGAACTAAAAATGGAAAGAATGCTTCCGGCAGGCCAACAGTGGCAGGTTATGTCCGGGACATTAAAACAGGTGAGGCGCTCATGGGTGCTTCGATTTCCGTAGATACACTTTCCCTTACAAAAACCACCGATCAGTTCGGGTATTACAGTCTTTCACTTCCACGTGGCCGACATATTATTCGCGTAAGCAGTGTTGGCATGAAAGACACAAAACGCCAGGTAATTGTCAATAGCGATGGAAAACTGAATATCGAGATGGAAGAATTTGTAGCCAGCCTCAAAGCCGTTGTTGTTTCGGCGGATAAAACTTCCAATACAAGGAGCGTGCAAATGGGCGTGAGCAAATTGAATATTCAATCTATCAAGCAGATTCCGGTAGTATTTGGAGAAGCTGATGTTCTAAAAGTTTTACTCACCCTTCCCGGTGTTACATCCGTAGGTGAAGGTAGCAATGGGTTTAATGTAAGAGGAGGAGCAGCCGATCAAAACCTGATCCTTTATAACGATGCTACAGTATATAATCCTACTCATATGTTTGGATTTTTCTCGGCCTTTGATCCGGATCTCGTTAAAAGTGTGGAACTATACAAGAGTGCGATCCCGGAAAAATATGGCGGTCGTCTTTCCTCAGTGCTTAATGTAGATGTAAAAGACGGCAATAATAAGAAATGGACGGGTACTGCCGGGATAAGTCCGTTGACAAGCAAATTCAGCATTGAAGGTCCGCTGCAGAAAGATAAAACTTCAGTCATTGCCGGTTTTCGCACAACATATTCAGACTGGTTGCTGAACCAGATTCCGAGTTCATCGTATAGTAACAGCTCTGCAAACTTTTATGACGTTAGCCTGCATCTCAGCCATATCATCAATTCAAAGAACACCTTGTACCTGATGGGATATTTGAGCAGCGATAAATTCAAGCTGGATGGTGACACGACTTATGCCTATGAAAACCGGAATGCAAATATCAAGTGGAAGCATAATTTCAGCAATACCTCTTATGCAGTATTTACCAGTGGTATCGATCATTATCAGTATTCCGTTTCAAGCACCAAAGTTCCTGTTAATGCATACAAATTGAATTTTGATATCAACCAGGTTTACCTGCGGGCAGATTTTAATTACTCCCCCGGTAACAAGCACAATATCAGTTATGGCCTGAATTCCGTCTATTATCAGTTACATCCCGGAACCATTTCTCCCGACGGACCGAAATCTCTTGTGCAAACCAATTCAGTACAACAGGAGCAGGCGCTTGAAACTTCCATTTACCTCGGCGACCAATATTCCGTTTCACAAAAATTTTCAATCAACGCAGGTCTGCGTTATTCAATTTACAACTATTTGGGGCCCATCCGGATTAATCAGTATGTTCCGGGTCAGCCAAGGGAGTCATATACCATTACAGATACCATTTCCTATCCGGCAGGAAAAATTATAAAAACTTATACCCTGCCCGAAGTGCGGATTTCCGCCAGGTATTCGCTCACCAATACCGCTTCCCTTAAGTTTAGTTTCAATACCATGGCGCAATTCATACATGTGATTTCCAACACAACCAATATTTCGCCCACCGATATCTGGAAACTCAGCGATCCGAATATAGCACCACAGCAGGGACAACAGATTTCTTTCGGTTTTTATAAAAATTTCCGACAGAACAGTATTGAAACTTCCGTTGAAGTCTATTATAAGAGAATGCAGGATTACCTGGACTATAAAAGCGGGGCCAGTCTTCTGCTGAATCATCATATTGAAACGGACGTTTTCGAAACTCAGGGCAAGGCATATGGGATCGAAGTGCTTCTGAAAAAAACAACGGGGAAATTAAATGGCTGGATCAGTTATACGTATTCAAGGACTTTCCTCAAACAGGATGATCCGCTGGCAGGACAGCTTGTTAACAACGGCAACTACTATCCGGCGAGTTTTGATAAGCCCAATATGGTAAATTTTATCGGCAACTACCGGTTTTCTCATCGCTATAGTGTATCGCTGAATGTAATTTACAGTACGGGCAGACCCATCACATTACCCCTGGCCATTGTGCGTGCCGATGGCGCCTCCACATTATATTATTCAGATAGAAATCAATACCGTATTCCGGACTATTTCAGAACGGATATTTCAGTCAATATGGAAGGAAATCACAAGACAACTAAAGCGACGCATAACTCCTGGTCTGCGGGTATTTATAATGTGACCGGAAGACAGAATGCCTATTCAGTTTATTTCGTCCAGCAAGGTGGGAAAGTGAAAGGTTATCAACTTTCAATTTTTGGGGCGCCAATTCCTTTTATAACATACACGATTAATTTCTAGGCTATGGGGGCAGGGAGGCAAAAATATTTGCTCTTTATAATCATCATTTATCTGGGTACCATGTGCCGGAAACCGTATGAACCGCCCGCCATCAAAGCAAGTAATCATTTTGTGGCTGTTGACGGATTTATCAATACTACTGCATTTAGCACGACCACTATAATCCTCTCAAGATCACTGAACCTCCTGGATTCCGTTACGGATCTGCCCGAACTGAACGCTCAGGTGCTGATAGTAAGTGCCGGCGGAGCGATGTTTCCATTAACAGACACGGGCACCAATGGTACGTATGTTAGCGCTCAATTAAACCTTGATCCTACGCAGAAATATCAGATTTCAATAACAACCAGTGATGGAAATAAATATCAGTCCGATCTGGTGACGCCAAAAATTGCACCTGCCATAGACAGCTTAAACTGGGAGTTAGTAGACGATCCGGCGGCAGGTACACAAGTAGTGAATATCTATGTCAATGCGCATGATCCGGCAAACAATACCCGGTATTATCGCTGGGACTACCTTGAAACCTGGCAACATGAATCCGTTTATGAGACATTCTGGGCATTGAAAAATGGGATCGAATATCCTATAGATCCCAGTGAAAGTACCCACAACTGCTGGTCCACTGCTCATTCAACTTCGATCTTGGTGGGAACTTCCATCACTTTGAGTGATGATGTGATAAGCAATGCACGCGTGGCAGATTTTTTGAAGGATGATCCGAAGCTGGATATAAAATACAGTGTTCTTGTCAGACAATATCCGCTTGAGCCCCAGGCGTACAAATATTGGCTCACCGCGCAAAAAAATTCGCAGTCCCTGGGTGGGCTCTTTGACCTGCAACCCTCCCAGTTAACTGGTAATATTCATTGTATCACCCATCCGAATGATCCGGTGTTCGGATATATTTCGGCCTCTTCGGTACAGGAACAGCGATTATTTATCAGCAATAAAAGCCTGCCTGGTTGGAAATCAAATATAGGATTAAGCTGCCCGATAGACACTGTTCCATCAAATCCCGCTGATCCTCTTGTATGGACTTACTATGATACCAGCAAACAATTATACCATTATATATCCGGTCCGCCTCCCGTGATGAAAATAACAGACAAACCATGCCTGGATTGCAGATTCCAGGGAGGCACTAATATGCAGCCCCCGTTCTGGCAATAAATTATTCATAATGAAAAGCTGTGTTTATTTTTTTGTTTTTTTATTACAGTTCGGTTTATTGAGTGCCCAACCCCGGCAGACTGATATCCTGCAAGAACAATTTAATAAATACCAGTCAGGCACACCCCAGGAAAAAATATTTGTTCACACCGACAAATCGGTTTACCTGGCTGGTGAAACGATTTGGTTCAAAGTATACATGGTAGATGCTTCATTTCATAAACCTCTTACAACAAGTGTGATTGCTTATACTGAAATTCTCAATAAGGATCTCAAATCTGTCCTCCAGGCAAAAGTTCATCTTACGAACGGGTTTGGAAGCGGATCACTTAGCATTCCCGGATTTTTAGCCACAGGAAATTATGTTTTTCGTGCTTATACCAGCTGGATGAAAAATTTTTCTCCGGATTTTTATTTTGAGTATGTAATACATATTGTGAATACACTCAAAACTCCGGTTGCCGACTTGACTTTAAAATCCCGGGCATCCATTCAGTTTTTCCCTGAAGGAGGGCATGAAGTTGCAGGATTTAATGGGAAAATAGGGTTCAAGGCTACGGATGGAGAAGGTGTTGGATTGGACTGCAAGGGTTTTATTGTAAACCAGAATAACGATACCATAACATCTTTCCAATCATTATTCCGGGGAATGGGTAGCTTTCAACTCAGACCGGATAAAAATTCAAGCTACTATGCCGTTTTGAAGTTAAACGACAGTTTGGTCAGGCAAAAATTGCCCGATGCTGAATTGAATGGGTTTGTGATGAATTTGTCATCTGAACAATCCGGTATTTTGACTTTCACCATCCATGCAACGCCTGATTTTAATAATACTGAAGTTTATCTCTTGTCACATACGAGGCAGGTAATCAGAAACATTCAGAGTCAAATAATCAAAGATGGAGAAGCCGTCTTTTCTGTTGAAAAAAAGGATCTTGGAGACGGAATATCGGGTATCACTTTATTTAATCATCTCCGCCAGCCGGTATGTGAACGTCTGGTCTTCAAAAGGCCGCAGCAAATTCTGTCCATTCAGGCTATTACGGATTTGCCGGTTTATGACATTAGAAAACCGGTGCACATCGAGCTTTTAACCACTACGGCCGACCAACCTGTTTCGGGAAATCTTTCCCTATCGGTATTTATGATCGATTCCCTGCAGCATGTTCCCGGTCAAAATATTATATCATGGATGTATCTTAATTCAGATTTGAAAGGTCGTATTGAATCTTCCGAATACTACTTTACAAATCCCGACAATCATAAGGATGAAGCCCTGGATAATTTATTGCTGACGCAGGGATGGAGAAGATTCAAGTGGAAAGATATTCTTGAAAACAGAAATCCAATTTTTGAATTCCTTCCGGAATTCGAAGGTCCGGTTGTAAATGGCAAAGTGATTAACAAATTAACAGGTGGTCCCGGTACCGGTACCATCGCCCTCCTCAGCGTTCCCGGAATTGATTATGCGTTCAGCAGTGCAACCAGCGATGCGCAGGGAAATATCTACTTTGGATTTAAGGACATTTATAAAAATAATGCTCTCGTAGTACAGCCGGCGCAATTCAAAGATTCCAACTACCGCATTGATATTACAAACACCTATTCAGATAAATTCACCTCCAATTTCTTTCACCCGCTGGTTCTTTCCAAAAACCAGGAGAATGCCCTGCTGGTCCGCAGCATCAGCAATCAGGTGGAAAATACCTATGCTGTTAATAAAAAGCGGCAGTATCTAGTGAACTTCACTGACACCATTTCTTTTTATGGAAAGCCTGACCGATCCTTCAATCTCGAAGATTTTACCCGTTTTCAAACAATGGAAGAAGTGTTGCGAGAATATGTTGATGATGTACGTGTGAGAAAGGAAGGAGATAAATTTAATTTTAAAGTCAGAAACAAACTTTTTAACACCTATTTCGAGGACAATCCACTTATCCTGCTGGATGGAATTCCAATTTCAGACGCATCAAAGATCATTGCCCTTGATCCCCAGAAGATCAGGAGGATTGAAGTAGTTACCCACCGGTATTATATCGGATCATCAGTCTTTGACGGAATTGTAAACATAAAATCTTATAGCGGCGAACTTGGTGCAACCCAGATTGATCCTAATTCACTGGTGGTTGAATTTGAAGGATTGCAACAACAACGCGAATTCTATTCCCCGCAATATTCCTCGAAAGAAGCAGCAGAGAGTCATATACCGGATTTCAGAAATGTTCTAATCTGGTCTCCTCAAATTAAAACAGGATCAGGCGGAAAATCCCGGTTATCTTTTTATACATCGGACCTCAAAGGAAAATTTGCCGTTATCGTACAGGGTATAACGAAAGAGGGCCTTCCCGGAAATGCCATCAGCTTTTTTGAAGTAAGAAATTCCAATTAGATTTAATTATCGGAGAAACGGATTACCTCAGTACTATCATCGTTCCTGGCGAGGATAAATGCTTCTTTCCCGCCCAGTTTTATTTTCTTAATATGTCTGACCTGACCCCTGATCTGAATTCCGTTCAGGCTTTCAGTACTGAAATTTCCACTGCCTTTGTTTATTAATAATGTGGAATAGTCGGCATCATATCTACCCATCTGAATGTTATTATCATAATAGTTCCCCACCAAAAGTATATCCGGCAGACTGTCGTGGTTCGCATCCACAACTACTGCATCACGGAAAGAAGATAACTGTGCTTCCCACGGCATGGCGATGACATCAAAATGGAGATTGCCGCGATTGATCAATATTGCGTTCGAAAAATAATTGGCTGTTAGCATTTCCGCTTTATCCAAATCCGCCCGTGGGAAAATATCTGTGAACTGCGCCTTCGCAAAATCTTCTGCATACAAAAATTTTTTCTTCAAAACAGGCAATTGCTTTTCCAATTCATCCTTGTTCGCAAATGGCAATTCACGCCCGTCCAGGTAGTAAGATAAAATCTGATCCTTCTTCCCATTTCCGTCGAAATCATAGTAGTATAACCTAACCGGCTCCTTATCCGTCGCCTGAAGCCGGCTGTTAAGTCCTAGATTGCCTGCGACGAGGTCTATTTGCCCATCATTGTTCAGATCAACAGGTAATATAAAATTCCACCAGCCTTTTTTATCTGTGAGTTCCCTTTTTTCAAAAATTCCCTTATGATTTATATAAGCTTGTATTCCACCCCACTCCAGGGAAATAAGCAGGTCTTTCTGGCCATCCCGGTCAATGTCGAACCAAAGTGCATTTGTAACGAATCCAATATTGGACAAACCCGGAGCGATTTTATCGGTAACATCTATAAATTTACCCTTTCCATCATTTAGCATCAGGTAAGATCTTGGTATAAGCCCGTAATTAAATGGAACAGATCTGCCCCCAATAAATAAATCCTGAAATCCATCGCCATTAAAATCATATGAGCAGATAGAAACGGCATTCACAAAGAGACTATCAAATGCCGATGTTTCGCGTGTGAAAATTCCTTTACCATTATTCAGAAAGATCCGGGGTTTAAGCTGTTCATCCTTCCCATAAAATTCATTCCCTCCGTTTGCCATCACCAGATCAGGAAATCCATCGTTGTTAATATCGGCAATACAGGAAGCCGCATTTTCAAAATTGGAATCCGCCTCCAATCCCGGTTGCACCGTTTTGATGAATTTTCCTGATTTCTGCTGAAGAAAGACAGCACTCTTTCCCAGTCGGGATGAGCCCATAAAAACATCATCCAGTGAATCATGGTTCAGGTCAGCGACAATCAGAGCGGGCCCTTCCGTTGACAGCATATGTGGCATTAATGGTTCGCGCTCAAATTCGTGAAATACATTCTCTTTATGTTTGTAAAGAATGTTGGTCTGCACAGTGATATTTTCAACGGGCCTGGTTGAATTTTTCCAATAGCTTTTCAAGATTTTATAGTCATACTTCGGCAGTCCTTGCTGGTAAGTGAAACTAATCACTGTGTCCAGGGGTTTTAATTGGATTTGCTGATAACTATTATCGGGCCAGACCAGGAAAACCGAATCTGCAATTGTTTTTTCCAGGCCAATATGTATAGGTCCTTCCATGCTGGACAGAAATCCCCTGACCGGATATTTCTCATAAGTCCGAATCCCGCCGTTTGCAAACAAAATAATCCTGGCGCCGATGGCATTGATATTTTTTTCTGCCCCTTTAAGTCTGATTTCAACAAAATCCATGGTCTTGATGTCATTGGTCTTATTCTCATAAAGGAGGGCCGGATCCTCGATATTATTGACAAGTACGTCAAGATCCCCGTCATTGTCAAAATCCGCATATACGGCACCGTTGGAATAAGTGTTCCGGTCATTGCCTATTTGTGGGGCGATATCTGTAAAACGAAGATTGGCGCTATTTCTAAAAAAGCGGTTTGGGATTTTTATCTGGGGAAACCGGTCGATCAGGTTCATGTCTTTTGCGTCGAGTCCCGTCGACTTCATTTTTTCCTGCAAATCAACATTGGAAATGAAATTGATATAGTCGATATCATTCAGTCTTTTTGGAATTCCATTGGAAATAAAAAGATCCTTTGCGCCATCATTGTCAAAATCAAAAAAAAGCGGTGACCAGGACCAGTCTGATGCATATACACCCGAATAAAGTCCAATCTCGCTGAAATTGCCGTTACGTCGGTTCAGTTGCAGATTATTCCGGGTATACTGGAAATTATAACCGTATCTGATCTTAGTATAAAAAGTTTCATAATTATCCTCCCCTTCCGATCGCTTAAGAATATATGGGTCTGAAGGAAGCATATCCATACTGATGATTTCAGGGAATGCATCATTATTAATATCTGCCACGTCGACTCCCATAGAGAATTGACTGGTATGCATCATGTGCTCATTCAGTTCCTCATTGAATGTTCCATTATGCTGGTTGATATAGAGGTAGTCATTTTCATGAAAGTCATTTCCGATATACAGGTCAGGATAACCATCCAGATCAATATCCGAAACACAGACGCCGAGTCCGTATCCTATGACCGAACTATGAATGCCGGCTTCTTTGGTAACATCCGTAAATCTTTTGTCTCCGTCGTTTCTGAAAAGCCGGTCGCCCGAAAGAAGATTTGTCACCGCAAGGCGGTCTTTCCTGGGACCAAAGGTTCCGTTCTGGTGAATGGAATGATTCAGAAGGTACATATCCAGATCGCCGTCTCCATCATAATCAAAGAAAACCGCCTGGGTACTAAAGCCCGAATAATCCAGGCCATATTCCTTAGCCTCATCTTTGTAGTAAGGACTACCGTTTTTATCGATTCCCTGGCAGACCAGCAATTGATTATGGCTATGCAGGGTTTCGTGATTGCCCACCCTGCAAATGTAGATATCCAGAAGCCCATCGTTATTGATGTCAACGATAGAAACACCCGTTGACCAGCCTCCATCCTGTGGGATCTTTGCTTCAATTGTGACGTCCCTGAAATGAAGGCCTCCGGTATTCAGATAAAGTCGGTTGGAAACCTGATTAGCAGCGAAGAATACATCTATCTTCCCGTCATTATTAAAATCTGCCGCACCTACCCCTCCACCATTATAAAAATACATGTACTTAAATACATTGAACTCCTGGGTAGGCGTCAGCTTATTGGAGAAATCGAGTCCGGTACGTTCCGCCTCCAGGACTTCGAATAAGAGCGGTTGATTCCCCTCGCGGTGATGCTGTTGTTTACAGCCACTCATACAGGCCAGCAATACTGCAAAAAGTAAATATCTGTTGACCAACCATTTATTCATATTGATCAGAATCTTCTTTAATTTTTTCTTTTTACCTTTTCTTTCTTAATACCTGATCTCCCCTCCAGTTTATATAAAGCAGGATTTTCATTGTTGATGGCAAAAAGGATGCGGGTCCCTTCTGGTCCTTTTAACATAACGATATCCCTGACCATTCCCCGAATATCCAACCCGGACTTACGATTCTCCATAAAAGAAAAATCACCTTTTCCGTTATTGATTAACACGTCTCCAAAACTCGCATCCAGCCGGCTAAACTGCGGAAGAAATCCAAATTCATTGCCACCCAATATAAGATCGGGGTATCCATCTCCGTTCAGGTCCATGCATTGGATTGCATTGACTGAAGAAAGCTGAACGATTACCGGAAGTTTTTGAATTTTAAACTGTCCGTTGCCCATGTTAAATGCGACGATTGACGGACAATAGTTGAATTTTTTGACTACAGATGTTTTTAATAAATCTTCCGGGATCATATCCTGGATTGTCTTAAGTGCAAATTCGCCGTGTTTTAAATTTTGCTTTTTCAACACCGGCATTTGAAACTCCATATCATGTTTTAGAAAAACAGTCATGTCTTTCCCGTCAATTGTCCTGGTCAATATATTATCGATATTGCCGTTTTGATCATAGTCATTTACCCACAATTTTACGGGGTTACTGGAATCCGGATGCAGATAGTAGTTTTCTCCAATATTTCCCAAAATCAAATCCAATTTTCCATCTCCGTTCAGGTCAGCAGTCCCAATGGATTCCCACCACCCGTACAAATCATTCAGATTAGTTTTAATTTCCTCAAAATGATTATTTTTAAAATGGAATACACGTGGCGTCATCCACTCTCCGACAATGATTAAGTCTTTTTCAGAACCGCCATTGATAGCTGCCCAGCAGGCCCCTGTAACCATCCCGATATGGGCTATGTCTGGATTTCTCGATGCAGCTATATCCGTAAAATGCCCCTTACCATCGTTTACATACAGGTAACTTGAAGGCGGACTTCCATATTCCCGGGGAACTGATCTTCCCCCAATAAAAAGATCCGGATATCCGTCATGATTGAAATCATAGTCAATGGCCACTGCTGTATTAACACCATTCAGATTATTTCCAAAGGCTGATGGATCAATTGTAAAATTTCCACGTCCGTCATTCCTGAACAACCGGTTTTGCATTTCCCGGCTGTTTGGCTGACTGGCATTCCCTCCCGGACCGATAAACAAATCGAGATCACCGTCGTGATCGGCATCAAAAAACAGCACCGCCTCATCCTCAAATTGTCTGAACTGTAAAAAATCCTTCTCTTCCTTTTTTTCAAATTTACCGGATGCAGCTTGCAGGTATAACTGACCTTCATGTACAGAAGTGCCGCCGACGTAGACATCTGCCAATCCATCCCCATTTACATCCCCAACCGCAACTTTTGGACCTTCACGCGAAAGCATTTTAGGAACATTGTGCTCGTAATAAAAATCGATATTGTTATCTTCTTCGTGTTTGTCAAAATTCGAATTCACAAGGGTGAATAAAGTTGAATCTGGCAATCTTTCTGCAACGGTTGCAACTGCCTGCTGGGCTGGTTCCGATATATTGTACAGTCGATTTATTGCCGGATGGTCATATTTAAGGGTTGAACCATTGGGCCATGTAATAACCATTGAATCAACCTGCGTTAAACTTCCCAGGCCGAAAGCCTGCTTATAATCCACGGAACTCTGGAAGCCGCGGCTGGGGATCAGTTCGCGGTAGAAAACCCGGGAGTCCCCGTATAGTTTTATTTTACTTCCGATTGCGAATGTATTTTCTCCGGTTCCTTTTAAAGCTACTTCGATATAATTGTTCCTGTTCAGCACCCTGGAGTTATTCTTATAAATAAATGCCGGGCCATTTTCATTGTTGATGATCAGGTCCATAGCACCGTCGTTATCCAGATCCGCATATGCGGCCCCGTTAGCAAAGGAAGCCTGCGTAAATCCCCAGGAAATTCCCGCATCTGAAAAACTCAAATCACCCATATTCCGGTAAGCCTTGTGCAGCATGGGATGTATGGGTATATGTTTCAGAATTTCATCTGTTCCTTCCTTCTTGCCGGTAAGCACCATCTTTTGCAATACATCATTAGCAAAGAAATCCATGAAATCCAGGTTAGTGACATCTTTATTCACACCATTACAAACATAGATGTCATTGTAACCGTCATTATCCATATCAAACATGAGTGCACCCCAACTCCAGTCGGTTGCAGACACTCCGGCATAGTTGGCAATATCCAGGAACCTGCCATTTCTGTTATTGAGCTGAAGGCAGTTCTTTACATACTGGTGATAGAAGCCGGCCTTGTACTTGGCCAGGTATAAATCTATGTTATCAAATGCGCCCAGGGTTTTTAGCCGGTAATCGTCTTCCGGTAGCATATCTGTAGTGAAAATTTCAGGATATCCGTCGTTGTTGATATCAGCAATATCGGCTCCCATAGAGGAAAAGCTGGTGTGTCCGAACCAATCTTCCATCTCATCTTTGAACGTTCCGTTCCGTTGATTGATATATAAATAATCACGTTCATAAGAATCATTGGAAACAAATACGTCGGGCCAGCCATCCCCATTGATATCCCCTGCGGATACACCCAGGCCAAAACTGATCAGGCTTCCATGTATGCCTGCTTCTTTGGTCACTTCTGTAAAATGCCCATTATCATTTCTGTATAAATGATCGCCGCCACCCTTTAAAAAATTTTCTACCGGCCATTCCTGATCAGGCAAATCCCGGCGGTTGGAATTATTCAGGGTGTTAACAGGTATAGGGCTGTTATTAATCATAAAGCAATCCAGATCGCCGTCATGATCATAATCGAAAAAGGAAACCTGTGTGGTGTATGCAGAAATATCAAGGCCGTATTTGGCTGCGGATTCGGTAAAAGTCAGGTTGTGATTGTTAATATATAGCTTGTTTTTCCGATGGCCATTTGTCATATGTCCGGAATTACAAACATAAATATCCAGCCATCCATCGTGATTGATATCCACAAATACCACCCCGGTGCTCCACATACTATCCTGAACAATCCCCGAAGTTTTCGTGATATCTTCAAATTTAAAATTTCCCTTGTTCAGGTAAATCTTATTATCCTCCATATTGGCGGTAAAAAAAATATCGTCAAGTCCGTCGTTATTGATATCCCCCACTGCCACACCTCCGCCATTATAAAAATTTCTGAAAAGAAAACTATTCTCCAGTTTTCCGTCGGTAACACGGTTGTTAAAATTGATCCCCGAATTTTCCACCAGCTCAAATAATGGTTTTATATCCTTCTTAAGGCTACAGGAAACAGACAGGACGCTAACGATGAAAACGAAAAGTCGTGAAATACTGAGTTTACGGTAATTGTGCATTGAATAGATCTCTGACTCCGGCAGGAGGGATAAAATTACAAAAGGCCATTATTGAATAATGGCCTTTTGCAATAAATATGAAAGCTTTATAAATTAATACCCAGGATTCTGTTTCAGGTTCGGATTAACCGCGAGTGCCTGATTTGGAACAGGGAATACGATATACTTAGGATCATCGTTTGGCTTGTACTGCCACGGTGTAAGGAATACTCCGAAGCGGATCAGATCCGTTCTTCTGGATGATTCCAGGTACAATTCGCGGCCGCGTTCTGCCAGCAAGCAGTTTGGATCATCTACCAGGCTGTGTGCATTAGCAGAAGGACCTAATGGCAGTGAAGTCAGGGTAGAAGCACCGCGGGCTGTTCTCAGCGTATTTACAAGCGCAAGTGCTGCTGTATTATTTGGTGTAGCCTGGCGCATAAGAGCCTCTGCAACCATCAACACCACATCAGGAAAACGGAACATGTTGAACCAGTTTCCAGGATTACTGGAATAGAATTTTCCAGTAGGGTCAGAGAAGTCCGGAACATATTTACAAACCCGGAACCCGGTAACTTCAAGATTTGAACCGGTCTCGATCATTGTTGGAGCGATGTCTGGTGTAAAGGCCAGCGGGTTACCCTTTCTGTCCTTTAATGGAACACCATTTTGATCAAACTGCTGGCCGACGAGGAATCCTGGACGGATACCGGAATTTTTAGTAGTCGTCGGATCAGATGTCTTTCTGCGGCCAATTCTGGAATCAATTAAAGTATCTGCAAGCGAATAATCAGTCGTTCCGCCCAGAGAAAAGCTGTTATAGAAATCACTGGTTGTGGTAAATCCGTTCCAGCCTGCATTCGGTGCCTGTCCGTTGTATTCATTGTAATGGAAACCATTCATCCACCTTGCATTCGTTCCCGGGTTATTCGTACTTACACCAGATGCGCCCGGAAACATAAAGATACCTTCTGTTGAATTTCCGTTTGAATAGGTAAAGTTTCCGAAATAATTGGGCATATATGAATACTTTCCGCTGGTAATAATTGCCTGGCCCAGGGTAATCACCTTTTGCATATCAGCATCATCAAATGTCGGTGCGGTTCTGTTCTTATATGCACCCCGGTTCAGATAAAGTTTCATCAACAGCATCCTTGCTGCGTCCGGATTCGCCTGGGTTTTAGAATTGGCGGGATCCAGGTCAGGAAGCAGTGTTTCTACTTCGCTGATGATGAAATCACAACCATCCAGTCCAAAATAAACCTTTGGAGCATTTAACAGGGTATCACCCGGGTTTCTGAATGGAAACTGATCGTAAATATCCAACAAATAAAACAGGCTGAGCGCCCTGAGGAACCTTGCTTCGGCTGCCTGTTCCGCACTTGGTTTGAAGTTAAGTACATTGGTCGCATCGAAATTCATTCCGTTCAGGCCGTTGAATACATCGATTACCTGCTGGTGATCGGCATTCCAAGTGTGATTGTGGATCACCCGCCATACCCCATTATCATCCCAGTCACCACCGCGGGTCGGCACAAGTGATTCATCCGTTGAATTTTCCTCAAGGGAATAAACATTGGACTGACCTACAAAGGGACCGGGTATGTCGTTATAAGCCTGCTGAAGCAAGAGTGCCGGACTGATTGATCTTGCTGCTTCTGAAGCCGGAATAGTCGTCTTGTAGGACTCGGTCAGGTCGGTACATCCTGCAATCCCCGCAAGTGCCACAAGAAAGGAGATTTTAGAATATTTTGCTATTGTCATATACTCAGAATTTTAAGCTAAGATTAAAGTGAAAAATTTACGCCAAATACTACACTTGCAGGTGTCGGATAAGGTATATATTCAATTGAACTGGATGGATAACCATTATTCTGCTTGTCAATATTCACTTCAGGGTCGAATCCGGAGAATCCTGTGATTACAAACAGATTTGATCCTGCTACAAATACATTCAGATTCTTGAGATAGTTGCCTATGTTTCCGAAACTGTAAGTAAGTGAAGCGTTACGCAGCTTGAAATAAGAGCCATCTTCCAAAAACCTGGTAGATGCACCCACTCCGCTGCTCGGCTGTTCTGCAGAGTTATACGCGTTTTGGTCAATATTTCTGCCCTGTGCGATACCGGAAATATTTGTGACTGATGTGGCGGTATTATTGTAAATCAGGAATCCGCTGGAACCACCACCATTGATGACAAGTGTTAATTTCTTATATCTCAGGGTTGTGCTTACACCAAATAAAGTGGACGGATTTGGATTACCCGCAAATTGAGGATCTGGTCCGATGAGCTGGTTTCCTTTCTGATCAAATCCTAAGAATGGTTTCAGGAAAAATTCGTCCACTGGCTGATCGTTGGTAATAACCTGGGCGAGTGTACCAGATACACCCTGTCCATTGATCTGACCAGTATGAATCGTATATGGATTCTTTGTTCCAGGTACAAAAAAATCTGTGATCTTGTTGTAATTGGTAGCAAAGTTTCCGGTGATATCCCAGGTGAAGTCTCTGTGCTGAATAATGTTTGCACCAACTGAAACTTCGATACCACTGTTCTGCAGGTGCCCTGGCAGGTTAACCCAAACTGTGCCGGGAGGGCCGGGGGCGATAATTGTTCCCTGGAACAGGATATTTGTTTTATCCTTGTTATAATAATCAAAGGATCCCCAAACATTGCCGTTCAACAATGAAAAGTCCAGACCGAAATCATATTGAACGGTTTGTTCCCATTTCAAATTTGGATTTCCTGCATTTATCTGTGATGCACTGTTGTAAGAACCGTAGGCAAACTGGTCAATGGAAGCGCCGGCCGGGAAATCCTGGCTACCTGTAATTCCCCATGTTGCACGAAGCGCCAGCCCTGTAAATAAGGTGTTGTCCTTCATGAAACTTTCGTTCGCGATATTCCATTTAGCTCCGAATGAAGGAAAATATGCATACTTGTTATTCTCACCGAATTTACTGGAACCATCGTCGCGGAACGTGGCTGTCAAATACAATTTATCTTTATAGTTGAAGTCAACTCTTGCAAAGTATGATTGTATTTCAGTGGTAATATCTTTAAACACAAAGGGAGGGATGACTGTCTTTCCGTTCTGAATGATGTCTGTGTACTGAGCTGTACTGAGTGCCAGTTCATTCAGATTAAAATTGAAGGTCTGTGCACCTGTATTCGAATTATTAAAATTTGATTTCCAATACTCAAAACCCAAGAGAGCGGTGAATTTCAAATCCTGACCAAATGTGGTATTATAATTTAAAGTATTATCGAATACCTGGGAAGTAAGACCTGCTCCCGAAATCACACCAACGCCATTTCCATCAATCGGGTTCAAACCCCTTACAAACCCGTCAACATTTGTATTTCTCACACCATCGGACTGGTTAATGGAATATTGGAATTTGTACGACAGATTATTCAGAATTTTATAACTAAATGAAATATTGCCGAGCACGGTATTTACATTGGAAATATCGTTGTAAGCCTTCAGCAACATCATTGGGTTTGGCGTACCATTTCCAAGGTTTACAAAAGATCCGTCCGGATTGTAGTAAGCTGCCGTAGGATTCCATTGCAGTGCGGAGCTTATCAGGTTACCCTGGGAACCGGCTGTATTGGACACCAGCGCAATATTTTCCGTGTTATACCCGTCGATTAAATTGAAATCGACACTTAATTTTTTATCCAGGAATTTATAGCTCCCGGAAAAACTTCCGATATATTTATTCAGCTTGTTGGTTGAAATCCATCCCGGTGTGGAAGAGGCGAGAAAGGAAGCGCGGAATTTCCCGTTTTCGTTACCACCGCTGATTGCAATATCATAATTCTGAATCGGGTTGCTCTGAGTAATGTCATCCAATGGATTTACCTTGCTCCCCTTATTTAAACTTTTGGAACCGGTAAGCGTATCCAGGCTATATTTATTGAGCGCATTCAGGAAGCCGCCTTCGCTCAGGATATCATATTTCTTCATATATCCCACGTTAAAGCCTACTGAAGCATTGGCCTCGAGCTTTATGGGTCCTGAACCTCCGGTTTTTGTAGTCATTACGATAACACCATTGGCTCCTCTTGAACCATAAATGGCCGTAGAAGATGCATCTTTTAAAATGGTGATATCCGCAATATCATACGGATTTATAAATAACAACGGATTCGCATCGGGCGAAGGTCCAAATCCACCTACAGGCAAATTGACAAACGGACGCGCATTTCTGCCATCCAGGATGATCCCGTCTACTACGTAAAGCGGGTTACCTACACCGCGAATAGAGCTGTTACCCCGGATTCTTACAGTAGTTGCAGCTCCCGGCTGGCCACTGTTTGTCGTTACTTCCAAACCAGAAACCTTATTAGACAATAACTGGTCTGGTGAAGTAATCACACCCTGGTTAAATTCTTTTGCGGTTACTGTGGTGAGTGATCCGGTAACATCCTTTCGTTTAGTTGTACCGTAACCGATCACGATTACATCATTCAACGACTGCGCGGATGCTACCATCGTGACGGCAAGGGTATTATTTACCGGAATGCCGATTTCCTGCTGGTTGTATCCAACAGAACTGATGATCAGGGATTTTGCGGTAGGTGCTACAGTCAGAGAAAAAGCACCTGTGGCATCGGTCGTTGTCCCGCCTTTCGAACCCCTGGCCGAAATAGAAGCCCCGGCGATTGGCCCCCCCTTGTCGTCTGTAATTGTGCCTGTAATTGTCCTGGTCTGTGAGAATGCTAACTGTGTAAAGGATACACATAAGAAGAGGACAGAGATCCCCTTAAGCAATCGTTTCATGGTCATAATCAATGGTTTAAGCAATTAAGCAGCTAAAATAGTATTTATTATGCAGATTTTAACAAAAAAGTTAAAAAAATTCTAGGTTCGTAATAAATACCAGGAAAGCTTAATAACCATCAAGACAGTTAACCTAAATGAAACGCTGCAATCTATTTTTGGGGTTGCGTTAGAAATCAAGACGCATGAATTTGCGCCCTTCCTTGGTCTTGTACTTCATATAATTAAACTTGTACAACTTGCCCGGACGGTGTGGTACATCGAACTCTAATTCATTAGTGTCTTCCAGTACATCCATTGAAAAGAATTTTTTGCGGAAATTCCTCCTGTCGAGTTTTATTCCGAGGATGGCTTCATAGAGATTCTGTAATTCACGGAGGGAAAATTTCTGTGGAAGCAGGCTGAATCCAAGCGGATGTTCCTGAACACGTTTCTGCAGCCACTCATGGCACACGTTCAAAATGCGCTGGTGATCGAAAGCCAGATCCATTTCCGGACTAAGCTTATGCCAGTGCAACTCATTATCATCCTTCTGCAGGCGATGCTGCTGTATATTAATGAGAGAACAATAGGCGATGGTAACAACGCGGGCGGCAGGGTGTCTTTGCACATCCCCGAAACTTTTCACCTGTTCCAGGTAAACATCATCCATCCCGGTACGCTCTCTCAATACCCGGTAAGCGGCTTCATCGAGATTCTCATCCCGGTGAACGAGATCTCCCAACAGGGACCACTTCCCTTCAAACTGTTTCAAATCTGATTTGATCATGAGCACCTTGAGCTCATTTTCATCAAATCCAAAAATCACGCAATCGACAGAAATCCCGATCAACCCGTCACTTTCAAGTTGTTTCAGAACCGCCCTGATATCTTTCTTCTTAGACAGTTTTTCAACACTCATACACTTAAATTTGTAGTAGCCTTTCAGTAACTAAATATAATCCAGATCCGCTAAACTTCAACCCGGACCTCTTTTATATACATACGTAGTCTTGAAAAATTAGTTTAAACACGAGTCATGTACAGTTCTGAACAGACCCGCCAGTTGCAGGATCTAAGCAAATCCCTCTTGCAGCGGCTTAACCAGAAAAACCTGGTTAGGAAGGATATGGCCTCACTGCGCCAGGTATTGGTTTTTCATGAATATCGCTATTATGTGCTCGACGATCCACTCCTTACCGATAAGGAATATGATATATTGTATAAGGAGCTCGAAAAACTCGAGACCGAAAACCCGGGGACCATCACGGCAGATTCGCCGACCCAGCGGGTGGCCAAAGGACTGACAAAAAACTTTCCGACGGTCAACCACCTGGTGCCCATGCTTTCCCTGGAGAATTCCTACAATGCAGAAGACCTGGTTGACTGGGACCGGAAAGCCAGAGAGCTTACCCGGCTCGATTCCCTTGAATACTGTGTGGAACCCAAGTTTGATGGGGCCAGTATTTCCCTGATTTATGAAAATGACCTGCTGGTCCGTGGCGCGACCCGGGGAGACGGCGTGCAGGGAGATGAGGTCACGACCAATATCCGTCAGATCAGGTCAGTTCCTCTTTCGGCGGCATTTTCAAAATACGGAATAGAACAGGTTGAAATTCGCGGTGAGGTGTTGATAAACAAGGAAAATTTTAAAAAGTATAATCAGCAGCTTGCGGAACAACAGCTGCCGCCCCTGGCAAATCCGCGGAACTCCGCTTCCGGCTCCCTCAGAATTAAGGACCCCCAGGAGGTTAGCCGGAGAAACCTGGAAGTATTTTTATACCATATTAGTTATTATGCTTCTTCCGAAACCCTGGATATAAATAAAGGTGAAATGGCGGGGGTGAATGAGGCACATGCGGCCCGCTCCCGGAAGGCTCCGCTCACGCATAGTGATTCCCTTGAAATGCTTTGGGATCTTGGGTTCAGGAGTCCGAAAAAAGAAAAGAAAGTTTTCAAAAATATTCAGGCTGTTATTAATTACTGCCAGGAATTTGAATCGGGGCGTGACAAACTCCCTTATGAAATAGACGGTATGGTAATTAAAGTGAATGATTTCGCACTTCAGGACAAGATGGGCATGACAACACACCACCCCCGCTGGGCCATTGCATTCAAATTCAAAGCCCGGCAGGCTACCAGTAAATTATTGAAAGTGGAATTCCAGGTGGGACGAACAGGAAGCATTACCCCTGTTGCGAAGATTGAACCGGTACCCATTGGTGGCGTCACCGTCGGTTCGGTTTCTATATTTAATGAAGACGTGGTCAGGCAAAAAGACCTGCGCATTGGTGATACAGTATTAGTTGAACGGGCTGGTGATGTGATTCCTTATATTGTAAAGCCACTTGCTGAATTGCGCACGGGCAGGGAAAAGAAAATCCAGTTCCCCACCCATTGCCCGGCCTGCGGGGACGAACTCGTTCGCGTTCCCGATGAAGCGGTACTGCGCTGTGTCAATATTAACTGCCCCGCGCAGGTGGTTGAGCGGATCATCCATTTCGTCAGTAAGGATGCCATGGATATCAGGAGTTTTGGAGCTGCCAATGTTTCGAAATTTTATGAACTGGGTTTTTTAAAAGATGTGCCGGGTATATATCATCTGCCATTTAACCGGATTGCAGATCTGGAGGGCTTTGGCGAGAAAAGTATCACCAATCTTCAGTCTGCAATTGAAGAATCAAAGAAACAACCGTTGCACCGTGTGATCTATGCCCTTGGAATCCGATATGTGGGGGAAACAACAGCAAAGACCTTGGCCAAGGCTGTAAGTTATCTGATGGATTTCCAAAGATTCAGCCTGGAAGAATTACAGGCACTCGAAGATGTGGGTCCCAAAGTCGCGGGCAGCATTTACCAGTTTTTTGAAAATAAGGATAACATAAAAATGTTGGAGAAGCTGGAGGGCCTGGGGCTTAATTTCCGGAGCGGTCGTTCAGAAAGACAAACAGGTGGCAGCCTGGCTGAACTGAGTTTTCTTTTTACAGGCACCCTCAACGATTTGAAAAGGAGTGAAGCCGAAGCCATGGTGGAAGCACAGGGCGGAAAGATTCTGAGTGGCGTAAGCAGTAAATTGAACTACCTGGTCGTAGGTGAAGAGGCCGGATCAAAACTGGAAAAGGCGAAAAAGATTCCCTCCATAAAAATTCTTTCGGAAAAAGAATTTGTGAAATTTATCGGATCTGTTGCCGGCAGGTAGCCTACCCTGTGGTCAGGTTTTTTCAGTTAGCAGCGAACTTTGGCAGGACAGATATTTTCATGCTCATATCGCTATTGTTTTTTGTAACTTTAGTAAAAGCAAAGCCATGATAAAAAAAATTCCTGGCGAAACCTGGAAACCGCTCATGTTCCCGGGTTGGAAGCAACTTCGCAAAAAATACGCACTCTCTTCTACCGGTCGGGTGGCCAGCTACTATGAGGATATATATACTGATGGGAAACTACTGAACGGTTCAGTAACCACGGGTTATAAAACCCTAAACCTGCATCGCCCCGGTAACAACGGAACCCTTTACCTGCACCGGGAAATTGCCCGCATGTTTGTAAAGAGAAATTCACCCAAACAAAAATATGTCATCCACCTGAATCATAATAAGACTGATAATTCCGTGAAGAATTTGAAATGGGTCAGCCTGGATGATATGATAATGCATCAGCAAAAAAGCCCGGCAAAACTGGCTTATAAAAAAATCCAGTCCAGCCGGCCGGTGGGTTTGAAACTTACAGCTGCCCAGGTAAAGACGATCAAGAAAACACTTTCCAGCAGCAGCCGTCAGCTCACAATTAAAAAACTGGCCGACAAATACGGAGTCAGCGAAATGACCATGTACCGGATTAAGAGTGGGGAGAATTGGAGTAGGGTGTAGTTTCGTTGGTCGTATATCGTTTATCGCTTATCGGGGTTTATGTGAAACAGGATCCACGATAAACGATCCACGATAAACGATTCACGATAAACGATCCACGATCCACGATAAACGATTCACGATTCTCAAACAAGGCCCTTAGCGACCAAATACTCCGCAATCTGCACCGCATTGGTCGCCGCACCTTTGCGCAGATTATCGCTCACGACCCATAAGTTCAGTGTGTTCGGCTGACTTTCATCACGTCTCAGTCTGCCTACAAATACTTCATCCCGGTTATGGGCGTCCTTCGGCATGGGATATTCATGGTTGAGGGGGTTGTCCACCACCACCACGCCCGGCGCATGCTCCAGCAGTGATTTCACTTCCGTGAGATCGAAATCTTTTTCAAACTCCACATTGACCGCCTCGCTGTGCCCGCCGACAACAGGAATCCGTACGGTCGTGGCGGTAACCCTGATCGAAGGATCACGCATGATCTTTCTTGTTTCATTCACCATTTTCATTTCTTCCTTGGTATACCCATTTTCAAGAAACACATCGATCTGCGGAATAACGTTCAGGTCGATCTGGTGCTTATAGGCCATATCCCCTTCAATGCCTTTTCTTTCATTCATGAGTTGGCTAACCGCCTTTACTCCCGTACCCGTAACACTCTGGTAGGTGCTCACAACAATCCTTTTGATTTTATATTTCAAATGCAGAGGGTTCAGCGCAACCACCATCTGAATGGTGGAGCAATTGGGATTGGCAATGATTTTATCTGCCGTCGTCAGAACATCGGCATTGAGTTCGGGAACCACAAGTTTTTTCGCAGGGTCCATTCTCCACGCGGAAGAATTATCGATCACAGTAATTCCCGCTGCAGCAAATTTCGGCGCCCATTCCAGAGAAGTGCCCCCGCCTGCAGAAAAAATGGCAATCTCCGGCTTCGCATTTATCGCTTCAGTTGCACTGACTACCGTCCATTCCTTCCCTTTAAACCTGAGCTTTTTGCCAACCGATCTTTCGGATGCTACCGGAATCAGTTCGGTAACAGGAAAATTCCTTTCTTCCAATACTTCGAGCATTTTGGTGCCTACAAGGCCGGTAGCACCCACAACGGCAACTTTCATTTTTTTCTTTTTTGAATGAATAAAATCAAAAAGCCTTCCCGTTTGAGGAAGGCTTTTTTATCTTGGATATACAAAATATCAAACACCTTCCCCGGTACAGGGCTTCTTGGTGCTCTTCTTTGTATATGTTGTAAAAACGTTCATGAAGGCGTAAAATTAACCTTCCCTTTTTTTTAAACCAAATTATTTTTATTGAAAGAGGGTTTATGAATCCGTGGGCCGGCTTATATACGCTAACGAAAGTGTATTTTTTGCTTTTGATTTTTCAAATTGGCTTTGCCTTATTGCCATTGAGTTCCGCCGCTCAAAACCGCTATGATATCCTCATTACCGAATTTCTTCCCGACCCTTCCCCGCCTGTCGGTATGCCGGAATCATCTTTTATTGAACTGGCAAACCGTTCGGTCCATGATGTCAATTTGCGCAACTGGAAAATCAGCAATGGTAAAACCACCGCGACCATCAGATCAGATTATATTTTGAGGATGGACAGTTTACTGATTCTTTGTCCGTCTTCCGCTCAGACAACTTTTTCTTCTTTTGGTGCCGCACTGGGCATCGGCGGATTCCCTGTGTTGGACAATGATGCGGGAGAGATCATGCTGATATCCGACGGAGGTAATACCATTCATGCAATTCGATATAATAAGGAATGGTTTGGAAATATATTGAAAGCATCCGGTGGCTGGAGCCTGGAAATGATTGACCCGGCCAATCCCTGTACGGGCAAATCGAACTGGACGGCCAGTGTTTCACAACAGGGCGGAACGCCTGGCCGGAAAAATTCTGTGCAGGCAACACAGGCTGATGCAGACCTGCCCTCGCTGATCAGGGCAGTTTCAATGGATTCAATCAGTCTGATCCTGATTTTCGATGAAGCGCTGGATAGTTCGTCGGCTGCTGACATTTCAAATTATTCAGTTTCTGATGGAATAGGTTCACCGGTCAATGCGACTACGCTCGCTCCATTTTATGACCGAGTGCTGATCCGTTTGCAATCCCCGCTGGTCAGGGGAAAAATATATTCGGTCAGCGTTACGCAAATCACAGATTGTGCGGGTAATGAAATCGCGATAAACAATAGTTGCATCGCAGGAATACCCGAATCACCGCGTGCGGGTGATATTATTTTCAATGAAATCCTTTTCAACCCGCCTCCATATGGTGCAGACTACATCGAATTTTTTAATCGGGGCTCCACAATTGTTTCCTGTTCCGGATTATTTATTGCTGGCAGAGATGTGAATGGAACCCTGAAGGATCCCCTAAGCCTGGTTAAGGAGGATCGTTATTTCTTTCCGGGAGAATATTTACTATTGACTGAGGACTCCTCATGGATCATACATAATTTTCCCCAGGCACCGCCTTCGCAAATATTATCCATGCCGGCACTTCCATCCATGCCCGATGATCTTGGAAAAATCGTGCTGCTGGATGCAATGGGAGCATTGGTCGATGAGCTGGATTACGATCATCACTGGCATTCTCCGCTGCTGGCCACTGAGGAAGGTGTTGCTTTAGAAAGAATTAGCCCGGACCTGCCGACTTCCCTCGCTTCGCACTGGACATCTGCAGCCGCCACCGCCGGCTATGGAACACCGGGTTACAAAAACTCTGAATCAACTTCAGCAGATATTTCAGATTCAGATTGGATTTCCGCCAATCCGAAAATTTTTTCCCCGGACATGGATGGCTACCAGGATTTTTTATTCCTCGACTATCACCTGCCCGATCCCGGATTCATTGGAAGCATTTCAATTTTTAATATCTACGGATTGACAGTGCGTAAGCTGGCGAACAATATCATTTGGGGAACCAGCGGAAGTTTCCGTTGGGACGGACTGGACGACAATATGCATCCGCTGCCAACAGGACACTATATTATATATGTGGAATTGTTCCTGCCCGACGGCAGGATCAGGAAGCAAAAACTCGTCTGTGTGCTCGCAAAAAAATAATATTATCAGGTTTTTATTCGCGCATTGTCGGCCCGGTGCATTTTTCCTACTGAGCCGATTACCATATTTTAATTCG
>JGI1027J12803_100056430_pt1 | contig 82440 bp, 67 predicted proteins | sample IowNatreferecore_FD_12803 | JGI IMG/M metagenome (IMG submission 12803) | reverse complement strand
CCCTGAAAGGAAAATTACCGGATCAAATTGGCGTAATTATCATAAAGCGTTCATTCACTGCATCATATCCGCACAGATTCCAAATGCGGTATTACACTACTGGCTTGATTATATGATAAATATATTTCCGGCATTTGATTAGCCCAATTCAGCTTAATTTATCACGCCCGATTTAAATAAAACAGAATGTTCAGAACCTATTTCAAAACCGCCTGGCGCTTTCTGCTTAAAAACAAAACCTTCGGCTTCATAAATATTTTTGGTCTGGCTGTCGGGACCCTATGCTGCCTGTATATACTTTTTTATGTGAAGGATCAATTCAGTTTTGATAAACATCATGTGGCGGCAAACCAGGTCTATCGGCTGAATAAAAAGGAAAAAAATCCGGACGGAGTATATAATCTCGCAATTTCTGGCGGCTTCATGGCCCCCGCTCTGAAGCGGGACTTCCCGGAAATTGAACAATTCACCCGCGTGGTTCCTCTGATTGGCGTCGACAAACATATTTTGAGATATAAGGATCATTCGATTTATGAAAAAAATCCTTTTTATGTGGATTCTACTTTTTTTGAAATATTTACTTATCATTTTATTGCCGGAAATAAGAACGCATTAATGAAGCCTTATTCCATTGTTCTGCTAAAATCAACTTCGGATAAATTATTCGGGAAAACAGATCCAATAGGTAAAACAATCACTATTGATAACACGCATGGAAAAGCAGATTATACAGTAACCGCCGTGATCGATGAAAGTCTTGGAAAATCACACCTGCAGGGCAATATATTTATATCTATGAACAGTGGGGGAAACGGTGAATATACCATGCATAATGAATCCTGGACAAACAACAATTATATTGCTTCATATCTAAAATTGAAGGCTGGCGTTAATATCGAACATCTTGAAAAAAAATTCCCCGCTTTTGTAAGCCGGTATGGGGGAAAGGAATTGAAGGCGGCCGGGCTGGATGTTCAGTTTTACCTTCAACCCGTTTCAAGTATTCACACAACAACGGGGCTGGACAATCCGGGAATCGGGATACCGGTGAGCCCGGTCTTCCTATATATTCTGCTGCTGATCGCCGCCCTTATTCAGATTATCGCCTGCATCAACTTTATGAATCTTTCGACAGCGCGTGCTTCGAAAAGAGCGAGGGAAGTAGGCGTAAGAAAAGTAGTTGGCGCAAACAGGAAGGATTTGATAGCACAGTTTTTAGGCGAGTCCTTTTTACTCTCATTAATTTCTGTATTGATCGCAGTACCCCTGCTCATTTTTTTATTACCTTATCTGAACAAACTCACGGTTACTGATGTATCTATGGATTTCCTGAGAGACTTCCGGATATGGTGTATACTTGGTTTCCTTGTTTTCGTCACCGGTATAATTTCCGGCAGCTATCCGGCATTTTATCTTTCGGCATTCCGTGCTATTCGCGTTATTAAAGGGAATTTCACGAGTGAGATCTCTGCAACCGGTATACGCCGTTCGCTGGTTGTATTTCAATTCGTTTTATCAATCGTCCTGATAACCTCTATCGTAATAATTTACAGTCAGCTGGATTTTATCCGGAAAAAGGATCTTGGATTTGATAAGGAACAACGTCTGATATTTACTTTTAATTCGGGTGATTCATTTGAGAAAATTCCATCCTTTATGGATGACCTGAGAAAAATATCAGGGGTGAAAGAAGTTAGCAATGCCAGCAAATTCCTGAGTAATCCTTCATTGTTTTCCAATGTTTTCACATTACCAGGCCAGAGCCGGACAGATGCAAAATATGCGAACTTTATTGTCAGCGATGAATTTTTCGTTAAGGCAAACGGCATAAAAATAATCAGTGGAAGGGATTTCAGATCCGATGATTCCGCTAAAATCCTGGTCAATGAAACCTTTGCGAGGAAAATTGGAATTGATCCCATGAAAGCGGCCGGATTACGCCTGACAGACGCCCAGTCCCGTGTGTGGGAAATCGCAGGGGTTATGAAAGACTTTAACTTCGGAACCCTACGAAGGAATGTCGAAAGTTTTATGTTATGGATCAATCACAAACAGGACGGCCTATGGGCAAACCTGACTGTGCACGCTGTTACATCAAATTATAAGGAACTGCTGGGAAAAGTAGAAGCTCTCTGGCATAAAGAAGTCCCGGGTGTTCCGTTTGAATATAGTTTTCTGGATGAACGGGTTCAGAAGCAATATGAATCCGATATTTCCATGTCCCGTATTATTAATGCATTTACAATTATTGCCATTTGCATTTCATGCCTTGGGCTGTTCGGCCTGGCTGCATTTAGCTCCGAACAAAGAAATAAGGAAATCGGTATCCGGAAAGTTTTAGGCGCCAGCGTGTCGGGCATTGTACAATTACTGTCAAAAGATTTTCTAAAACTTGTTATCCTGGCTTTCATTATCGCAACTCCAATTTCCTGGTGGGTGATGAACAAGTGGCTGCAGGGTTTTGCCTATAAAATCAATGTGAGCTGGTGGATGTTCGCAATTGCAGGAATGGTCACCATGCTGATCGCTCTGTTAACAGTAAGCTCGCAGGCAATCAGGGCAGCAGTCATCAACCCCGTCAAAAGTCTTAAGGCAGAATAATGAAAGATCGGGATTGACAGATGTTATTCCCCGGTATTTATAAATGATCAGGCTTTAAACAATAGTTCGCAGGGTTTAAGGCCTGTATGTTTTTTAAATGCTGTGGAGAAATGTGAAATGGAAGAATAGCCCAGCATAACCGAAACATCTGTAACACTCAGTCCTTTTTCATATAGCAGGTAACGGGCGTGTTCCATTCGCTGGCCCTGATAGAAATCAAAAATCGTAGTCCCGAAAAGTTCTTTGAATCCCTTTTTCAGATAGCATTCATTGATAGCCACTTTGCGACTGAGTTCCCGAATGGTAAGCGGTTCACCGATATGTTCAAGCAGGATTTCCCTGGCAAGGGTAATTTTTTCCCTGTCGACGCCGTTGGAAAGAAACTTACACTGAAATTCTTCCACCTCTTTTCCACCGAGCATACACTCAAGGCTATAAAGGAGTAGCATCTGCGTCTGTGCGTTGATGAAAATATTTTCCAGGCTATCAGTATAGTTATGGTTCAGAATTCCTTCCAATACCAGACGGGTGCGGCTGCAGAGCGAAAGTATTTTTGAGAATGATGACGGATGTCTGAAATGAAGTACATTGTCCGACAGGCTGCCCTGAGTGTTCTGAGGTTTTACAAACTGTGATAGGTGTACAGCTGAAAACCTGAAATTCATCACATCCACCGTTTCGGTACGATCTTTACAAAGGCGGGAAATATGTGGTCTGCATGCGTCACACTCTTTTTCCTTTTGTTTACAATACGCATTACCTGAAATGCAAAAACGGAGTTCAAAATAATTTTCATGCGTTTTATCCCGTTGATAATGATACACCATCATGCCAGTGTCTTCCAGGCTCCACTGCGGATTCTTTTCGAAACGACGAATCATATATTGAACCGACCCCGGTATCTGACGTTCCTTTTCATGTAAAAGCTGGAGTTGCTCCTGCATAAAAGGTTGCTTGTATGCAAGCGTAAGTATGTCAGGCGGATGATGCATTGTGGCGGCAAATTTAGGTTCAAAATTTCAAACGGAAGGGAATTGTTGGTTAACCATTGATATATCCCGGTAATTCACCTTTTTTTGATGGTTAAATTGGCCAAAAAAAATGTTTAAAAAAGAGTGTTTTCAACCCCGTTCTTACCCCCGGTTTCAGTAAATTTGCAAACCCTGTTATTTTATGTCTAATAACCGGTTTTTCAATTAAATATGAACGATAGTCTACAACAGGTTGCAGCGCCGGAAATCAATGGTTACGGAGCAGATAGCATTCAGGTTTTGGAGGGGCTGGAAGCGGTCCGGAAAAGACCGGCTATGTATATCGGTGATGTGGGGGTAAAAGGATTGCATCATCTCGTTTATGAAGTGGTGGATAATTCGATTGATGAAGCACTTGCGGGATTCTGCAGTAATATTATCGTGGAAATTTATCCTGACAATTCGGTGAGTGTTGAAGATGATGGTCGCGGTATTCCGACAGGCATGAATACAAAAGAACAGAAAAGTGCGCTGGAAATGGTGATGACTATACTACACGCCGGAGGAAAATTCGACAAAAATACTTACAAAGTTTCCGGAGGTCTTCACGGGGTTGGTGTTAGTTGTGTGAATGCACTCAGCAGTGACCTTCATGTTACCGTTCAGCGGGAAGGGAAAATATTCGAACAGGCATATAAAATCGGTATACCCCAGTATCCTGTTCGGGAAATCGGAGTCAGTGAGAAAACAGGTACCCGTGTTCACTTTCTGCCGGATGCTTCTATTTTTATTGAATCAGTTTATAAGAGGGATATTCTTGAAAGCCGTTTACGCGAACTTGCTTTTTTGAATAAAGGAGTAAAAATTGTCATCAATGATTTGCGCGAACTGGATGATGACGGAAAATTTTATTCCAAGACTTTTTTCAGTCAGGGGGGAATTGTCGAATTCCTTGAAATGCTCGACAGCAATGCCAGCAGGACACCCCTGATTCCCAAACCCATTTATGTAAATGTTCATGATGTCGTAACTAATGTGGCCGTAGAAGTATCTCTTACTTATAACGACAGTTACAGTGAGCATATCTACTCCTATGTAAATAATATCAATACTATTGAGGGAGGAACCCATGTTGCTGGTTTTCGCAGGGCACTTACCCGCGTATTTAAAAGCTATGGTGATAAACAGAATCATTTTGAAAAGGCCAAAGTAGAAATTGAAGGCGATGACTACCGGGAAGGGTTGAGCGCCATAATTTCCGTTAAAGTTCCGGAACCGCAGTTTGAGGGTCAGACTAAAACCAAACTCGGCAACAATGAAGTCAGTGGTATTGTAGATACAACCGTTTCTAAAGTTCTTGAAGCCTTCCTGGAAGAAAATCCACGGGAAGCAAAAAATATCATTCAGAAAGTAATACTTGCGGCGCAGGCCAGAGCGGCTGCCCGCAAAGCCAGGGAACTGGTACAGAGGAAAAGCGTTTTGAGTGGCGGCGGCCTACCCGGTAAACTGGCAGATTGCTCTGAAAGAAATCCAGAACGTTGCGAGCTCTATCTGGTGGAAGGCGACTCGGCAGGTGGTACTGCCAAACAAGGGCGGGACCGGAGTTTCCAGGCAATCTTACCCCTGAGAGGTAAGATCCTGAATGTCGAGAAAGCAATGGAGCACAGGATTTATGAGAATGACGAAATCCGGAATATGTACACGGCCCTGGGAGTAACGGTAGGAACCTCAGAAGATCCCAAAGCTTTGAATCTGGCCAAACTCAGATATCATAAAGTGATCATTATGACGGATGCCGATGTGGATGGAAGTCATATTGCAACTCTTATCCTCACATTTATCTACCGTTATATGGCTGCCCTGGTGGAACAAGGCCATGTTTACATTGCGCAGCCTCCTCTTTACCAGGTAAAAAAAGGTAAGGAAAATGCTTATGCATGGTCAGAAGACCAGCGTCGTCTTCAGATAGAAAGACTTGGAGCAGGTAAAGAAGACAGTGTTAGTGTACAACGATATAAAGGTTTGGGGGAAATGAACGCCAGCCAACTTTGGGAGACGACCATGAATCCTGCAACAAGGACACTCAAACAGGTTACCATCGAGAGTGCAGCGGAGGCAGACAGAATTTTCAGTATGTTAATGGGAGATGAAGTAGCACCGCGGAGGGAATTTATTGAATCCCACGCAAAATATGCCCGTCTGGATGTTTAAAGGCTTAAAATAGGTTTAATAATAATTATATACCTTTAATCGGCTAGAAGGCGAACGAATAAAGAACCTTTTAAAATTAAATACATGTCCACAGTAGTACTTACAGCATATAACGTGAAAACGAAGGAGAAAAATGTTCCGATCATGGACGCCGTGATCAGCAAGACGGCCAAAGGCGCTTATATGGCACAGGGTCATGACGGCAAAGGAAATAAACTCACCACTTTACTGGGCGAAGAAAAAGCCATGGCGGCCATTAAAGCCGGAGTTGCAAAGCAGAGCTGGTAAACCCTGATTCGCGCCTTCAAATATCCCTAATTCTACGGATTACCGCAGCGAATAGAAGCTGACACTTGCCTTAGAATCGACCCTGGCAGCAATTCTGAATAAGAATCGGATTGATTACCTATGAAGAAAATTCTTCTGCCCTTTGGTCAATGATTCTACTATGAGAACAAGGATTCTCCCGCTATTGCTGTTGGTATTTACCGGCATTTTCCACTTTTCGCTTTCGGCGCAACAGGAAACTCCCTATATATTGAATGGCAGTGCTTACCAGGAATCCTGTAACTGCTATCAGCTTACACCGGATATGCTGTTCCAGGCCGGTTCAGTCTGGAATAAAAACCTGATAAACCTCAATCAGAACTTCAACTTTATTTTTAATGTCTATCTGGGTTGCAAGGACCGCGACGGGGCAGACGGTATTGCATTTGTTCTACAACCTGTCGGAACCAATCTGGGATCAGCTGGTCAGGGGATTGGCTTTCAAAATATAAAGCCCTCCATAGGAATTCCAATCGACACATGGCAGAATATAGACTTCAGAGATCCCCCCTTCGATCATATCGGAATATATAAGAATGGGGATCTGCTCAATGGCACACCAAATACGCTGGTAGCGCCGGTACAGGCAATTGCAGACAATTGGAATATTGAAGATTGTCATTGGCATACCTTCCGGATTATCTGGGATTCGAAAACACAAGTATTGTCGGCAGAAATAGATAATGTTCCAAGAGTCCAAACAACTATCGACCTGATTAGGGATATTTTCGGAGGAAATGCACAGGTTTTTTGGGGATTTACTTCTGCTACGGGCGGTCAAAGCAATATCCAAAAGATTTGCACTTCGCTCAATCCGGATTTTTCAACTCCACCCGGCCAAAATTTCTGTGCACCGGCTGAAATCAAATTTATTGATCATTCCACTTCCTTCGGTACAGTCATAAACTGGTGGTGGGATTTTGGTGACGGAACCCAGTTCACGGGACAGGATCCCCCTCCCCATTCTTATCCGAAACCCGGATATTATCCCGTACGATTAACGATTGAAGCAAACAATGGCTGCACTTCGGATACTCTGACCCATACGATTACCATTGGCTCGATTCCACAAGCAGATTTCAAGAGCTCTCCTGCTGTGATTTGCGCGAATTACCCGGTTACTTTAATTGATGCTTCTAATGTACAGTATGGAACCATCAGTCAGCGTGACTGGAATTTTAACGATGGCGCCGAACTGGTCCAAACAGCGGATTCCAGTATCACCAAAACTTTTCCGGAAGAAAGTTTAAAAATTGAATTAGTGATCCATACTGTTGAAGGATGCGTTTCCGCTCCGGTTTCAAAAATCCGGGAAATAACTTTAAAACCGTCTACCAGCATAACTGTACATAATGCTTGCTATGGAGACGCCGTTTCATTGTACGCAGTTAACCCCACTCCGTCGATTCCTGTTCATCAGTGGTATTGGCTTATGGGAGACGGTGAAACGGACAGTACAGAAAACCCTCATCACTATTTTCCTGCCGGAGGCAACTATAACGTAAGTGTATATGCATTGAATTCCGCAGGATGTTCCTCCGATACAGCTACCGCCCAGCTTACTATATACCAATCCAATGCCCGTCTTGGTAATGACACCATAGTCGCAATAGGTCAGCCGTTTCAATTGCATGCCAGCGGAGGGGAATTATATCAATGGACGCCTTCGACCGGACTGAACGATCCCACGATTGCGGATCCCGTAGCCACCCTGACAGATAATATGCAATACATTCTTGAGGCCTACACATCATTTGGATGTCCCACTTACGATACTATCAATATCAAAGCATACCGTGGACCAGAAGTGTATGTCCCCAATGCCTTCTCTCCTGATAATAATGGTATCAATGACCATTTTCATCCGGTGGTTGTTGGCATGAGAAGCATCGAATATTTCGAAGTTTTTAACCGCCTTGGACAAAGAGTGTACAGTAATCCGGGAATCGGGGAAGGATGGGACGGAACAATGAACGGTAAACCCCAGCCTTTAGGCGCATATGTCTGGGTAATTAAGGGGCAGGATTATCTTGGAAATACAGTGAGTAAAAAAGGTACGGTTGTATTGATCAGGTAGTGAAAAATCGAAGCATCAATTTTCTAGATAAAGTCAAGGTAATCGTAACACCTGCCGAGAATATGTTCATCGTCTGTAGCCACCTATCTAAAATCAAGATTGGTCATTTATCCTAAACGATCAGCATTAAAATATCCATGTAACACCTGAGGCAGCAGAATAAAATCAGGACCCTGGTTATTTTCAAGCAGGCATGCCAGGATCCGGGGAAGTGCCAGTGAACTTCCATTCAGGGAATGTAATAACTGGATTTTACCTGTATCGTCCTTAAGCCGGACCTTCATCCGATTGGTCTGGAAACTTTCGAAATTACTAACGGAACTTACCTCCAGCCATTTCTTCTGGGCGGCGCTATATACCTCAAAATCATATGTAATTGCAGAAGCGAAAGACATATCACCCCCGCATAAACGAAGAATCCGGTAGGGAAGATTCAAAGATATTAGAAGATTTTCTACATGTAAAACCATCTCCTCCAATACTGTATGGCTTTGCCCCGGGTGAACGATCTGAACAATTTCCACTTTATCGAACTGATGTAAACGGTTCAAACCCCGAACGTCCTTTCCATAACTTCCGGCTTCACGTCTGAAACAGGGAGTATAAGCTGTCAGTTTTACCGGCAATTCTTTTTCCTTCAAAATGGTGTCACGAAACAGATTTGTCAATGGAACTTCGGATGTAGGAATGAGATATAATTTATCCTCATCTACAAAATACATCTGACCCTCTTTGTCAGGCAGCTGTCCGGTTCCGAAAGCACTTGCTTCATTGACGACGAGCGGGGGCTGATATTCTATGAAGCCAGCTGCAGTATTGAAATCGAGGAAATACTGGACCATTGACCTTTGTAGTTTTGCCCCCTGGTTTACATAAACCGGGAATCCGCTACCTGTTATCTTATTTCCCAGTTCAAAATCGATCAGGTTGAATTTTTTCGCCAGGTCCCAGTGAGCGAGTGCGTTTTCGTGAAGAACTGGTATCTGGCCGCCTTTGCGGACAATAATATTGTCTTCCGGTGTTTTACCCGTTGGCACTTCGGCAGCCGGAAGATTAGGCAGTGTTACCAATATCCGCTGCAACTGACTATCTATTTCGTCGACAGCCGATTGCAATCGGCCAAGTGAAATTTTGATCTGTGCAACCTCGCGTTTTTTGCTATCCGCCTTATCCTTTTCTCCCTTACTCATCAGTTGTCCAATTTCCTTTGAAATGCTATTCAGTCCGGCCTGGGCAGCTTCCAGTTCCTGTTGGAGTTTTTTTCTATTTTCATCCAGCAGAAGGATTGAATCGACTGCGCCAGACGCATCGAAATTTTTAACACGAAGTCTTTCCTTTACAAACTCAGGTTGCTGCCGGATCATCGCTAACTGAAGCATAACAGAAAATTTGCGCAAAGGTAACAGATGCAGGGAAAGTTTTCTTCAAGGTTTATCTTTGCAGGATGAATGTGAAAGATGATATTCAGAACCGATGGTGGGCACTCGAAGAGAAACTTATTGGCCGTTTTGGGAAGAAACCAGACATGGAGGCTATACTTTTCCTGATCGGCATCCAGGAAATCGGAGATTTCGGAACCAAATTTACCAAGGAACAGAAACAGGATCTGATGCATGTTGCGGTTTGTACGCTTCTTTCACCCAGTGGATATTATGAGCTTGAGATGGTGGATGAGGAGGGGTGGCCTCATTATCGTCAGTTAAAAGCATTGCCTGTATTCAGTTTTATTGAACAGGAAAATTTTATGAAGGATCATATTTTAATGTATTTCGAAAATCAGGAGCAGACCGATTCCTGAATCACGTGCGGGAATATTCAAATCCCTCTATATTTGCAACTTCCAGCGACTGAACACCTAAAAAAAAATATCAATGAGTTTTCCGGAAAACCTTCGATACACTAAAGAACATGAATGGGTAAAACAAGAATCAGGTAATACATTCCTGGTCGGTATTACTGATTATGCACAGCGTGAATTAGGAGATATCGTATATGTGGAAGTGGAAACGATTGGAAAATCCATGAATGCCGGAGATGTATTCGGGACCGTGGAAGCGGTAAAAACTGTATCTGATTTGTTTCTGCCTGTAACAGGTACCATTACTGAACTGAATCCTGCTTTGGCAAATGCCCCCGATCTCGTGAATACCGATCCTTATGGTAAAGGCTGGATGATTAAACTTACGGTGAACGACCCTGCACAGGTTGCAAAACTATTGGATGCAGCTGCCTACAAATCTCTCGTGGGATGATCGGGCTGGTATACTTTTTAAACGAAACAGGATAAGGCTTCAAACGAAATTTTCTTCGTATATAGTTTTAATTGTCTTCCATCTTGGCTTCAACGTTAATATATAGCGAGCAGGAATTAATCAACGCGTTGAAAGCGAAGGATGATCAGGCATTTTCTTATTTGTACGATCATTATAGCGGCTCCCTGTACAGCATAATTCTTCAAATTGTAAAATCCCCGGAAATTGCAGGCGACGTCCTGCAGGAAGTATTTATTAATATCTGGCGTAAGATTGAAACCTATGATCCGCTGAAGGGGCGGTTGTTTACATGGATGTTGAATATCAGCCGGAATGCCTCTATAGACATGCTCCGGTCCAGGAATTATCAGAACAGTCAGAAAAACCAGGAAATTACTGATAACGTATATGGAATTGACCAGGCGACACAGACCAGTATCGACAGTATCGGCCTTAGCAAATTCCTGGGAAAACTTCGGCCCGAGCAACGCGTTTTAATAGAACTTGCCTATTTTAAAGGCTATACGCATGATGAAATCTCCCAAATTGAAGATATTCCGTTGGGGACAGTAAAAACTCGTATTCGAAATGCTTTATTGCAATTAAGAGATTATTTAAAATAAGTGAACATACACGACTACATATCTAGTGGAATTATTGAAAGCTATGTTCTTGGACTTGCTTCTCCTGAAGAGAGTGCTGAGTTTGAACGCATGTGTGCAACATACAGTGAACTACGCGCTGCCCGAAATGCCTTTGAAATTCAACTCGAAGCCAGTAGTCAACAACAAAAAATAGATCCTCCGCGGGAACTGAAATCAAGAATTTTTTCGAGGATCGGAATGGAAAGTGATGCCCTTATGAGCAAACCTCCGATTAACAAACCTGTACTGGTTCCGCGTATCGGATTTGCAAAATATGTTGCTGCTGCCTCATTGCTATTACTGGCCGGTAGTGTCGCCCTGAATTTTTATTTATTATCAGAATATAAAAAATCAATCGCCCGTAACAATGAACTTATTGCGGCACAAACCCAGGTCGCCGCTGCCAATCAGGTATTGTCGACAAAACTTCAGACTTACGAAGAAACGATGGGTCTGATGAAAAATCCATTAATGGCGATTATTAAAATGCCGGGATCGCCAAACAGTCCTGCACCGTCCAGCATGGCAACAGTATATTGGAACACTGAAACGAAAGATGTTTACCTACTCGTTAACAAACTGCCTTTACCCGTTCCCGAAAAACAATACCAACTTTGGGCGATTGTGGATGGCAAACCTGTAGACGCGGGAGTTTTTGATATTCACGAAGGGCTTTCATTTGTAAAACTAAAAACAATTCCGAAAGCCGAAGCCTTTGCCATTACGTTAGAAAAAAAGGGTGGCAGCCCTGCTCCAACGATGGATGCCATGTATGTAATGGGCAGGGTTACCGGATAGCAACTTATCTTCGCATCCATTTATTATGCAACGCCGAATACGTCAGATTCTTTCAAAACGTTATCCCGCCCAGCTTTGGACGATTTTCATTTTTATTCTGATGATTATCCCGGGGAACATGTTTCCCAGAGAAGACACTACATTTATTCCAAATCTGGATAAATTAATTCATGCAGTACTCTTTGGAAGTTTTGTTTTTTTATGGTCTTACTACTATACTATAAAAAAAAATGCAATTTTAATAAATCGGTATACTGTGTTGCTGGTCATTGCCAGTCTTTATGGAATTGCCACTGAATTTATTCAAAAATATTTTATTCCAAACCGCGATTTTAGTGTCTATGATATTATGGCTGATATTACAGGGGCTGTAATAGGTTACGTAATCGTACGGATTAAATTTTCCAGATTTAAAATATCTGCAGATTCTTCGTTATAAAACCCGGAGTAGAAATAAAAAGTAAGCCCCTGTGGAAACAGGGGCCGTAACCAAAACTAACTGCTTATGAGAAAATTGACTGCTTTTGTGAAGTCAAATAGAAAAGACCATTTATAAAGACAAGGCAATTCAAGTGCCAATTTTTTACCACACTTATCGTTGATGCCTTTTAAAAAAGAACTACTGTAAAGTTACAAGTCAAAGCGAATCCATTCCTTTCCAATTATTCGTAATAACAATTTTTTAAGATTCAACCCGGATTTCTTCATTTTTGTTTTCCAGGGGGATGAATGGGTATTGATTGCTAACACTATATTAAACGTAAAAAAAACGAATAGGTTTAAAGGTTGACTGTTAAGGAAATACTATTATGAATTTACTACTAAATTCGTTTTACCCACAACTATTCTCCTGATTTCATTATCGCTGTAGAGAAATAGCAACATTTATACTGGTTTTGCAATCTTTTCTGCATTTTCCGCAAACTGAAGAGCCTCAATGAACTCTGTAATATTTCCATTTAAGACATCATTGAGGTTGTAGACTGTCAGGCCAATACGATGATCTGTAACCCTCCCCTGCGGGAAATTGTAGGTTCTGATCTTGGCACTGCGGTCGCCCGTGCTTACCAGGCTTTTACGATGCCTGGAAATTTCTTCTTCTTGTTTCCTTACCTGTTCCTCATAAAGCCGGGTTCTGAGCATTTGCATTGCTTTTTCCCGGTTACCCAGTTGGGACCTTTCAGTTTGACATACCACCACAGTACCAGTTGGAATATGGGTCAGCATCACTTTTGTTTCCACTTTGTTAACGTTCTGGCCTCCGGCACCACCGCTCCTGGCAGTTTCCATTTTTACATCTGCGGGGTTTAACTCAAAATCCACTTCTTCCGCTTCGGGCATTACGGCGACTGTAGCCGCACTGGTGTGCACCCTGCCGCTTTGTTCGGTGTCGGGAACCCTTTGAACCCGGTGGACGCCACTCTCAAATTTCAGGGTGCCATAAACGTCTTCTCCTGTCACTTCCAACTGGACTTCCTTGTAACCCCCAACGGTACCCTCGCTTTCACTTAGAAGGGATGTACGAAAGCCTTTTTTCTCGCAATATTTCAAATACATCCGGTAAAGATCCCCTGCAAACAGACTGGCCTCATCACCACCGGTGCCAGCCCGAATCTCAATAATGGCATTTTTTTCATCCTGCGGATCCTTAGGTATGAGCAACTGCCGGATTTCAGCCTCCATAATCAGTTTTTTCTCTTCTAAAGCGGAAGTTTCCATCTTGGCTAACTCCCGCAGTTCTTCATCATCCCCGTTTAAAGCTTCGCGGTTAAAGGCAAGGTCTTCCAGAAGATCCCGGTAATGACCATAGGACATCACAATCTTTTCCAGGCTCCGATACTCCTTGCTGGTAGAGCTGAACTTCTTATTATCATTAACAATGGCCGGGTTGGTCAGTGCAACGCCTAACTCATCAAATCTTGCACGGATCGCATCCAGTTTATCAATCATACCCTCCGAAAAATTTATATTGCTGCAAAGTTAACTTAACCATGAGTTATCGGAAATTCAAAGCAGATTATTTGTTTGATGGTACCAAAATGTGTAATGACGGAGCCGTGCTGGTTTGCCGGGCGGATGGAACCATTGAATCCATCTTATCTGAAAAAGACCTGGTGAGCGATGTTGAGGAATATTCCGGAATGATCGTCCCTGGCTTTATTAACTGCCACTGCCACCTTGAACTTAGTCATTTGAAGGGATTGATACCGGAAAAATCGGGTTTGGTGGATTTTATCCTGGCAGTTATGAAACAGCGTGACCAGTCACCGGAATTCAAACAGGAATGTATCGAACGGGAAGAGTCGGTCATGCGATTTTCAGGAATTGTAGCAGTAGGGGATATTTGTAACACTGTTGATACCCTGAGTCAGAAGACATCTGGTCGCATGTCGTATTACAATTTTATCGAGCTTTTAGGCTGGCTTCCCGACCAGGCAACGGGCCGGTATCAGGCGGGAAGAAACCTTTTATCTCAATTCGCCGAAAAAACGGGGGATACTTTTCATCTTTCAATAAATCCCCATGCGCCTTATTCCGTTTCTGATATACTTTGGAACCTAATGGAATCAGATTTCAGGGAAAAAACGATAACAATCCATAACCAGGAATCCATAGCCGAAAATGATTTTTTCCAGGCAGGTACTGGTGACCTGGAACGAATGTACGCAGGATTAAATATCAGCAACAGTCATTTTAAGGCAACAGGTGCCAGAAGCCTTTCCTTTTTCCTTAAAAAATTAAAGACCGCCGGGCAGATATTACTTGTTCATAACACTTATATGAATGAACAGGACTTAAATGAATCACTGGATTTCGGTAATTCCCTGTTTTTCTGTTTTTGCCCCAACGCCAACAGGTATATAGAAGACCGCCTGCCGGACATACCTTTATTCATAAGACATAAAGCAAAAATTGTCCTTGGAACAGATAGTCTGGCAAGTAATCATCAATTGAATATCCTGGAAGAAATCAAAACCATCAAAGCCCATTTTCCATTAATCCCAACCACGGAAATGCTGATATGGGCAACTTCAAATGGGGCAAAGGCTCTGTCATTTGATGACAAATTCGGGGATTTTACGATCGGAAAAAAGCCCGGGATTGTTCTGATTGAGAATTTAAAAAAGGGAGAAATCACCACTGGAAGTTCCAGCAGAAGAGTATTGTGATGGATCATTCTATCCTTCCTCCAGGATGGTACGTAATACCGGAAGGGTTTTTAAAGGGGTGAATCCGGTGATATGGATTGAATAAAAGTCTTCATAGGCGATTAGCAGCCGTCTTCTTATATCCCGGTTAAGCGACAGGTCAGCAAGCTCAGCGGGCTGCCTGATTTTCAACAATTCGGAACTGATGCCGCTCAAAGGATTTTCAAGATGATGGGGATGGGACGGTTTTTCCTGCGTAAAATACCCCTCCTGTAAATCAAGAATGTTTCTTTTTTCAGAATAATTGTCATCAATACGGAGTCCGAAGAACCCCGCAAGGTGCAGGGCGAAGAATAACGGAAAGTTAGCCTGCATTTTTTGATTCGACTGATCCAACCCATTCAATGCATCCTCCATAAAAAAAAAGAGCTCGGGATTTGGTTCCGGTTGTTTTAGGCATTTTTGCAATAACTCAATCATGAATAATGCAATGGCATTCGTTACTACGTCTGAAAAAATATTCTGGTACAAATGGTTCCAACTATACTCTTTCAATCGCTGTAGATTTTTCGATTCCTGGTGATAAATAATTAAATCCAGCATGGCAGAGGGCTGAAACAGCGCAATTTTGGAGGATCCTTTCAAAGAACTTGTCCTCACGCCATTCACCAAATACGACTGCAGTCCGAACAATTCCGTAAGTATGGTTACAATCACACTCGTTTCACCAAATTTCACGCTTCGTAATATGATGCCCTTTGTTTTGTGAACCATAGCCGGAATGCATTCCTGCGAAATTCGGTTAAAATAAGTTTCTTTGCCGGGCATCTGGGCAGATTCATATAAATCATAAACTATGTGGGGACGAATAGCTGATTTTGTTTTAAAATACCGGTTACCGCTATTGGTATTAATGTTCGCTCTTCTTATTTATTCTCTTTTTCAGGCTTCCAAAGTGGAATTAAGTTATGAATATACCAGGGCCATCCCTACGGATAATGTAAAATACCAGGCCTATCAAAGATTTTTGAAAAAATTCGGTGACGATGGCAATCTGCTTGTCATTGGTGTGGAAACCACCCATCTCTTCGACAAAGATGTATTCAATGACTACCTGTTATTGACCAGGGAGCTGAAGAAAGTTCATGGGGTCGAACAGGTACTCAGTATACCTGATGCCGTCATTCTGAATAAGAATCTAGTTACAGAAAAACTTGAATCTAAACCGATTTTTACGGGGCCCTTTCAATCCCAGTCAAACCTCGATAGTGCGCGAAAGACGTTTGAAAACCTGTTGTTTTATCGCGAACTTCTATACAACCCGTCAACTCATGCTTATCTCGTAGCCATAAGTATGAACAGGCAAATTATGAATTCGGCGGGAAGGACTGCGGTCGTCGCCAATATTGTAAATGCCGGTAATGCATTTGGGAAAAAATACGGGATTCAAATGCATTATAGTGGTTTGCCTTTAATCCGGACAAATATGGCCACAAAGGTGGCTTCGGAAATGAAATGGTTCCTGCTGGGATCCGTTTTACTCTCGGCGCTCATCCTTTTTATTTTCTTCAGGAGCCTTAGCAATATGTTATTGTCGCTGGTGGTGGTGATAATCGGCGTTATTTTCAGCCTTGCCACTATGGTTCTCTTTGGTTATAAAATAACCCTGTTAAATGCCCTTATACCTCCGCTGATCGTCGTGATTGGAATCCCAAACTGCATTTATTTCCTGAATAAATATCACAGTTCGTTCCAGGAATCAGGAAATAAAAGAAGGGCCCTGCATGAAATGATTAGCAAAATGGGCGTCGTTACGCTGTTTTGCAATATTGCAGCTGCAATCGGCTTCGGCGTGTTTGCATTGACAAAAAGCGCCATTCTGAAAGAATTTGGTGTCGTCGCCGGCATTAACATCATGCTGTTGTTCATCATTTCCATCATACTGATACCGGGAATGCTTAGCTATTTGCCTGACCCTAAAGAAAAACACATGAAGTATCTGACGAATCGCTGGTTAATAACGCTGCTCGATTGGCTGGAACGGTGGGCCCTTCATCATAAAAAAACAATTTTTACAGCCACTATCCTTGTACTGCTGGTTTCCCTTGTAGGTGCGACCCGGTTACGTTCCGAAGCTTTTATCCTCGACGATCTTCCGAAGTCTGATCCCGTGTATACCGATCTGAAATTTTTCGAAAATAATTTCAAAGGTGTAATGCCCCTGGAAATTCTGATCGACACAAAAAGAAAAAATGGTATCCGTATGAACATGCTCGGGAATTTTACAAAGATTGACAAACTGTCTTCCTTTATCGATTCAAATTCCCAGATGGCGCGCCCTCTTTCTATTGTTGAGGGGTTGAAATTTGTCCGCCAGGCTTATTATAACAATGATTCATCAAATTATGGATTGCCAAATGATTTTGACATTGCCTTTCTGGCTCCTTATTTAAATATGAAGGCGGACAGTAATAGTAAACCGGGCGGGGTCATGAAGCTTGCAAACAGCTTTGTAGACAGTAACAAACAAACCCTGCGGATTAGTGTGAATATGGCCGACGTGGGCAGCATTCAGTTGCCGAGAATCTTAAATAATGTGCAAAAACGTGCTGATGAATTATTTGATACCGCACATTTTCGTATTGAATTTACAGGCACGACAGTAACTTTCCTTGAAGGAAGCGCATTCATCATCAGCGGTCTCAAGCAAAGCATTCTCTGGGCATTTCTGCTTATCGCAGCCTGTATGCTGTACCTGTTCAAAAGTATAAGAATCCTCGTCTGTTCTTTACTGCCGAATGTTATTCCCCTTGTAATTACAGCCGGTGTAATGGGATGGACAGGAGTTCCTCTAAAACCATCTACCGTGCTTGTATTTAGTATTGCGCTGGGTATCGCTATCGACATTACAATCCGCTTCCTGGTCAATTATAAACAGGATAGCTATTCCGGGCAAACGGTATCAGAAACGGTTATCCAAACCATACATTCTACCGGAATCAGTATAGTTTACACATCACTGGTGCTAATCGCCGGGTTTGTAATATTTTGTTTCAGCGGGTTTGGCGGAACGCAGGCTCTTGGGTGGCTTACTTCGCTTACTCTGATCATGGCGACACTTACCAACCTGATATTTTTACCCGCGCTGTTGATAGCAATCAGCCGGAAGAAAAAAATTAATTCAACACCTGCCTGAGCTTGGCATCCAGATTTTCTCCGCGCAGTGACTCGGCAATTACTTTACCCGCGGGATCAACAAGAATATTAAAAGGAATCCCCTGGAAACCGAAAGTCTCAACTGCCTGACTGTTCCAGTATTTCAGATCACTCATTTGGGTCCAGTTCAAATGATCCTGTATGATGGCCTTTTCCCAGGAGTCCTTGTCCTTGTCGAGCGACACACCAAGAATGGTAAAATTTTTGCCTTTGAATTCATTAAACGCTTTTACGACATTTGGGTTTTCCATCCGGCAGGGACCACACCAGCTTGCCCAGAAATCTATCAATACATATTTACCCCGGAAAGAGCTGATTGAAATATTTTTACCCTTTGGATCAGGCATAGTCAGTTCAGGCACTGTTTTTCCAACCCAGGATTCTCCTGCGGGTTGTTCAGCCTGCTGCTGTTGCTGACTGGCTTTTTCCATTTCGGTCAAAAACGCATTTCCCGGAAAACGGTTTTTTAAATCTTTCAGGGCCGTATCCATTTCCGACGGTTGAAAACTCCTGGAAGCCCAACCTAAAGCAAGTACCCCCAGTGTTGCATTGGGCGTGTTCTTCAAAAACTGTTTCAGGTAATCATTCAGCTTGCCGATGGCTTCATTTTTTACGAGATTGGCAGCAACCAGCACACTATCCGGAGCATTGCTCTTCTTTAAGCTATCCAGCCGGTTGAAGGCTGTCTGAATTTCATCATTTCTTGAACCAACAGCCGCGAGTAGTACCTGCAACTCTTTGCTAGCCGGTGATCCGTTCACCGTATAGAAATCCTTTATTTTAGAAAGGTCGGCATCAACGCGGATATCAGCAACATCATTGATCAGGGGTATTGCCAGAATGTTATCGCCGAAAACCAATTCAAAAATTCCCTGATCCTTACTCCTGCCCCTGAAATTCAAAGTTCCGGAGACCCCGGACAATTTCTGGGAATCTACAATTACAGGTGGTTGGGATTTCCCGTAAATAATTTCCTCAAGGAAAACCCATCCTTCCGGTTTAGCTCCGCTTGGGGGAGAAACCAGTTTGTCGCTGTTTTTATACGACAGCCTTACCTGGAAACGACCGGCTTCATTATTCTTACAGGATAAAAAAAACATTGCGCAGAATACCACAACAAAAAATATCTTTTTCATTCGTTTTCGATTAAAAATTATTTATCCAGTTTCTGCAATAGCAACTGGTTGGTTAGTTGGGGATCAGCCTTGCCATTCGAAATCCTTTTTACTTCTCCGACAAATAATCCAAGCAAACCTTTTTTGCCCTTTTTATACTCAAGCACTTTATCCGGCATCTTTTCCATTGCCAGCCTTACCCATTCGAGGATTTGAGACTCGTCACCAGTCTGTATCAGATTCAGGCTGTTCGCAATTTGAGAAGGGTCAGCATCCGGCTTCCTGACAAGTTCAGGAAATATCCTGGAAGAAGCTGCCGAAAAATTAACCGTACCGTCTTCTACAAGAGAGATCAGCGAAGCCAGCACTGCGGGTTTCAGTGGAAATTCCGAAATCAAAGTACCATTGTCATTGAGATAAGATTTTACCGGGCCCAGCAACCAGTTCGCTGCAGCTTTGTACGCTGGTGTTATTAAAATAAGACCCTCAAAATAATCTGCCGTTTCCTTATCGTCTGTGATCACTTCGGCATCATACCTGCTTAACTGATAACGCTGCATATACCGGGTAATTAATTCTTCAGGCAGAGCGGGGATATTTTCCTTAACTGCCTTCAGCAAACCGGGTGTCACTTCAAATGGTGGAAGATCCGGGTCGGGGAAATACCGGTAGTCATTGGCCTCTTCCTTCGTCCGCAGTGAAAAAGTATTGCCGTTTACTGCATCAAAGCTGCGGGTTTGTTGAATAATGGTTTCATTCCTGACTGTCATTTCCCGCATCCGGTTCACCTCAAATTCGATGGCTCTTTTTACATTGCGTATTGAATTCAGGTTCTTTATTTCCACTTTTGTACCCAGCATCTTTTCCCCTTTTTTCCGGATGGAAACATTTGCATCACAACGCATGCTTCCTTCTTCCATATTTCCATCACAAACTGCAAGGTAACGTAGTATACGCCGAAGGTTCGTCAGGAAGGCGACAGCTTCATCCGCATTGTTTAAACAGGGCTCTGTAACAATTTCTACAAGTGGAACTCCGGCCCTGTTAAAATCGAGGTTGGTAAAATCATCACCTTCATCATGCATACTTTTTCCTGCGTCTTCTTCCAGATGGATCCGGTTCAGCTGGATTTGCTTTTCATTTTCGCCAATTCTTATATTTATAAAACCGCCTTTGCATATGGGTGTGGTGTGCTGGGAAATCTGGTAACCCTTGGGCAGGTCGGGATAGAAATAATTTTTCCTTGCGAAATAGTTCCAGGTTTCGATCTCTGAATGACAGGCCAGTCCCATTTTAACCGCAAGATAAACGGCAAGTTCGTTCAAAACAGGCAGTGTGCCAGGATAGCCCAGTGTAACCGGACTGATATGGGTATTGGGGCGGGCACCAAACGTCGTTTCATCCGCGCAGAATAATTTTGTTTTCGTGAGTAACTGTGCGTGAACTTCCAGGCCGATGACTGTTTCGTATGCTTCTGCAGACATATCAATGATTGAGGATACAGGAGACGCAAAAGCGCAAAGAATGGCCGACTTTGGCCGGTTCTTTGCGCTTGGCGTGAACCAGTTGAATCCAGTGCACGAAGGTAAAAAATAGCGGGAAGTATTTATAAATTCATTTGCTCCGTCTAGAGTTCAGCGGTCCTCAATTTCCTGGGTATCTTAATGTCTATGTCCTGGCTTACACCTCCACGTAAAATCCTGACCTTGATAGTCGATTTTCCCCGAGCTCCCTGTAATTGCTCAATCAATTCGTTGGTGCTGTTCACTTCTGCACCATCGAATTGCAGTATAATATCCCCTTTCTTTAAACCCGCTTTTGCCGCTGCTGAGCTGTCTTCCACTTCGAGGATATTTACTCCTTTTCCGTCTTCCGCATCCTGGGCCTTAATACCAAGTTTTGGCTGGTGAGGTCCCCAGGGTCCCATCTCCAGGCCATCCATGTAAGGCATAGGAGGCATTTTAAAATTGTAGTTATAATTGAAATCCTTCACATTATTTTCTGATTTATCCAGTGTCGCCGTCACGGTTTGTTCCTTGCCATTCCTGGTAAAATTCACTTTAACTTTATCTCCCGCCTTGAAACTATGGATGGTTTCAAAAAGACCCTCGGGACTTTCAATTTTGGTTTCATTCACTTTTGTAATTATGTCTCCTTTTTTAATACCTGCCTTTTCTGCCGGACTGCCCGGAGTCACTTCCAAAACAGTGGCACCCCCTTTTTCTGATTTTTTTGAAGACACACCCAAAAAAGCCGAATTCATCCTAATCTCAATCGATTTCTGGATTCTCCTCTGCTGCCTGTCCATATTACCCAGGGCCCTTTCTGCATCGCGCATTGCCTTTTCATTATTCCATTCTTCACGGAACGGTGAAGGTGAATACGCGATATCCGGAATTGCGATCACATCTACATCTCTTTTTTCGACAATAATATTCTGGTCATCAAATTTTTCCAGCGGTTTACCATTGATAAAGTATTCCCCGTTTTTGACCTCCAGGGTAATTTTGGTATCCTTTCCACCTTTCTGACGGATGATTATTTCTTTCTGTTCATTCCTGTCATTCATTTCATTGCGTGGTACGGGGGGAGGAGGAACAACCGCAGACTGGGCTCGTATTAACTGACCGAAAACCAGGCATAAAAAGCTTATAGATGCCACCTGGTAAATGAATTTTTTCATCACTGGTATTTTTTTGTTTTTATAAACTACGTCAATCTTCGTATTTCAAATATAGGAATAATTCCGAAATACGAAAATATTCGGATTTAAATATCCGGGTATTTTTAACAGAGTTTTTTTAGAAAATCCTTAAACCGGCAGACTAACAGTGAATATACTACCCTGTCCTTCCTCCGATTTCACCTTAATTTCGCCGCCCTGTGCTTTAATCATGTCAAAACTAAGGGACAATCCAAGGCCTGTTCCCTCTCCGGTGGGTTTGGTTGTGAAGAAGGGCTGGAAGATTTTATCAAGCACTTTGGGCGAGATCCCGCCGCCGTTGTCGCTTACGCTGATCTCTATTCTATTATCTTCTTTTTTTGATTTGACAGAAACAACCGGATCATAATCCGGAGGACTTATTTTCTTTTTTTCAGATACGGAATAAAAAGCATTGTTATATAAATTCAATAGGACCCGGCCGACATCCTGTCGGATAACATCAATTTCGCCTATTTTTTCATCAAAATCTTTTTGCATGGTAACATTGAATGACTTGTCCCGGGCCCGGATCCCGTGGTAACTGAGCAGCAAATATTCATTTGCCAAAGCATTTAAATCAACGGGTTCTTTGTGACCGGTGCTCGTCCGGGAATGCTGCAGCATGCCTTTAACTATGGCATCAGCGCGCTTGCCATGCTGAAGAATTTTTTCCTGGTTCGCTTTAATATCATTAGATATTGAAATGGCCTCATGACTATTCCCGGAATTTAATTCACTCTGCATCTCATCAATTAATTCAGAATTTACTTCCGAAAAGTTATTCACAAAATTTAAGGGATTCTGTATTTCATGTGCAATGCCTGCAGTTAGTTCTCCGAGAGAAGCCATTTTTTCCGCATGGATCAGTTGGCTTTGTGTAGTTTTTAATTCGGTATATGCTCTCTCTATTTCCTTCGCCTGTACCAGTTCTTTAACTTGTGCTTTCTGCCTTTCAATGCGAATCGTTCGTTGTTTTTGAATCTTGTGTGTTAGGATAAGAGATACTATTAATAGAAGACCATACATACTATATGCCCACCACGTTTTCCACCATGGAGGACTTATGATGATCTGAATTGCATGCTCCGCTTTTACACCGTCGATATTTATAGCTTTTACCCGGAAAATATATTTACCAGGAGGAACATTGATATAGGTAGCACTTTTATCCCCGCCAGCATCCCGCCAGACATTATCAAAATTTTCCAGTGAAGTATAATACTTATTGGCTTCCGGAGTTCGAAAGTCCATAGCAGCAAAATGAAAAGAAAAATTATTCTGGAAGTTTTTTAAGGTTATCCTATCCGTCTCTTCGATGGAGTTTTGAAATGGACTTCCCCCTTCTGAAAAAAACTGCTGATTGTTGATTAGAAGTCCGGTAACAACTACTGGAAAAGACCTATTGATTTCATTCATTTCTTTTGGATATAGTGAATAAAATCCATTATTATTCCCAATCAGAATATTTCCATATGATGTTTTACAAATCCCTCCAAAGCGCAGGGTATTAGACCGGATACCGTATTTTTTCCCATAAATAAAGTAATTTTTTCTATCTGCCTTCAATTTGACGACGGAGGACTTTGTTACCATCCACAGATTATTGAAATCATCCTCTGTTATACCAATGATGTTTTCTTTGCTCATCTCCGACTGCGGATCAAAAAAAGAATAAAATAAATTCCTCTCCCGGTTAAATCGAAATACACCCTTTCCAACAGAGCCAGCCCAGATATTTCCATCTGAATCTTTGTACAGGCGCAAAATGTTTGTTCCATTCAGGTAGTGAATGAACTTACCCGTAAGATGGTCAAGACGATCAATACCTAATTGCTCGTTAGTGGTATTGGAATTATCGTCCAACACATTTCTCCAGTCCCCGGAGCTGACCCAAATATCTCCGGAAACATCTTCCAGCACGGAAGTTGTTTTTGGGAAATGTATAGAAGTTGAATCCTTTTCATCCGCCCGATATTCCTTTCCAATTTGATTTTCCGGATTATATTGAAATAGTCCTCCAGAAGATGCAAACCATTTCACACCTCTCCTGTCCTGTATAATTTGAAGAACTTCCTTGCCTAAAAAAAAGACTAACCTGGAATCCGTGTTTGCTTTATACTGAAGCCGATTGAAATGGCTGGTTTTTTTGTTGAAAAGTATAATCCCATGAGATGTACCCAACCAAAGGGTATCCGTTTCATTTTGAAAAATAGAGGTAATGCTCTCGGTTATTAAATTTATTGAGTCCTTTGAATCATATTTGAATTGATGAACAAGGTTTTTATTTTTATCAAACTGAAGTAATCCGGTCCCAAAACCGGATGCCCATACAAACCCTTGTTTATCCTCCTGAATACACCTGATAAGATTTCCTGTCGAAATATCTTTTATCCTACTAACGAATGGATCAACCCGAAATAAAAAGCCGCCCTGATCTGTGGAACTCAGCCAAAAGGTACCGTCATGGGATTCATAGGCTGCCCAGCAACTTTTGTCAGGATATCCATTACTGGATTCATAGTGGGTAGTTTTTTTAGTCGCAGTATCATATCGGTTAATCCCCGAATTATAGGTCCCGATCCAGATTGATCCTGTAGCATCTTCCCTTATAAAGGTAATAGGATCTGGAATCCCGTCCCCCTTCAAAGGAGGTCTGCTTAATCGTTCAGGTTTATCCGGATCATAAGTATGCCTTTCAAAAATGCCTTTTCCCCGGTCCATTGTATGGAGTCCGTCACCGGATGTGCCTATCCAGAACACTCCCCTGCTGTCCTCGAAGATGGCCCTCACTTTGTTACTAATAAGGCTGTTTGGATTTTTGGGATCATGCATGAAGCGGGTGAATTTCCCATTTGAATCCATCCGGTTAAGCCCTCCATCTTCTGGACTTTTATAAATTTCGAACGGAAATTCAAAGCCGGTGCCCACCCAAAGTACATCTTGCCTGTCTTCGTAAATTGACCTGACAACATTACTACTGAGACTTGAGGGATTTCGCGGATCATTCCGGTAATGGATGAATTTCCCGGTTTTTTCGTCCAGCAGATCAAGGCCATTTGCGGTGCCCACCCATAATCTTCCCCTGTGATCCCTTAAAAATGCACTTACCATTCCTGCACTTAGGCTTCCGGGGTCTGATGAATCATGCACGAACTGTTTGAAAACTCCTGTCATCGGGTTGTACGCTCCCATACCTTCAAAAAATCCTACCCATATATTGCCTGATGAATCTGCATAGACAGTTTCCAGGCGATTTCCAAATGGCAGATTTGTCTTAGGGGTGTCTATCTTGTATGAGATCATCCGGACTCCATCATACCTATACAAGCGAAATGCGCCCTGCCCTGAGAACCACATATAACCATGTTTGTCCTGGGTTACAGCATTGATCTGTCCCAGTGGCTCACCATTATTTCCTTCAACCAGATTAAACTTAATATCGGTGGTTTGCCCGAGGCAGTCTGTAGAAAATACATGTAAAAGAAGGAGTAGCACCCCGAAAATTTTCTCTTTCATGTATAAAATTTTGTAGCAGCCGGTAGCCCTATTGGCCGGAATCCGGAAATTGAATATAAACCATGTTTCTGAGGAAAAATAGAGCAGGGTTAACGGGACACAGAAAAATCGACCAATGCCAATCGACAACGACTAACGGATAAAAACAATCTGCGGCTACAGTTTCATCTATGTAAATAAAAGGTTGTACGGCAATAATTCAGTCGGATAAGATCATTCGCGGTCAAACAATCAATGCTTTAACCGAATTAATAACGGAGCCCAGATCACCCGCGTCCTGGCCACCGGCGGTTGCGAGGTTTTTTTGGCCACCACCTCCCCCTTTAATGAGAGGTGCCACGATCTCTTTTATGATTTTTGATGCATCCAGTTTTTTTTCTGAAACGAGCTGGTCCCCCAAACCAATTACTACCTGTGGTCTTTCATCTGAAACGGTGGCCAACACGACTATGAGGTTTGGTGAATCCTGCCGGAGATCGCTGGCCAGTTTTCTTATTGAGTCAGGACTGGTACCTTCAATAATTTTCCCAATAAATTTATAATCCCCGAGGCTAATACTCTCTTTAAGCAGTTCAACTCTTAACTGCCCGGTCTGCTTCATCTCCATCGATTCTATTCTTCTCCGCAGGTTGCCTGTTTCAGTTTGCAAATCCTGCAGGGATTTCAACAACTCTTTCGGATTTTTGAATTGATCACGAATTTTATTTAAAATTTTAAGTTCATCATCTACATAATTTTCAGCAGCTATTCCCGCAACAGCCTCTATACGTCTTACTCCCGCGGCAACAGCAGATTCCGATTTAATCTTAAAAAAGCCGAGCTCCCCGCTGGTTGAAACATGGGTGCCTCCGCACAGCTCTATCGAAAACGCGGGATCTATGATGACCACCCTGACCGAATCACCGTACTTTTCACCAAAAAGCGCCATGGCACCTGTTTTCATGGCTTCATCCCTGGGCATTTCCCGGATCAGAACCGAAATATTTTCCCTGATTTTTTCATTCACCATACGTTCAATCTGTTCCAGTTCCTGATCAGTCAGTTTCGCAAAATGAGAGAAATCGAATCGGAGATGTTCAGCGTTCACCAATGATCCCTTTTGAGTAACATGGTTGCCGAGTACTTTTCTCAGTGACGCATGCAGGAGATGTGTGGCCGTATGATGAATGGCTGTGTTTCTTCTTTTTAAAGGATCCACGCTCGCCAATACAGGCGCCAGTTGATCAGCCGGCAGTTTTTCAGTGAAATGTATTATCAGGTCATTTTCTTTTTTGGTGTCCAGCACATCAATTTGTTCTCCCGAAACTGTCAGCGTGCCCGTATCACCCACTTGTCCGCCGCTCTCGGCATAAAATGGTGTCCTGGATAAAACCAGCTGATATAATTCCCTGCCTTTAATTTTTGCTCTCCGCCAGCGGGTGATTTCAGTATCTGAATTCAATTCAGTATATCCCGAAAAAATAATTTTCCCGTTTTCATGAACCGGCACCCAGTCTCCTGTATCTAATTGCCCGGCTGCACGGGACCGGTCCTTCTGCTTTTGTAATTCCAGCTCAAAGTCCTTTTCATCTACTGTCCAGCCAATTTCCCTGGCCATCAGCGAGGTTAGATCCACGGGAAATCCATATGTATCGTTCAATTTAAAAGCAAAAGCCCCGGAGATACGTTTTTCTGCATGCGAGCCGGAGTCCTGATTTAATTGTCCCCCTTTCTCAATGTAGTCGTTAAAAATCCTGATCCCCTTATCCAGCGTGCGCAGAAATGCTTCTTCTTCTTCGTGGATCACCCTTTCCACAAAAGCCTGCTGCTGTTGCAATTCAGGAAATACTTGTTGGAACTGGAAAGCCAGTGTCGCAACCAGCTGAAACAACAGGGGTTCTTTTTGGTCCAGGTAAGAATAATAATAACGCACTGCCCGTCGCAGAATTCTGCGTATAACATAGCCGGCTCCTGTGTTTGCCGGTAATTGCCCGTCTGCAATCGTGAAACAAATTGCCCGGATATGGTCGGCGATAACCCTGAATGCAATATCCTTTTTATCTGTATCTGATCCTTTATAGACTGCACCGGTTATATTTTCAATCAGTCTTATAGAACCACTGAAAATATCCGTATCATAATTACTACGTTTTTGTTGGAGCACCCGAACCAGTCTCTCCAGGCCCATTCCGGTATCTACATGCCGGGATGGAAGGCTTTCCAGCGATCCGGATTTAACTCTGTTGAACTGAATAAAGACAATATTCCAGATTTCTATCACCTGGGGATGGTCCTTATTTATCAATTCCCGTGCATCAATATTTTCCCTTTCTTTATCGGGCCGGAAATCAATGTGAATTTCTGTGCAAGGCCCACAGGGTCCCGTATCACCCATTTCCCAGAAATTATCCTTTTTACTCCCATGAAGAATGCGACTTGGGGCAATCCATTTCTCCCATTCGGCCCGGGACTCTTCATCCGGCGGCAGATCTTCTGCAATATCTCCGCCAAATATGGTTACATAAACGCGATCCACCGGAATCAGATACACTTTTGTAAACAATTCCCAACTCCAGCTGATGGCTTCCTTCTTAAAATAGTCACCAAAACTCCAGTTCCCCAGCATTTCAAACATTGTATGGTGATAAGTATCCACACCCACTTCTTCCAGGTCATTATGTTTACCACTAACGCGCAAGCACTTCTGTGTATCAGCAACTCTTGGATGCGGAGGTTTTTTGTTTCCAAGGAAAAAATCCTTGAATTGATTCATTCCGGCATTGGTAAAAAGCAGTGTCGGATCATTCTTGGTCACGATCGGTGCAGAAGGAACAATCACATGGGCTTTGGATTTGAAAAAATCCAGAAATTTATCCCGTATCTCGGCGCTTCCCATCATATTTTACTAGACAATCTTTAAATCCGGGTTTATAAAAGGATAATAATTAGTACACTTGCGTAATTAATCAGGCGCTGCAAAGGTACAGCGTCCGCCTCGTAAACGGAGTGCCTGTACCATCCGACTGCATGAAAAAGATCAAATATTACTATAATACCAATACCCTCCGGTATGAAAAACTGGAAACGCCGTTACGCGTAACCCTGCTTCGCATACTGGGCTTTTTATCCGCATCAATTGTAACTGCGCTTATACTCGTTTCGCTGGCTTACCGCTATTTCCCTTCGGTGAATGAAAAAAGACTTATGCAGGCCAATGAAACATTAAAGGATAATTATTTTGTTTTGAATGGACAGGTGAAGAAAATGCAGGAGCAGATCATTGGTCTTGAAAAAAGGGATAATGAAGTTTACCGGGCAATTTTTGAGGCCAATCCAATTCCTGACAGCGCCCGGGCAAAAAACCTCGCTAAAGAACAGGAGTTTCAACTGGTGCAGGGGATGGACCAGGAAAACCTGGCCGTATCGATTTCAAATTCTCTGATCAGTCTGGGAGCCCGCATCCATGCGCAGACAAAATCCTATGACGAAATCAACAACTTCATTAAAAACAAAGAATTACTGCTTGCCTGTACACCAGCCATTCAGCCAGTCAGCAATAAAGACTTAAAAAGAATCGCCTCTGGATTCGGCTATCGTGTAGATCCCGTTTACAAAACTACTAAATTTCATGCAGGCCTTGACTTCGCAGCGCCCCAGGGTACTCCTATTTACGCAACCGCCAATGGAACTGTTGAAACTGCGGGCAATACTGGAAATGGATATGGAAATCATGTGGTAATCCATAATGGATATGGTTATGCAACACTTTTTGGACATATGTATAAAATCAAAGTGAAACCGGGACAAAAAGTAAAAAGGGGGGAAATCATCGGATGGGTCGGTAATACAGGGAAGAGTACGGGCCCGCATTGTCATTATGAAGTACATCGTAATGGCGAGCCCGTAGACCCGGTTTTTTATTTTTATAACGATATTACACCTGAACAATACGACCGCCTTCTAAAACTGGCTTCTTCGAGCAATCAAAGCTTTGATTAATTTTTCATAAAACTTTGGCCCGTTTCGGAATAGTTTTTGTTATTTTTGAGTAGCATGACAACATTTTCCCAGATTGCTATGAAATTTGTAGATGAAGCTACTTTTCCGCAGGACCCCCAACTGCAGAAAGAAGATCAGCCGGTTAATGTTGGCATACGGATAAAAAAATTAAAAACATCAGAAGCTCAGGCACCCGATGAACATCCGACTGAAAAAATGGAGGAATCATCAGAGGTACTGACAGAGCCATCCGAACAATTACAAATAGATCCTGCATTAAAAATCAAGTCTGGCAGGGGTAGAAAATCTATTCGTCAGATATCCGAAGAAGCTGACCTGATCCAGATTCCCGAGGACGAAATACTTTTTCAGAAACATTATTACACCATGGGTGAAGTAGCAGACATGTTCCGAGTGAACCAGTCCCTGCTTCGTTTCTGGGAAGCTGAATTCTCTATACTGCAACCCAAAAAAAATAAGAAGGGGGATCGTTATTTTCGTCCCGTAGACATTAAGAATCTTCACCTGATCTATCACCTCCTTCGTCAGCGGAAATATACCATTGAAGGAGCAAAGGATTTCCTCAAAAAAAATTCCAGAGCGGAAGAAAAATTTGAAACTATCAAGAAACTGGAAGAGGTAAAACGCTTCCTGCTTGAAATGAAGGCCACTCTCGGATAGTAAAGTAACCACACCCTCTATATTCCCCTCCCTTCCAGTTTCACCGTCATTCCGGATCCCGTAAATGCAATCTTCCGTTTTTCAATACAGCCCAAAATTTCCAAATTCAGGTTTTGCTTTATTTCATGGAATTCCGCGAGAGGGATGTGAGTAGTAAAATAATCAATGTTAATTTGAAAAGAAGTCCCGGAAATATCCGTCAGGAAAACAGTTGCGTCTATGATAAATGATTGATCAGCTAAAAGTTTCCTGCAATCTTCAATAAATGAATTTATTATTTCCGCCGGTGTGGAGGTATCCAGTTGAAGACGGATTTCAGCCTTTCGGTAGGTACGAAGAGTCAGGTTATCGACTATACCATCTACCATCTGCTTATTCGGCACAGTTACATAAGTCTTCACGTCAGTCCGGATCCTTGTACTTCGCAGGCCGATTTTTTCCACTGCTCCGGAAATATTGTTCACTTTTACCGTGTCACCTGCCATAAATGGCTTATCAAAAAAAATGATGAACGACGCGATCAGGTTTTCGATACTTTCTCTGAGAGAAAGCGCCAGAGCTGCGCCGGCGAGACCAAGTCCCGTCCACACTTTGCTTACTTCGAGGCCAAACCCCATACCCAATACCATCAATACTCCGATGATACAAATAATAACCTTAAGGAAATCTCTGAAAAAAACAATGAGCTGATGTTCTTTAACAGACCCCGCCAACCTCCCTTTCTCTTTGACCACCATGCTGATAAAATCTATGACTCTCAACAGGAGCCATATGAAAACGACGATCAGAATCGTCTTGGCAAATCCATGGACAATGGATTTAAACGGCACTTCAAAAATCTCGAAATCGAGTGCTGATGGAAAACGAAGTTTGTCAATCCCGACAATTGTTATGAATGCAATCAGGAATATCTCCAGCGGATCCAGGAGCAATTTTACGAAAGCAGTCTTATCAATTCCCTTTCCAAGTGTAGTTGCGGCCTTGAATAGCTGACCAGCAACAAATTTTGAAAATATTCTTTTGAAAACAAGGCCTACGATAATAGCTATAAATACAAAAAGGTATTTTTTTAAAGGATTGTCGAATATAAACTGGTCCCAGAATCCATTCATAATAAATCAATTCTTATATACATGAATACCATCTGATTTTAGTACGTACAAAAAATCGGGCATTATCAGAATTTTAACCGCAGGCAAATAGTAAGCAGGTATAGCCTTTTTTTCCTCCGAAAACATTTTATCCCCGAATTTCAAAAATTCATGACCGTTCCACCCCAGCATGGTCTGATTGATTACGGAGAAATGCCGCCAGTTTTTCAACGGGATGAATTTCGAATAGCCCCCATAATGATCAAAAATAAAAGCACCTTTCTGTGGATCGAATAAATAGACCAGCCCTCCCTGGTCCGTCAGCAAAACCGGGTTGGGTACAGAATCCATATACTGCCGGATATCATTGGTCTGGTTAATCGTTGTTCCATCGCTTGAAATCTTATTCAGTTTGCCTGCCAGTGCATCGTATACCCAGATATTATTATCATAGGCAAGTCCAATACAGGTAACCTGGTAAAATCCCAGTTGCCGGAGATCGAGGCTGTTTACATTATTTAAAAATCTGTCCAGCATGACGATAGTACCAAATTCCTGGTAGAAGAGCAGGATTTTAAGGGGATTGGTAACATCGATATAAGCAAGATTCCCATATCGTCTTACATCATTGAAAACACCCAGAGAGTCACCTGAAGCACTGTATTTCTTCAATTGGTTATCAGGTGTTAACACAAATACATTTCCCAGGTTGTCAACTTCAAAATCGACGAAAGAACCGCTAATGAAACGCGACATCTGGGGAAGGCTGTCGGTCTGCTGAGCCGATAGCATTCCGCCGGAAAAAAAGAAAATTATATTAAGTATAATCTTATTCACTTTCTTACAATCTTATAGTCCAGGGAAGGGTCATAGCTTTTCAGGCTAAGCTGTTCACCATCGAAGGATGCGTAGCTGAAATAATTTATCCAGTCTCCCAGATTAATGTAACGGCTCCCACTAGGAAACGTGAAGTCGATCGGCAGATGCCGGTGACCAAATATCATATAATCGAAATTTTCCTCTGCCAGCTTTCTTTTGCAATATTGAATCAGCCATTCCCCTTCTTCACCGAGAAATTTTTCGTCTGTTTGCCGGGTGGCGATCCTGCTTTTTCTGCTGAAATAATTTGCAATCCCCACACCGACAGCGGGGGGAAGAACTCCAAACAGACCCTGGCTGAATTTGTTACGGAATATTTTTTTAAGAAATTTATATCCGCCATCCCCCGGCCCCAATCCGTCCCCATGACCGATTAAAAATTTCTTTCCGCTCCGCATGAATATTTTTGGTTCATAATATACCGGGATAGAAAGTTCCTTTTCAAAATAGTTTTTCATCCACATGTCATGGTTGCCTACAAAAAACTGGATAGGAATGCCTGAATCAGTTAATGAAGCAAGCTTACCCAGTATACGAACATACCCCTTTGGCACGACGGCTTTATATTCAAACCAAAAATCAAACAGGTCGCCGACAATAAATATTTCAGCCGCTTCCTCCCGGATGGAATCAAGAAAACGAACAATATACCTTTCTCTTTGCAGGCTGGTTTGGCGATCGGGGGAACCGAGATGGAAGTCCGAAATGAAGAAAATTTTTTTGCCCTCAGCGATTTGCATGGGCAAATATAATTCACTGGGAATCTATCAGGAAAACATATACGTCTTTTGGACCGTGGACACCTACAACAAGCGTTTTTTCAATATCTGCTGTGCGGCTGGGGCCGGTTGCGAAAGTGATAAAAGAGGGGATTTTGTTTTTGTATTTTTCGTTGAGCAGTTCCAAACCATCACGGATATCATAAACGAGCTGATTCATAAATGCAATACAGATATGAACTGGCGCATATATACTTACTGTTCGTCCGCTATCCTGAGCGGAGCTCATCAAAATGCTTCCTGTGCGGGCGATCAGCGCTTCACAGCCCGTAATGGATACATCTGCCTCCGGAAGTCCTTCTGAGATTAGCAGGCCCTTTAAAGGTTCCCGGAACATAGGCATTAGTCCCTGTTCCCTGCAAAATACCTGGGTCCATCCCTGCCGCGAAATCAGTTGTGTTAACTGTGCAATCATTTCCTCCCGATTGGCGCAATAAAGAAACCTTCCCTGTATCCGGCCAAAATTCTCTGCAAATTCTATATCGCTGTCCTGGTTGGGGCTTGCATAGACGCTGGAGTTTCCTTCGCTTTGCGGAAATGGAACAGGCGTTGGATCGATCAACGCCTGCCGGATTTTTTTGAGTACATTTTCTTTAGCGGAAGAAACCTGCATATGTCTGTTACTATAAGTCTCCGATGGGTGGAACCGGCACCGGAGGTGCCGGAATCCCATTGTCTGCGATTTTAATATCAGGGACATCATCCATCTCATGATCCGAAACGTCGAGCGCCCTTTTTTCTTCATAAGGCCTTTTGCCGATAAGCGTTTCTACATCACTCTGAAAAAGCACTTCTTTTTCGAGCAATGCTTCAGCAAGTAAATGGAGCTGATTTGACTTTTCAGTTAGCAGCTCTTTGGTGAAAATATAGGCTTTATCAATAAGCTTCCTCACTTCTTCATCAATCAGTTTTGAAGTTTCTTCCGAATATGGTTTTGTAAATTGATTTTCCTGAGCTGGATCATAGAAACTAACATTACCGATTTTCTCGTTCATACCGTATACAGTTACCATAGAGTATGCAATCCGGGTAACCTGTTGCAGGTCATTCTGCGCACCGGTCGAGATTTTTTTGAAATTGAGAGATTCGCTGGCACGACCTCCGAGTGTCATACATATTTGATCGAACAGTTGGTCGGTATTATAGAGATATTGTTCCTTCGGTGTATACTGTGCATAGCCCAGGGCCGCCACTCCTCGCGGAACGATGGTCACTTTTAATAGTGGATACGCGTGTTCCAAATACCAGCCACAAATAGCATGACCCGCTTCGTGATAGGCGATTATGCGTTTTTCTTCGGGAGATATAATCTTGTTCTTCTTTTCGAGTCCGCCGATTACACGGTCAACTGCATCCTGAAAATCCTCCATTTCTACACTGTCTTTTCCTTTGCGGGCAGCTATGAGTGCGGCTTCGTTGCAAACATTGGCAATATCGGCGCCGGCAAATCCGGGTGTTTGTTCAGCCAGCTTATAAATATCGAGTTTGGATGAAATTTTAATGGGCTTGAGATGCACTTTAAATATGGCTTCTCTCCCTTTCAGATCTGGTTTGTCAATAGAGATCTGCCTGTCGAACCGGCCTGGACGAAGCAGGGCACTATCAAGTACATCCGGCCGGTTGGTAGCAGCGAGAATAATGATACCGCTGTCGCCACCGAATCCATCCATTTCAACGAGCAGCTGGTTCAATGTGCTTTCGCGCTCATCATTACTCATGATAGCATTCTTTCCCCTGGCACGGCCAATCGCATCAATTTCATCTATGAAAATGATACACGGAGCTTTTTCCCGCGCCTGTTTAAACAGGTCACGCACCCGACTTGCACCGACACCGACAAATAGTTCAACGAAGTCAGACCCGGACATGGAAAAGAACGGTACTTGTGCTTCACCGGCCATTGCTTTCGCTAAAAGTGTTTTACCAGTACCCGGAGGACCGACGAGCAAAGCACCCTTCGGAATCTTACCTCCAAGGGCAGTGTATTTTTTTGGATTTTTGAGAAAGTCCACAATTTCCATGACTTCCACTTTCGCTTCATCCAATCCTGCCACATCATTAAAAGTTATATTGACCCTGGTGCCTTTATCAAATAAGGTCGCCTTGGATTTTCCGATGTTAAATATTCCGCCGGGTCCACCGCTTCCTCCCTGTCCGCCCATCTTGCGCATGAGCATCACCCAAATCAATAATATGATCAGAATAGGAAGTGCAATTTGCAATAAACCCGGAATCCAGTCACCTTCCTGAACAGAGGAAGTTGGTACTTCCAGATTCGGATTTTTCGCGAAGAAATCATACAGTCTTTTTTCGAATTCATCAATTTTGGTTACCTGAAATTCAAACTGTGGTCCTTCTGTTTTAACAATCTGGAAGTTCTTACCCAGCAGATCTTTATAAAAAGGTTTTTCCAGACTATCTTTTTTGATGTATACCCGCACCAGGTTTTTGTTCGTGACCAGTACGAGCCTCGCAACATCGCCTTTCTCGAGCATATTGTTCCGGAATTCCATTTCGGACTCCAAGTGTCGTGCGTCTGGTGTGAATCCTGATCCCAGGAAATTATAACCGAGCAGAATAATTGCGATGACCGCCCAAACCCAATAAATATTGAATTTCGGACCTTTCCTGGGTGTATTATCTTCCCCTCCCGGGCGGGGTCTGAATCGATTAAATCCTGGCCTGTCGTTCGGTTTTATATTATTCTGTGGCATTTGATGGTCTTCCTCTAGTAATTAATGATTGGGAGATAAAAAAGTTCAGAAAAACGGTTTAAATAGTGATCAGCCTTCATGTTCTTCCATAACGGCATCACTCCACATTTCTTCCAGTTTATAGAAACGTCGTGAATCCGGAAGCATTATATGAACAACCACATTTATATAATCAATAATCACCCATTGCAATACCTGCCGGCCTTCATGTTTATAGGGCATTTCACCGCATTTTTCCTTTACTTCCGTTTCTATGAAATCCGCTATGGCCCTTACTTGTGTAGTGCTTCCTGCTTCACAAACAATAAAAAAATCTGCTACTGCTTCCTGTATTTTCCGGAGATCAAGAGATATGATTTTTTCGCCTTTTTTTTCCTGAATTGCCTGGATAATGACTTTTACGATTTTTGAGTTCTTTGCTAACCGGACAGATTTATTAGGTTTCCGGTTAACCAACATTGACAATTGTTCCAATAATCACATTATTTTAAATGATAAATTACATCAGGCGATGATTCCAGATATTTTAGTAATCCTAAATTCGCTCCGCACAAAAATACTAATCTTTTGCCAGATCCCCGCCAGCACAACCCACAGGGTCCAACATTTGACAATCAGATGATTGAGCTTGATTCTGTGGATAGCACCAACAACTATGCCATGGGAAGGATTCATGCAGGATTGGCTTTCGACGGCCTCATTTGTCTTGCCCGTTACCAATGGGCAGGTAAGGGCCAGCGTGGAAAGACCTGGAAGGCGGAACCAGGTCAAAACCTCCTCATGAGCCTGGTAGTTGAGCCCTCTTTCCTTAAAATTTCCAATCAATTCCTGTTATCCGCCGCTACTGCACTGGGCATTCTGGAAATGGTTGGTGATCAGGCGAAGGAAAAATGGACAATTAAATGGCCCAATGATATTTATTGGGGTGACAGAAAGGCAGCAGGTATCCTCATTGAAAACATTCTTAGGGGGGAAAGTTGGACCTGGGCAGTAGTGGGCATTGGAGTTAACCTGAATCAGGAATCTTTCCCGACTGAAGTTCCACATGCAATTTCGCTGAAACAAATCACCGGAACAAACTATGAACCCAGGGAACTGGCCAGGGTGTTGGCTGCCGCCATACAAGGCAAAATAAAACTACTTAGAAAAGACCCGGAACGGATATTAAAAGAATTCAACGGTTCACTTTATAAAAAAAATCAGCCTTTAATTCTCGCACTTGGCAATGAACGTATCAACACGACTATCCAAAATGTTGACGCCCTGGGTAAGCTTCATACAGACCATGGCTCCTTTGATATAGGTGAGGTCCGGTATGTTTGATACAAACCTGCGGAACGTCCGCAGTTATCTGGAAAAATGCACAAGCGCCCCTGATGCATTTCCCGCTTCGTCTTCTGCATAGATTTTGAGTTCATGCCTTCCCGCTTTGCAATGTTCGTCAAAATGATAGATAAAGGCTTTTGCTTTATCATTGCTGAACATCAACCAGTTTCCATCAAGCGTGGCGCGAAAATTTTTTATCTTTTTATTGTTGTCATCAACAAGAACGACAATTCTGCTGCTTCTTTGAAGGTTAGCATTTTCAACAATACCCGGAATGCGAATTACAGGAGGTATTGTATCTAAAATTAAACTGAAATTACCGAAACTCCTGAAGCTGGAAGTTGCCCAATCCCCCAGCCATGCGGGTTTTTTGACTTCAAAATCTTCATCGTCTTTCCAGCGCATAATCACATGCTGTTTCTGATCGGTCGATTCTGAAATCCTTATTCTTACGGTCATTGTATCGGCTAGCGGAATGCGCGTGTTTCCAATGCGGTAAGTTCCCGAAACGGTATTTTGTTCTGTTATAATGGATTTCTGATAATCCAACCGGACTGAATCGTATAAACATCGCGGACCGATGTAAAATGCGGCATCCGGCGATTCTATTCCATCCAAATTTCCCGGATAAAACATCTTTCCATTATAAAAAGGACTGACAATCCTGTCGGCCTGATATTGCGCCTTGAATAAAAGGGTCGAGATATTTCCGCGGGCATCCTTCAATTCGATCTTAATATCATGAACTTTTCCATCACCGATTTGAAGTTTTCCGCCTGCTTCTGCCTCACGGTATATTGAATGTTCGTAGCCAGGTAATTTGAATAGTAACTGATAATAAGGCCCCCCATTTTCATGAGTTGGAAAATCAATATGTGCATTAATGCCTCTCGTATCATCATAGCTAATCCTGTCCATCCGAAAACCCGAAACGGCTCTACCATTGTCGTAGATCACGCCTTGAAAAATGCCGTTAGGATTATTGGATCCGGTCTGCGTATCAAATCCTGCAATGCCGAATCCGGGATTGGGTGATTTCAGAATTAATAAAACCTGGCCTGTACTATAGTTACCGTTTGATCCCTGTACAGGAATAAAGGAAGGGATTTGTTCATAAAAACTTTTGTTCCTGTCATAGACCGACAAACTCCTGAATACTGGTGGTGTCTTGTCTAAAATGGGTAATCCAAAAAGCATCGGATTCAGATTGGTATCGTCGGGAAAGGACCGTATTTCAAAATGCAGGTGCGGCCCCTGTGAGCCACCGGTATTTCCACTATATCCGATCAGATCACCTTTTGTTACACTCATCAGGTCTGGTGGAAGATCAATCGTAATATCCCATCGTTGCAATTCATACTCTTTTTGTCTCACATAAGCAGAAAGAGCCGGATAAAAAGCATTAAGGTGTGCATACAGACTCACATATCCGTTCTTATGATTAATATAAACTGCCTGCCCAAAGCCAAATGGTTCAACTTTCACCCGACAGACATAGCCGTCTGCAGCAGCGAGCACCGGCAGGTTTTCGCGATGGGCCGTTCGAATATCAAGACCCATGTGGTAGTGATTCAACCGGAGTTCTCCGAAATTAGCGGCAAGGCTGATTGGAATATTCAGAGGGTTTCTGAAGTCATTTTGAGGATAGGAAGGAGGCTGAAAGAGTTGACCTACGGCGATTCCGGCGTTCAAGACCAGGTACAAAAACAAGGTAATCCGATACATGTAAATCCCAAATTTAGAATGACAAAGGTGGGTTGTCCCAAACAAGGATTCAAATCAAGATTCTCCCATCCTTAATTAAATGTTAGCAAATGATAATGAAGGAATTTAAAAAAAATCTAAAATTGGTACAGCTTTTGGCATGTATAAAATGTCTTTAAATCAAAACCTACCTTGAAAAAGTGATGAGATGTTATTCAGGAATAAATTTTTACTGTTTTTAGTCATCAGCATCGGTTCTGTTATTGGAATGGTGAAGGGTGAAGAAGCTAAGCAGAAGTGGGTATTCAAAATCAAATCCAGAGTGGATACCAAGAAACTTACTGCTGAGAAACGCCTGCAGGCTAAAAAGGGAGGTGTTTTGCTTGATGATATTGAAATGGCGTCCTTTCACAACAACTAGCGGCTGATCGATTCTTAAATTGCTTAAATCCCGGAATCCGGGATTTTTTGTTTCCCGCCCCTTTATAAAATTTCTCCATGAACCCGCACACCCTTACTTTTGCGGAATTTGTTTTTCCATGCCAAAAAATCCCGCTATCGGTTCAGTGCTCATTATCGGTTCAGGTCCAATTATTATCGGTCAGGCTTGCGAATTTGATTATTCCGGCTCCCAGGCCGCGAGAAGCCTTCGGGAAGAAGGCATAAAAGTGATTCTCATTAACAGCAATCCCGCTACGATCATGACAGATCCAATGATGGCGGACCGGGTTTATCTTCTTCCTTTGACTGTCGAAAGCATAGAACAGATCCTGGAAGAAAACCAGATCGATGCCGTTTTACCGACCATGGGTGGTCAGACAGCGCTTAATCTCTGTAAGGAAGCGGCGGAACTGGGTGTTTGGGAAAAGTACAAAGTTCAGCTTATCGGAGTTGATATTGAAGCGATAGACACGGCAGAAGACAGGGAAAAGTTTAAGCAACTGATGATACGGATTGGGATCGAAGTTGCACCTTCCAGGGTAGCGAACTCCTTGCTGGAAGGAAAGGAATTTGCCCAGGAAATCGGATTTCCGCTGGTTATCCGCCCTTCTTTCACACTCGGAGGAACGGGAGGCGGCTTTGTACACGGTAAGGATGATCTTGATGCTGCGCTGGATAGAGGCTTAAAGGCTTCCCCCATGCACGAAGTACTGGTCGAAAAAGCAGTTCTGGGTTGGAAGGAATATGAACTGGAGCTTTTAAGGGACAAGAATGACAATGTAGTAATCATTTGTACGGTAGAAAACCTGGATCCGATGGGTGTTCATACAGGTGATTCTATCACTGTCGCTCCCGCAATGACGCTCAGCGATACGGCTTTCCAGGATATGCGTAATAAGGCTATTCTGATGATGCGTTCCCTGGGAAATTTTGCAGGCGGATGCAATGTCCAGTTTGCCCTGAATCCCGAAACAGAACAAATAATCTCAGTCGAAATAAATCCACGCGTTTCCAGGTCATCGGCGCTGGCCTCCAAAGCTACGGGCTACCCAATTGCCAAAATAGCTGCCAAACTCGCCATAGGTTATACACTTGACGAATTAAAAAATCAAATTACCCAAACTACCTCAGCTTATTTTGAACCGGTACAGGACTATGTGATCGTGAAAATGCCCCGCTGGAATTTTGATAAATTCAAAGGGGCCAATGACACGCTTGGATTACAAATGAAAAGTGTGGGTGAAGTGATGGCAATTGGAAGAAGCTTTACGGAGGCCATACAGAAAGCCTGTCAAAGTCTGGAAAACAATGCCGTTGGCCTGGGTTACTATGGCAAAAGCCAGATGCACGCTGAAGAACTCATTCAATACATTAAGATTCCCAAATGGGACCGCATTTTCAGGATCAAAGATGCGCTCATGTTGGGTGTAAGCGTGAAAACCATCAGTCAGGCGACAGGAATTGACCGTTGGTTTTTATTTGAAATCCAAAAAATTGTTCTGGCAGAAAAGGAGATTGCCAAATACAAACTGGATACCCTTCCCCGGGAATTACTTCTGGAAGCAAAAACATTAGGATTCAGTGATGCCCAGATAGCTGTTATTATGCAGGATGGGAATGAGGAAACAGTATTTGAAAAGAGAAAGACTGCCGGCATCCGCCGGATCTTTAAAATGGTGGATACATGCAGTGCTGAATTTGAAGCAAAAACGCCTTATTTCTACTCGACGTTTGAAAATGGCAGTGCGAATGAAAGCATTGTGTCATCGAAAAAGAAAATCATTATTCTTGGTTCCGGACCAAACCGGATCGGCCAGGGGATTGAATTCGACTATTGCTGTGTTCATGGTTTACTGGCCGCAAAAGAATGCGGCTTTGAATCCATCATGGTAAACTGTAATCCGGAAACGGTATCGACAGATTTTGATATGGCGGATAAACTTTATTTCGAACCGGTATTCTGGGAACACCTCCGTGATATCATCGATTATGAAAAGCCGGATGGAATAATTGTTCAGCTCGGGGGACAGACAGCCCTTAAACTGGCAGAAAAACTGCACAAGAAAGGAATACCGATTGTTGGTACTTCTTACGATAACATGGATATCGCGGAAGACAGGGGCCGTTTCAGTGATATGCTTAAGGAGATGGATATCCCGTACCCCTCTTACGGTACAGCCACAACCGTCGATGAGGCAGTTGAAGTAGCCAAGACCGTTGGCTTCCCGGTTCTGGTCAGACCAAGTTATGTGCTGGGCGGTCAAAGAATGCGAATTGTAATAAATGATCAGGAACTGGAAAGTGCTGTTGTGAGTTTGTTAAAGCACCTTCCGGATAATAAAATTCTTATCGATCATTTTTTAGACCGTTGCCAGGAAGCTGAAGTGGATGGCATTTGCGACGGAGAAGAGTTCCATGTGATGGGGCTGATGGAACATATTGAACCCGCCGGTATCCATAGTGGCGACAGCAATGCCGTTTTACCTCAGTTTAATCTGACTCCGCTCGTCGTGGAAACAATGGAAGAGTATGCAAAGAAAATTGCATTCAGATTAAATATTAAAGGTCTCATAAACATTCAGTTCGCTATTAAAGACGGAAAAGTGTTCGTAATTGAGGCAAATCCACGCGCTTCCAGGACTACCCCCTTCATTGCAAAAGCCTACCAGATTCCCTATCTGAATATAGCTACGAAAGTAATGTTGGGACAAAACAAACTGAAGGATTTTACATTTGTTAAGAATCTGAAAGGATATGCCATCAAAGAACCTGTTTTCAGCTTTGATAAATTTCCCGGCGTTAACAAGGAACTGGGGCCTGAAATGAAATCGACGGGTGAGGCAATACGATTTATTAAGGATCTCAGAGATCCCTACTTCAGACAATTATATAAAGACCGGAGCATGTATCTTTCAAAATAGAAGCAGGTAGTTTGAGTAAATTTTTTCTGTTTTCTGTTCTGCTTAGTGTATGCAACTTAATTTCAGGTTTCTACCAGGCCATTTCTAATTGCGTATAAAACCAAACCGACCCGGGACTTCACTTTCAACTTTTCAAAAAGAGAGTTACGGTATTCATCCACCGTGCGCGGACTGACATACATCTTTGCCGCAATATCCTTGTACGTAATTTCCGAGCAGATATGACGCAGGAAGTCCTTTTCCCGCTGGGTAAGTGAGATTGTTTCTTCCGCGCGGTCAACATCTTTGTGCAACCCGCTGATTATTTTCCCTGATATTTCCTCTGAGAGATAAAAATTTTTCTTCATTACCGAATCAAGTGCTCTCCTTAATTCTTCAGGATCGATATTTTTCATCACATAGCCACGGGCACCCTGACGCAGCATTCTTATGATTGTTCTTTCATCACTGAACATGGAAAGCGCCAGCACTTTAATTTTCGGGTAATTTTTAGTAAGCCAGGCGGCCGTTTCAAATCCGTCCATTTCAGGCATATTCACATCTAATAAAATCAGGTCGGGAACCAAATGTTCGTTAATCTTCTTTTTGATATCCCGTCCGTTGCCAGCTTCGAAAATGACATTGTACTCTTCAAAAGATCCGATCAGTTGTGCCAATGCCTTTCTCAAAAGAGTATGATCATCTGCAATAGCAACCTGTATCTGTTTTTCCGGAGAATACATATTCTGATTTGATATTAATTCAATGGAACCTGCACAGAAACGATTGTCCCGCTTCCCGGTTCGCTTTTTATTGTTAAGTCAGCACCGATCAATTTCGCCCGGTTCTGCATACTTTTTAACCCCAGGCCACTGGAGCCACTTGAAGACTCCTTTTTTTTCGTCAGGTCAAATCCAACTCCATTGTCCTCTATTGTCAACACAAAGATATTATTGACAGTATAAAGAATATGAATGTTTACCTGGGTAGCCTGCGAATGCTTAATGATATTGTTCATCATTTCCTGGTACATCCTGAAAATGAAAATCGATTTTTGATCCGTGAACAGAAATTCATCTCCTTTTGTTTCGAACCGGATTTTCAATATACCTGCCCGTCGGATAGAAGCAAGATCAAAATTGATGGCCTCCGAGAGACCAATATCTGCGATCCGGTCGGTATGCAGGCTTTTGGTCAGATCGGCCATTTCACGAATCACTTTTTGCAGCATTTCCTTGGAGTTCTGTACCCCTTCAAAAGCTTCATGGTTTTTATCAATCGGAGCCATGGACATCCAGAGTTTGATAACTGAAAGACTCTGACCGATATTATCATGAAGTTCCTGGGCAATAGTTTTCATAGTCGATTCCTGGATCTCCAACTGTGATCGCAGGACTTCCTGTTCATACTCTTCTTTTAATCTGATTAGTTCCCTCTCCTGTTTTTGTCGCTTACGCTGGTAAAAAAAGAACATACCCAGGATAAAGCCGACGAGCAGGAATCCCAGCAGGGTTCCAAAAAAAATTACAAAATAAATTTCCTGATTCTGATTCTGCATAAAAACCCGATCGAATATAATATTGCACTGAATAAAGTCACCATTAAAAAAATCATGGAAATATTCCTGATAATGATTGGAGGGATATTTTTCATATATGCTATAAAAGCATATATGGGGAAAGTACAAACATTATTAAAAAAAATGCCCGTTACAATCCAGAATGCAGGCAGCCGCGCAAGGGACCGGGTCTCCGTCACCTGCAATAATTCAAAATAAAAGTAAATACATAAAATCACCGTAAGCAAACAACCTACAGAGAAATTAATGGTATTATACCCTGTATTACTTTGTGTATATGCCAGATTAAAAAAGGCTAAAACCGGAAGAATAAACAACATGTATCCGATAAACCGTTTCACCTTTCTATTTTGGATGATGTTCCAAAGAACAAAATAAAAAAATAAAAACTCTATTCCGTCCACCACATTTGCAATCATCGCCGGATTTTTACGATTGGGAAAAGCTTCGTAATAGAGACTCGTTAAATAGATCTGCCCCAAATAAACCGGGAATATCTTTAAATAAAGGGGTAACGGTCTTTGAAAATAAACTGACAGGCTGATCAAAAATGTTGTAAGAATAATCAGATCTTCGACAGTATGTCCCATAATCGTCAAATATCGGTAAACTTCAAATGCATAAAAAAACCTCCCGAAGGAGGCTTCCAATCTGTAATGCAGAATCAGATTATTTCCATCCCTTTTTCTCCTTTGTCAACAATAGTAATACCCAGGTCTCCCATACCACCTTCTGCAGGAACGTTTTCACCAGGCGGGTAAATTATCCCCCTATTCAACGCCATAACGGTAGATTTTCCCTGCCTTGTAATGTAAAGATCTCTGTTGGCGACCGATCCTGTTTCAGTTTGTCTGGATTTTGTGGCTACCAAAACGATACTTTGCCTGCCCTCATGTTCCGGTTCTGGCGCATACGCTTTCGGATAAGCCGCAAAATAAAATTTGATGCCATCACCTCCATGTGTTTTTGCATTCGTCAGAAATCTTTCAATATCCTCCAGACTGAACCATACGCTTAATGTATCCGGTTTATCAATTCTCTCTGAATTTTGAACCCATCGTGTCTTTTTATATTCTCTTAAAACTGCGTCAACATATTCCGTGCTGACATACTTGCCAACCCTTACGGAAATTTTTTCTTTTGTGATCATTAGCTTCGGAATTTTAGGATTAAAAAAATAGATTGCTCCTAAAACTAAAAACTAGCAGGGTACACCGCTCCCGCAAGGAAGTGGAGTCCAAAGAATTACAAATTAATAATATTTATAACATTAAGATTGTCAAGTAGTCCCGTAATTTTTTCTGTAAAAAACCGTGGTTCTTTGGATAAAATACCGTGAAAACATCGGAATAATGCCCGTTGGAAAAAGGTGAACGAATCCCCCTTTCATACATAATAGGGACTTGCTTTGTTGTTTTGAATTTTGAATGCGGGTTCATCCGAAACAGCCAGGTTCGTTATGGAGGAAAGCACCTTTTGTTAGAATCCTCCTGCCTGTGGTTGGAGGTGTGGTGCTGGCTTTTTATTTAGCTTTTCCTTTCAGCCTGACTGTTTGTATTATATCAGTGTCCTTAACAGTTTTGGGTGGATTCATTTTCATTTCACCTGCCCGAATATTTGGTAAAGAATGGATCGCCGGAACAGCCATTCAGTTGACCCTGTTTTTGTCAGGCAACTTGATTATGTATCTGCATCGCGATATCCCGGTTGAGCCGCTCAATTCTGAAAGTAATAATGCCGCTCTTTACGTAGTCAGGCTATTGGGAGATCCCCGGCCAAAATCAAAATCATATAAATGTTTAGCGGAGGTCAGTCTGCTTATAAAAAAGCGGGCGGTTTATCATGAACAGGAAAAAATTTTTGTCTATTTCAGTCCGGATACCGATTTCGGGCAATTAGCCGCCGGCACCTCGATCCTGTTCCGGAAATCTTTAAAGCCAATCGAAAACTTCGCGTCTTCTGATTTTAACTACAGGACTTATTGCCATTTGAAACATATATATGCACAGGTGTTTCTGAGCAAATCCGATTTTTCAATTACCTATAAAGAAAATAAAAATGTTTTAACATGGTTGAATCTATTTCGCAGGAAACTTCTCAATGTTATAAAAAACTACATTCCTGGTAAGTCCGCATATAGTTTACTCGAGGCTTTGCTAGTAGGGTTTACCGAAGACCTGGAACCATCGTTAATGAAATCCTATGCAGATACCGGCGTCGTCCATATTATTGCCATTTCCGGAATGCATCTCGCACTTATATGCCAGATATTACAGGTAATCCTTCTGGGAACCGGACCGAAGAAATCCGGAAGATGGTTTAAATGGATAATGCTGGTTGCCAGTTTATGGTGCTATAGTCTGCTTTCCGGTGGTTCTCCTTCAGTTATCCGTGCAGCGACAATGTTTAGTCTGGTACTATTCGCAAAAACGATTTTAAGGGAACACTCATTTTATAATACGCTGGCGGCTTCTGCATTTGTACTCGTTTGTTTTGATCCATACTGGCTGTGGGACATTGGCTTTCAACTAAGCTATGCGGCCATTTTGGGCATTAGTTTGTTTTCAAAACCTCTACAGAATTTATTTCATCCACAAAATAAAATTCTTGCCGGCCTATGGAATTCAACTTCTGTGAGCATCGCGGCCCAGATCCTTACCGCGCCGCTTAGTGTTTATTATTTCCACCGATTTCCGGTATATTTCCTGATTGCGAATTTGCTGGCTGTTCCCATTTCCAGTATCATACTTTCAGGAGGAATTCTTTTATGCATTTGCTCGCCCATTTATCAACTTGCTCATCCACTGGCCAGACTGCTCGAATGGCTGGTCCTATTCTTAAATAGATTCGTAGAAATTATATCCCGGTTACCCGGAGCCGTAATCGAAAAAATAGAAATCTCCCTTATACAACTGGTTGTATCCTATGTTTCTCTGTTTTGTTTATATCATTTCATCGTTCAAAGGGACAATCGATGGTTAAAGAGAAGACACCCGTCTTAATTTGTCAGGAAAGTCGATTGCAGTAAATTTGCGACTCTTCCTTCATTTTCAGGTTTAAAGTTAATATATGACCCAAAAAATTCAATCCGCATTGATTTCAGTTTTTTATAAAGATGGTCTGGAACCAATAGTGAAAACACTCGATAAACTTGGTGTCCGGCTAATCTCAACGGGCGGCACAAAAACCTTTATCGAGGCCCTTGGATTGCCCTGCACCGGGGCTGAAGAACTCACCGGCTATCCTTCTATTCTCGGTGGCCGGGTTAAGACCCTGCATCCCTCCATTTTTGGAGGCATTCTCGGAAGAAGGGAGGAAGAGAAGGATTTGTCAGAAATGAAAGAATATCATATCCCGGCAATCGACCTGGTAATTGTCGACTTATATCCTTTTGAAGAAACTGTGGCAAATACAAAGGACGAGAAATCGATTATTGAAAAAATTGATATCGGAGGGCCTTCCATGATTCGCGCCGCGGCGAAAAATTTCTCTCATGTTGCGGTTGTCGCAGATAAAAAAGAATATAGCTACCTGGAGCAGTTATTAACCAGTCAGCAGGGAGAACTTACACGGGAACAACGAAAGAATCTCGCGGCAAAAGCGTTTGAGGTGATTGCTAATTATGATAAGGCAATACATGAATATTTTAACGGGAATAAGAAATTAAAAAATTCAAATGATGTCAGCCCTTTACGATACGGTGAGAACCCTCACCAAAAGGCATATTTCGAAGGAAATTGGGGAAGTATTTTCAAACAACTCAACGGCAAGGAAATTTCCTATAATAACCTGGTTGATATTGATGCTGCAATTCAGCTGATTAACGAATTTGAAGAGAAAACTGTTTTTGCCATCATCAAACATACAAATGTGTGTGGCATATCTGTTAGGAGCACTGCCAGGGCTGCCTGGGATGATGCTTTGGCAGGAGACCCTGAAAGTGCTTTCGGTGGTGTACTCGTTTGTAACAATGAAATAGATCTGCCAACGGCTGAAGCAGTTCATGAATTGTTTTTTGAAGTCTTGATTGCTCCTTCGTTTTCAGAGGAGGCGTTTGATTTACTAAAGACAAAAAAAAATCGAATTCTTCTTCAGCTAGCAAAAAGCCCTGCAGAAAAATTGATGGAAAAATCCCTGTTGAATGGCATTTTAGTACAGGAAACTGACAAGGGCAATTTTGAAAAATGGGATGAGGCAGGTGGAAGAAATAGTACCGAATCCCAAAAACAGGATCTTATTTTTGCAAACCTGGTATGTAAACACCTGAAATCAAATGCAATTGCTCTTGTAAAAAATAAACAACTAATTGGTAAAGGTTGTGGTCAGACGAGCAGAATAGATTCGCTCCGTCAGGCAATTGAAAAGGCAAATCAGTTTAAATTTAATTTAAAAGACGCCGCACTCGCTTCGGATGCGTTTTTCCCCTTTGATGACTGTGTACGTATTGCCGCGGCTGCAGGTATTTCAAGTTTCATACAACCCGGCGGGTCTATCCGGGACAAAGACAGCATTGAGTTTTGCAAAAAGGAAAATCTCGTTATGGTCATGACGGGAATGCGACATTTCAAACATTAACTTTCCACTTCTCCAAACACTCATTGATTTCATCGCCTGATAAAAATGATCCTACATATCCCAAAAAATCTGGTCTTTTAGAAATACTTCATACACTTCCTTCCATCCGGCAAAAAGTGGATCTGTACCGAAGAATTGATTATGCCAGATCGTAACCATCAGTCCGTTTACCTGCCTGATCCTCTTGTAATAACCCATGAGTTCGTTGTATGCAGCCTGGGGGCTAAGCTGATTTTCATAAAAACATGTTGCATCCATAAAACAAAAAGGGAAAAGCATCAGACTGGTTTTCTTTTCTGCCTTGAGATCATACCAGAAAAAGGATGATGCAATTGAAGCCCTAAATCCATTTGCAGATCCATAGCCCAGAGTAAAATCTTTTTCGATCCCTACGTCAATCAGGTTTCTAAATGTCTGGGGCAGGGTCATCCTAAGGTAGTGCTGTCGGCTGTATTTTACAGGGCGGGACGCAATTTCTGAGAGCAGATCCACCTCCTCCATAAGTATTGCCTGTTCATCCCCGCTTTGCCAGGAAGGATGAATACCCACCGTGTAACCTCCGGCGTGATAAGCAATCAGAGATTTCATTTCAGGCTTTTCCGGTGAGATATTCTTGTCTACCCCTGTTTGCTTTTTAGCCAGCAGAAAAAAATAATAAGCACGGGTTCTGCAATAAAGATGAAGAGAGTCAAGCCATTCATAAGAGTCAAATGGATCTTTCTTTTTATTAAATAAGACGTCCCATCGGTCTAGGAAATAATTCCATTGCATTTTGCCAATGGACCTGAAGAATCCACCCAGGTTACGTCCGGGGCCTTTAAATTTATAGGAGTAGGCAATATCAATATCGTAACTGGGAATGAATTTGAAATCCTTCAGGCGGAAAATAATTTCGGGAAAATGCCGACGGAGAGCAATCTTAAAATCCTCAAGCCATCGATTGATCAATGGCACTTCCAGAAAGCCTTCTTTAAACGCAAGAGAAGCCTGATGAGGGAAACGACCGTATTTGTCCGGTTCAAAGGGAAGATATTCCTCGTACCGGCTCACAAGGAAAAATGCTGCAGAAAATATGTCAAATGGGAAATCACCTTCGGTTTGGAAAAAAGCCTGATTACCTGAAACATCAAATCTCATGATTTGCTGATCGCATATGCTGTTTTCATAAAGCAACCCGTGCGGTACAACAAGAAATTCTTTTTCTGTCAGACGGTCTTTTGAATAATTTAACTTGGCTCCGGTATAAGAGATAAATGCTGTCTTATCCGAAGTCTGGCGGAAAGGTTCATTGAAAATTTCATTGCTTACCAGATCCAGGATATATTCCAGGCGCGGAGTATGTAGATCGCTATAAAAAAGCATACTCAGGGTTTATGCTTTTCTATCCATTGTTGATTAAAACTCTTTTCGGGGAAATGCAGGTCAGCTCTATGCCGGTTCCATCCGCGAAATACCCGATTGATAAACCAGTTTTTTATTTTAGCATTCCCCATATTCATCCATTTTCTATTCAGACTTGCCTGCTTCCATCCTTTCCAGGCAATTTTTTCCATCCAACCGATGGCTCCCTGCTGAACCGCCTCGTGCCTGTTTTCCAATAAAATTTCATGAAGATTGATTTTCACCGCACATACTTCTGTACAGTTTCCACACAAAGAAGAAGCATAACTCAAATGCTTCCATTCACTAAGGTTCTTCAGGTGAGGAGTGATGACCGCTCCTATGGGTCCGCTGTACGTCGTGCCATAGCTATGACCCCCGATATTTTTATAAACGGGACAGGCATTCAGGCAGGCGCCGCAGCGGATACAATACAGACTTTCCCTGAGTTTTGGCTGGGCAAGCATATTTGTGCGTCCGTTGTCCAACAGTATCACGTACATTTCATCCGGGCCATCAGATTCACCAGCAAGTCTGGGTCCTGAAATAATCGAGTTGTAACTTGTCAGCCTTTGTCCTGTGCCGAAAGTTGCAAGTAATGGCCAGAACAGCGCAAGGTCCGTTATGGAGGGAATTATTTTTTCAATTCCTGTGATTACAATATGCGTTTTAGGATATGATGCACATAGTCTGCCATTGCCTTCATTCTCCGTAAGCGCAATGCTACCCGTCTCGGCAATAATAAAATTTGCGCCGGTAATTCCAATTTCAGCTTTTGGATATCTCGCCCGCATATTCTGACGGGCGATCAGGGTTAGTTCATTTGGTGAAAGTCCGGGTGCCGTATTCAGTTTTTCATGGAAAAGCCGGGCTATATCCTCCTTGCTTTTGTGCATTGCCGGTGTTACAATATGGTAAGGTGGTTCATTATCCAGCTGCTGGATATATTCTCCAAGATCCGTTTCCAGGCTCTCGATACCATTTTCCTCCAAAAATTTATTCAGGTGGATTTCTTCCGTGACCATGCTTTTGCTTTTCACCACGAATTTGCATTGTTTGGCTTTGCAAATGGCCAGAATTTCCCTGAGCGCGCCGGCTTCGTCCTCGGCCCAGATCAGCTTTCCACCCCGCAAGGTGAATGCCTGCTCAAAACGTTCAAGCTGCTGATCCAGGGATTCCAGGGATCGCCATTTGATATTTTTTGCTCTTTCCCGGGCCAGCTGAATATTATCATATTGCTGTTTCCCCTGTGGAACGATTGCATTGTATTTGCCAATATTATAGTTAATTTTTTCGCGGTGGCCCAGATCAGCCGCCCTGACACTGCTCTTATCCAAAAAGGTTGTTGAGTGGTCCCTGTTGGTCATGTGTTGAAGTTAAATAAATTATCTGAAGCATTGATTATTTGCCATTCGAATCATGAGATGATGAGATGCTGTGAATGCCCCCGCTTACCCGGCATCTGAAGATTATGCGGACAGTATATTTCCGGATTTCATCATCTTCGATTTCGTTTTTTTGATAAAATCTTTTATACGTTGCCTGGTATTCGCCGATAATAATATCATTTGAACCGTCTGAAGGCAAATATTGCAATTTTAATGATTGTGTCACCGGTTCCACCGTAACACTTTTCAAATACACCGAGTCTTCCTTATAAAATTTAAAAACCTGCTTGTTATTTGCATTCGCATGCAGCGTGCCTGTAAAATGTCCTTCAATAATCTTAATCCCGACACCGACTCCCACTTTAAAACCAAGGCCGCTGTTAAGCAGCAGTGTATCATCGTATACAAAGCTCAAACAACCCGCGGCAAAAAATTCATTTTGGGTTCCGGTTGGCCTGACCCGGTCTCCATTCAGGTATAAATAAAAGTCCGCAATATTATATTGTAAGGCCGTTTTAGATTTACCCTTTAAGACTTTTTGGGAATTGAGTGTATAGGAATGACGGGGGTCCACTTCGAATTTTTTCCAGCCGGTCCAATGACGATTTACTGAATCAGTATATAGGGAGTCTTTCAGCGCCGTCAATGAATCATTGATTACTTCCATTGAATCCCTGAATGCATATACACTACTGATAATAAAAGACGAATCTCTCGAAATAATGGTATCCTGCATCAGTGTCGGTCTGGCGATAGAATCTCTGATCATATCAAGCTTGTCCATTTCCGCATATATATCAGCAACGACAAATGACGGGTCCAATGCAATTGTTGTATCCCGCATTTTTGAAGCTTCTGCCTGGAGTGTCCAAACCGAATCCCTGAAAGCATCATAATTATCTTTATTTGAATATCTGTTTATAACAATAAAAGCCGGATCCCTGTCTATTGTCGTATCCTGCATTTTGGCAGCCTGTGCCAAAGAAGCCCTGGCCGCATCCCTGATTGCCTGAATGGAATCACGTTGCAGATAAACGTTCCTGACAATATGGGAAGATTCCAGGAAAATAGTAGTATCCTGCATTTCGGCAGCACGCATCAAAGCATTCCCTATGTTATTAAGCGAATCTCTAAATGCTTTGACCAAAGAATCCCTTTTTGAAAGTTTAATAACCGGAGTGGCAGCCATCGAGTCTCCTGCCGAATATAAATCCCGAACAACAAATGCAGCATCCCGAAGTATTATCGTATCCTGCATATTTGACATACGCAGGTTATATGCACGGATTGAATCGCTGATGAGATCCAGTGAATCCCTGGTTGCATATATATTAGGTGGAGATACATAATTTCTTTCCCTGCTAATTACCGTGTCCTGCATTTCGAAACGCGGAATAGTATAGGGTCTGACAATGAAATGCGGGTTCCTGGCGATAGTCGTGTCCTGCATGACGGAATCTTCCACGGGTATTCTGTCGATGAGAGTATCCTGCGAAAAGGCTGGCTGGCTGGAAAAAAAATAAACCAGGAATAAAACGACTGCAGGTAGAGTTTTCATAGAAACCGTCAGACTTTTTCTTTTTTTAGGTGCAGTGCAGTTGCCTCCAGGGTAGCATAGAATTCGGGGCCATATTTCCTAATGAGTGCATCTTTCAAAAATTTATAGACTGGGACTTTCAACTGACGCCCGAGTTTGCAGGCCGCTTTGCAAAGATCTTCCCGTGGTTCATAATTTACGTATTCCTGCTGCTGCCTTTTACTTTTCGTAATTTTTATGGGAAATAAATGGCAGCTGACCGGTTTTCTCCAGGGAATCTTTTTATCCATCCATGCCTGCTCAATACCACATTTGATGATCCCGTGCTCATCCCTGATACCATAGGCACACATTTGACCGGCAATCGTGGGTGTGACCCATCCGAATTCCCTGTCATACTTATAAAGGCCTTCCGATTCCAGCACTTTTAACCCTTCGGGAGTTATATATGGTTTGATATCTTCAACAAATTCCATCAGGAACCGGAGTTCCTCATCCGTAAGGGGAGCACCGGCATCGCCATCTTCGCAACAACCTCCTTTGCACTTGTTCAGGTCACAAACGAACTGTTCGGATACCACATCATTACTTACCAGTATATTATCAATTACAATCACATTGCCGGTTTGAAAATCAAGCTAAGATAGTATATCAGAAAGGATTCCAGATCAGTTTTTCCATCGGAGCGTATTGATCAGGTGGTTCATATCTTCCTGCAGAAAAGCATTTACAATGCTTAAGGAATCTGAATTTGGTGTACTATCGAAATACAATGCGCCACGTAAAAAATGTCTGGTTGAATCAGACACAAAAAACTGTTTTGCAGTAGCCGCATTTCCTCCCACATTAAAAAAGATTCCGTGGACGCCCAATGGGGTGCTGATCACCGAATCTTCAATTGAACTGGCTTTATAGGTATGCTTATATGTCATTTTATACGCGTCTTCACGTAATTTATCATAGTTACCTTCTACTTGTTTATAACTGATATAAATTCTTGCATGGAACCGGGGAAAATCTATGTTGATCCAGAATGGGTTTTCGGGTTTATCTCCAAAAAAAGCAGTATCCCTGATAATATTTCCATAAACAGGATATTCAAAGGAATAAGGAAATTCTGACCTGTTAAATTCCTGATATGAATGTTTTGGAAAATCAATCCTGAAGTAACCCCGGGGTTTGGGTGTGTATTCACTATTACAGGCAATCAAAGTCCAAAGTACAAAACAAAAAGCGATAGGTTTCCGGCGACTCCTGTGCAAATTTGTTGTTTTTTATTGTTTGATTCGAACTTTTACTTTTTTGATCCGGCTACTGTCCGCCTCCAGGATACTGAATTCGAAATCTCCACACACAATAATGTCATTGATTTTTGGGATCTCCCTTGCTAATTCCAGGATAAGTCCGGCCAGAGAATCAGAGTCTCCCTTCACATTATCAAATGTTTCGACAGGAAGATTCAGTGCCTTGCACACATCGTTTATCATTGTCCGGCCTTCAAAAATAAAGGATCCGTCCTCCAGCTTCGAGGAAGAACCCTCATCTTCGTCAAATTCATCCCTGATATCCCCGATCACTTCTTCCATTATATCTTCTAACGTTACAATGCCACTGGTGCCACCGAATTCATCCACCACAATGGCAAAATGGATTCGTTCTGCCTGAAATTCCTGCAAAAGATCTTTGATCATTTTATGCTCATGTACAAATTGCGGGGGGCGAAGCAGGTTGCGCCAGTCAAAATCATCTGTTTCATTCAGATAGGGTATCAAATCCTTCGTATGAATCATGCCCGTAATTTCATCAAGGCTTTTTCTGAATACGGGCAGACGCGAATAATGCAGCTCCTCGATTTTTTGCTTCAATTGGCCGAAATTCAGATTATCCTCAATACCGCTTACATCCAGCCGGGTTTTCATGATTTGTTTTACGGTAATATTTCCAAATTTGATGATTCCCTTTAAAATATTCTTTTCTTCTTCCGTCGTATCGTTGTCTATGGCGTGATCAAGTTCTTCCAGACTATTCGCAGCTGATCGCTGGCTTCCAAAAAGCCGTTCAAGTTTTTCGGATTGGTAAGCGAGCACGTTGCCGAGCCTCCTGAAAAGCAGGTGAATTACTTCGGTAACGCCGGAAGTGTAAAAAGCAAATTGCAGTGTATTCTGACTTGCCCATACTTTTGGCATAACCTCACCAAACAGAATCAATACGAAGCTGACCATCACTACTTTCATAAGATATTCGAAAATCCAGTATTCCTGCTTAAAAGAAATTACCTGATTAATCAGAAAGTTGGAAAGGATGATGATTCCGATATTGAGCAGAATATTTGCTATTAACAAAGAGGCTAACAGGGATTTAGGATCTTCAAGCAAATTGACAATCCTTCTCCATGAACTGTCCTGTTTTGTCTTAAGTATATTGATCTCCTTGTCGCTCAGTGAAAAAAAGGCTATCCTGGATCCTGAGACAATAAATGACATGACAAGGAAAAAAAGAATAAGGATAACCAGAATGGTAGTTGCCTGCGCATTGATAAATAAGAAAAGACCTGGATGCCCGTGGGCTGTTGACATGTTAAAAGGGTAATCCAAAATAGTCTGGTTTCGTTAAAAATCCTGTATTCCGACAAGAAAAGCAGGCCGCCTCCTGATGCAGAATTGTAAATTTAATAAAACTTGTCTATTTCGTTTTAAAAAGGTAAATCGGGTGAAGGTTCCCCTACCACCGCCGAATCCGCACCATTAATACCTTCGATGCCTTCCTGTGGTGGCAGGGTATGACTGCCGCCATCTATTTTTTTATCCAGCATGATCAGGTTATCACCCACAACTTCTGTTGCGAATTTTTTATTCCCTTCCTTATCCTCCCAACTTCGGGTACGAAGCCGGCCTTCAATATAAACCAGGCTTCCTTTATGCAGGTATTTTTGAGCCAGTTCGGCCAGCCCCCTCCATAAAACCACGGTATGCCATTCTGTTTGCGAAACTAATTTTCCGGTTCTGTCTTTAAATGTTTCTGTCGTGGCCAGAGAAAATTTTGCTACCCCGATATTACCTTCCAAATATTGCACATCAGGGTCCTTACCAAGGTTCCCAATTAACATAACTCTGTTGACTCCCCTCATAATAATACTGATTAAATGGTTTTGACCCCTTGATTAGTCTTCAATATCCAGGGATCTGACAGCCGGGCATAACTCCATCAAAACCTTTACCAAGATAATTGTGATGGCAAAATTTTAATATAATCGGCAATTAGTTTTGGGAATGGAAATTCTTTGAGCTTATTAAGCGAAACAGGCTGATATCCGTTGATTTTATGAACGGGTTTGTTGAGGAGGATAAATTGGCTTGTAATCGACTGATGGGTAAGTTTTTGATAATACAAAGATGATATATACTCGATTTTGAAACCCTGATTTCCAAACTGTTCCTTCAAAAAAGGAAAGTTACAAATACTGTTCTGAGGTATTAATTTCCCAGTTTCATACAATATAAATTCATAAAGGTTTTTCCAGATATCATTTCCCGTTCTTTCACGGATCCAGATTTTATTTTTGCCAGCTTTGATGATGAAATAATACATCCAGCGCTGTTTCTTCTCCGGGGCTTTTAATTTTACAGGTAAACGGTCAGTCCATGCCTTTTTACAGGCCTGGCAATTTTTAGATTGCACACAGATCGTGCAAAGAGGTTGTTGGGGTTTACAGATTGTAGCGCCAAAATCCATGATAGCCTGATTAAAAGCACCCGGATCTTTTTTAAACAATAATTCATTCGCAATGACCGGAAATATTTTTTTTCCTTCCGAAGTGCCTACCGGAGTACTGATCCCGAAGTACCTGGCTAATACACGTTCCACGTTTCCATCTACAACGGCATAAGGCAATCCAAATGCAAAAGACGCAATTGCGGATGCCGTATAGGACCCGATACCAGGTAACGCGAGTATTTCTTTATAAGTGGATGGAAATCTGCTTCCATACAGGTTTACAATTTTTTTTGCCGTGGTGATCAGGTTTCTGCACCGATTGTAATATCCCAGTCCCTCCCAGTTTTTTAGAATTTCTTTTTCAGGCGCTTTTGCCAGATCATCAACGGACGGATAGGCTAAAATGAATTTATTATAATATGCAATTCCCTGTTCGACCCTTGTCTGTTGAAGAATGATTTCACTAAGCCAGATTTTATAGGGGTCGGATTCCCCCTTCCAGGGCATGGACCTTTTGTTGTGTAATCGGTTCCATGCCAATAATTTTTTTGTAAAATCAATCTGCATGAGAATCCAAAATAAGGGATGCTGGGCAATTAGTTATATCTCTGATTATCAGTTGCTTATAATAAGTTGAAATGCAGTGCATTAGAATATTTCTGAAAGTCTGTGTGTCAATTTTATACAAATTATTGCGGATTAATTTTTTTGTTATATATTTAAAATCAGAAACTTATAAAACAATTCCGCCATGAGAAAGGCAGACCTCGTTAATCAAATTTCGGATAAAACAGGTATACCTAAAGTAGATGTACTGGTTACGTTAGAAACCATGTTTAAAGAAGTAAAGGATACCCTTGCGAAAGGGGAGAATATTTACATACGTGGGTTCGGCAGCTTTATCACAAAAAAAAGAGCTGCTAAAATCGGGCGTAATATCAAGAAGAATATTGCAGTACATATACCTGAGCATTTTATTCCTTCCTTCAAACCAGCAAAAGAGTTTGTAGCTGAAGTTAAAAAATTACAGTCCATTCAGGATAATCAACCAAACCCTGACGAAGAGATGTAATTTTGCCGGATAAAAGACCGATGTGAAGAAACAGCAAGTTATTGTAGCCGGTTCCGGAATCATTATTCTTATCATATTTTATTTTTTTGGTAATACCGTTGCCCCTCTCAAAAAAACTTCGGGTGCCAGGAATGCGGTTAATTCAAGCCAATCCCTTGATATCAAATCAATTCTCAACGTAAACAAGGAGAAGCTCAGTCCGGCCCGGCAGGCATATGTAAACAGGCTTGAAAATTCTGTGGTCCGGGGAGACATTCAGAATCAGCAGATTAAAGCTTATCATCAACTGGCGGATTTTTGGAAAGATTCAGTAGAAAATGGCTTTTTGCTTTATGCATATTATATTGGTGAAGCAGCAAAATTGGAAAATTCTGAAAAAAGTCTCACTTTTGCAGCCCAATTATTTTTGAGTAACCTGCGGGGTCAGGATAATCCGGCATTAAAAAATTGGATGGCAAGTGAAAGCCGGACACTTTTTGAATTGGCTGAAAATATGAACCCTGACAATGATTCCACAAAAATCGGATTGGGGGCAACGTATATTTTTGGAAACAAAGGTGCGCAGCCACAGGAAGTGATGAAGGGAATCCAGAAAATTCTGGAAGTCACACGGCGGGATTCACTGAATATGTATGCCCAATTGATGCTGGGTCTGGGGGGGATTGAATCAGGACAATATGATAAAGCGATTCAAAGACTTCTCAAAGTGGCCCGCTTTGATCCCGGAAATCTGGAAGTGTTGCTGAGTCTGGGAGAAGCTTATGAAAGAACGGGGGATAACGCTTCAGCAAAGAGTTGGTATACTGCAGCTAAAAAATTGACAAATAACCAGGCACTGATCGATGCGATTGATGAAAGGTTAGCGTCATTAAAATAAGCGCTCACAGGAGCAAAGACAGAAATTATTAGTTAACTAAAAAGAAATTATCGATGCCTTGTGGTAAAAAAAGGAAGCGACACAAAATTGCAACCCATAAAAGAAAGAAAAGATTGCGTAAGAATCGTCATAAGAAAAAGAACAAATAATTGCGCTTCGGCCGGAATCCTTTCCGGCCCTGTTCTGCTGAAATCGTTTATTTGCTAACGCTTACTTTGCCCCATGCATCCGTAGGATTGTTAACTAAATCTCCTTCAGCATTTCGATTCCTTTTGTGTGTACCTGACAGGCAGTAAATGTTACTCTACATTGAATAAGGAACTGATCATTAATGCAGCCCCACAGGGAGTGGAAATAGCCTTGCTGGAGGATAAAAAGCTGGTGGAATTGCACCATGAAAAAACTGATGCCAGCTTTGCTGTGGGTGATTTGTACCTGGGCAAGGTAAAAAAACTAATTCCTGGCTTAAATGCTGCTTTTGTTGATGTCGGCTTTGAAAAGGATGCATTCCTTCATTACACCGATTTAAGTCCCTATGCGCGTTCCCTTTTAAAATTTACACAGCAGAGCATTCAATCTTCAAAGGATAATGAGTTCGATTTTGGAAACTTTATGGTAGAGCCGGAAATTGTCAAAACCGGAAAGATCAACGAAGTCCTGAGCGGAAAACCTAATATACTTGTACAGATTCTTAAAGAGCCAATTGCCGCCAAAGGTCCGCGTTTAAGTTGCGAAATTTCTTTGCCGGGACGTTTCGTCGTAATCACTCCATTCAACGATATAGTTGCGGTTTCCCGAAAGATTCACTCGTCCGAAGAAAGAAAAAGGCTCCAGAAAATTGTGGAAGCGATCAAGCCAAAAAATTTCGGAGTAATCGTTCGCACAGCAGCAGAAGGGAAGAATACTGCTGAATTACACGAGGACCTGACTGATCTCGTAGCTACATGGAAACTTATTCAGCATAACCTCATTGGCGCTATAGCACCCGCTAAAATCCTGAGTGAGCAGACAAAGACCACAAGTATGTTACGGGATCTGCTCAATGAAGATTTCAATAAGATCGTCGTTAATGATCGGAATCTGTTTAACGATACAAAAACATATATCCAGCGCATTGCGGCAGATAAAATAGATATCGTTTCCCTTTATAGTAATGGTTCACCCATTTTCGATCATTTTGGAATTACCAAGCAGGTAAAAGCTGCTTTTGGTAAAACCGTGAATTTGCCCAGCGGCGCCTATCTTATTGTTGAACACACGGAAGCGCTACATGTAATAGACGTAAATAGCGGGTATAAAAGCGTTAGTAATAACCAGGAACAAAATGCTCTTGAAACCAATCTGGAGGCGGCTGAGGAAATAGCGCGTCAATTAAGACTGAGGGATTTAGGAGGAATTATTGTTGCGGATTTCATTGACATGAAGCTGCCTGACAACAAGAGAAAGCTGGTTGAAGCTATGGAAGGCTTTATGCGAACCGACAGGGCCAAGCACGCCGTTCTGCCGATTTCCAAGTTTGGGCTCATGCAGATTACCCGTCAGCGCATGAAACCTGAAATAACCATAAATACTCAGGAAATCTGCCCCACCTGCAACGGAACCGGCAAAATCTCTTCTGCCCTCATTCTGGAGGACGAAATCGAAAAGAATCTTAGCTATCTCCTTAATCACCAGCATAAAGACCTGATTCTTACCGTACATCCTATCATGTTTGCCTATCTGACAAAGGGTGGCTGGTTTTCCAGCAAAAAATGGCAGTGGCGCAGAAAGTATAAACAGACTATCAGGGTGAAGGCTAATAATAATTACCACATGACCGAATTCCATTTCTTTGATAAAAGGGAAGAAGAAATTAAACTCTAAGTATCCATTTTTACCTCCTATCCTTCCTTTTTTCCGGTCAAAACATATATATTTTTATAATAATATCAACAAATTTTCCATTTGGTTAACGGATAGGGAAAAATTGAAATTTTGATCTGCTTTATCATCTTCAATGACAATAGATCCGAAGCGGAGGCAAATTCGGTATACCCATGTAATTAATTGTACATCAATTAGTTGTAGTTAATTTGTCATAAAACAATGACTTCTATTTTTGATATTAAAGTTATTCACAGCGAGAAAAATTTATTTTGTTATGTGACCTGATTTTGTAATTTAGTGGAAGAATTTAATGGGTTAGTAAGTAAAAGGTCGGCTCTCGTAGCCGGCCTTTTTACTTTTCTGGTATCGTAGCCTTTATCTTTAACAATGAGTAAAATCAAAACCGCTTTCTTCTGTAATAATTGCGGCTACGAAAGTGCAAAATGGCTTGGTAAATGTCCTTCCTGCGAGCAATGGAATACTTTCACTGAAGAAGTTATCATTAAAGACGACAGATTAGGAGAATCGGCATGGAAAAAAAACTCCGATCAAAAAGAAATTAAAACGATTTCAATTCATGAAGTTATTAGCGGAGAAGAAAAGAGAATCATTACACCGGATGCAGAATTAAACCGGGTATTAGGGGGTGGAATTGTTTCAGGAAGTTTGATACTCGTCGCTGGCGAACCAGGTATCGGCAAAAGCACTTTATTTCTCCAACTGGGTTTGATGTTAAAAAATATCGTCACCCTTTATATCAGCGGAGAAGAAAGTGAACAGCAAATTCGGATGAGGGCAGACAGGTTAAAAGTAAGGAACCACCGATTAATTAATAATACAGGCAATTTTTATTTGCTCACGGAAACATCTACCCAGACAATTTTTCAGGAAATAAAGAAATTAAAACCGCAGGTCGTAATTGTTGATTCCATTCAAACACTGCAGTCTTCCTATATCGAATCCACAGCTGGCACCATTTCGCAAATACGTGAATGTGCCGGAGAATTTCAGCGTTTCGCAAAGGAAACAGGGACGCCGGTTTTCCTGATTGGTCATATTACCAAAGACGGAAACATTGCCGGACCAAAAATACTTGAACACACTGTAGATACAGTATTACAATTTGAAGGTGACAGACATTACACCTATCGAATCCTCCGCACTTTAAAAAATCGCTTCGGCTCTACTGCGGAACTGGGTATTTATGAAATGACTGATGAAGGTATGCAGGAAGTAAATAATCCCAGCGAGATATTGATTACGCAAAGAGAAGAGCAACTTAGCGGATGTGCAATTGCCGCAAGTATAGAAGGACAAAGGCCCTTACTTATTGAGGTGCAGGCGCTCGTTACTGCTTCAGTATATGGTACGCCGCAAAGAACAGTCAGCGGTTTTGATATTCGCCGTCTTCAACTTCTTCTGGCGGTGCTGGAAAAAAGAGGGGGTTTTCACTTTGGCGTAAAAGATGTTTTTTTAAATATTGCAGGCGGTTTGAAAGTAGAAGATCCTTCAATTGATCTTGCAGTCTTATGTGCGTTATTGAGTTCCTTTGAAGATGTCTCTTTGCCTTCAGACATTTGCTTCGCCGGGGAAATCGGGCTTAACGGAGAAATTCGCGCGGTAAACCGGATAGGTCAGCGTATAGCTGAAGCAGAGAAACTGGGGTTCAGTAAAATCCTTGTCTCAAAATACAATCAGAAAGGATTTAAAAACCATGCCCACCAGATCGAAGTCAAATGGATGGGTAAAGTTGAGGAGGTATACAAATACTTGTTTTAGGGTTTTTGATTAGCGGTCCTGAAACAATGAAATCAAGGATCCCCATTTTTAAATCACTTTTAGATCTTTTTTTTCCATTTACCTGTTGCGGATGTGGATCTGATCTTATTGGAGAAAACGAATTGTTTTGTCTTTGGTGCCAGGCGTCAATGCCGCTGACGGAGTTTGAAGTTCTTGCAGATAACACGATGGAAAAAATTTTTTGGGGACGCATGGAAATACAAGCCGCATCTGCACACATGTATTTCACCAGTGGTTCTTACTTACAACATAGCCTACACCTGCTGAAATATAAAGGGAAAAAAGAAATCGGAATATATTATGGCCGGAAAATGGGCAATGCATTGAAACGTTCCAGCCGTTTCTGCAATTGTGATATAATCATACCCCTGCCTTTGTTTAGTGAAAGAGAAAAGAAAAGAGGTTACAACCAGGCTGCGATGATTGCCATGGGAATATCCGAAGAATTAAATATTCCTGTTTTAACAGACGCTGTAATCCGGACTAAAAGAACTGAATCCCAAACACATAAAAGTAGGATACAACGCTGGGAGAATATGAATTCAAAATTTGAAGTCCGGGAAAAAGCGAAAATTTCAGGAAAACATATTTTGCTTGTTGATGATGTAATTACGACCGGGGCCAGTATGGAAGCCTGCGGCCGGGTCCTGTTGGAAACTCCCGGATTGCAACTCAGTATCGCATGTCTGGCTTATACGGTTTGGGCCTGAAATATATTTTTCATTTTTACATAATTGGCCGAAGAAAGTATCCGCCATATTATTGAAAAGCTTTCCCTGTTACTGTTCGTATTCTGAGTTAAAACCCGTTATTTTTGTCCGGATGTATAAAGCTTTGCATGTCTTGGTTTTTGCAATGATTGTTCTGAGTTCCTGCCAAAAACAATCTGATGTAAACGGGAATGCCCGTCTTTTTTTATCCGCAGATACAGTAAGTTTTGATACCGTCTTCGTTTCCACCGTCACTGTAACGCAGCAGGTTAAACTTATTAATCAAAGTAATAATGGTATTGGAATATCATCCATCAGTCTTGCCGGAGGAACAAATTCTCCTTTCATCATCAATATAGATGGAAGTCCCGGACCCGAAGCCTCGAACCTGACCGTCCCTTCAAATGACAGCCTGATTGTTTTTATTACAGTTTTTGTTCGCTCTGGTACCGGACAAATTCCATTCCTTATGGAAGACAGTATACGGATAAACTACAACGGCATTGATCAGTACATTCAGCTGACAGCATGGAGTCAAAATGCCCACTTCATAAAGAATCAGATAATTCATGGAAATATTACCTGGCCAAACGATCTGCCCTATGTGATATATGGGTCCTTGCAGATCGATAGCGCTGCTTCTTTAACGATTGAGGCAGGAGCACACATATATATACATGCGAATGCGCCCGTTTTTGTTGATGGAAGTCTTATGGCAATGGGAGACTCTTTAGAAAATCAGCGGGTCTATTTTACCGGGGACCGGTTAGATAAGCCCTATAATACTTATCCAGGCTCCTGGCCTGGTATTTATTTCAGGAAAAACAGTAAAAATAATGTTCTTAATTACTGTGTCTTTCAAAACGGAAATCAAACCATCATCGCTGAGGGTCCTGGCCTGGATCCGAATCCAAAGATGATATTGAATCAATGTGTCATCAACAATTCACTGGCGCAAGGTATTTTAGGTATTCAGACAAGCATCCATGCAGTCAATTGTCTTATCAGCAACTGTGGTCAAAATATAGAGATCGGCTTGGGCGGCACCTACCTTTTTGAATATTGTTCTGTGGCTTCCTATTCTACCGATTTTATTTTCCATCAAAAGCCCGTGCTCACCATTTCGAATTCCGGCACAGAAGGAAATCAGCTGCTTACCAGTGATCTTAATGCCGATTTTATTAATTGCATTTTCTGGGGAGGTGATGGCACTCCGGATGAGGCATTGATATCAAAACAGGGAAATACTGCTTTCAAAGTGCTTTTTGATCATTCGATTCTTAAACAACAAAATTACCCCGAAAATATTGACAGCATTTCGTTATTGCTGAACACAAATCCCCTGTTTATTGCAACCAAACCACCAGAAAATACGTTTAATTTTCACTTGCAGGCTGGTTCACCTGCGGTGAACCAGGGAGCGTCACTCGGCATAGCAATTGATCTGGATGGAAATTACCGTCCCGCAAACCTTTCCGACATTGGTTGTTACGAACGGCAGTGACCGTTTCCTTAATTCAACTAACTTTGAAAGCCAAACATTGATTATATTTTAAATATATTTTATGCTAAGATTACTCTTCATCCCATTATTGATTATGATTCATATGAGTGTTTATGATTTTAAAGTGCCCGCATTGACTGGTGGAACGATTGATTTTTCGGCCTACAGGGGGAAGAAAATCCTGATCGTAAATACGGCTTCCAAATGTGGTTTCACACCCCAGTATGAGGACCTTCAAAAGCTTTATGAAAAATATAAAGACAAAGTCGTTATTATAGGATTTCCGGCAAATGATTTTGGCCAACAGGAACCGGGAACCAATTCCGAAATTCAGGAATTTTGCAAAAAGAACTACGGAGTAACATTTCCGATGGCAGCTAAAGTTGATGTCATAGGTGAAAACACTGCGCCACTTTTCAAATACCTTACTGAAGAAGCGATCAAATTGGGAACTCCGGCACCTGTAATCCAGTGGAATTTTACCAAGTTCCTGATTGATGAAAACGGTAAGCTGATTGCTGTTTTCCCAAGTAAGGTAAAACCAATGAGTGATGAGATTACTTCTCACCTCAATTAATAACAAATAACCGGATGTTATTTAGTGAGGTGATCGGTCAGTCCGAAATTAAAGCAAAGCTTCGGGGTCTGGTTAAGCACAACCGGCTGGGCCATGCGTTGTTATTGAGCGGACCGGAGGGAGCTGGCGGCCTTCCCCTTGCACTGGCTTTTTCTCAATATCTGATGTGTGATCATGTCGTCACTACAAATCCGGCAGGTGAGTTTCCTTTAGAAAATTGCAATATTTGTCCTGCCTGTGTAAAGTCGGGAAAGATGATTCATCCTGACATTCATTATTCATATCCCGTTATTACCAGAAAACCCGGTGATAAACCACTCAGCACGGATTTTATTTCCGAATGGCGTGAGTTTATTAATCTGTACCCATATGGAACCATTTTCGACTGGCTTCAATTTATACAAGCCGAAAACAAACAGGGGAATATTTCCGCGCATGAGTGCAATGACATCAACCGCAAACTCAGTCTGAAGAGTTTTGAGAGCGGCTACAAGATCCTCATCATGTGGATGCCGGAATATCTTGGTAACGAGGGAAACAAATTGTTGAAATTAATCGAAGAGCCCCCACCGGATACCTTATTCATTATGGTTACCGAAAATGAGACCCAGATCCTTCCAACTATCCTGAGTCGCGTTCAGATTATCCGTTTACCAAGGCCCTCCGTCAATGAAATTCAGGATGCATTGGTAATGAAATCCGGTATAGAACCTGCAATAGCCAGGCAACTGGCAGCTGTCAGTGAACAGAATTACAGAGAAGCGCTCAGACAAACACAGGAAGGAATGGACGACTGGCAGGGATTATTACGTGAATGGCTAAACGCAATATTAAGAACCGGTCCTATAGCACAGGTGAAGTGGGTTGAAGAAATCAGCAAAACCGGACGTGAAAAACAAAAACAGTTTCTGCAATATTTTAGTCACCTGCTCGAGCAGGCAATTCGTTTGCGCATGTCAGATGGGGCACTCGATGATTTACCGGAGAAGGAAAGAGATTTTGCGATCCGGCTTAATAAGACTGCAAATCTGTCAGCCGAAAAGGCCGTAGTGGAAGAAATCAATAAATCTATTTACTATATTGAACGTAATGCGCATGCAAAAATGCTTTTTCACGCGTTAACTGTTCGTCTTTACCATATTCTGTCATCTTCAGAAGAGGCGGTTGTGACCTAGGAAACCCCTATATTTGTCAACTTGCTGGTTAATTTATACATATATGGGATGTTCTAATTGTGGCACAGCCGACGGCAAACCAGGCGGATGTAAAAGTCATGGAAGCTGTGGAACCGGAAGCTGTAACAGGATGAATGTATATGACTGGCTCTCAAACCTTCCAATTCATGATCCCGCGACGGAATGCCGGGTGATGGAGATAAGCTTTAATCAGGGAAGCCGCAAGGACTTCTTTCGAAATTCAACAACCCAGATCTTTGAAAAAGGAGAAATGGTGAGTGTTGAAGGAGTCAGCGGATTTGATGTTGGGGAAGTGAGTTTAACAGGAGAGCTGGTCAGGATACAAATGAAAAAAAAGTCCGTAGATGAATTTCATCCGGACATGAAGAAAGTACTTCGTCGTGCTTCAGACCGTGATCTGGATCTGCTTAAGCAAAATAAAGCCCGTGAGGCGGAGGCTGTTATCCGTTCGCGTGCGATTTCGCGTCAATTGAAGCTTGACATGAAAGTAAGCCAGGTGGAAATCCAGGCTGATGGGCGAAAGGCTACATTTTATTACATAGCCGACGACCGGGTTGATTTTAGGGAGTTGATCAAAATCTTCGCTTCTGAATTCAGGGTAAAAGTAGAAATGCGCCAGATCGGGGCTCGCCAGGAGGCCGGAAAAGTTGGCGGAATCGGCAGCTGTGGCCGTGAACTCTGTTGCTCCAGTTGGCTCACGGATTTCAAATCTGTTAATACAACTGCAGCCCGTTATCAAAATCTTTCTATCAATCAAAGTAAGCTCAGTGGCCAGTGTGGCCGCTTGAAATGCTGTCTGAATTACGAACTTGATACCTACCTGGATGCACTTCAGCAATTTCCGGATAACGCAGATACATTACAGGTTGCGAAAGGGACAGCCCTGCTCATCAAAAAAGACATTTTCAAAAACCTGATGTGGTATGTGTTGCCTGACAGCAATAAACAATATCCGCTGCTGATTGACCGCGTTAAACAAATAAAAAAGCTTAATCAGCAGAATACAATACCTGATGACCTGGGCGCTGTTGAAGTAAATGGCAAACCAAAGGAAGAACTTGTGAATGTAGATCTTACCGGACAGTTTAGCTTGAAAACACTGGACAAGGCTGACCGGAAAAAGAAAGATTTCAAGAAAAGTCATCATCATCAAAAAAGGGATGGGAGACAACAATCCGGTCCACAGTCCAAAGACAACCGACCCTCGCAAAACCCTTCTCAACAAAAAGATAACCGACCGCCTCCGCCTCCACAACAAAGAGATAAAAGACCACCGCCCCCTATTAAGAAACCATAGGTTATGAAAGGGTTTATGAAGAAGATGTTCCTGCTTTCCAGTCTATTCCTGTTAAGCTGGCTTCTCTTTGCGCAAAGTTGCATGACATTTCGCAAGTCCGACGCGGAAGAAAAAACCGAATTTGCAAAATCCCATATTACTCTTCATACTGGATCTCTCAAGGTGGATGGAAGAAACATTCACTATGCCTTCACAGGAAGTGATACATTACCAACACTTTTTTTTATCCATGGATCACCCGGAAGCTGGGAGGCGTTTTCGAAATATATGAAAGACTCTTTATTGCTAAAGAAATTCAGAATGGTTTCAGTCGACCGTCCCGGATTTGGCTTCAGTGATTATGGTCAGCCCCAACACCTTGATGTCCAGTCACTCTGGATAAGTGCTCTTTTTTACCGTCTCGCAAATCATAAACCAATGTTTCTTGCGGGACATTCTCTCGGCGGACCGATGGTAATTAAATTAGGTGCGGACAATCCGGGAATTTTTTCCGGCCTCGTCGTAATCTCGGGTTCAATAGATCCGGGGGAAGAAAAACCTGAAAAATGGCGGCCCTGGTTATTCAAAACACCGCTGAACTACCTGGTGCCTGGCGCTATGAGACCCTCCAATGAGGAGCTTTGGTATTTAAAAAAAGACCTGGTTCAACTGGAAAAAGATTTCGCCAGCATAACCTGTCCTGTTTATTTTATTCACGGGATGAATGATACCTGGGTTCCGCCTGGCAATGTGGAATATGGGAAAAAATTATTGATAAATGCTCCACATGTGTATGAGACGATGATACCAGATGCAAATCATTTTATTCCGTGGTCTAAATTCGATGAAATCCGCGCCGTTTTGTTAAAGTTGTATTAAGGAATAAATCCGGATCACCCCTCTTTACAATACATTTCCTTTTTAGTAAATTGCAGGTCCTAAACAAATTAAACTATGGCTATTTTCAAATCTGGCAATCCTGCAATGAATGTGTTCCAGAATACGATAACCCTGCCGGGTGCAGGTGTTATGACTGAAAAAGGTACTCTTAATAAATTTTTTCTTTTGTCTTTGCTGGTCATGGCATCCGCCTCATTGACCTGGAAAGCTTTCTATGATGGTGTAAACGTTATGCCATGGATGCTGGGCGCTGCAATCCTCGGATTTATTACTGCACTGGGTGTTATATTTAAAAAAGAATGGGCACCATATCTGACTCCGGTATATGCTTTATTAGAGGGTGTTTTCCTGGGAGCGATTTCTGCTACCTACAATAATGTTTTTGCTAAAACAGCTCCGGGTATCGTAACCCAGGCCGTGCTTTTGACTTTTGGGGCCGTAATTGCAATGTATCTTTTGTATCGCTTCAGAATTATCCGGGTTACAGAAAAATTCAGATCCATCATTTTTATTGCAACTGCCGGTATTGCAATATTTTATTTGTTATCCATTGTACTGCGGATGTTTCATGTTGATATCGCTTTTATTCATGAAGGTTCCATGCTGGGCATAGGCTTTTCATTGTTTGTAGTAGTTATTGCGGCAATGAATCTCCTGCTTGATTTTGATATGATTGAAAAAGGAGTAGCTGCAGGGGCTCCAAAATTTATGGAATGGTATGGTGCCTTCGGATTACTGGTCACCATCGTATGGCTTTATCTTGAAATTCTCAGGCTACTCGGTAAACTGGCAGACAGACGATAAGAAATACCCCGATAATTAAAAAACTGGAAATATGAGATCGTCAATAATTTCATATTTCCAGTTTTTATCTAAAATCCATCCCCGTCTATAAGATTTCCGATTCCCCCTAAAATGCTGCCTTCTTCACGCCGGCGACCAAATTGTGGGCTGTATTGAATGATGCGACTTGCCAGGCGGCTAATCGGCAGGGTCTGTATCCAGACTTTCCCCGGCCCCCGCATCACGGCAAAAAACAATCCCTCGCCTCCAAACATCCAGTTGCGAATTCCACGGATAAATTCGATATCAAAATCTATAGAGGGTGTATAGGCAACTACACAACCCGTATCTATTTTCAGTATTTCGCCTGCCTTAAGTTCCTTTTCCATGATGTACCCGCCGGCATGAACAAAGGCCAGACCATCTCCTTCCAGTTTTTCCATGATGAATCCCTCTCCTCCAAAAATTCCTGTTCCCAGTTTTCGCTGAAAGGCAATTCCAATACTCACTCCCCTGGCAGCACACAAAAAAGCATCTTTTTGTGCCATAACAGTTCCGCCCAGCTGCTGCAGGTCCAGGCAAATTATCTTCCCTGTATATGGAGCGGCAAAACTTATTTTTTTCTTACCCTGCCCGATATTGGTAAATGCGGTCATGAATATATTCTCTCCTACCAAAACTCTTTTGCCCGCATTCATCAGGCGACCAAGAAGTCCGGATCCCTGCTGCTGGGATCCGTCTCCGAAAATGGTTTCCATTGCAATTCCATCATCCATCATCATAAAGCCACCAGGCTCTCCGATTACCGTTTCATGTGGATCGAGTTCCACTTCCACAAACTGCAATTCTTCACCATAAATTTTATAATCGATCTCGTGATTATTTCTCATCTCAAATTTTATTACAAAGTTATAAACAGTGCAGCAAACTTGTAGTTAACATGCAGTTGAGTTATCTGACATTAGTTTGTCTGATCACTTTGTTTAAAAAACCTAAAACCAGGACCCGATCCATGTTTCATTAACGTCTTGTCCGGAAAGATGTCTTCTTCTCCGCGCTTTATCAATAGAATGCCTGATTAAAGTAACAGGGATCATAATAATCAGGAAAATGAATGTCAGAGGAGGGATTCCCATCACGGATACCCATCTGCCACCAAAATACCGGCGCATTGGTCTTCTTAGTCTTTCTGCAATAATGTACATGCTCGGTAAAATAAACAGCGTCATAAAGAAAGCAAATGCCAATCCAAATATGATGGTCCAGGACAAAGGCTTCCAGAATACGGCACTGTCTCCCCCGAAAAATATATGTGGGTTAAGTTCTGCAAACAGGGTTACAAAATTAATATTAAACCCGACGGCCAGCGGTATCAATGCAAGGATCGCTGCCAGGGCGGTAAGTAAAACAGGAATTATTCTCGTTTTTCCGGCCTGTATCAAAGCTTCTCTTGTTTTCATCCCCCTTTCGCGCAATACGTCTGCAAATTCGATCACCAGAATTCCGTTCTTGACTACGATTCCCGCCAGTCCGACGATGCCAAGTCCGGTCATGACTACCGATATTGTCATTCCGGAAAAAGCAAAGCCAAGTAATACACCAATTATACTGAAGATAATTTCCATCAGGATGATAACAGGTTTACTGATTGAATTGAATTGGAGTACCAGGATAAAGAGAATCAGCATCAGCGCATACATGAGCGCCTGTAACAGAAAAGCCCCGGTTTCCGCCTGCTGTTTTCCTTCACCTGTCTGGGTAATAGTTACACCTTCTGCTTTCCCTTGAAAATCATCTATGGCCTGCCTGATTTCTGCATTTACAGCAGTGGGCGTATAACCTGTAAGCACATTAGAATATAAGGTGATCACTCTTTTAAGCGATTTTCGCTTAATACTGCCATAAGTGCTGGTGAAGTCAATTTTTACCAGGTTGGTTATAGGGATCGACTTGATCGCACCCGTTGGTTCCCGGAAAAATATTTTCATATTCAGCAGGTCCGAAAGATTTCTGCGCTGGACTTCTGTATTCCTTAGCTGGATTTTATATTCATCTTTATTGTCTTTTATTTTTGACACTTCTCTTCCAAAAAGGGCTGTACGGATTTGTTGTCCGATTTGTGCAGTACTAACTCCCTCGATCAGTGCCCTTTGCCGGTCAATGGTCAGGGTAATTTCAGGATTTGTCAGATCCACATCCATATTTAATTCTTCTACTCCCGGAATTTGTATTGAATCCAGATAATTCTTGAGTGAAGAAGCCGTGCTGGTCAGGTTCTCAAAATTATCACTACTGATTTCAATATTAATCGGCGGATCTGTAGGCGGACCGTTTTGCTCCTGATCAACCGAAATAATTGCACCTGGAATACCTTTAAGAGTGGTGCGTATCGAATCAAGGTACGGTGTGGTGGACCTGCCATGTCGTTTTTCGTATTCAACAAATGAAACCTGCACCCTGCCCAGTTCAGGCCGGGTACTGCGATCGCCGCTCTGGGGATTGCCCGCGCCAATTGCAACATTGGAGATTACACTTTCAACAAGCGGGTTTGCCTTCCCATTCTGCATATCCAGCACCCGGTATACCCGATCTTCCAATTGGTGTGTAATTGAATCCGTATAATCCACATTGGTACCTACCGGCAATTTCAGGTAAACAAATATAAAATTGGGATCCCCTTTCGGGAAAAATACCACCGGTACTTTCCGGATACCGAGGAAAACAAATGAAAAAATAAGGAGGAAAAAAGTAGCTATAAGCATCCATACGGGCCGCCATCCTTTGAGGACCCATCTGAGCCCTGATTCGTAGTGGCTCATGATCCAGGGCAGGCTTCGGTTCTGGAATGTATGAATCAACCCTGTAAAAATATACGCATTCAGCAGCATGAGAACGCTGAAAAAAATCAGCAGATTTCCTCCAAACGTGAAATGAAACATATCGAGAATGATACCCAGTGCAAGGAATGTCCAGAACACGGGGTTTCTGAATACTCTGGATTTTCGGGAAACATGTCCCTCTTCCTCATGATTCATGAAATCTACCGCGAAAATCGGATTCATCAGAAAAGCAACGATCAGTGATGCCGATAAAGTAAATATCAGCATCACTGGCAGGTATATCATGAATTTTCCGATAATGCCGGGCCAGAATATCAATGGCACGAAAGGCGCCAGAGTCGTCAAAGTACCTGCGAGCACGGGTATAAATATTTCGCCGGCCGCAATTTTTGCTGCGACAATGGAACTCATTTTGCCCTTCCCCTCCATGAAAATCCGGTGCGTGTTTTCAATCACCACAATGGCATCGTCCACGATAATGCCAAGGCCGAAAAGCAGCGCGAATAATACAATAAAGTTTAAGGTAACATGACCGCCGATAATCAGGTCCGCCGCAGGTAAAAACTGAAATGCCACAAACATGCTGAGCGGTACGGACAGTGCTACAAAGAAAGCATTTGTGACACCCATGAAGAACATCAGAATTAGCAACACCAGTATGAAACCAATAACGATTGAGTTTACCAGGTCATTGAATGAAGTCCGGGTAGTTTTGCTCTGATCACCGGTAATTACAACACTCAGATCTTTAGGAAACTCAGTTGCCTTCATATCAGCCACCACCTGTTTTACATCATCAGAGGTTTCGATCATGTTTTCCCCGCTGCGTTTAATAATATTCAGCGTTACCACATTTTTTGCATTCAGGCGGGCATAACTTTCACTTTGTTTGACGGTGTCTTTAATCGTAGCAATATCCTTCAGATAAATAGGTGCTGCGGATGTATTTCGCACCACAATTTTTTCTATATCAGCTGCCGTTTTAAACTGACCTTTCAGTTGAAGCGATCTCTTCATATTGTCCACTTCCAGCAATCCGCCCGAAATATCCAGATTTTCATTAGCCACTGCATTAGCGATATCATTAAATGTGATATTGGCACTCTGCATTTTGAAATTGTCCACATTAATCTGAAACTCGCGTTCTGGTGCCCCAACCTCATCTACCCGGTTGATCTGGGACAGCTCCTCTAATTTATCTTTCAGGTCATCTGCAAATTTCTTCAATCTTTGCCGGTCATAGTTGCCACTGACATTCACATACATAATCGGCAGATCCGAAAAACTGATCTCCAAAACATTGGGCTGTGTGGTGAGGTCGTTGGGCAAATCAGTTTTGGATTTATCCACCGCATCCTTCACCTTCTGTAAAGCAACATCTGTTTTTACGTCAGTTTCAAATTCTACAACAATAGCAGAGAAATCCTGCACCGAAGTACTTGTGAGTTTGTTGATCTTGGCACCCGTGATCCCTTTGATTTGCTTTTCAATCGGACGGGTAACCAGGTTTTCAATATCCTGTGGGGAATTGCCCACATAGGTAGTCTGAACATAAATCGTAGGAATTACGATATCCGGAAACTGTTCTTTCGGGGTAGTTACGAATTTATTGATACCCAGGATGGTGACGAAAATGATCAGCAGATAAACAGAAGTTTTGTTGTCGATCGCCCAGCTGGTCGGTTTGAATTCCTTGAATTTCTCCTTAATATTTTTAAGTGCGCTCATAAAGACTAATTCTGATGGTTAAAGGAAAGCTGACTTACATTGCCTGGGTGGTAATCGGTTGCTGATCATATAAACCCTGGTAACCTTCCGTAATTATATTGTCACCCGGATTAATGCCGGATAAAACTTCTATCCTGTCTCCGTACATTATTCCAATCTTTACAGGCTTTTTCCGTGCGACCATTCTGGAGCCATCCTTAACAGCCACCATCACATATTTGCCATTTTCATCATTTTGAAGGCTGTTTACCGGAACTGTGAGCGCATTGGAAATGGAATAGTCCTGTATTTTGATCAGGGCTACCTGGTTAGGATAAAAATCACTTTCGTAAGGAAGCTTGGCTTCCACATAAAACCCGCGGTTTGAAGGATCAATTGTCTTGCCGGTTACTGAAATTTTGGTATCGATCGTTTTATTATTAAGTTCCGGCACAACTACTTTCACATTGCTTCCCACCTTGACCTTGCTCAGATAATTTTCCGGCACCTGTGCCACCGCCTTGAGATCTTTCGTATTCACAATCCTGATCTGGTTATTGCCGGAAAAAAACTCGCCTAACCGGATATTTACATCATCTGCCACACCACTGATATCTGCATATACATTTGTCTGTTCAATCTGCTTATTTATGAAATCAACCTGACGCTGTGCCTGGTCCATTTGATTTTTTGCAGTTACCAGCTCCACTTCCGAACCGATTTGCTGAGCCCAGAGATTTTTTCTCCGGTCGTACAAATTTTTTGCAAAAGCCAGTTGTTGTTTTGCCGTAGCAAGTTGCTGTTCAAGTAATGCATCGTCCAACCGCAGGAGAAGCTGACCTTTTTTGACCAGATCTCCTTTCTTTACAAAAATTTCTTTCACCTGACCCCCTGTTCCGTTCCTGGGCGTTACAAATGCAATATTCAATGCATCGATTTTTCCCTGCAGTTCAATAAAATGCGTGAACCCGCCTGGCGTTACCGGCTGGAAAGCAACAAGCTTTGTTTTTTCTTTCTTGGCAAACGAAGAATCCACTTTGGACAAAGCCTCTTCTGCTTTCTGGATCTTTGTGACCAGTTCGGCCTGCTGATCCTTCATTTTCTGTAACTCAGCTTTTTGTTTTGCGACCGGATCGCCGGTTTGCCCGCAGGAAGTGATCAGAACAATTCCTGTAAGCAGGGCAGATAAATAAATCCTATTCATAAAATGGTTTGATATGGTTTGTTCTTGTGCTTAAATTTTCCCGATTGCTTTCAGGTAGTCAACCTTTGCTATAATCGAGGTATAGAGTGCATTAATATAATTTGTCTGTGCTTCAATAAGGTCCGTCTGTGCATTAGTGACATCCGTATTGGAGGCAAGTCCTGATTCAAACTTTTTCTTGGTCTGGTTATATACAGATTCTGCCAGGCGGGTATTTTCTTTCTGGTTATTCATCGTCACGATTGCATTTAGAAAATTATTTCTGGACCGGCGTACTTCCAGGTCAATACTTTCTTTAAGATTCTGAATCTGATCGTTGATAAGGGAATAGTTCAGCTTGGCTTTTTGCAGGTTTGCATTTTTTGAGAATCCGCTGAATATGGGAACATTTATCTGTATTCCCAGATAAGAATTGGAATACCAGTTACCACCGGTTGTCAGAAAATCATAGGTGTTATTGTACGCATTTTTAAAATAAGCGCCATTCAGATCAATCGTTGGAAAATAAACTGCCTTATAACGTTTAATATCGAATTCGCCCAGTTTACCTGAAATCTGAAGACTCTGATAGTCATAACGGTCTTCATAACGGTATTGAAGATCTACAGGAACTCCCCCGGTAAGATCTTCCTCCTTGAACTGTGTTGTTAGTATGAGTGAATCCGCTGCCGGTACACCGATCAGGTATTTGAGGGCAAGATACCCGTTGGAAATATTGGTTTCCGTATTCTGGCGGGACGTTTGAAGATTGGCCAGCTGGACCTGCGCCTTATCTACATCCAGTTTTTCAGCGAATCCGTTTTCATTCATCACACGACTATCACTGAGTAATTTCTGAGCCCGGGTAATATTGGCATCCAGAAGTTGCTCCTGTGTCCTGCTCACCAGTAACTGGTAATAGGTCTTATAGACATTCACTGAAATGTCTTCTACGGCGAGGTCTATTCCCTTTCTGGAATAATCTAAAGCGGTGGACCTTGCTTTTAATCCCACAAACACCTGTCCGTCGAATAAAGTCTGTTTAAGGGTTACTCCTGCTGTAGCATTATATTTCGGCGTGAAACTTACCGCCATCGGTTCGGCCGGTTGTCCCGGTGCAAACGCATCCTTTGGTATAATAGATACAGGCAATTGCACGTAGGCGGTTGTTGTGATTGTTCCTGAAACAGTGGGCAATGCTTCCGCAGTGAGCGATTTATTGGTTTGTTCCTGGATCTGCAAGTTGGTCCTGGCTGTTTTTACCGCCACATTGTTTTTCTTCGCCAGTTCGAGCGCATCCTGAATCGTTATAGAATGTATTGATTGCGCAGTAGCAAAAGCAATTGCCCCGTTCGCCAGCAGAACAGTCAGGACCAAATGGCTATAAAATCTTTTGCTCATGTAAATTGGTTTTTTGTCTTTCATTCGAATAGTTTTCAATCAGTTTTTTTCCCTTTTCATTGCAGACACTATGCAAAAACAGGATGGCCAGTTCCTGGCAGGTCTGATTCATCGGAAACTTATTCTGGGGAAATGCTTCTGAATTAAATGGCATAAAGGCCGATTCGATACGGTGACGGGTGATCAGATCAATGTTTAGCCCTGGCCGATAAATATCCTCAGCGGCTCCCCTCTGGAGATTCTCTTTTACCATGTTGAAGAGAAACTGGTATTTATATTGTTTGAGCCTCTTGTAGGCTGTCGGATGATGTTTTTCCAGCTCATACATCAGCTGCGGGTTCACCGTTTTCAGCATTTCCTGCATGCCATCCATGGCAAGAAAAATTTCGTGCACGGCATTCTCCGCCTCCTGACTGTAAATCCGGCATCCCTCCTCATTGCGCTTCATCTCATCATTTACTACAGCCTCAACCATCGCATCTTTGTCCGTAAAAAACTGGTAAATCGTTTTCTTACTGATACCAAGCTGGGCGGCAATTTCATCCATTGTGATCGACCGTATGCCATATCGCATAAACAGATCGTTCGCCTTTTGCAAAATCCTTTCTTTATTTTCCATGATCGTTCAAATAGGACAACAAAACTACGGAAACTTATTTCGTTACCAAAGTTTCCACCGAGATTTTCATGGTATTTACCGGGAAAACCCAAAAATTAGAAAGGGCGCCAGGAGATTTAGCGATGGCCTCCGGAGAATGTTTAACTATTTTTGGCAACAAACCACCGATTATGAAATTCAGGATCCTTGCCCGTAAACTTTTCAAATATTTTCTACAGGGCCTTATCATCCTGGCGCCAATTACAATCACCATTTCGGCTGCGATTTCAGTATTCAGCTGGGTTGACAGTATTCTGCCTGATTTTATCCACAGGGTTTTTCCCAAGCTTGCCTTAGACGAGAGTGGGAATCCCCGTCGAATTCCCGGCCTTGGATTCATACTTGTTACCGGCATCGTTCTGATCGTCGGATATACTTCATCGTCATATATTGTCAGTAAGCTGGTTGAATTATTTGATAAGATCCTGGAGAAAACCCCGGGCATTAAAATAATCTATAGCACCATTAAAGATTTCTTCGAAGCCTTTGCAGGTAATCGCCGGAAATTCGACCGTGCAGTGCTGGTTTGTATTGAGTCAACTGACATCTGGCGTATAGGCTTTATCACGCATGAAGAACTGGAAGAATTCGGTTTGCAGGAATTTATCTCTGTCTATGTCCCCCAGTCCTACGCTTTTGCGGGTCATTTATATTTTGTAAAAAGGGAGAGGATCCGTCTGATAACGGATATCACTTCTACTGAAGCTATGAAATTTGCCATTTCTGGTGGCGTTACTAATATTGATGATTGATCCTCTTGGAAATCGCTGAGGTTTTGGCACTCACCTCTTTATGGTATTTCAAATTTCTATTCAGACAATTAATTTGTGAACTGTTCATGGACGATTATTCTGTCGTCTGATTAACCTTTATGAAAAAGTTCTGGTGGCTGACCGGCCTGCTTCTCATTAATCACCGGGTTTTCTGCTGGGGATTTTATATGCATGAAGAAATTAACTATCATGCGGTATTCCTGCTTCCACCCTCGATGATGATCCTGTTTAAGCCAAACATTGGATTTCTCAAAGAACATGCAGTAGATCCGGACAAAAGAAGATATATCTCAGGCAGCGAGGGAGCACACCACTATCTGGATATTGATCATTATGGCCGTTATCCCTACCCCGAACTGCCCAGGGATTATAAATCGGCCGTAGCAAAATTTTCAATAGACACCCTTCAGGTCTATGGGATCGTTCCCTGGTGGATAGAGGTCATGATGGGGCGTCTTACAAAGGCGTTCCGTGAAAAAAACAAACAGGCAATCCTGAAAAACGCCGCGGAGCTGGGACATTATATCGCTGATGCCCATGTGCCGCTGCACGTCAGTTCCAATCATAACGGGCAGCTGACCCACCAGGAAGGTATACACGCTTTTTGGGAGAGCCGGATCCCCGAAATATTTGCGGAATCTGATTGGGATTTTTTCATCGGTAAAGCGGCATATATCCCCGCATTCTCTTCTTTTATCTGGGCGAGGGTACTTGAAAGTGCAGCTGCTGCAGATACGGTACTTCATTGCGAAAAAGAAATCAGCAACCATTTTGAAGCCAGTCAGAAATATGCGTTTGAAGAACGCAGGGGGAAACTCGTTAAGCAATATTCCCTTGCTTATGCGACCCTGTATAATGGCAGTCTTGATCATATGATTGAGCGAAGAATGAGGCAGTCAATTTTTGCAGTCGCGTCCTGCTGGTATACCGCCTGGGTTAATGCCGGCCAGCCAATGCTTGACAGCCTGACCCACAATACCCTAACTGATGATGAAATAAAAGAATATCAGAGAATGGATCTGGATTGGAAAAATAATGTCATTAAGGGTAGAGACTGCCAGTAATCTAGTTTGCATAGCGAATTGATTTTGAGGACGGTCTGTTCGTACTGAATCTTCTCTTATATAAACTTTATTGTTTCGTGTTGCCGTTAGGCATTGGGCCAAAACAGCGTAAATTGCGCTCCCAAGTCAATCACGATGATACATAATTTCAATGCGGGACCAAGCATTTTGCCGAAAGAGGTTTTTGAAGAAGCTGCGAATTCGATTCTAAACTTCCGGAATACCGGACTTTCCATTTTGGAGATCGGCCATCGCACACCCCTTTTTCAATCCGTCATGGATGAGTGCGTGCAACTGGCAAAAGAACTTATGCAGCTGGATGCTGATCATGAAGTATTGTTTCTTCACGGAGGTGCAACTACACAGTTTTTCCAGGTGCCCATGAATCTCCTGAATGAAAACCAAACAGCAGCCTATCTGGACTGTGGTGTCTGGGGAACTAAAGCCATTAAAGAAGCGCGTATTTATGGAAATGTGGATGTAGTCGCTTCATCTAAAGACAAGAATTACACTTATATCCCGAAGAATTTCCGCATTCCTTCGGACGCAGCTTATTTTCACTATACGACCAACAACACAATTGAAGGAACCGAAATGTTTTCCATTCCGGAAACAAATATTCCGTTGGTAGCCGATATGAGCAGTGATATTCTCAGTCATACGATGGATTTTAACCGCTTTGCGCTGATTTATGCGGGTGCGCAGAAGAATATCGGCGCTGCAGGCGTCAATATGGTGGTGGTCCGCAAGGACATTCTTGGCAAAGTGAATCGTAGCCTGCCGGGCATGATGGATTACAGAAAACATATTGAAGCTGGCTCCATGCTTAATACCCCACCGGTATTTGCGATTTATGTTTGTTTGCTTACGCTACGCTGGTTGAGGGATCAGGGCGGTGTGCCTGCCGTCGAAAAAATCAATAAAGCCAAAGCAGAATTGCTTTACAAGACGCTGGATGAAAAAGCAGGATTTGAACCAACAGTAAACCGCGAGGATCGCAGCCGTATGAATGTTGTTTTCCTGATTCCGGATCCGATATTTGAGAAAAAATTCCTGGATGCCTGCAAAGAGCAGAAAATAATCGGTGTTAAAGGCCACCGGAGCGTGGGCGGATACCGTGTTTCATTATACAATGCTCTTCCGCTGGAAAGTGTAAAAGCCCTGGCCAGCCTAATCAACCAACTTTAAATAATTTCATGGCAATTATAAAAGCTTTTCGTGCGCTCAGGCCGGCAAAAGAACTGGCTTCCCGGGTAGCTTCGCTCCCGTATGACGTACTGACCAGTGCAGAGGCGAGAGTCGCTGCAGATAAAAATCCGTATTCCTTTTTACATATAACGAAGGCTGAAATTGATCTTCCGGAAAATACTGATATTCACAATGACAGGGTATATAATAAAGCGGCTGATAACCTTTTCATATTCGAGGATAATAAAATTCTGATTCAGGATGATAAGCCCGCTTATTATATTTATGAACTGACCATGGGCGGGAGAAAACAAACCGGGCTTGTTTGTGTTAGTGCCGTTGCCGACTATGAAAATAATGTTATAAAAAAACATGAATTGACACGTCCTGAAAAGGAACTGGACCGTATCAATCACATGCGCATTACCCGTGCGCAGACCGGAAATGTATTTCTGGCATACAAATCAAATATTACCATCAGCGAACTGATCAGCAGCTGGAAAGAAGCCCAGGATGCTGTATATGATTTTATAGCAGAAGATGGCGTGGGCCACCGGGTATGGGTAGTCCAGGATCCTAAAACTATTTCTGAAATCACACTGATTTTTCAAAAACAGATTCCTTATACATATATTGCTGATGGTCATCATCGGGCTGCTTCCGCCGCCAAAGTAAAAAATGCATTGGGTAACCAGGCAAGTCCGGATACCGCCTGGTTTCTCACGACATTATTCCCTTCAGATGAATTGCGTATTATGGATTACAACCGTGTCGTGAAAGATCTGAATGGAATGAAGGCCGGAGAGTTTATTGAAAAGCTTCAAAAGGATTTTCGCGTCGAAAAAATTCCTGCAGCTTTTTCACCACAGCAATTGCATCAGTTCGGCTTGTACCTGGAAGGCAGTTGGTATCGTTTGGAATCCAGGGAAAAGAGCTTCCCGCAAGATCCGATCGGCGTTTTGGACGTAAGCATTTTACAGGAAAATATCCTCTCACCCCTGCTCAGTATCATGGACCCCAGAACCGACAAACGGGTTGATTTTGTCGGCGGCATCAGGGGTCTCGGAGAACTCGAAAAGCGCGTCGACAGCGGTCAGATGAAAGCCGCGTTCAGTCTTTATCCGGTTAGTATGGACCAGCTTTTTAATATAGCTGACAGCGGTGAGATCATGCCTCCGAAGTCCACCTGGTTCGAACCCAAACTACGTGACGGACTTTTAACACATCTGATCAGATAAGGCGGTATTTTTGTTTGTACAATTATTTCCGCTATGGGCCGTTTCACAAAGCTGCCCTATATTCAATGCATGAAAAAACTTCTTTTTCTCATTCTTATCATATTTACCGGGTTTAGCTGCTTTTCACAGCGGTCCGATTCCCTTCACCGGGCAGCCAAACAATTCATGCGCGACGGGGACTACCCCAACGCCATCATCGTTTTGGGCAACGCATTAAAAAAGGACCCGGACAATCTTGAACTGCAAAAGGACCTCACCTTTGCCTATTATCTGCAAAGAAACTATAGCGAGTCTGTTGAATGGGGAAGGAAATTGATAAGCAGGAAAGACGCAGATGAACAGTGTTATCAGATACTCGGTATGGCTTACAAAGCTATTGATGAGAAAAAACAGGCAGACAAAATGTACAAGCAGGGAATCAAAAAATTCCCGGGCAGCGGTGAATTGTATAATGAATACGGTGAAATGCTCTGGGTGAAACAAGATGCGGAAGCCATCCGTTTCTGGGAAAAAGGAATTGAAGTTGATCCCAACTATTCCTCCAATTATTATAACGCTGCCAAATATTATTATTTTACGTACGATAAAGTATGGACCCTTATTTATGGTGAAATATTTATCAACCTGGAAAGCTATAGCCGGCGTACTCCGGAAATAAAATCCTTACTGGTGGACGGTTATAAAAAATTATTTACCGATATAAAATCAAAATACCAGTCAAAAAATCCCTTTGCCATTGCGTACCTCACTGCTATGACAAATCAGGCTCAGTCTGTAAATCTCGGCGTTACAACGGAGTCCCTGAATATTTTGAGAAGCAAATTCATTCTTGAATGGTTTGAAAAATACGGGGATAAATATCCCTTCAGGTTATTTGAATACCAGCGACAGCTTTTAAAAGATGGCTTATTTGACGCGTACAACGAATGGGCTTTTGGCGCAAATCTTGGGCTCGCTTCCTTTCAAAGCTGGACAACACAACATGCAGATGACTACAACCGCTTTATAAATTTCCAAAAAGGAAGGGTATTTAAAGTTCCGCCGGGACAGAATTATCGTAATCTGAGTACCAAATAATCAATATGAACAATCCAGAAAGATTATTTGACTGTATCGCTTACCAGCTGGAAAAATTTCCAAAACCGGACATGCTCGCTGCAAAAGAAAACGGCGCCTGGAGAAAATACAGTACGAAAGAAGTATCGGAAACGGTGGACGCGCTGGCCTGCGGTCTGGCTGCAATCGGCATTTCCGGTAATGACTTCTCAGTTGAAAATCAGGATAAGATAGCAATCATTTCTTCCAACCGTGCAGAATGGCTGATAACTGATATGGCAGTACAAAAACTGGGAGCGGTTCTGGTACCAATCTATCCCACGACCAGCAATCATGAAATTGAATTTATATTCCGCGATGCCGGCGTAAAAATCGTATTTGTCAGTAGCCGTGAATTATTGGGAAAGGTTCAACAAATCCGGCCATTGGTTCCCTCGATCCGGAATGTCTTCACATTTGATCTTATCGATGGTGTGGATCACTGGTCATCTCTGCTGCAGGGCATTACCGGGCAACAAAAAATG